>Ga0180007_10002194_pt1 | contig 23832 bp, 28 predicted proteins | sample MM_PC_MetaG_FD_121122 | JGI IMG/M metagenome (GOLD analysis project Ga0180007, IMG submission 121122) | Groundwater microbial communities from the Aspo Hard Rock Laboratory (HRL) deep subsurface site, Sweden - MM_PC_MetaG | ecosystem: Environmental > Aquatic > Deep subsurface > Groundwater... | reverse complement strand
CAATAGACTCCTACCCCTTGCATGGAGGCAAGCAGATAATAGGTTGTCATGGAGGTGATACCAACCCTGACGTAGATATCCCAAGATATATTGAACTATACAAAAGGGGAATCTTAAAGTTAGACGAACAGATAACTCACCATGTTCCGTTGAAAGATATTAACAAGGCTGTCAAGATAGTAAAGGAAGGAGATGCTGGAAGATGTGTGATTTGGATGTAAGGTCAATAACCCTTCGCAGAAAGATAATAGATGTAATGGCTGAATCAAGGTGTGGTCATATCAAGTCAGCCTTTTCTTGTCTTGAGATTGTTAGAGTTCTCTATGACAATATCTTAAAACCTGATGATAAGTTTATCCTCTCTAAAGGGCATGGGTGTCTCGCCCAGTATGTTCTACTTGCGGACAAAGGTTATGTATCTAACGATGACCTCTTCGATTTCTGCAAAGATGGAGCTTTATTGGGCGGGCACCCTACTGCCAAGATACCAGGCGTTGAGGTTGCTACTGGTTCGCTAGGGCATGGTCTCCCAATCGGAGTTGGTTTTGCTTTAGCAGGATATAGAACATTTGTCTTACTAGGAGACGGGGAATGTAATGAGGGTTCAGTATGGGAAGCTGCTATGTGTGCCTCTAAACATAAACTTAATAATTTAATAGTGATAATAGACTACAATGAACAGCAATCTTATGGGGCTACACATGAGGTATTAGAATTGGAACCCTTTTGGGGCAAGTGGGTAGCCTTCGACTTTAGGGCGCAAGAATGTGATGGACATTCCCCAAAAGACTTACAGTATACTTTCTCTGACTTATCATCTACTGAACCAGATGTGATTATCTGCCATACAGTTAAAGGCAAGGGTATCAAGTTCGTAGAAGAAGATATGAGATGGCATCATAAGACGGATATAACAGACGACCAGATAAAATCTCTTTATGAAGGATTGGAGGCTTATGAGAAAGACTTGCTTTGATATGATTTATCAATTAGCTAAAGAAGACGATAGGATAGTCTATATCGGTTCTGATGTTGGTGCAGGAACTCTCCAACAGATGAAAGAGGAGATGCCTAACCAATTCTTTATGGAGGGTATTAGTGAGCAGAACATCATAGGAGTGGCTACGGGGTTAGCCCTATCAGGTAAGATAGTCTATGTGAATACCCTTGCTTGCTTCCTCACTAGAAGGTGCTATGAACAGGTTTATCTGGATGTTGGGCTTCACAATGCTAATGTTAGATTATTGGGTAATGGTGCCGGATTAGTCTATGCTGCTCTTGGGCCTACTCATATAGCTGTAGATGACATAGCCCTTATGAGGAACATACCCAACATGACTATCCTGTGTCCTGCTGATGCTAATGAGATGGCAGGGATGATGCTTCAAACGGTAGACTACCCCCACCCTATCTACATAAGGTTCTCTAAAGGGGGAGACCCTATAGTAAGTGATCCTCCTTATGAGATAGGAAAAAGCTACCTTTATAAGACTGGGGGTAGAGGCACAGTTATAACCACAGGAATAACTTTAAAAATAGCGCTGGCAGTCAAAGACATAAATGTTATACATTGTCCCACACTGCCTTATTTTTCTCCTAGTATCTCTGGCGGTGAAGTGATTACCATAGAGGAGCATAATAAAATTGGTGGCTTAGGTGATATTATCCAAGACATGGGTGTTCGAGTAAAAAAAATAGGTATCCCTGATGTATTTGTGGACAGATATGGCTCACAAGAGAGCCTAATGGCATATTATGGGATTACAACAGAGGCGATATGCAAGATTTTGGGTTAGACAATCACAAGCTAATATTTCATCCTGAGAGAGTTTCGCAATGGTTAAATGGAAAGAAGATAGCTCCTATTCTTATTGAAATATGTCCTATAGGCAAGTGTAACCATAGGTGTGTCTTCTGTGCTTATAACTATACGGATTATCAAGGGGGGATGCTTGACTATGATATGATGATCCAAGCATTGACCGATATGGGTAGAATGGGAGTAAAAGCTATAGATTGGGATACTGAGGGAGAACCGCTACTACATCCGAGACTACCTGATTTTATTAACCAGGCTAAACTTATGGGGATAGATTCGGCTGTAGAAACCAACGGAGTTTTTCTGACTAAAAAGTTTATGGAGAAGTGCGGTCATAATATCACTTACATAAAGGTTAGTGTTGATGCTGCTACTAATGAGACACACTACAATCTACATAGAGGGGGAAAGAAAGATTTTGATAAGATTATCTCCAACGTAGAAGCTGCTGTGGCTCTTAAAACAGGTTGCACTATTGGAATGCAGATGGTATTGCTTAGAGAGAATGAAGATGAGGTTAAGTATCTTGCGAAGATAGCCAAAAGAATTGGAGTTGATTGGCTAGTTATTAAACCTTTTTCATTACATCCTTTCCAAGATAGCTCGTTAGTGCATATGGGAAATGTGAATAAGGTATTAAATATTCCTGGAGTTATTGTAAGAAAAGAAACCTTCGGGAGAATACAAAAGAAGAGAGATTATCCCACTTGCTATGGGATAAATTTCTTATCCAATATAGATTGCTTTGGGAATGTGACTGTCTGTAACACGCTTACCCGTGATGATAGATATAATCTGGGGAACATCTATAATGAACCTTTTGAAGATATTTGGGAGAGAAGACCTAGAGCCTTTAATATAAAGGAATGTAAGAGGGAAGTTTGTAGAATGGATAAGCAAAACTTATACCTGTGGCAACTCAAGAACCCATCAGAGCATATAAATTTTATTTAAGGAGATATAGATGGAAGTAAAAGTAATCCAATCTAAAGATATGCCGTCTCACCTGACTGGAGGGGAATATGCTATCAATGATGTAACTATCTATGTTGATAAGAAGTTACCCAAGATAATTAAACAAAATCTGGTAGTCCACGCCGTGGTAGAATGCTACTGTTCTTCATGGAGCCACCCCAAAGTAGAGGAACTAACTGACCTTATAGTAGATGCCCTTGAAAAACTACAGGCAACAAACAAGAAAGATAAGGGATAATACTCAGATGAAGTTCAATACCCCTAATTTTGGACTACAGAGCGTCTGGGACACAATCAAGGCAAGCCCTCTTTAGAATTATGGTATTACCCCTCTCTTGATGAATCCAAACATACTTGTTATCTGCTGGTATCTTCTTACCACATAGTCCACATTTCGAATTAGTATGGGCGACTCTTTCTTTTATATTCCATAGTTACCACCTCACTGATTATGTAATAGTGTTTCTATCTTGGTAAGACGAGAACTTAGGTCATCCATCTTTGTTGAAAGTGATACTTGAGTTATCTGATAGTTTTTAATCAGGTCTTGGTTAAAAGATACCTGCTGTGTAAGCATACCATAACCAAAGGCAAAACCTACAAGCTGGAGAATTAGTAACGTCACAATAGTAATCATACCTATGTTTACTTTGATGTTCCTTCCATTATCATCTGCCATAGTCTACTCCTTGTCTTCAATGACCTTCATAGCGAGCATGTTAGTAGTTTCACTACGTTTAATCCATTGGCAATTCATACAAAGCGTTTGGTATCCTTCTGGATATCCTTGCCTCCTTAGCCAATAATAAAAACGAGAACCACGCTTGGTCATATTATTCCTTATCCTCGATTACTTTCATTGCCAACATGCCAATACCCGTAATACAACTGGCTACTATCTCCCCAATATGACTAGGAGCTAGTGTTATCACCAATACCCCTATAAAGAAGATAGCAATTATCGCTGCTAAAACTTGGGGTCTAATCTTTATCATCTTAGCCTCCTTACTTCAAATCTTTAATAAATCTTTCTATTGAAAGGCAAATGAGCAAAGCTGTAACAATTATCTCCGTTAGTAATATGGCTCCATTAGGCTCTTGAATTATTACTTGCCTCCAAAGTCTAATCATTATTAGATGCGCAAGTATCCATAAGAGAGATGCTATCAGTAGCAATCCAGCCCAAATCTCTTTTAGTTTATCCATTATTGTTAAGAAATAGTAAATGAAACTTCTTGTAATCTTACCATAATTGCCAGTTCAGGTTGACGTTGCTTCTCATGCTTTACCTCCACCTCTTTAGGAAAGCCTGGCATCATAACACACCATACATAATCCCCATCAACAGTCCCCGATGTTTTCTGTCCATATCTTAAGTCAGCAAATTTAATTAGGGTGGTAGTGTTTCGTGCTTCTCTTAATAAAGTCCTAATTGTCTTTACCCTGTCCGTAGGTCTATCCCCTACTTTATAGTAAGCCTCGTGTATCCTGACAGTAGTGGGCTTCTCTACTCCTTTAGCTTGAAAGAGTCTTACCACAGGGGTAGCTGTTTTTGTGTCAGAAGCAAGATGTAATTCAAACTGTACCCGTTTATTAGCAATCGCTGTCGAGAAATTATTTTCATGTACAGCAGCGGTGGTATGAGCACCAACACATTCCGTTGCCCCTAAGTCGTTATTACTACGGTACTTAATCTGTACTGTTTCCCCTGAACTCGCTGCTGTTTTTGTACCTAAGATTACCCTTGATGTATCCAGAACAGCAGATTGCCATAATTTATCATAGTTGGGGTCTGTGCCATAGGTATAACTCATCCTGAGCCAGCCATCAGTGCAATATTTATAAGCGGAGTCACTTAGGGGTGCATCTGATAACAAAACATATCCTGTATTTATTCCATATCCGAACCATAACCTTCTATCAGTGGATGAGTGCTGACAAACCCTTATCGTAGTACAGTTGTATCCTCCAAGAAATATCCAAGGACACCACTCCCATCTTAACTCTTGCCCTGTCCATACTTCTCTCCCTTTATAGATATGAGTGCTAACTCCCTCATCAATAGCGACATATATCCAATTCCTATCAGCAGTTATTCCAACAATAACCCCATCCTTACCTATATCATCTATATCGACTAGTGGCCCCATGGGGCGGAATGTATCTGCTGTAGTCATCTCCCCCATCCCCATCTGAAGGGAGAAATAACTTGAGGTTTGCCAGTTGGAAACATACTTGAAGTTATCTGTGGAATGATTAACTTTTAACTCATCAGGTAATGCAGCATGAACCCCACCGCCAGAGTCTAGCCAGTAAAGTCCATCTTCCTTACCCACATAGATTTTATTCCCATTAAGAAAGATGTTGGTTATGTTACTCGAGGTATCCCCAATCAGCCAGTCGGTCTCCCATAGAACCCCACTGGATAGGCGAGAGACTTTATTGGGAGTCTCAAACTTCCAAATATTTTCCTTAAGGCCATCTGGGTCTGGGGCTATCAAGAACCCATCAGCAGTAGCAGTTCCTGTCTGTGACCATGTAGTGCCATCTGGTGCAGTCCAATAAACGGTGCCCGAACCAGCAGCTGCATACGCTGTACCATTAAATTCTACTATCTGCTTAACACCCGCCACAGTTGCAGAACATTCTACCCATGCTACGGTGTTGTAGTAATATATCTCTCCAGCAGTAGCACAAAGCCATTGGGAATTAGACTCTGACCATGCAAAGCAAACAGGAGCAGAATCAAAAGTGGTGGAACTTCCAGTTCCACCATATTCCTTAACCTCTATTATTTCAGGGCCGAGAAAGAGGCTGGAAGGGCAAGTAGTATCAATTGACTGTCCCTCGAAATACCTATCTCTTTCCTTTAAGTTAAACTGCCCATGTCCACCAATCCAATTGGTTTGCTCAAAGCGAAGACTTGAAGGCCCTTCAGGTGCTTCCTCAATAACCTGATACATTGCCCTATTGTCGTCACCTCTGACAAGAGTGTATTCAGATGTTGTTCCATTTATATTTAATTGATGATCGTATGTCGGCATAATTTTCTCACATTATAAAGACTTTTGGGATGAAACCCCCCGTGTAAGTAACGGAAAGTTGAGCAGGATGATTACCAACAAAAGCCCCTTCAAACTGAACTTCCTCAAAACCAGTAGGAGTTGTAGCACTTATGTCTCGACTACTTCTTATTCCAAATCTTGTTGCCCCAGTCTTGCTTATTGCTGCTAAGCCAGTAGGGTTCAAAGTAATTACATTCCAAGCCCCTTCTACGAAAGAGGCAGATGACAACGAACCAAAAGAGGTTGTATCGTTCAAAAGGTCTTGATAATCAGCATCAACAAGTTTATCGGCAAGGTCAGCACCAGAGACGATTGTTATATCAAAATCAGTATCGGAATCATCAGACCAGCCATAAAGTGAAAGTGTTGCGGATGTAATAGTTACTCCCGCTCCGAGACTTGACGTATCAAAAGCAGAACCAAGCCGATAGACGATATATCCAGGGTTATAATATATTTGACCAACATCTCTAAGTGTGCTTTGAGTATAGACTCCTGCACCCGCTTGAGCAGTAGCATAAACATTGTCTGACAGGGAAAGATGTCCACCATAGTAAGTATCTATAAAAACCTTTGTTCCCATTATGGATGCCTCATTATTACTTCACAATATAATCCCTTGGGTGCAGTTACAGAATGGACTCCATCCACATCCCATGTAAACTGGTCTGCTGTAGCTACAGAATCATTTGATGTATTGATAACAGCAGGAGTTGCCGCTGTTGAGCTATCCTTCTCCCCACTATCTATTGTCAATTTGGTAGAGAGAACATCTACACTATCTGTAACATTTCTTAACTGCATAGTTGCTGTACCTGTTGACCCCACAGTAAAGACCTGAGCTGCTACAGCCACAATATCCCATCCGTTACAAGTCTCAGGTATCCTGAAATAGTTACCATTCAGAGCATCGCCAGTTCCTAGTGTTGTAGCTCCCGCTTCTACCAACATACCGAAGACCATCTCCCCATAGTTAGAATTAGCCAATCCATCTGGGGTAATAGCCCTTTGGGTATCTGTTCCTAAATCAGTTTCAGTAATGGTAGCGAGTTCTACAATGCCACGTTCATATACTGAGGCAGGATTAACATCTTGTAATTGAGTGATTGTTGTATTGGTAATATACTGAACTACATCTTTAACATCTTTAACATTACCCTTACCACTTAATCCCGCTTGTAATTTTCGCCAAGGTATCATTCAAACCCCCAACTTGTCATGACGGGGAGGACAGGCATTCCAAACTTACCTCTCCTTGCCCGTGCCTCTTCTTTCCAAAAACCTATCATTCCCTGATAATCTTCTCTAGTTCCTGATTCATAGTTAGGCATACTCATCCATGTATAAAGATATAAGGCAGCCTCTGCAACCAATATTTCAGTTTGGGGAGAGTCTAAGTTTATAGTTGCAGACCATGATGTTGAACTGGCACCACTGACTAGAAAATCAAGGTATTGCTTCCCTATGATTCTTAAACGATAATCATTAGAAACCGATGTAGGGAGATATAGATACCCACCTTCGTCTACCTCCCAGTCGTGAATCTTTATCCACGGTTCTTCTTGAGAATATTGAGTGGGTTCTATGTAGATTTCATTAGGTTGGTTCTGTGCAAACCCTAGATTTCCAATGTAGAGCCTGTCACGATAGCCTGAGATAACTCTAGCATCATCAACATAAGAAGTCCCTCCAGCTATCTCTTGGCATATCGTAAAGGTTACTTCTGTAGGATTATCATCAAGTGTAACCTGAACGCTTAATGGGTCAGTATTATCAGTCCAAGATGTTCCCCCATCGTGGTAGGTAGAATAGGTTTGGGTAGTTCCGTCATATACCCCTATCCTTAAGCAACTTGCCGTGTTACAATGTCCCTGAAGCGTGAACTCTACTGTCTTGCCGGCTAACCATTTAAGGTCGTCATTATTGGTATACCCCTGAGATAGAGTTCCTATTGTGCCAGCTAATTGTGCACTGTACGCTCCGTGCTTGAATAACCCATTAGTGGAAGTCTTTTTTGGAACCACGACACTCTCTGCCCAATCAGTTAAAGCAGTTCCCGCAGAATCCCATCTTTCAAATGAACCATCCTTTAACCAGTTACCCGATACAATGGACTCGTCCCATACTAAATCATAACAGTCCCCAAATACATTCTTGGCAGCAGCAACTAAAGCTCTTCTCTTTTCAGAGGCTTCAAATAATCTGTGAACCCTATAAGTAACACCAGAAGCAACTGACCCAGTATGAGCAAGAACTGTTAATGCCCCAGTAGAATTATCAAGAGCCGAGATTTTTCTCTCTTCTTCATTATAACTTCCACTGGTGATCATATCGTAAGAGACATCTGTTATCCAGTCGTTAGGTTTTGCCTTTAAGCTCGTATCAGTAACAGTCGTAGAGGCAGTAGCGGAGGTCGTAGTTCCTCCCCAAAAATCCCCCAATTCTTTGGATAAAATTACCTCACAATTTAATAATGTAGTTGTCATTTCCTTATATCTCCGATAAACCGTTTACTCCATTCTTTCCACTCCTTACAAGTTTTGAAGCAAGTTACCTCATCCTGAAAGATAGCCTGTTCTAAATTAACATTGCAGTTATTACAAGGCTTCTTCACAGATATCTCCCCTTTGTTAATTGGTAACTATACAGAATTTCCGTGGCACTCAATGCTCGATTGTGGATGGAAACTTCGCCAATAATACCGTCGTAATCTCCAGATGAGGGTTGAACAGAAGATTCGCCAATTAGTAAAGGCTGTGCTGATGTAACTAGATTATTGTGAGTACCCGAACTTTCATTTGTTACCACAGCACCATTTTTATAGAATAAGGCTGCTGTTCCATTTCTTACAAAGGTTACCTGACACCAAGTGTTAATTAGGACAACACTGATAGCAGTATATGACCTACCCTCAGCAGGTGCCCAAGTCAGAAAATCTATTCGACCCTCATTAGTTAATCTAGCTAGATAGCCCTCACTCCCAACGTCGCTTCTACAAAGTAGAGTTCTTGTGACTGCTTCCAAAGCAACTGGGTATACCCAAACTGTTAATGTAAAGTTCTGGGTAGTAAAATCAAAGGTTGAGCTAGTGCCACAACTTATACTGTCATTAACCCCATCAAAAGTCATACCCTGACTTCCCCAAGTAGCATTAGTAACAGTACAGATATGGCCATATGGGTCTACTGACTTAAAAACACTACCATTCAACCCTGGAGACCATAAAGGCATATACAATACACAACCATGGGGAATGGGATTGTTACTCCATAAACTCTTAGGATACCTTAAAGCAGGGCTTCTTAACATTGTCATCGAAGTCCTCCTTACCACTGCTCTACTGTTAAATCAACTCTTATAGGTAGATTGGTCCCAATAACTGCTGCGTCTCTTGTTACTAGAATCCCATATAGGTCGTCTGCTGCTGTAGCACACTGATATGATAGTGGAAGATTGCCAACAGTACTTGGAGTAGCAACTGCCTGCGAGATACCTGAATTAAGTTGCTCTAGTGCCATCCAGTCTATCTTGCCCTGATACTTATTTGCAGTAATATCTGCAGCATTGGGATGTAGATTAAGAACATTGTCTCTGATAGTTCCACCAGTGGCAAGAGCATTATACAAAAACATCGTGAACCTGTTGGTGAGTGCACCGCCTGATCCAACTGTTATCTTCGCTCCAGTAATATATCCACCCTGTCCATCTATCCTTGCAACAGCAGGAAAGGCAAGCATTGTTCCTGAAGCTGTGGAGTCACAGACAACATCATAGGCAGCATAAGTACCTGCTAACCCGCTATTAGTTGTTGTCCCAATAACCGTCTTGAGTTTACCGGTATCTCGTTTAGGAACCCAGTTTGTCCCATCATAGGAGATGTACATATCTCCTGTGTCGTACTCCAGTGTGGTTGCACCTGGTGCAACCATAACACCACTACCTTCATTCGGTTTACTATCAGCAGTTGCCTGTATGAATCGTTGCGGAGCGACTATCCTTCTAACAGCCATTTCTTTTTCCTCCTATTCTATTCTATTTTTTAGGTTTTCTCCCCCTTTTGAGTTTTGGGGGTTTATCGCTTACATATAACGGGGCTGTTTCTTTAGGCTCTTCCTGCTTAATTTCAGTTACCTTGCCAAGTATAGCCTGCTGGAGTGCCCTATCCTCCATTCTCTCTTGCTCTTTCTTTTCGCTCTCAATGGATGCCCATTCCTTTGAGTGCTTCAATTGCATATGTCTCTCACGCTGATATGGATTGGTTAGATTGGATTTACTACAGTATCTGAACCCAAGGTCATCATAATGCTTTCTATTAGAATCATCTTTATGCAAAAAGCACTTTAATGAACCTCTCCATGGCAGTTCCTTTGGTTTATTTGTAGTGAACCTAAAAGAACCATCATCTCTCCTCTGTCTCATCTTAGCAGGTAGCATGTAGTAAAGAATTGGAACTTTCTCGTAAGTTCTTGTATCCCATACATACACATAACCTGCACTACTGATTTCCTTCACAACCATTGGAGCCTCAAGAGTCTCATCTCCTTTGTGAAGCACAGGACTATTTGTAAACTCATCGGGTATCTGTTCTGCCTTTGAGTCCCGAAGCATCTCCTGTATTAACGCTTCTCTTTCTTGTTCTTCTGTTCGTGTAGCCTCAGTCATTTTTACCTCCTATGACTTTCCTTGTTTTCACGCTAATTTAACCTTGTCTAGTTGGAGTAAGTCCATATAATCAATTTTATCCTTTTCGTACCTCATGTCATCTGCCATACCCTTTAACTCATCAACAGTGTGTTCAAAGTAACTCGGCAGACTAATACGCTTCACCCCCTTGAACTTATTAACTGTCCCCATATCGGTATGATATTCAGATAGTCTACCATTCCTTATGACAAATATTATCTGGTATCTACGAAAGCCCTTATACTTTGGCGACTGATATAAATCCTCCCAGAGCCAAAAAGCCTTCTCATTACCATTCACCCAAGTTGTAATAGGATAAACCCTTTGCTCTATTGTTCTATCAATTATAGTCGTAATAGACTCCTTGCGTGAACATGTCTGTATTTGCTTATTAGATTAGCCTGCTTTTCTAATCCATATCTTATGAGAGTCATCTCAACATCAGTCCAACCCTGCACCTGTATCTTTGGGTCTATGATGCGGGTGATTATCTGCCTCTTGTATGGACTATTACCATTACTAAAACGTGCTTTGCTTATCTCAAATGTTGGATATAATGAAGTAAATGTGTCGGGGTAAACCTCTGGTAACTCTTTAACACTTTTCTCTAAATCGCTTAAAAATCTCAAGTAAGTAGGGTCTTTATCTGATGTAGTAAAACCTTTACTCTTTTTCAGACACTCCAACCCGTACTCAAGATGATCAAGTACTATTGAAATAAAAGACAACTTTCTTAACATCAAGTCGTCTTCAGTGTCTTCTATCTTTCTGAGAAAAAGAGCATCCGTTGCTACATGGAACCCTGTGCCTCTAAGTCCGATGGGTGCCCTGAAAGCGGAAGCCTCATGAATACTGAGAAACTTTGCGAAGTGGAACCCCTGTTCAGACATAAACTTTACCAAGTCACCGAAGATTATCCCACTTCCGTTAATCGGATGAAATACAGTTTCTGCCATCACCGCAATTACATTTGATTTTAGTAATCCCTTTGCTCCTACTAATATATCGTATTCTGAACCCTGAGTATCAACAGAAATAAAATCTGGAATTGGAATCTTCTCTGCAATAGAATCCATACTTACGGTATCTACCTTACGAGTTTCCATTACCTTGGTTGTCTCTGAGATAATATAGTCATGGTCTCCTAAGAAGGTATAATAGGATTTGTAGTACGGGTTCATATCATAAAGAGAACTGGTAAACGGGTCATAGTTTATATTGAAGGTTATCAGTTTACAACTATCGGACAGGCAGTAAGGGAAAACTAAACATTCTGATTCTAGTTTCTTGTTCACTTCCTCAATCTGGGTAAGACAATCGGTATCAGCTTCATAGAATACATTAACAATATCCTTATGAAACTTTGGGGGAATGTCAATTGCCCTATTCCCACACCTTCCACCAATATGGTGTATCGCTATTTTATTCATTTTTATCCCCACATTGGTCTTTAGTGGGGGAAGGCATAGAACCCTCCCCCACATTAAAAGGGGGCAATCCTGCCCTCTCGGACAGGCACTCTTCTAGTAGTCTATTCACCAATCTATACTCCCCCTGATACCTATATTGCTCAATTCTTGCCTGCTTTTTTTCTTCTTCTAGCTGCTCTATTCGGTTTTGGAGCCTCTGGAACTCTTGCTCCATTCTTGGTTTCTGTGCTTCCAGTTTCTTTTGAAGTTTCATTACTACCCCCTTTATCTATTCCTGTAGTATCAAGCCCTATGTTCATCGGCATGTATATGCCGTTGACCTGCCTCTTGTCTTCAGGGTCAATTGGTTTTCTATCTGGTATCTGTCTTCTCCTCTTGTCAATTTCTACCCACTGCTTCCATTCATTCTCTAACCCATTGAAATCTACTGGATAAGCCGGTCTCTTAGTCAACTTTAACTCTGTATTAGTATCTACATAGGATTTATGTCCAAAGTGCCTGAGCTTATGAAAGAACCCAGATTCTATCTTCACATTCTCAAAGGGTTGGGCATAGGGAAAGCAGTTTAATACACGGGTGTTAATCAATAGGCAAGTAAATACAGCCCACTGTACGGGTTGTAACCCTTTCCCTTGTTCATAGAAAGGCGAACATATTGGTTTACCCAGTACCTCATCTATTATGTATGGCACAACTACTGGCATATCCCAGTTAAGTAATCTGATTAACAAATCAGGTGTAGGATACGAATCATTCTCCAATAGAAGAACCCACTCAAACCCTGCATCATGGGCATACATGCAAGCTGAATCCCTCATCATGTTAAGGTGCGTATACGGTATCCCCGCATTGATATCTGTCATCTCATGTAACCAACAACAGACACCAGCATTATTGGTCGCCACCACCATGTCCACTGTTTTCTGCCAACACCCAGGCTCCCACATCACCCCTATCGGAGCTACTAGAGTAGACCCAGGTCTGATATGAGGAGGGCGAAAGTGCTGAGACTTAAACACCCTCTCCTTTTCTACATCTGAAGCAAAAAACCGAAGTTCTATCCCCGTGTTGGCGTTTGGATTCTGCATAGCAAAATCCCTCTTGTCATCTACCATATTTAATTACCCCCTTCTAGTTTAACTACTTTTGTATGAATGCAGGTATGTAGAGTAATGAACCAGCAAGGTCATTTATTCTAAGCCATTCATGGACAGATAGTGACCCAACAGGAGAAGTCTGTGTTATGGATGAGACCGTCCCTAAACTTCCAGCTAACCAACTAGATGAACCCTTTACTGCTAAATAATGTGCACTACCAGGTGAAAGAATAAGGGTAGATGACCCCCGGATAGTAGCCGTGCCAGTAAAGTCAATTATATTACCGCCAGAAATAGTGAAAGTAGTCGCATCAAACTTATACTCGTCCGTACTGTTTATTTGAAGAGTTACATCCCCTGAACTTGGTGCATCAAGTAAAACATTCCCGCCGACCACCTGAATATGAAAATCAGTACTATCGGTATACATCTTAGCATATTCTGATACAGAAGCCGTGCCATGAATATAGAGTGTTGGATAAGTGTCTGCTGATACCCCTAAGTCTGTTCCCGATAAACCAATATCTAGTATATGAAGTTGTTTACTTGTATCCTCTATAGCAATTGCTATAGTTTTTTCGGCAGTTTCAGTTCCTTTGACTCTCTTAAAACCACCGCCCCAAGCCTTTTCGTTTATTCCCATATTATCTCCTTGATGCAGAAGATGTCTGCACCTGAATCAAGATTTATTGGCGGTTATACGATACCGCCAAACGGCTTATTTAGTCGCTTATGCTTTGTTCCCAAGAGGGGAGTTTAACATATACCCCCCTTGCGATAGCAGCCCTATTTTGGATACCTAGATACCAGCAGAGTCCAGCATCCCTATCTACCGAGGTATTGAACACCTTCTCGAATGTCTTGCCATCCTGTTCATAGTGGAAGGTCGCTCTCACCCCACTGCCTGAACCCCTGTCCTGCATCTCCACTCGCATATAAGCCCACTTGTTAGCCACGAAGGAAGCTCCCTGCATCCTTAAATTGGCAAGAGACTCGGTGGTGTCAACATCATCGTCTACCCAGAAGCAGTGTACCTCGTCATTGGTAGCATCGAAGTCTTTGACGAGACCACAGAACGTAGAACCCGTGCTGTACCAAGTAGCCGTAGCTAAAGACACGATAAGATTAGTGCCTCCTGCATAGTTGGGGTCAACTGTGCTGTTGAGCCCAAAGTTGAAAGCCAAGGATGATGCCGTGTCAGCCTGCAATAGAACATCAATCGCATTGAACCCCGTCTGGCCATAGAACATTAATTGGTCGCCTGTAAGTTCAATTTTGTTGTCGTCTGTAGCAGCTAACGAACCAGCAATGTGTAAACCCTTGGTTGCACTCATCGCCCTCACAAATGATGTGTCTGATGTATCCGCACATGATAACCATGCTATACCATTAGCGGGTACAGCTATGTTAGTACCAAGAGTACCACTGATGATTGTATCAACTGCAAAGGTTTCCTCGTATCTAACTATTCCTGTTTTTCCTACATTAGCCATTTTCCTTTTCTCCTCTTTGTCGGGAAGTCTTCACTCCCGATTCATCTGTTTTTTTAACAAAGATTTTGTTATCCCCTAGGGTCTTCATCCCTCCCTATCTGATTTCAGGGGACGAAGTCAGTTTTATGAAGTCGGTGCTGTTGCGTCACTCTCCATTAGGTAGTTCCAGCTAGCCAGTTTCTCACCATAAGCATACTCGTCATAGTGATAAACATGATTACCTCCACCACCTCGTTTCTCGTTCCGCACCTGTACCACTCTGGGTGCCCTACCCTGAACTAAAATGACACCCTCTTTTGCGAATACCGCACCCTTAGCGTCACCACTACTGTCTATTGAGATATTGCCATCAGGGTAAACTGTGCAGTTTGCAATAGGTAGGTTAAACCCACCCTGGAATACCCTTGCCGTTGGACCCTCAGTTACTATCCCAGTCCCAACATTTGCAATTAACTCATTAAAGAGGTCATGTATCTGGAATGGGTGAAGCACGCAGTTTATTGGATCATGCCCAGGCTCAGTCGTATTACCTCGTATATTAGCAGCAGCAGAAGCAATATAACCACTTGCCAATGTAACGCCAGCACCAGGATCAGATGTAGTTGTAAACGTTGCGAATAGAGTAAGCCCATCTATATCCTTCTTGCGCTCAATTGCGTTTTGTGCAAGTGAACCTATCTTAGCAAATCCTTTCTTGTTTATCCTTGCCTGAACCCTATCCGTAAGGAAGGTTTCAATTGCCACCATTTGAGGTGTAACAGAAAGTAAGGTGTCAGAAAGCTGTTGGGGGTTATCCAGGTCAGTTGTTTCGGTTACTGACTGAGCAGTTAGTTTTTCATAAGTGATTTCCTGCCAAGTCAATCCCATACCTTCGCCAAGGGTTTCCCTTGTAACGAGATTCTGAACAACACCTTCGTATTCTCTGACAATTCTTGCCGATGAACGGATATCATCCAAACTATCGGCAAGAGCAGAAGTAGTAGTCCATCCACTATTACTCATTTAATTATCTCCTAATAGAATTTCTTTTTTATCTCCTCATATCGGGCACGATTCTCTTTGTTATCAGGAAGCTCATAAGCTCCCCACGCAGCCATAAAATCTGCATCCGATTGATTAACTACACCTGCTGATGTAGTTGTATCCTGCAAATCAAGTCCGTGTTCCTTACGGAAGGCAACCTCCAATTCTTTGAATCTTTCTTCCGCTTTCTGTAGAGTAGTTTTCTCAAGACTTTCTTTTTCAGCTCTAACAATCTTAGCTAATGAGTCAGTAAATCTTTTACGTCCTTCAAAGTAATCCCCTGCATCCGTAGCATAGTCTATCCTTGAATCGGATGGGTCTATGCCCATTGAGGTTACTTCATTTTTAAGGGACTGATTCAACCTCTCAAAATACACTTCCTGTTGTCGCCTTGCCTCTTCTTCCTGCTCTCTTATTTTGAAATATTCGTTCTCACTTTGCAGTTTGCGGGTTTCTAATCTTGCCCTTGAATCTTCATCAAGGTCTGAAAAACCCGTTTCATAAGCTTTCGCTCTTCTCTCTAAAATATCTGCTTGTCTTTTTACCTGTGCAACCTCTCTATCCTTGATAGCTTGCATCTCTCTTTTCCCAAGACTCTTACCCATTTCTATGGCTTCTTGTGTAGCTTTCTGGGTAGCCTCGGCAATAAGTTGCTGCACTCTCTCCTCAGTTAAAGGTTGCGATTCTACTTTCTCCTCTACTTCTTCAGGGGATTTAGTAGTTGAAACTGGTTCCTCAATAGAAACTGGTTCCTTTACAACTTTTTCAGTCGTCATATTTCCCTCCTTAAAAAAATAAAAGCTCGCTTCGGACTTCGTGAGTCTCAAAATACGAGCTTCTAAGAGCTTCTGAATATTATATTATTAAAGTGCTAAATAATACTATATCCTACTTGTTAACTTTTGTCAAGTTAATAATATTCCACGTGTTACACTTCTTGCAGGGAAATGTAACAACTCCCGTTAAACTACCCCTTATTTCACAGACTTTAGAGTTACACTTTTTACAACGTATCTCTATCATTTTGCTTGTCGGGTTTTAACCTCACCAGAATGACTCTTGCCACTCTTATCATAGCAAACATGCATATACTTATCCTTACCTACTTTGATAGTCCTGACACGACCTCCATCGGCTACGCATTTCTCAAAATCTGCGGGCATATTGTAACCTCCTTAGTAAGAATAGAACATTCTCAATGCGTTTGCTATATCTGGATTAACCATCTTGATTTGCTTTCTATACAAGGCTATCTGCTTCCTTGCCATTACTATCTGTGGATACTGAAACAGCATTCTCTTTGCCTGATTAGGGTCAGCTCTTTCCATTATCTGAATCTGGTTAGCTATCTGCTTTAACTGAGGGGGGAAGTTAGCCCATATCTGATTCTCTATATTCCAATAAGGTTCTAGTATCTTGCGGGCCTGTCGCAACATCTTTACAGCAGTAGGTTCTTCCCACTTAGCACCCATATATTTTTCCACATAATCTAGGGCTTGCTCACCATACTTTTGAACAAAGAAAGCCTCCCTCCTATCAGCTTCCTCAAACCTATAATTACCAAACTCATCAGTCATATCCGGTGAATACATCATCTGATAATATTCCCTACGAGCTAAATCATTGGGATTCATTTTGGCCATCACTTGAGGTTCAAGGGGTTCGGTGAAATACTGATTTATCTCACCATAACGAGAGTCTTTTTCTCTTTGGTCATACATTGCCCTTCTAATATCGGAAGCTGAATCCACCTTATCCTTAAACATAACACCATTATGCGTAACCTCAAATTCCCGTGATGCTACCGTGAGAGCATTCCTATATCTATCTTCAATGGCTTGCCCATCCTTCTTCCATACATCCCAAACCTTGCCTTCACCACGAGCCATTTTGCTAGAGGTTTCATTGGCAAGTGTAGTTGCCTCTTCTAGTTCAGGATTAACTATTTCTAATTGTTGCTGATAGAGTTTACCCTTTTGAGTACCCACCTCTTCCCAATCCATACCATAAGTTTCCTGCGCTAACTTATCCCTAATCTCATTGCGTCTGTCCCAATCAGACATAGGGAATGTTCGCATACCTGCTAGTTGCGTTCCAACTCCAGCCACAGTAACTCTCTCATCCTCCAATACTTGCTGTGTAGCAAAAGGCATAACTTTTTCTGCAAGGAATTTTGCCCAATCGCTGGTTGTTTCAAAAGGTTCGCCAAAGTAATTCCTCTGTTCTATTGCTGCCCCTACTATAAGACCTGTTAATGGGGAACTCTTAGCATACATAAACTTAATAAAAGGATTATCAAACCTGTCTAGTTTAAGTAGGTCAGTAGGGGAATCCATCCCTACCAAATTAGCACCTAACCTAGCAAGTCCATAAAGCATACCACCTATACCCACCCTATCTTCATCTACTTGGATAGTCATAAACTTTGCCGATGATGGGTCAAAGTTAGGTTCTTGACCAGTTGCTCTACAAATTCCATAATACATAGCAGTCCCACTAGCCATTAAACCTGCCAGTGATTTCCTGGCTTCTGCACCAGACATACCCCCCTTAAAAATATCTGCCACATATGAAAGACTAGCTCTTGTGTAACGAGGAGCAAAAAATACAAAGGCACCCTCCAAGTCGCCTTGTGTCATTCTTATACCTAAAGCCTTAGATGACATCACACCTGTCATTCTATCAATAGTTCTGGCTAGTTCACGAAGTTCCACTTCCCCCATAGTTGGTTTCTTGAGTGCTGCCCACATCTCGTTCCTAGCAACCTCCCCAAATCCACTGAAAGCAGCTTCACCACGACCATATGTTTGTCTAACGATTGTTTGTAAAGCACCTCCTACCTTGGGAACTTTGCCTACCACCTGTTGCATAGGCAGCATAGACTCAAAGAACTCAAAACCTTGCATAGACCCACCAGCAGCAAACCGTTCTGCCCGTATTGCCATAACTTCAGGTTTAGTCATATATTTCTGGAGATTCTCTGGATTAAGAAAAAAGTCAAATTGCCTCAATGTTGATTTTCCCCATATAAGAGGCTTTCTACCTAAAACTGCTAAACCCTGAATGAATGGTGCTGAAAAATCCAAAGCTGCGGTAAGCATCCTACTGATACTACTAACTGCTCCTAAATCCCGAATCCACTTACTTCCCTTATCCGCAAGATGTTCCTCAACTATTGATACTACATCCTTATCAAAAATTAAGTCCCTAAAAACAGGATGTCGTTTGAACATTGCTTCCTGCTCACCCAGTATTTGCCCACCATACCTATACTTCTTTAAAAATTGAGACCTTCCACTCTTTAACGGACTTAGTGTTTCCTTGGTTTTCTCTATAACAGTTCTTAAATAATCACGATTAACTGTCATAAAGTCCTTAAAGAACTTCCTATTCTCCTTATATGTTTCCCTATAACCACGGGTGATAAGTCTAGCTGCTACATCCTTATCTATATTTAGATTACTTATTGCATCCTCTATATCAAGCATTGTTATCTTCTTAACACCACGCCATGTTTCTTGTACTTTACTAATAACATCAACAGCTTGTTTTAACTCCTTTGGACTAGTACGTAAGGCAATACGAAGCTCTTTCCCCATTCCAACTATTAGTTTATCCACATTGTTAGGCGCAAGTTCAAAGAGAATATCCATCTTACCAGCTATATCAGGTAATTCAGCACGAATTTTAGCCATTGTTGCCCCAGGTACTCTAGTAGCTTTATATGATAATACCCTCTGTACAATTCCCAAAGCATTCTTCGCAGCAATTTGTCGTGTGGTGGTCTGAGCTATCCTCAATGCTTCTTCTGGATACGCTTCAGCAAACTTCTGTAGTGCTGTCTTCCCAAGTTTCTTAATCTCATCGTTAAACCTCTTATTTGCTATCTTACTAATATAATGCCGGATAGTAATAGCAACACTCTCATTAGGATTTAACCCATAAACTACACCAGCCTTAACACCACTCTCAGCAGTAGCGTAAGTCCTTTGTGTCTCAAAAAGTGAACCAAATTCAGTCTTCTCAAATCCTTTTTCTGTTTCCTTTCCTATAACCATACGATGAACAATTGTACCTTTGGGAACAGGAACTCCCTCTTTGATAGCCAACTCCTTTACTTCTCTTAAAACAGCATGTAACTCTTTTACATAATCTTTCGCAACTACGCTAGTAAACTTATAACCATCAGGATTTTCCAAAATATCCCAAAGATTATTACTCAAACCCTTTCTTTTAGGGATAGCTGTTTTAACAGTCCAATCTTCTCCAATACCAAGAACATCACGTGGATGACCAAACTTATTAAGTCGTGGCATTAGAAGCCCCTGAGCATCCTGAGCAGTTTCCATCAGGACTGCACGATTAACTATTTCCCTCTTAACGATATCTTCAGGTAACATTGATTCTGCTCGCACAAAAGCTGATTCACCACCTATCGCTTTAACTACTCTGTTAATAACCGGCTTTGTTTCAGACCACTGAGCAAACTTCCTGAAGAAATCCTGCTTATACAAAGCTTCATTCAAGACTTCCTTAGAGGGTAGACTTAATTTGCCCACTCGTGGCATAAGTTTTTCTACTGTCGGGATAACACCCTTGCCTACTACAGCCCTTCCCGCAATACCCATTGCCTTAAAAGGAGCCATTGTGATAGCTTTTTCTGCTGCTATAATAGGCGTTAAGGCTCTTTCGCCTAATCCTGCTGCCCTTGCCAACGTTGGGACTTTACCTGCAAGCCCCAATCCTCCACTAGCTAAAGCAGTGGCAAACCATGGTAAAGTCTCAACAACACCCTTTACCCCTATAGTCCAAGGACGTTCTCTAACTTCCTCAGAAGTCCACGGTAATCTAAAAGCAGGTTCAACTTGAAATGAAGGTTCATCCCATGCTTTATATTCGGCTTTCTCTCTTTCAAACCACGGGAGATTCTCTGTTCCTACAACAGAGGGAGTAAATGGAGCAGTAACAGCAGCACCAAACCCTTTCTCAACACCTCTTATCCAATTTAATGGATGCTGCCACCAAGGAGTTTCTTGTTCCTGTGGCTGTGATATAGACACACCCCCTTGCTGAAATATATCAGCAAGTTCAGGCATAGAAACCATGCGAGCATAGGTCTGGTCTCCAGTCCTTGCTTTTCTAAGAGACTGCTCTTTAAATATTCTTAATGCTGCAGGACTTAACCGCCTAATTTGTTCTATATCTACTGGCATTTGTTATCTCATCCATCTAAGTCCGCCATACCTGCCACTTGGTGCGGAACCTGCTCTTCGCCTAAACATAGTTTCCTCAGGAGTAATACCCGACCTCGCTTGTCTATAACCCATATATTGCTGTTGTGCTGTTGGCCCCATCCTTGCCCATGTCTGACCTCCTGGCTCCCTTAATTCAGGTAGACTAGACATTGGTTGACCTTCAGCCCCCCCTGGTTGCCATCCTGGAAGTGCACCCCCAGCTTGATATTGTCCACCCATCAAACCTTGCATCCATGGTTGAATTGCAGGTGTCTCCCCAGCATAAGCTGAGTATTGAAGCCAAGACATAGGATTAGCCAGTAGTTGTGACTTATATTGCCTCTCCTGTTCCCGTTGTTGCATTTGAGATTGCTCTCTTTGCCATCCTAAGGTAGCCTGTTGATGTTCCAACATTGCTTTTTCATAAGGTGATTGCCAACCAGCAGGTTGTTCCCATTGACCTGAATATGGATTCCACTGCCCTTCTACTTCTGATGTTTCAGGATTATCATAAGGTGATGTCCCATAACGTTCATATTTAGTAGGTTCTTGATTAGCAACCTCCTGTATCCCAAACCATCCTCCCCCTGCTTGGTAAGGAGTCCATCCCTCTGGAGCAGCACTAGCAGCTTCTTTATAAGATTTCCAAAAACCTTCGGGCATATCTTCCCTTGCTTTTGTAGGAACACGCTTGATAGTAAAATAACCAAACTCATCTCTATCTACATCCCACCCTTCTGGAGCAGCTTCGAGAGCCTTTTCATATGTCTTAAACTGTAAGGGCATTAACTTAGATTCAGAAGGAGCAGAAGGTTTTTCTACTCCCCTGAATGCCTTCTCTACACCTACTCGCTCTCCTATATTAGGTAATCCCCCCATCTCTGATTCCTTTGTAATTGTCCCTGGGGGAACCCCACCAGTTCTTTCTAGTATATCTCTTGCATAAGAAGTAATAGGAGTTGGAGGTTCAGGTTTTCCCTTTCTTTTCCAAGCCTCATAGCCAAGACCACCTCCCATACGCTGATACTTTTCAAACTCAGGCCAATCCCGCATTCCCCACAACCACTGTAACCCCGTTGGTTGTCTTTCAGTTGTCATTATACTTGTTCCTCCAATTCATACATTTCATTTATTTCCTTATTGGCAATCTTCTTTTCAAGATTAACACGATATCTTATCAAGGGCATAATTGTTTCCTCTACTAGTTCTTTCAGGGCATCAATATCACCCTCTCCGAGTATTTCTTTCATTATATCCAGTGAACTTTCTTCTATCATGGCGAAACTCCAAATGATGTATTCCCACCACCACCTCTACCTTGACCTTGAGTAGGATACCTTGCCCCTTGACCAGCAGGTCGTGGTATCCCAGGAACTAATGGTCTACCAGTTCCTCCACCTCCTTGTGGTTGTCCTACCCTCATAGGAGTAGGAACTCCTGGAAGTCCAGCTTCCTGTAAAGCCTGATTAACTAACGGTATAAAATGCTGTAAAAGTGTGCCTAAATACATTTCTGAACCCCTAAGCATTTCCTTGAGTTCTTGTTTCTCCAATGCCTTCACATCAACATCAGATAATTTACTTCTAGCATGTTGCTTAGTATAGAGACCACTATTAAACATCTCCATTAAGTCCTGATGTCTGCGATATTCATCCTCTTCAGAGATAGGAGAAAACTCAACATAGAAATTAAATGGCTCTTTGAATAAGTTCTTTTTTATCACCACATCAAACTCATCTGACGGAGTTCGTGTCCATATTTCAAAATCACCTGGAATAACATTCTTTACAAGTTTAGCACACTTGGATAAGACCTGTGCCCAACCATTAGCAAAAGCATCCTTAGAGTAATTAAGTTTAGACTGCGCCTCAGCTAAAACAAGCCGTCTATCTGCTCCCGACCTAACACCCTCCTCTCCTAATCCAAACATTGATTTTGGTGCAGAGTGAATATCAATTAAGTCAGTAATATAAGCAAGATGAGCATATGCTTCTCTTGGTGCAAGACTTCTTTCCCACTTATTAAACTTAACATCCTTATTCTCCATCGGCCACCACTTACCATAGGCTTGAGAGATTTTCCCTATAGTCTGTGCATCAGCACCTGTGATATATCCGCCAATCATTGTTTCTAACTTTGTCAAAATATCACACATTGAGTAGATAGAAGACTGAGAGATAAGGAGCTTCTTCATATATCTTAAAATACCGACATATCTCTTTACAGGATTGCTATCAATATCTAAGTTACCAAGACCTGATTCAATAGCAGTATAAGGAAGAAAACCATACTTGTGCTCAATAACTCCACCACCAACCTTCCAAACTGGTTCTCTATCTATTAAGATAGACCTGTAATCCTTGTCACTATATTCTATCTGTTCTACTTCCTCATCTTCGTGCTTCCCATGAGGATTATCCCACTTAAAAGGAGACCTCTTGGCATCATAAACTAATTTCTTTCTGACCTCAAAAACGAAATTTCTTCCATTATGATAGGGGTCAGGAATAATATTTGCAGGATTTATTGCTTGAATTATTATTGGTAATGAGGTATGACTTCTATCTCGCCATTCATCTATCCTTTCAGCAAATATATCATCAGATTCGCCTTCTTTCTTGAAAGGCCGGTCTAACCAGTTATCAGCATCCCATACTGTTTTAATCCAAGTCACACCATGAAGCCAATAATGTTTAGCACTTACCCTTAAAGGTGAAATATCTGATTCAACATTCGTTCTATGTATTAAACCTAACGCAAATTTACGAAGCATCTCTGCTGAATCTTTAGAAACTGCACTCTCCCTCTTCTTATTCACAAAGACTCTGGCATGGGATATATCTGTATGGTCAACTAATGAATCTAATCTATCTCTTGCTGTTGGGAGAACAGTCGCATCCTTCTTAAACTCAGCAGGGATATTCAATTCTGCCTGAAAGTCAAGTTCATAGAACTTCGTATCTTCCTCAAAGGCTGCTTGAAGACCTGACTTTACATACTTATCCTTACTCTT
>Ga0180007_10002193_pt1 | contig 23835 bp, 26 predicted proteins | sample MM_PC_MetaG_FD_121122 | JGI IMG/M metagenome (GOLD analysis project Ga0180007, IMG submission 121122) | Groundwater microbial communities from the Aspo Hard Rock Laboratory (HRL) deep subsurface site, Sweden - MM_PC_MetaG | ecosystem: Environmental > Aquatic > Deep subsurface > Groundwater... | reverse complement strand
GACAAGGCTCTTGAGGAAAAAATGCACAGCACCATCAAGGCCTTCACAGAGACGTTCAAGGCATCTAAAGGAATTCAATAAATCTGGAGTAACGAGTCATGCCGAGTCTAAAAGATGTCAAAATGAAGATAGCTGGTGTCAAGAAGACAGCCCAGATCACCAAGGCCATGAATATGGTTTCATCGGCCAGACTGAGGGGCGCCCAGATGAAGATGGAGGCTTTTCGGCCATATGCCGGGAAATTCAATGAAGCGCTTCGCTCCATCAGCAGCAATATGAAGTCCGGCGCGTTTGCTTTAATGCAGGAACGCGAGGTGAAAACTGTCGAAATCCTTATCGTTACATCCGACCGTGGCCTTTGCGGCAGTTTCAATGCGAATATCATCAAAATGGCTGAAAAGCTGATGAATAAGCATGAGGCTGCAGGGAAAAAAGTTACACTCGTCTGTGCCGGTAAAAAAGCAAATCGCTACTTTCGCAAAACCGGCAAGGTCCGTGAAAAATTTATTGATATCATGGGCAACTTCCAGATGTTCAATGCCCGCGCAATTGCCCAGGATGTTGCTGCAAACTTTATTGCAGGCGGATCTGATGAAGTACATCTCATATATGGCAGCTTCATAAGCGTTGCCAGACAGTTACCAAAAACAATGCCTTTCCTGCCGGTAAAATCAGTTGCAACAGATGATGCGGAAAAAACCGAAACCAAACAGGCAGGCGACTATATCTATGAGCCCAGCCCAGAGGAGATTATGGATGTTCTTCTTCCTCTGTACACAAATGTTATGGTTTATAATGCCATGCTTGAGGTCGGCGCCAGTGAACATGCCGCCCGTATGACGGCCATGGACAATGCGACCAAAGCTTGTAAGGATATAATCAGTAACCTGACAATGGTATACAACAAAGCGCGCCAGTCAGCAATTACCGGCGAGCTCATGGATATTGTAGGTGGTGCTGAAGCACTGAAAGGATAACAATAAATTTCGGAGTGGAGGGCAACCACCTCTTAAACGGAGAATTTTCAAGCTGCTGAGGAGGCAATTAGCCATATGAGTAATCAAAATGTAGGAAAAATAGTCCAGGTTATCGGACCTTGTGTTGACGTTGAGTTTGAACAGGGATTTCTCCCTAGAATTATGAATGCACTTTTTGTATCCAATCAGGGCATCAACGATGAGCCAGACAACCTTGTTATCGAAGTAGCTCAGCATCTCGGTGATAATGTTTGTCGTTGTATTGCTATGGATCAAACAGACGGTCTCAGGCGCGGACTGGAAGTCAGGGACTCCGGCCTGCCCATTGAAATTCCGGTAGGGACTCCCGCCCTTGGACGTATTATGAACGTCGTCGGACGTCCGGTTGACGGTCTCGGACCGATCTCTTCAGATAAAAAAATGCCGATCCACAGACCAGCTCCCCTCTTTACCGAGCAGGATACTGAGGTACACGTTCTTGAGACAGGCATCAAGGTTATCGATCTCCTCGTACCGTTCCCACGTGGTGGTAAAATGGGACTGTTCGGTGGCGCCGGTTGTGGTAAAACCGTTATCATGATGGAAATGGTTAACAACATCGCCATGCATCATGGTGGTATTTCCGTATTCTGCGGCGTTGGTGAGCGTACCCGTGAGGGAAACGACCTGTACCACGAGATGAAGGAATCAGGCGTTCTTCCCAAGGCTGCACTTGTTTACGGACAGATGACCGAGCCCCCGGGAGCACGTTCACGTGTGGCGCTGACCGGACTGACTGCTGCCGAGTATTTCCGTGATGAAGAGGGCCAGGACGTACTTTTCTTTGTTGACAACATCTTCCGTTTCACCCAGGCAGGTGCCGAGGTATCCGCTCTGCTCGGACGTATTCCTTCAGCCGTTGGTTATCAACCGACCCTGGCAACCGACCTCGGTGCCCTGCAGGAACGTATTACATCAACAACAAAAGGTTCCATTACCGCTGTACAGTGCGTATACGTTCCCGCAGACGACCTGACCGACCCCGCGCCTGCTACAACATTTGCCCATCTTGACGGAACCGTTGTTCTTTCCCGTCAGATTGCCGAGCTTGGTATCTATCCTGCGGTTGATCCCCTTGACTCAACCTCTCGTATTCTTGATCCAAATGTTCTGGGTGAAGAGCATTATAAGGTTTCCCGCCAGGTTCAGGTCAGCCTGCAGAAATATAAAGATCTGCAGGATATCATCGCCATCCTCGGTATGGATGAGCTTTCAGAGGATGATCAGCTGCTCGTCGGGCGTGCCCGTAAGATCCAGCGTTTCCTTTCACAGCCCTTCACCGTTGCCGAGGTTTTCACCGGCATGAAGGGCGCATATGTTAAAGTTGTTGACACGGTACGCGGCTTCAAGGAAATTCTTGACGGCAAACATGATGAACTGCCTGAAACAGCCTTCTACATGGTAGGTACCATCGAAGAGGCAGTTGAAAAAGCCGCAAAGGAAAAAGCAGCTTAATTTATTTTTTATATTACGTATTTTTTTTATTGAATGTACTCCCACTGGGAGCTACAACAAGTCAAGGTAAAGACCAATGGCTGAATCAATACATTTAGAGGTTGTCACACCATCAGGTCCTATAGTCAGTGATGATGTTGATATAGTCAGCGCCCCCGGCTACGGTGGTGATTTTGGAGTGCTGGCGAATCATGCCCCTTTTCTGAGTACCATTAAGATCGGGAGCTTGGTTTACAAGAAGGATGGCAAGGAAAACTACCTTATGGTGAGCGGTGGTTTCTGCGAAGTATCAAACAATAAAATCACCTTTCTCGTAGAATCAGCCGAGGCAGGGAAGCAGATTGATGTTGATCGTGCCCTGCGGGCAAAAGAAAGGGCTGAAAAAAGGCTTGCAGAAGCGAAAACTCAGACAGAAAAAATCAACATGGTCCGTGCCCAGGCTGCAATGCAGCGGGCACTTGCCCGAATAAGAGTTGCTGAAAAGCATTCCAAGTAAGTAAGTTAGCTTCATACAATAAAAAAAGCCGCCCATCATGGGCGGCTTTTTTTATTGTTCCTGCCGGATTTGCCGCACTATTTATTCTTCCCGCCAAGATTTGCCTCAATGACAAAATCACCATGCTCTGTACTGAAGGGAATTACCAGGGTTGGTGCATCGGAATAATAGGAAATCTCAACATTCTTCCCCACAACCATGGTCGGGGTGGCCAGATTAAACTTGTAATCAAGTTTGGCGAGCTGGGCCTTGGCCCCGCCACAGATCATATTTGTCAACTCTCCCACCGCGTCAACGATCTCTTCATCAACTTTTTCTTTCGGGGGCTCCATCAGCATATTCGCCACCACATGCAGAATACAATTTTCGGAAAAGCTGAGAATCATGCATCCGGATATTTCATCAGAAACCATGCCGATAATGCCGGAGACTTCACCATAGGTGAGTGAATTATCCTTGAGGCTGGGCTTTTTCGGTTTAACCTGTGTCTGACACATGGTTTCCAAGACGTTTTTCGCAGCATTTAAAAACGGATTTATGAATTCTGCTTTCATCGGGTATCCTGTTATTGGTATCCAATTGATATACAAGTAAAATTATGCTCTTAAAATAAAAAAATCTTTATTATTAGCTGATTATATCACAACAATTTTCAGATTCAACGCTCATAATAATAAAAATGTTAATTTAACAAAGTGTTTTTGATAAGTTCATTTAAGGGTACTTGAAATGATCCTATAAACATATTAAATAGGTAACAACTTAAAATTGCAGCAAAACTAGTAGAAATACCTAGCAAGAAGCTTTTCTATAAGGAGAATTTCCAATGAAGCCGAAAGATCGTCTTGCCATCCCCAGGCAAAAAGCGCCTGAACTTTCAGTTAATTACCGGATAAAAAATTTTGATGAAGTTACGCGGGGATATGACGAGAAAACCGCCATTCTCGAAGCAAACCGCTGTCTGCAGTGCAAAAAGCCAACCTGCCGCCAAGGGTGCCCGATAAACAACAATATTCCGGGGTTTATTGAACATCTTCGCAATGGGAGATTTGAGGAAGGGTACTGGACCATACGTGAAACCAGCTCCCTGCCCGCGGTCTGTTCAAGGGTGTGCCCCCATGAGTTTCAATGCGAAGGGTCCTGTATCCGCGGCAAAAAAGGTGATGCGGTTGCCATTGGTATGCTTGAACGTTTTCTGGTGGACTGGATGGTCAGTAATCAAAAAAATTTAGCAGTTCCCTGCGTTCTGCCCAAGGACAAGAAAGTGGCGATCATCGGCTCAGGACCGGCGGGAATGACAACGGCTTACCATCTGGCCCATGAAGGCTATCATTGTACGATATTTGAAAGTCTGCCCGTATTCGGCGGCATGCTTGCCGTGGGCATTCCCCCCTATCGTCTGCCCCGTGACATCATCAATGCAGAATTCGATTCATTAAAAAATTGTGGCGTAACCGTTGTGAATAATTTTAAAATAGGCAAAAACCTGACCTTAGAGCAGCTGAAGGATGAAAAAGGCTTTGCTGCTGTTTTTGTCAGCGTGGGAGCCCATAACAGCCGTAAACTTGGCATCGAAGGTGAAGACCTGGCAGGAGTCACCCATGGAGTTGACTATCTGCGCAATGTCTGCCTGGGTGAAAAGATCAATCTCGGCAGCAAGGTCGTGGTGGTCGGCGGCGGGAACGTGGCCATTGATGTTGCGCGAACAGCCCTGAGAACCGGATCAAAAGATGTTTTTATCCTCTACCGGCGAACCAGAAAAGAAATGCCCGCCTCCATGGCTGAGATTCATCATCTTGAAGAGGAAGGGGTTCATATTGAATTTCTGGCTGCACCTGTTAAGATACATGGAGAAAACGGCAAGGTGGCCAGGGTTGAATGCCAGAGAATGACCCTTGGTGAATGTGATGCATCAGGCCGTTGCCGTCCGGTGGTCATTGAGGGGTCGAACTTTATGATTGAGGCTGACGCCATTATCCCGGCAATCAGCCAGAAGGTTGACCACACTGCCGACAGCAACCTGAAGATAGAACTGACCAGCTGGGGCACCTACGTGGTTGACCCGCTTACCCTGCAGACCTCAGTACCGTGGATTTTCTCCGGTGGAGACTCCGTACTGGGGCCACAGACGGCCGCCAAGGCGGTCTATCAAGGAAAGGTTGCAGCAGAGTCCATAAAACTGTATTTAGAAGGGAAAGACCTGAAAGAAGGACGAAACGTACGTATTTTATCATAAGCCGGGGGAAAAGCCTTAACGAGGTCCTATGACCGTATTTTTCAGCAAGAAAGAAAAGATCGGCGAACTTCTCGTCCGCCAGGGCAAACTGCAACCAAATCAGCTGGAGCGAGCACTCACCCATCTTGAATCAGTCCCACAGGGGCTGGGAGAAATCCTGGTTTCCCTGGGTTTCATCAGCGAGGAGGACCTGCTTACAGGCCTTGCCGAACAACTTTCCCTGGGCATCTATGCACCGCAGGAGGAAGATGCATTTCTGCCCCTCACCATCGCCAAGATCTTTCTGCGCGATCATCCTTTTGCCCTGATCAAGCGGGGTGATAAAAATATCCTTATCTGCCATGATCCACTGGACGGTGATATTCTCTCCACCGCCGAAACCCAGCTCAACGAGCCATTTGAAATCCAGCTGGCCCTTGAAACGGAAGTCAAAAAAATGGTGGGTGAGCATTATGATCTCGGCATCAAGGAACAGGAAACCGAAAAATATATCATTGACGAGGCTGACGTCGATAAACTGAAGGATATGGCTTCCGAGGCCCCGGTTATCAAATATGTGAACAATCTAGTTGATACGGCGGTAAACCGGCGGGCCAGCGATATTCATATTGAATCCTTTGAAGGGGGACAGCTGATCCGTTTCCGTATCGACGGCATTCTCCAAGACTTTGAAATGCCTCCCCTCTCCATGCAGGCAGCCATCATATCCAGAACAAAACTGTTGGCTGCCCTGGACATCGCGGAACGACGAATTCCTCAGGACGGCAAGATCTCCATGCGCATCGGCGGCAAGGAAATCGACCTGCGTGTGTCGACCATGCCTACCATTTATGGGGAAGGGGTCGTTATCCGAATCCTGGAAAAAGGATCTATCATCCTTGACATGGGGCATCTTGGCATGGGAGAGGAGATCGAAAAGCAGTTCAAAGAACTCATCTCCTACCCGAACGGCATCATCCTGGTAACCGGCCCCACCGGCAGCGGCAAGACAACAACTCTTTATTGCGCCCTCAACCAGATCAATAGCGGCCACAACAAAATCATAACCCTGGAAGATCCGGTGGAATACCAGCTCAAAGGGATAAACCAGACCCAGGTACGCCCGGAAATCGGCCTCACCTTTGCCAAGGGGCTGCGTTCCATCGTGCGGCAGGATCCGGATATTATCATGGTGGGCGAGATAAGGGATCTGGATACCGCGGAAATCGCCGTCCAGTCGTCCCTGACCGGCCACCTGGTATTTTCCACCCTGCACACCAATGACGCACTTTCCGCCGTGACCCGCTTAATCGATATCGGGGTGGAGAATTTCCTGATCTCTTCCGCCCTGCGCGGCGTGCTCGCCCAGCGTCTGGTCCGCCGCGTCTGTCAGCATTGCCGCACCCAGCAGGGGCGCATTGCCGAACACCTCGGTTATCTGCCGGAAGGCGCCGACTTTGAAATGTACACCGGCAAAGGTTGTGCCAGCTGTTCCGACACCGGCTACAGCGGACGAATCGGCATCTACGAGCTTCTCGTCATGAGCGATGCCCTGTGCCGGGCGGTGGCCAAAAGAAAAGATCTGGGCGAACTGAAAAGAATCGCTGTTGCCGAGGGTTTCAAGGAGATGTTCCATGATGGATTGCAGAAGATCAAGGAAGGCAAAACCACCCTTGCCGAGGTGATCAGGGTAAGCAGAGGAGCAAGCAATGCCGCTCTTTAAATACACGGCACTGGACACTGAAAATGCAGTAAAGGAAGGAGTGGTGGAGGAGACCGACAAAACCGCAGCTGCAAAAAAGCTGATGCTGCAGGGTATCCGCCCCCTGGAAATCAGGTCATACACTCCGGGCAGCAAAATACAGATCAGCCTGCCTCATTTCCTCCATTTCTCGCGGGACAGGATAACCCGCGTGGAAATTAATTTTTTCACCAAACAGATTGCCATGCTGCTCAATGCCGGCCTGTCCCTTGACGGCGCCCTGCGGGTCATGAAAAACCACAGTCAGAAACCGGCCTTCAAGGAATTCTGCGGCGCCATAGAAAGAAAACTCAAAGAGGGCAAATCATTCTCCCAGGCCCTGGCTGATTTTCCCCATTTCACCCCCATGTACATCAATATTGCCAGGGCAGGGGAAGAAGGCGGCATCCTGCCCGCCATGCTGACGAAAATCACTGAATACCAGACGACCTTTCAGGAACTGCGGCAGTATATCATCTCCGCCTCTGTTTATCCTCTTTTCCTGCTTGTGGTGGGCATCATTGCCATCATTATTCTCATCACCACCATCCTGCCCAGGTTCCAGGTACTTTTTCAGGGAATGGGACAGCAGCTTCCCGCCAATGTGGCTTTCATGATGAGCGTGTCCGGCTTTATCTCCAATCACTATCTCCTGGTCCTGCTGCTGCTTTTCGGCCCGGTTGCGCTGCTGGTCTGGTACCTGAAACAGCCGGAGGGCAAGAAGCTCTACCACCGTCTGTCCCTGAAAATACCGATACTGTCAAATTTTATCTGTGAACTCGAAACCACACGGATTTTCCGTACCCTTGAGGTGCTGGTAAACAACGGGGTGCATCTGGCCACCGCCTTGCGTATCTGCTCAGGCATCGCTGTCAATGAGCAATTCCAGCATCTGCTGCACCGGGCCACCGAGGCTTTAAAGGAAGGGCAGCGGGTCAGCACCAAACTCAGAGGTGAGGCGCTGCTGCCGTCACTTGCCGTGGATCTGCTCTCCATCGGCGAGGAATCTGGCAGGGTAGGGGAGGTATGCGGACAGATTGCCGATCATTATGACCAGGAGCTGCGCAGCCGGATTAAAAGGCTGATCGCGCTCGTTGAACCGGCTTTTATTCTCGTCATTGCCCTGGTGGCCGGTTATGTGGTGATCTCAATGCTGACGGTCATCTTAAGTATTAATGACATCGCCGGCTGAGAAGGGATCTGGCAGACTTCAATGCAGAGGAAAAATTCCGGGGACACATGAAAAAGAGATTTGCGGGAGATACCAGTTCCGCCGGATTTTCCCTCTTTGAACTGCTCACCGTGCTTGTCATGCTGGGCATTCTGGCAGGCATTGCCGCCCCATCCATAGGAAATTTCCTGGCAGGACTTGATTTCAGAAAACAGGTGGGAGACATTATGGCCCATATGCGGGCAGTTCGACTGGAGGCCGTTGTCTCGGGCCAGCAGATAAAATTAAGCATTGAAGACCATAATCTCCTGCTGGACCGGGGTGAAGAAGAGCAGGAGGTGCAGGAGCTGGATCTCAATCGGGAAAGCGAACTGACCCTGGAACCTCCGGTGGTCATCTTCACACCGCAGTCAACCGTAACGCCAGCGACCATTACCTTGTCCAGCGACGGCAGGGACCGGACCATCAGCCTGGATCCGCTCACTGCCCTGCCGGTGATACGCTAAAAGATGCTGATGGAAATCCATAACAAGGTTCAGGGAGGCTGGCTGAGGAACAGAAAATTTGCTGCCGTGAAACCGTCGCATCCGGACAGTGTTGCAAAACAGAAGGGCTTTACCCTGTTTGAGGTGATGGTGGCCGTACTCATGCTGGCCATGGTTTCCACCATGATCTACTCCATCCTGAATGTCAGCATACGGTTTGCCGAAAAAGGAGATAAAAGCATCCTGCTGCTTGAGCGGGAGCAGGGCCTGATCGGCATCCTGCTGCGCCAGATTAAGAACGGCTGGTATGATGAGCAAAAAAAAGAGGTTGCCATTGCCGCGGATGACACCATGCTGCGCATTACAACCCGTGCGCCTCTGCTTTACCCTCTTGCCGGGGTGGTGATAGCCGTGTATCGTTATGATCCGGACAGCGCCACCCTCTATTACCTGGAAAAAAAGGATTTTTACAACATCGATTATGGCGAGGATTATGTCCCGGCTTTCGAGGATATGCAGGTACTGGTTGAAAATTGCCGGCCATTGTCCTTTTCCTATGAGGAGAACAGCAGTTCAGTGACTGTGGTCTATGATGGCAAGGAATTCAATTTTACCCCCTGGTGCCAGGTGGAAACACGAACAGATGAAATTTAGGGCAGTAAAAATTGTCCCCCAGGGCACTGCAGAACAGATGGGATTTACGCTGCTTGAGGTGCTGGTGGCCGTGCTGATACTTGGCCTGGCCTATGTGGCCGTGCTGCAAAATTTCTCCATTTCTCTTAAAAACATAGATAAAATCGGCAAAACACGCCAAGCTGTATTTGACGAACTGCTCACGTTCAGCGAGGATATCAAATTCACTGGCGCCAACCAGCTGGAAGGGGATGTAGAAGTGCAGGGCACACTTTTTATCGAAGGAGCAAAATACCGTCTTATGGAAGTTACAAGCAACAGCGGCGAGCTGGCAACATTGAAACTGCAACCCATTTTATAGGGAAACATTGCAGGCAGGAAAACCATATGGTAATCGGGTCAAGAGGGAGGAAAAGCTCCAGGCAGCAGGGTTTTGCCCTAGTCGTTGTTATTGTCATCATGCTTCTCATCTCCTTTCTCGCTGCCCAGCTCATCCTGAGCGTGCGCACAGAGCTGCGGGTTGCCTTCAATACTAAAATCCAAGCCGCCGAACTCTCCCTGGCTGAGGGCGGAGTGAACCTGGGCCTGTTCAGACTGCTTGACAAGCCTGTTGAATATATTAATGAGGATTATGAGAAGTTTTTAGAAGGATACGAATATAACGCCTTCCTTGAGACAGGTCTTTTAACCTATTATGTGGTCAATGAATCTGGTAAATTAGATCTGAACAAACTGAACAAACCTTTACTGGAACTTTTTCTGGAATACATGAAGATTGAACCCGATCAAAGGGAAGTAATCATCGATTCCCTGCTGGACTGGGAAGATGGCGATGATCTGCACCGTTTAAACGGAGCGGAACTGGACACATACCAGGACCTGGATGATCCCTATATTCCACGAAACGGCAAAATCATGGATCCCTCTGAATTCTTTCTCGTTTACGGTACCGAACCTCTTTCCGGCCTCTTTAAGGCTAATGAAATATTCACCGTGCACAATGATAGCGGATTAATAAATTTTAACAGCCTGACCCCCATGATGCTTGATTTTCTCGCAGAAGGAGACGAGACAAAGATCAAAGAATACCATGAGGCCCAGGAGCTGTATGGCAGCCTTACCCAGGAACAGGCCCGACAAATTTTAGGGGATGAGCGCTTTGACCAGTGTTCGGCAGGGCTGACATACTCATCAGGCAACAACAGATATTACTCCATTGTTGCCTTGGGTGAAGCAGGTGTGGATGCTGAAGCCCTGGCTGCCAGAGAAAGCGACAACACGAAGAAAAGGGTGGCAGTCGAGGTAAGGACCTTATTGGAACTGCGGGGCGCCAAGGTAAATTATTTTGCCTGGGAAGAAGGATGGTCATGAAAGAGAGAGTCGAAATACTCATCCGGCAAGACGGTGTGCATATCAGCTCATCCTTTAAACAGGAGGTTGAGTTTATTGCCCAGCCCGTGACCGAGTTAGGCAGCCGCCTCGCCCGCTACTGCCAGCCAAAGAGCCAGGCTGGCCTGGATGTCCTCTTTTATATTGCCGAAGATCTTCTTTTCTTCAAAAAATTCACCCTGCCCCTGAAAACCGCTGACCTCAAAGAGGCAATCGGCTATCAACTCGACATGTTTGCCCCCTTTGACGGCAAGATGCTGCACAGCTTTACGGCTATCCGCGACAAACAGGGATACAACATCTGCCTGTATGCCGCTTCAGAGGAAACAATTGTGCCCCTGCTGGAAGAGGTGACTGCCCAGGGATTTCAGCTTGCCGGGCTTTTCCCGGAAAGCCAGCGCTACGTGACACGGCTCAGCAAAAAAATGGAATGGGCACTGTTGATGCCAGGCCGTTTCCCCAAACTTCTCCTCTTTTCGGATAAAAAGATCAAAGACCGACTCCTCTGTTACAATGAACCCTCCATGGAGGAGTTGACCGACCGGAAGGGCATTGAAGTTATTTATAAACCGGCTGCCGAAGAGGGGAGCGGATTTCAGGATGCGGGACGGCTCCTGGCTGAAAAGGCCCTGCATAAGGAGTTGAATCTTCTGCCGCCTTCCTATCGTCGGCCGGATTATCTGCGCTATGCTCTCATCGGCCTCTGCCTGCTCAATGTGGTTGCCCTTATTGCCGCCGGGGCGCTCAAAGAATATAACGTTTTAACCGTATTAAAAAAGGTTGACACAGAGATCGCAACACTGCGGCCAAACGTCAAAGAGGTGGAGAAACTGCGGGTCGAGGAAAAACAGCTTGCCGATACCATCGGCCGGGTTGAAGCCATCGGTGAAAACTTTGATATCATTCGTTTTCTGGAAAAGGCAACGAAATCCTTGCCGGAAAACAGCTATCTTGACCAGATACGCATGGATGACAAGACAGGCGATATCCAGTTGCAGGGATATACGGAAGATATAGGCGCGCTGACAGCCAAACTCGATGCTCTTGGCAATGCCAAACTCAAATCCACCAGCCGCCGCAAAAATCAAACTTACTTCCATGTGGAGATAAGCGGCCAATGAACCAGCTCATCATGCTTCTCAAAGGTCTCGACCGCAAGATCCTTTTTCTTGCCCTGGCCGGACTGCTGCTGCTGCTTAACCTCGGTCGTCTGAGCCTGCAGGCATACAGTAACCAGGTTGCCGAGGTCGAGGAGAAACAGAATCTGCTGGCTCAGTATCAGGAAACCGTCAACCAGCTTCCTGCCCTGAAAAAAAGAGTGGCCCGGCTCGAGCAAAAGTCGAACAAGATGGATAAATATCTATTCAGCGGCTCATCCGAGGAAGAGGTATCATCGGCAATGCAGATCATGCTGCAGGAGCAGGTAACAAAGGTGGGCCTGGAGCCGGAATCCATCCGCCCCATGGTCAGCGGCGGAACAAAAACCGCCACCCGGGACTATCATGAAATTTCCATCAAGATCCGTCTGTCCGGGACCTTGAGTCAGTTTGTTGATTTTATCTCCCAGTTGTACCGCTCCGACAAGCTCTTTCAGGTGGAGAGTTTCACCTTGAAGCCCTATAAAAAATCAGAGATGAAAATTTTTATTGATCTGAAAGGTTATTACACGTTAAAAAATGCTTAAACTCATCGCAGCCATAGCACTCAGCCTGTCGCTCATTTTTCTGGTTAAAGAGTCGGTCATCGCTTTACGCACGGGTGATAGACTTGCTCCATCTGCAAGCGAAGGCAAGCAGGCCTCCAAACCACAGACAGCTTTTCCGGCAGAAAAAAATGTGATCTTTTATCCGCCGGTGCCCGTTGCCCTGCCGGACTTCAATAAGGGCTACCTTTTTAATGAAGAACGCATGATTGAGAGTGCTGCCGTCGATAATGGCGATGCCACGGAAGAAGACTCAACAGGCCCGACTGTCGACATGGATACAGTCTTTTATGCCGGGTCTATCATCATTGGCGAAGTGCACAAAGGCCTTGTCACCTATCCCTCGCCTAAGGCGGCCGCGCCTCTGAACAGAAAAATTCCAGCCAGGAAAGCCGCACCACCCCCGGTTAGGGAAAGGAATTATGCGCAACTGGCAGTAGGTGAAAGTTTCAGCGGCTATAAAGTTGTTGAAGTAGAGGCGGATCGCATAGTATTTCAAAAAGGCCCGGATACCATAGAAAAAATACTCAACGACCCGAAAAAGACCCGTATTGCCGCTCCACCCCCACCGAAAGAAAAGATAAAAACTCCCTCGGCGGCGACATCAAAGACAAACCGTGTTCAACTCGATAAGGCGAAAACCGGCAGCCCCGTGCAGTCCTCCAGGACGATAAGAAGCACCCGCACGATTCCAAATGCTAAAATCCAGGTCCCCGGGGTTCCGGTTCAACCTGCAACGGAGTGAATCCAAGCTGATATCATACATAAAAGGTCACCCCATGAACGGTAGCAAAAATATCTTTTTCCACACCAAGGATCCTGTTTCGCAGAGATCATCTCATGCCAGCCACTCGCTGCTCTTCAGACTGGCGGCACTGTCATTTCTGCTGATGCTGCTCAGCAGCGGCTGTGCGTTTAACAGCAGACTCGATCTCCCTCCCATCGATATGGCCAAGATGAACAAAGCCGTCAGCAGGGAGGACAAAAAATCTGCTATCCTCGAGGCGGAAGAGCAGCAGGAAAAGCATGAGCCGCGCATCAAAATAAAAGACATGACCCCGCCGTCGGAAGGCCGGGATAATTTCGCAGCCAAGATTTCAGAGGCCAGCTCAGCAAGCACAACAAGCAAGCCCCAGGCAGCCGCCGGTGAAGCAGAGTCTGAGGGTTTACTGCTCAATTTTGATAATGCGGATATTTTCGAGGTTATTCAGGTAATCGCCGGCACGCTTAACCTCAATTACATTATTGATCCCCAGGTAAAAGGGGTAGTTAATATCCACTCCGGCAGCAAAATCCCAACAAATCAGCTCTATGAAATTTTTACCAAGATCCTGCATATCAACGGCCTTGATATGCGTAGTGAAGGAGACTACCAATATATTTACGTGGCAAAAAAACTGGGCAACGAACGGGTCAGCGGCCCGGAAAAAATTGCCGGTCTTAAAGATTCCCCGCAGTTCATTATCCAGGTCGTGCCCCTTGCCCATCTTTCCTCCTCGGAGGTGCTGAAACTCGTTGAACCATACCTCTCGGCCCAGGGATCGCTCTATGATCTTCCCCAACAGAACACCCTGCTTGTCAGTGACTATGAAAGCAAGGTCATGGATATTCTGCGCATTATTGCCAGAATCGACATCTCGCCACTCGCCTCCGTTCATATCAAATTAGTCAGGGTGGATAACGCCCCGATCTATGACCTGCGGGATGAATTGACGGAAATCTTCACTGCGCTCAAAATCAACGGCAAAGATTTTGAGGGGATAACCGTGGTGCCTCTGGAGCGCGTCAATTCGCTGTTGCTGGTCAGCAACAGTGAAAATCAGGTGCAAAACGGAGTTGACTGGATCAAAGAGCTTGATGTTGTCCCTTCCCAGGACAGAGATAATATTTATATCTATAACGTGCGCAATTCTGTGGCGTCAGGCCTTGCCGACCTCATCAACCAGCTTATTACCGAAGAACAACCGACGACCCAGAAAACCACGGGAAAAAAGACCACCCCTACTACCCAGACCAAGGACCAGAAGGCCACCAAGACCACCGCCAACCAAAAAAGCACCAGCAGCAGCTCCACATCCACATCCACCGGCAGCCCCCTCTCATCGCTTCGTTTCATGGGAACGCCTGTTGTTTTTGGCGACGATGACCGCAACGTCATTCTCATCAGGGCTCTGCCGGGGGATTACATCCGTATCGTCAAACTGCTGGAACGGCTCGACAATCTGCCACGCCAGGTGCTGGTCGAGGTGCTGGTGGCGGAAATACAACTGACCAACGAACTGGAATTAGGCCTCGAATGGTTTCTTACCAGTAATAAGTATGCCTTCGGCACTTCTTTTTCCGCGGTGGGCGCATCCACCACCACCACCAACGGAGTGACTTCCACCACCTATCCCGGCGGCTTTTCTTACTCCTTCAATTACGGCGATGTGGCGGGCTTTCTGCAGACCCTGGCCTCCAGGAACAATTTAACCGTCCTCTCCTCACCGCAGATTCTGGTGCTAAACAATGAAAAGGCCTCGGTGAATGTCGGCAAGCAGGTGCCGATCGTCACAACCGTTACGGAAAACAGCACCACGGTCAGCCAGGTTGACAAGACTGTGCAATACAAGGATACCGGTGTCATTCTGGAAGTAACTCCCCAGATCAACTATAACGGCATTATTCTGCTTGAGGTAAGCCAGACGGTAAGCAAGGCCGAAGAAAACACCCTTTCGGATATCAGTTCACCGGTGATATCAAAGCGTGAACTGCAGACCAAACTGGCGGTCAAAAACGGACAGGCCATCCTCATGGGGGGGCTGATCGACAGGAATACATCGACCACGCAAAGCGGAGTCCCCTTTCTCATGGATATCCCCATTCTCGGGAACCTGTTCAAGTACCAGAAGGATAAAGAGGACAAAACGGAACTCATTATGATCATCACACCCTATGTTATTGAATCAGAGGATGTGCTTGACCAATATTCACGTGAGTTTGCAGATAAGATAAAACAATTGCGGCCGGAACTCACCAAGCCTATGGCCGCAAGCCCTAGAGATAAATGGTAAAAAGGAATGGAAAATGCGACAGTTTGTAATTGATGAGCTCAGCAGGGAAGAACGAGACAACCTGGATAACTATATGAAGAGAACGGCGAGGCAAGGGGGCATGGAGGGGATGTTCTGGTTGCCGGTCCCGGATGACCTGCTGGCTGAGGCACAACATGGCCACGAAGAATGCGGTCCTTTTTTCTTTGGTCTGGAACTGGCGGAGAAAAAGCTGATCGTCGAACTGCTGGTCAGGAGCCAGAGCAATTTACACTGCTCCTGCATCAGCTATGCAACCAAGGCACAAAGAGACTATCTTCTCGGCTTCGTGGACAATATGCTTCAGGAGGAACAGATCAAAGCATAGAGATCTTATTGCCAAAAACAAAAAAACCCGCCAGGCAAATACCTGGCGGGTTTTTTTTATAATGAGCTTATGCGAAGCGGGCGGAGTTTACCACCAGCAGATTGTCTGATCAGCGCCCCAGACCATATCGACCAGCTTATCATAGTCAGGAGCATCTACATTCAGATTAAAGGTTTCATTATCACGGCCTTCGGAGACGATCTCAACCAGTTTCTTGACATCATCATTAGGCTCGGAACGGTATACATGCAGGATTTTCATTTTGCATTCTCCCCTGTAAGATCTTAACTCTTAGCTGCAAAAATCAGCTCTTATCACTTCTCATAATGCCATAGGGTACAATGATTTCCATGTCCCGAAGCTTCTGTCCAAGTTCCTCAAGAGTCATTTTCACCAAGCCGTATTTCTCAACATTGCCATCCGGAATAGAAAAAATCTCACCTTCCATATCACGAATCCAGTCGATGTTTTCCTTATGGTAATCGGTCATCATGTTCTCTTCTATCTCGTTGTTCATGACAACACCATAGGCATACATATTTTCCACGGCAAGACCGAGAGCTGATCTGACACCATCAAGGATATAGTCGCTGCTAGGGTACATAAAGCATACTTTCTTTGACATCGGTTCCTCCTATAAAGTCAGATAGCATTCATAATCTTCAATGATAGCGCCATGCTGTGCCTGGGTAGCCATCTTTTCCTGGGTCAGACCCGCCGGAATATTAGCTACGTCATAGCCACATTTCTTATAGCTGTCAGCGCAAATGGAAACATCAACGTTCTCCATATCGCAAAGCGTTTTAAAGTTTGGGCACTTGGTCAGATGAGCGGACATCCAGGTAAAAAATACCTTTACTTTGGCGCCCTTGGCCACGGCAGCCTTGGTGATACCCTCCACATGCCTCATATTCTGGGGAGATGTTACAAAAATCCCGATACTTTTTGCCATGTTATTCCTCCATTAAAAGCAAACAAGAGCGGCGCCTCCGCTTTTGGCAAATGCGCCGTCATTAATCATCACATATTTCTTGTCACTTATTTTTTCTTAATAAAGAAACGGAAATAGCCGGATTCTTCCTTCTCTCCAACAAACTCATGACCGGCCCTGGTGCACCAGCCCGGCAGATCATTACGTGAACCAGGATCAGTGCCGAGGACTTCCAGAATCTCGCCGGATTTGATCTTATCAATTTCTTTTTTTGTACGCAGCAGAGGCATCGGACAGCTCAGACCTTTTGCATCCAAAGTGCGGGCAGCTTGTACGTTATCAGGGGCTTTTTTTATGTCGCTCATCGTTTCCTCCTCACAACAGATTTGACTTTGAAAAACTTTTACCTCAACCCGCCCGTTAAAACGATTCAACAAGGCAAGAATGAGATGATTAAATGAGTAATCATATATTGATACACGTTTTGAAATAACAAGAAAGAAATGTTATGTCAAGACGAAAAATGAATCATGGTTCAGGCAATCTTATTATCCTTTTTTTGAAGACAAATCATTGCTATAACATGCTTGACAATTTTTTTCGTCGCGAGTAAAGGTTTAAAATGTTATGAATTGTAAGTGATTAATGACTTCCTTTGAAGTATGGTTCAGACGGTTTTATTGGCAGCTGTCAATGAGGAAACATTAAAATAGGGGAGAAAAGAGATGAGTGAGGAAAGCATTTTAGGAAGTAAAATCAAGGGGCTGTACAAGAGCCTCTGCCAGTCGGAGTGGAATGCCACAATGACGGGTGTGATGGTGGCCTTGTTCTCAATCCTGATCATGGCCTGGTGGCGACCATGGGGAGCAGTGGGCGCAATCCGCAACTGGGGCGACTGGATCATGTACGGTATCACCAGCTTGATCGGCTCAGATGCAGGCATTTTCGGTTACTATGTAGATGCTCCCGGCTCCATTCTGACAAACACCGGCTCGGTTATCGGCATCGGTTTTGTGGGCGGGGCTTTTGTTTCAGCCTGCCTGGGCAACGATTTCGCCATCCGTATCCCACCCGTGCTGGAAATATGCAAGGCCTTGGTTGCCGGCGTCTTCATGGGAATCGGCGCAGCCTTGGCCGGCGGCTGTAATGTCGGCGGTTTCTACAATGCCATCGGCAATCTGTCCGCCCATGGTTTTGCCATGTGGGCAGGTTTGGTGATCGGCGTTATCGGCGGCCTCAAATACATATACTGGGAAATGGAACATATCTCCTGGGGCAGCGGCGGCGCCAAAACCATCGAATTTCCCAAGGGGCTGAACTTCCTGCTCGGCATCGTCGCCATCGTGGCCCTGATTGCCGGCACCTATATGTACTCAGGGAATGAAGACAGTGATTATATCGCTTCGCTTGGCGGTCTCATGCTGATTGCCTCAGCCATCGGCTACTCCATGCAGCGCGGCCGCTGGTGTATGATCCAGGGTTTCCGCGAACCCCATATGACCGGCAACTGCACCATGGCTAAATCCGTAGCACTGAGTATTTTTATCGTAGCCCTCGGGGCAGCGGTTCTCAAATACGGTGTTCCGGTCAGGCTTGACGGTGACCCCGTATTAGCCCCCATGAACTATGTGCGCGGCACCTTCGGCTGGGGCGGCGTGGTCGGCGGCATTGTCTTCGGCTTAGGCGCCATGCTGGCGGGCGGCTGCGGTACCGGAACCCTCTGGCGTGTCGGCGAAGGTCAGGTCAAGCTGTGGATCGTTGTGCCTATTTTCGGCATCACCAACTCCATCATGACCGCCTGGTTCAACGACATGGAATTTGAGGCTGACGGCGTTCTTGGTAAATATGTCTACCTGCCCGATGTCATGGGTTATGGCGGATCATTGTTTCTCATCGCCGCCTTCCTGCTTTTCTGGTATATCACGGTTGACTGGAATGAAGAATCCAACAAGTTGATTGTGGAAATGTAAGAGAAGATCCCGGGCAATTTTCTTCTTGCCCGGTTTTCACCTTTTGCAAAAACGCATTTCCGTTCTTTTCGGAAATGCGTTTTTTTTTGCCTTGACAGTTAAGGTAGTATAGGTGAACATTGAAAATATAATATTTAAGTTCTTACTGAAACATCACAGAGCAGACCGAAGATGATCGCCCCAAATACCGGCCTACGCCCATATATCTCACTCGCACCGGAACATCTGCTGCACGGGGATGAAGTTATTGTCATCGTCGATGATGAGATTGCCATCCGCGAGCCGCTCAAACTCTATTTCGAACAGAACGGTTTCGCCGTTGCCGATGCCAGCAGCGGCAGTGAATTAATCAGTCTGCTGGCTAACAGACATGCGGCGCTGGTCTTGCTCGATATCGGCCTGCCGGATGCTGACGGCGCCTCACTGCTTCCTCAAATTACGACAAACTATCCTGATGTCTCTATTGTCATGCTTTCCGGGCAGTCGGATATACAGGTTGCCCTGGATTGCATCCGCAACGGCGCTGATGATTACATCACCAAACCCGTCCAGTTCAACGAAATCATGGTGGCGGTGAAAAAAAACCTGGAAAAAAGGCGACTAATCCTTGAAAACCGCCGTTACCAGGACGATCTTGAGCAGGCCTATTTCCGCATTCAGCTTCTGCACCAGCTCTCCCTGAAAATGAACAGCGTCTACCTCAATGCCGTGGAGCTGGATGAGATCCTTCGTGCCATTCTGGTGGGCATTACAGCCAACGAAGGGTTACGCTTTAACCGTGCATTTCTTGCCTTGTTTGACAGCAGCAATCAATTTCTGGAAGGAAGAATGGCCATTGGACCAGGCTGCAGGGAGGAAGCTGCGCAGATATGGGCGGAAATGCGAGCCAAGGAGCTTGACTTCAACGAAATCATCAAAAACCTCGGCCAGGCCTGCATGCGGGAAGATGATACCGTCAACCAGATCGTCAAAAGTCTCAGGATACCCGTCACCTTTGCCGACCATATCCTGATCAAATCAGCCACTGAAAGACAGAGCTTTAAGGTCAGCTGCGGGATATCCTCGATTCCTGTTCCGCCTGACCTGATCAACTTGCTCAAAGAAGACACCTTTGTCGTGGTTCCGCTTTTTGCGCCGGGCCGCTCCATCGGCGTCATCATCGCCGACAACTATGTCACCCGCAAGCCCATTCCGGACAGCCATGTCAGCACCCTGGAACTTTTTGCCAGCCAGGGAAGTCTGGCCATTGAGCAGAGCCGTCTGTATATGGATATGCAGAAAAAGATCGATGAACTTGAAGAGGTGACCCATGAGCTGGACAAAAACAAAGACCTGCTGATTGAAGCCGAAAGATACTCTGCCCTGGGCCAGATGGCGGCCCAGATGGTGCATATGATCAGAAATCCCATCACCTCCATCGGTGGCGTTGCCCGCATACTCGGCCGTAAAATTGAAGGGGCGGAATGGAAAAAATATCTTGATGTCATGGTCAAGGAAACCGACAGGTTGGAGGCCACCCTCACCGAACTCTTCGACTTTGTCAGCCAGCCCCAGGGCGAAAAACAGATCAGCAACCTCTATCCGCTCATCCGCAAAACAGTCATTCTGCTGCAGACCAGCCTGGTGAAACATCAGATTTCCTGGACCCTGGACCTTGCCGAGCCTGACCCTGTCATTTTTATGGACGGCAAGCAAATACGCCGGGTTTTCCTCAATATCATCCGCAACGCCATGGAGGCCATGCCAAATGGCGGAACCCTGAAGATATCAGCCACGGTTGACAACGAGTGGGTCCATGTTTCTCTCCGGGATACCGGGATCGGTCTTTCCGGGGCTTATCTGGACAAGGCAACCGAGCCTTTTTTTACCACCAAGACCTATGGCACAGGCATGGGTCTCACGCTGGTTGACCGATTTATCAAGGCCCACGGGGGAAATTTTTCACTGAACCGTCACGACACCGGACTGGAAGTGAAGATCAATCTCCCCCTGGCAAAAAATGAAAATATCTGAACAATCCCATCTTTCCATCTACAAAATCGAACCCAGGGACGGCCAAAAAGTTCCGATAAGTAAAAGCCCTGACAACCTGCCCTTTGCTCAGGGTCAACTTATCAAAGGTACTGTTGCCGGATTTACCGGAGACGGCAAGGTGCTGCTGGATGTGGGCGGTCAAACGGTAACAGCCAGAACCCTGGTGCCGTTAACTCTGGGCAGTGAGCTTTGGCTGGAAACAGGGGAAAGCGACAGCTTCCCTCTGTTGACCCTGGCCGCCAAAAAAGGGGCGGTGCAGGATTTCCTGAAACTGCTTATTTCCACGGCCCCATTGCCTTCATCAAACGCCATGAGCCTATCCGACCTGTTCTCTTCCTTGCTGCCAAATCTTGTTCCTGAAGCAACTGCCGGCGGACAGATAATAGCCGGCAGCGTAATTGCGGCGACAAGTGGCGGGGAATCCTTCCCTGAAGCCATCAAGATTCTGTCCCTGCTGCTTGGCGGTTCACCCGGGCCACAGATGGACATATCCCAGTTGCTCGACACGATTGAGCAAAAAGAAACCATGCTCAAACCACTGCTCGACCCGACTACGGAAAAACTGGTCAAAATCCTGGCCGCTCATCAGCAGATAAACTGTCAGCCCCCCCAGACGACCGATCAGAACTTTTTACTTTTCCCCTGTTTTTTTGCGGGAAATGCCGGCTGGGGTGAGTGGATTTTTTCCATGGAAAAACAGGCTGACCAAGACCGGGGAGAACAATACAACCTGGCCTTTTTTCTGGAAATGAGCAGGCTCGGACCTCTTGCCCTGCAGGCAACCATTACCGACAGGACTATCACCGGACAGTTCTTGCTCGCCTCGGAAAAAGCCAGATCCCATGTTGAAGACCATGTCCAGGAGCTTACCCAAATCCTGGGCACACAGGGCTATCAGCCAGCTTCTTTCACCTGCCGGGTTAACAAGGAGAATATGGTCAGCCAGCTTAAGAAAGCGCTCCAGGAAAAGGCGGCTATCCGGCGTTTCTCACTCCTTGATGTCAGCGTCTGATCCCACTTTCGCGCTGATAAATACCGGCCTCTGCCAGGAAAGAACCACGGCGCCCAAGCCCACAACGGAAACCAGCAGGAAGGAACTGCGCAGCGCCAGGCAGAAAGCTCCGGCATGGGCCATGGAGTAGTCCTTCAGTTCAACCCCACCTGTTATCTGCCGGAAAAAAAAGGAGAAAAAAAGTCCGGCCAGGCCAACACCCAGCATCATGCCAAGATTTCGGGCCGTGGCGAGAAGCGCTGCCGCCGTTCCACTGTTTTTTTCACCCATTCTGGCCAGCACCGAGGCACTGTTGGGTGACAGAAAAATAGCCTGACCGAGCCCCAGAAAAACAAGGCGCCAAGCAACACCGGCAGGTTGCGTTTCCGGAGAGAGGAAGGCAAGGAGCAGCAGGCCGATGGTGGAAAAGCCCAGCCCCAGGGTGGACAGAATTTTCGCTCCCACCGAATCGGAAAGCCAGCCGGCAACCGGCGCTGCAACCATGGCGGAAAGGGGAATGGTCGTCATAATCAGCCCTATCCTTGATGCGGAAAGCCCCAACACCAGATTAAGGTAAAAGGGGATGAGGATGAGCACAAAAAACAGCAGCAGAAAGGAGAGCAGAGCGCTGACAAAGCCGATGGTGAAAAATCTTTTTTTCAGAAAAGACAAGGGCAGAACAGGTTCCTCGGCCCGTGATTCAACTCGTATGAACAGCAGCAGGCCGGCAATGACGCAGCAGAACAGTGCTCCAGCCCACAGCGGTGAAATCTGCGCGGAAAAAGCATGGGTGAGCGAAATGGAGGCGGTGACAAGCAGAAAAGTCCAGAGCATGGCCCCTGGCCAGTCATAGCGGTTCTTTGCCGGTTGCCGGGCAGGGGTTGGCGGAAGAATGAACTGAGACAGCACGGCAAAGCATAAGCTTGCCCAAAGCGAAAGAAAAAACAGCGCCCGCCAGGAAAAAAATTCAATCAGGTACCCTCCCAGAACAGGACCGCTCATCAAACCCAGCGAAACCGGAATTCCGATGAACCCCATACTGCGACCGAGTTTTTCCGGAGCGAATGTCTGCCGGATAATGGCCGGCCCGTTGGCCATCATCATTGCCGCACCCAGGGCTTGAAAAAAACGGGCGCTGATCAGCATATTCAGGGAAGTTGCAAAGGCACAGCCCGCGGAACCCAGACCGAACAGGAACAGGCCGAGCCCGTAGAACCTGCTCCGGCCGAGGCGGTCGGAAAGATGCCCCCAGAAGAGCAGAGTGGAGCTGGTGGTCAGCAGATAGGACATCACAACCCACTCGGTCTTGTGCAGCGGAGCCTGAAACTCGGCCATAATCGAGGGCAGAGCGATGTTCACCATGGAACTGTCAAGGGTGGAAAGAAAAACCCCTGAGGCAACCACAAGAAATATCAGAATTTTTTTATCAAAGACAGCCACAGTTCTTAGTCAACCCTGACAAGATATCTTTTTATTGACATAAAATGAACATTTTGAGTAGTTTAATTCTCTTAGAATGCATACAATCAACAAATGAACCAAACCCGTCGACAAATTTTAACGAGTTCTACTCCATATGGTGAAATAATGAAAAAAAATCCACTCAAAAAAATAAACTTTTTTCTCGTGATGGTATTGCTTGCCCTTTTCCTTGCTCCGGTCAGCCCGTCATCGGCCGCTGCCACCATGCCCCATTTCACGCTCAAATCGGCAACCGACGGCAAGACTCTGGACAGTAACGAATTGCAGGGGAAAATCATGCTGGTTACCTTTTTCGCCACCTGGTGCCCGCCGTGCATGCAGGAAATTCCTTCCCTTATCGACCTGCAAAAACAGTTTGGCGAGAAAGGCTTTACCGTGGTGGCAATCTCTGTTGATCAGGGAGGCGCGAGCCCGGTAAAAAAGGTGATTGAAAAAACAGGAATCAACTACCCGGTTCTCATGGCTGATTCGAAGGTAACCAGTGATTTTGGCGGCATCGTCGGCATTCCCACCTCATTTCTGGTTAATCAGCAGGGTAATGTGATTAAAAATTATCCGGGTTACGTAGGTCACACTGTTTTTGCCCAGGACATCCAACAACTACTGCCGTAAAAAAACCGCTGACCGGTCAATGGAGAACATAATAAATGTTTGGCGAATTGCCGGTTTAGTGATTGAGTCTCTATTCATTTTGAGGTTGACATCTTCAAGAGGCAAGGTATACT
>Ga0180007_10002192_pt1 | contig 23844 bp, 24 predicted proteins | sample MM_PC_MetaG_FD_121122 | JGI IMG/M metagenome (GOLD analysis project Ga0180007, IMG submission 121122) | Groundwater microbial communities from the Aspo Hard Rock Laboratory (HRL) deep subsurface site, Sweden - MM_PC_MetaG | ecosystem: Environmental > Aquatic > Deep subsurface > Groundwater... | reverse complement strand
TGTTTTGTTTGCATATTTTTTTTAAATAATCTGCAAGATAGACCACACTGCGCGATCAACGCTGTCATTTAATATATATCCGTGTATCAAATTTGTATCACGATATTTTAGGCCACTTTCACGTAGATGCTGTAAAGCACTCCTGATGCGTCTTAAAATCTGCCGATTAAGAATATCTTTTTCTTTTTCTCCGGAAGTTCTAGATAGTAATCGCGCTACAAGCTCCTGAAAACTCGGTGGTAATATGAACAATGAAAGGTACGGCAATCCTTTTGCGGAGAGTGCTTTGAAAATATCTTTTGAGGTCTGCGCACAACCATCAATATAAAATAGCTTATTATTCCGAATAAGTTGCCAAAAGGTCTTATGGTCAATGCCTCGCCACTCGCCGTAAGTCGCGAATGCACTTAAAAATGCATTATTTGTCTGCATTTTTTTAAACTGTTTTTCGTTCAAAAAAATATAATCCACACCATTACGCTCTGTTGTTCTCCGCGGCCGTGAAGTAGTACGCACAAAACGCTGAATGCCCTTACGCTCCAATTTCAATCCAAGGGTCCCCTTGCCAACACCTGACGGTCCCGCAATATTTAAAAGTACATTTTTTCCGTGATTGTAGCGACACTCTGGTATTGATAATCGCTCAAGTAACCCTGGAATGCGTACGCTGGTAATTGACCGGCTGTATTTATGAGGAAATCGTGATCTAAAAATTAGCCGCAATGTCCTTTCCCACTCCTTTTCAAATCCCGATAGTTTTTTAATATCATTATCAGTCAATCTGAGTTTAGAAATTCTCGAATCTTTATGTAGACTCTTCATAAAAAATAATATAATATTTACACTAGGGTGTGACCATTTTCTCCCTTATACATTACCATTCATCAGCGTCAATGGATGATTACTCATCAGTTTACATCAAAAACTGTTGCCTAGTCAATAAGCTATGCTCATCACAATTAATATTATTTTTTTAGATGAATGCCGATCATTGATGACTTTTCATTGATAAATTGATTGTGAGTTAAAAAATTTATATGATGCCGGTATTTTTCCTGTTAGCTTCTAGCCAAACGCCTAGAAGTCTTTCACTACTTATAATTATTTATATAATTAAGTATTGACAGTTTATACTGGTTGTGCTATGATACTAAGTCAAATTAAATAGTAATTTCATGATTACTGATTTGATCAAAATAAGCACATTAAAATCAACTAAATAGAATACTCACCGTAACCATAGAATACTAAGGAGAACTCATGATAAACTTTTCTAACCACGGAGGACACTCGGTGATTGATAATCACACAGTGCCCTACTCGAGCTTGAAACCGCAGGACTTCGGTACGAACTGGCTATATCCAGATAAATGTCCTGATTGTCCAGCCCGACGATGGTGTTATGCCATATCCCCTGCTCCTGAGACTCAAGCAGAAAAAGTAGAGCAGTTAAAAACCATTTTTAGCTGTTATCTTCTGACTTATGAGAAAGCGGAAATTGAACCGCTACTCTTATGTCATGCTCCGCTTCCGACAGCCTTCGAGCAATTCTTTGCTGATCGCTACGGCAAACCATTTCAGGATTGCCGCCTCGTGATGCCGCAAAATGACTTTCCTGTCTTTCTTGAGGCAGCAACGTCCATTCAACCAGCTCATCTCGTCGGTGTTGAATTTGACCAACTACCCGCAAGATTTGTGGATTCCACACCAACGCTGCAGTGGGTGGCGAAGAATTATCCAACAATCATCAGAGTCATGTCGGTCCACTATCCAGAGATTGGCGGAGAAATTCTTCGACTCGGTCGGCAGGACGGAGAGCTGGAACGCACCCTCGATGTATACCGGCAACTTGGACCTGAGGCTTTCTGGATTGCGGTATGGGAAGCAACGCTTTCTTCACTCACTAGTGAAGTTGACATCCTCGGTCATGCTTTTGCCTGGCAAAAGCACCTGGATGCCTGTCCGGACACAGACGCCACGCAAAAGATAATCCAAGCCGTTGCTCAAAAAATGGCTCAACTGGGAATCATTGCCGACCTGAACGCGTCAGGAATGAAAAAAGGGAAGCATCGAGACAATCCTTACTTCCCTGCCCGCTGGATTCCGGTATTTCAGCAAGCAGGCGTTGGGTTTACCGCTGGAGACGACTCTCATAACCAGCGCCAGATCGGCAGAGGATTTGATGATCTACTGCAGTTCTGCTTAAGAAATGGCATCACTGAGCTTGTCCAAACATCTGGGCAGCGAAACAGTAGTGGCCGTCTTGAGTGGCAGCCGGTAAAACTCACAGGAGATGAATAATGACAACTACCCTTAAAACAGATTGGAATGAGACGCTAGTTGCTCTGCTTCACTCCCGTGCTGTGGATGCTCCTCCCACTTTTTTAGAAATGGCAGAAGCGATCCAGCGCGCTACAATGCGACAACTCGCGGATAGGATTGGTAGTAATCCTTGTCATCCTCACCTCATCTTTCTTAGTGGTCCGTCAGGTGCAGGCAAAGGAACAATCGTCCAGACACTGCTCTCACAATATGGATTTTCTCTTCTTACTCGCCATACTACACGGCCGCTCGGTCCTGGCGAGACGGATGGAAAACAATACTTGCACATCACTGAGAACAAATTTCAAAGTATGTTTTCCAATGGTGAATTCGTCGGCACACCGAGAAATCGCTACGGACAATGGCGCGGCCTATGTCGCTCCAATCTCCATAAAGCACTCTCAGGCGGCCGATGGGTCATGGAAGGTAGCGCAAAGACTCCACTTGATCTGCTGCAGGATGCAGATTCTAAGATCTCACAAGCCACCTGGATATCCATCTTTGTGCTTCCGCCAACATTTGAAGAGCTGGAAAAGCGGCTGCGGTCCAGGAACAGAGAAACAGATGGTGAAGAATTTATTGCTCGGCTTAGCATGAGCATTAAACACCTAAAGGAAGCTCTCACTGTACAGCATGTCGATCGACCAACCGTTGACGCATTTATCGTCAACCAGACGGACCAAAGCGAGATAGCAGCGCAGACGATTGCCAGTCTATTAAGTTGAATCGTGGTAGATCCTACAAAGATCTATAACATACCTCCATCATAACCGCGTAAGCGAACTTGATGGAGGTATTTTTATTATGGAATTTAAAGGAATCTCTCTGAGTTAGCTCACCCAACCGGAGAAATTTATTTTCTCCGATTTTATTTTTTATTCAATCATACGGCCTTGACATAAAACATAACATCTGTTAATGTATTATGAAGAATAATTTGCACAAGGGAGGAAACATTATGCTATCAATTGATGAATTGGACACTATTGCTAAAATAGCACAAAGTGTTGGATCAACTGTGCTGGAAATGCGTGATCAAATCCAAAATAGCACTATAACAAAGGGATTGCCGCATAACATAGCAACTAAAGCCGACACAGAAGCAGAGTGTTTATTGGTGATTGAACTGAAAAAACATTTCCCCAATATTGGCATTAATGGTGAGGAAGGAAGCCGTTTTTCGGGAACCGATGGAGTATTTCACATTGACCCGGTAGACGGCACAATAAATTATATTGCTGGTCTGGACTTTGGCATTTCCATCGGACTGGAGATTGACCAACAATTCGTCGCCGGTGTACTCTACTTCCCGATTACCAAGGTATGTCTCATGGGGGGACTGTCACTCGGGTCGTGGTGTAATGGCCAACAGCTCAAACCAATACCTACAAAACCCGAGCTACATCAATTAATTGTAGGATACGAATACAGTACATATCATACACGCGACAGAGATATTCTTACTGACCTATCGGTGCTCGCACCGGCTATTCGCTACACGTACCTGCTTGGGTGTACTACATTTGCCTGTCAACGAGTGATGTTAGGCAATCTACACGCCTTTATCAGCTCAGGAACAATGTCTGTAGACATTGCGGCGGCAGTGCCGATCCTGCAAGAAATAGGTGGTATTGCAACAACGCTCGATAATAAACCGATTATGGCAATAGATCAGCCACTACCTGTACTCCTCGCCCCAAATCAACACATACACCAATTACTTTTGAACCTTTTCGCCAGATAGTAACCCATCAGCTCAATTACTGTAAAGTGTCAGAGTTATGAATTAATTCTCCGGCACTTTTTTTATTTACCGATTGAACTATGATAATGTTCTCAATATAAGGAAAAAAAGACTTCATCTAATTTTTCTCATAATTACAATCTAATAGGCCTTGACATTTTCAGGCATATACTATTTAATTTAATGCAAACACCTAAGTATTTATTATTAATAAAAACGAAAATTAGATGCAAGCATTTATTATAGATAAAAACGATGACTGGGAAAAGACAAAGGGCTTAAAAAAAGTAGAAGTTCCTGAACCCAAACTTGATGAAAATAATAATCCGGAACACGCCCTCTGGACAATAGTCAAAGTATTACGGGCTGGAGTGTGCGGATCTGACAAGGGCATCTGGTTCAGGAAAGCTTTTAAGGATATGATTTTTGACTCCCTATCCAAAGAGGGCAAGGATCAGCGCATAATTGGCCATGAATTTTTTGGTGAGGTTATAACTACCGGCTCGCAAGTGGAAAACCAGTTTGGCATAAAAAAAGGCGACACGGTCAGTGCTGAATCTCATATTACCTGCGGCCAATGCTACCAGTGTTTGCATAATGAGCATCATGTCTGTACCAATGAAAAAATATTAGGCATTGGCATTAACGGCTGTTTTGCCAAATATATTTTAATACCGGCCTTGATCTTGCGGCCAACTAATCCTAAAATTGTCAGGCCGGAAATTGCCAGTATCCAGGAACCTTTCGGCAATGCCGTGCACGCTTCTACCCGCGTAGACCTAAAAAACAAGCGGGTTGCTGTTTTAGGCTGTGGACCGATCGGCTTAATGTGCATATTAATTGCCAAGGCTACCGGCGCTTCACAAATTACAGCCATTGACCCTAATGATCACAAGCTTAAACTGGCCCGGCAATTCGGAGCTGATCAGACAATACAAACAGTGCGCCAGCCTAATCAAGGGTATGATGAAAATGTTATAAAAAAAGTCACTGAAGCCACTGACGACATAGGAGCAGACGTTGTCCTGGAAATGACAGGCTATCCTTCTAGCCTGAACACTGCGGTTAAAGCAGTCAGGCGAGGCGGGCATATAATACTTTTCGGCCTGTGTTCAGGGGACATGACTATTAAAGATTTTGATCGCATGATCATCAGGGGTATTACCCTACATTCAATAATCGGACGACGCATATATGATAACTGGAAAACAACCAAGCAGCTGCTGGAAAATACTGCCAATAATGTCCAAAAACACTTGTGGGAAGGATTATTAAAAAATGGCCAGGGTACTATCCTGCCTTTTAGTAAAATAACCAGCGAAGATTTTGAAAAAGCTATGCTAAACAATCCTAAGGTAGTCTTAAATTTAGAAGAATAATATTTTAAAATAAATAATATGTTTAAATCATTAAAAAATACTATTAACCAGACAGCTAAAGAGATTAAAGACCAGGGCTTATGGAAAACCGAACGGGAAATTGGCTCGCCCCAGGGAGCGGTCATTAAAGTCAATGGCAAAGAGGTAATCAATTTCTGCGCTAATAATTATCTGGGTTTATCTAATAAGCCGGAAGTGGTGCAGGCAGCCAAAGATGGCCTTGATAAATATGGCTACGGCCTTTCTTCAGTGCGCTTTATTTGCGGCACCCAGGACCAACACCGTAAATTAGAAAAAACCACGGCAAAATATTTAAAAACAGACGGCGCCATCCTTTATTCATCCTGTTTTGACGCTAATGCCGGACTGTTTGAAACAATTTTAACCGCTGAAGACGCAATTATCTCAGATGCGCTTAACCACGCCAGTATTATTGACGGCGTCCGGCTATGTAAGGCTGAACGTTACCGCTTCCAGCATCATGATATGGCTGACTTGGAAGATAAACTGAAAGAAGCGCAAAAACAGCGTACTCGTCTGGTAGTAACTGACGGCGTCTTTAGTATGGATGGAGAGGTAGCCAAACTTAAAGAAATTTGCGACCTGGCCGATAAATATGACGCTGCCGTCATGGTTGACGACTCGCATGCCACCGGAGTGATCGGGCCCAATGGACGTGGTAGCATAGAAGCCACCGGCACTGAAGGTCGCGTGGATATTATAACCACTACTTTTGGCAAGGCTTTCGGCGGCGCCTCTGGCGGCGTAACTGCTGCTCGGCAAGAAATCGTAGACCTGCTGCGCCAGCGTTCCCGACCTTATCTTTTCTCTAACTCTGTCTCGCCTTCCATTGTCGCTACCACACAATACATTATTGACAATGCTGATGCCCTAAAACAAGCACGAGAAAAATTAGCAGCTAATACAAAAAAATTCAGGCAGGCCATGGCAGAAGCCGGCTTTACAACCAAAGGAGATGAACATCCTATTGTCCCCATCATGCTTGGCGACGCTAAAGTGGCAGCTAAGATGGCCGCTGATATCCTGGAAAAAGGAATTTACGTAATTGGCTTCTGGTTTCCAGTAGTGCCTAAGGATCAAGCCAGAATCCGCGTGCAATTATCCGCTGCGCATACTGACGAGCAAGTCCAGCAGGCCATTGATGCTTTTATAGACATTGGCAAACAAAACGGCGTAATTTAACTACCAATTACCCTTTCCGAGCCTGCGGTTTATGCAGGCTCTTATAATATATATGAAAAATATTCAAATAATAATACTGGCGGCCGGACGCGGCAAAAGAATGAACAATGGATCCTTACCTAAAGTATTAACATTGTTAAACAACAAGCCAATTATTAGTTATGTAACAGATACTATTAAAAAAACCGGCTACCCTCATAAACCCTTTATTGTAGTCGGACACCAGGCAGATAAGGTAAAAAAATATTTAGGTAAAAATTACATGTATGCACTTCAGTCAAAAAGACTGGGTACTGGCCATGCTGTTGCTTGTGTTAAAAATAAAATCAGCAGCAACAAAAAGCATATTCTAATCCTTTACGCCGATAAACCCTACATCAATCCCCTAACAATTAAACGACTGGCTACCCAACACACCCGAACAAAAGCTACTCTGACTATGGCCACCATTACCATGCTAAATTTTTCCGGCTGGAGAAAAAATTTTTATGACTTAGGTAGGGTAATTAGGAATAAACAAAATAATATTGTAAAAATTATAGAAACAAAAGACGCAACTGCTACAGAGAAAAAAATCAAGGAACTTAACCCAACCTATTTATGCTTTAATGCCCAGTGGCTCTGGAAAAACATTAATAAATTATCAAAAAATAATTCACAAAAAGAATATTATCTTACCGACTTAATCCATATGGCCTGCCAACAGGGGAAAAAAATATCTTCTGTATCAGCCCGGCCTATTGAAGGTCTGGGTATCAACACTAATGAACAGCTGGACCTGGCTGAATCAATTATAAAATAACTAATTATTAAACAATAATAAATTACCTTGCCTTGACAGTTAAGGCAAACTGCTTTAAGCTACTATAAATAATAAAAACAAATACGAAAAATGTTGCTTTACATAGAAAGATAGAGGCTGATTATGAAAACAGCTATCATGTTCACAGCCTACAATGATGCCCCAACCCTAGATACTATGATTACTGATGTTAAACAGATAATCAGTTCTGGTGACGATATCTGGGTTGTTAACGACGGCTCAACGGATAATACAGCTGACATAATTACACAGGAAAGTTGTGTTGCTGTAACTCTGCCAAACAATCAGGGTGTGGGTGCAGCTTATAAAGCTGGGTTTGAGGCTATACTGGCGCATGGCAGCTATGACTATGTTATAAAGATTGATGCTGACGGCCAACATCGACCAGAGTTCATCATCTCTTTACTGCACCTGCTACAGGCTACCGCTAGCATTGCTGTCTGCTCTCGTTTCCACCCAAAATCCCCTCAGGATGGCACCATGCTTGATCGAGTTATGCTTAATAACATGTTTGCCAGAGAATTAAGAAGCACTACCGGGATGATCATTACCGATGCACGGTCAGGTTTTTTCGCCGTTCCCATGAGCCTTATTGAGGTAATAACACCTCAATTGATTACCAAGGGATATGGTATTCCCATGGAAGTGGTATTGAGAATTTGGAAGAATGATGCGCAAGCTCTACGGCTTGAACTACCTCATCCCGCTCTTTACCGCGGTCATGGAAGTGACAGTCGTGCCCGGCAATATGATGGTGAAGGCCTAGACAAAAAACTAGCTCGCTTTATGGAAGCTTTTGCCGCTCTCATTGCCGTCTATGAAAACATAGGCATTTCTGCTCAGCATCTGATCCAAACCATGAACCGAGGGGTAACCCTGTAAGCACACTCCGCAGTATTGTACACTACGGGACTGCTACTCAATAGCAGTCCTTTTTTATTTTATCCCGTTAGAAACGGTAACTTTTGCAATTAATTAAAATTTACGTAAAATGATTTAAATTTAAACTAAATAAAACTTAAGAATTTCTTATATAGGATTATTTGAGTAAATAAATAACCAGTGGTAGACTATATTTACATTCACTGATTATAAAAATAAAGTACTATTATAGAAAGTAATTAGCAAATTTTATTGAGATTAAACTATTAACCCATTTGTCCGCCGAAGCGGACGCGAAGGCTGATAAAAAAATATGGCGGAATACATAGCAGACATACATGCCCACTCAAAATATTCTCGCGCTGTTTCTAAACAAATGACTTTGGAAACCATGGCCGAGTGGGCGGATAAAAAAGGTATACAAATAATTTCTTGTACGGATTTTACCTATCCGGCCTGGTTTAAGGAACTTAAAGAAAAACTTTCACTTCAGGATAATGGTTTGTATAAACTAAAAAAAGGAAAGCATGAAGCAGAATTTATGTTAACTACAGAAATTAGCTGTATTTATAAAAAAAATGATAAAACCCGGCGCGTCCATATTAATATCATTGCTCCTGACCTTGAAGTGGTAGAAAAAATTAATGCTAAATTAAATTTAATCGGTAATATTAAATCAGACGGACGCCCTATCTTAGGTTTAGATGTCAAAGAGCTGGCTAAGATTGTTTTAGAAATTTCTCCTGAAGCCCTGGTTTTCCCAGCTCATATCTGGACGCCTTGGTTTTCAATGTTCGGATCAGAGTCTGGCTTTGACAGCGTGGAAGAATGCTGGGAAGAAATGACACCGCATATTTATGCGGTGGAAACCGGGCTCTCCTCCGATCCATCCATGAACTGGCGGATTTCCCAGCTTGATCGCATGTCTATTGTATCTTTTTCTGATGCCCACTCTCCCAACAAACTGGGGCGTGAAGCCACTGTTTTTGAACTGGAGCAATTGAGCTATAAAAATATTATCCAAGCCCTTAAACAACAGGGTGACAATAAGAATAAAATCGCCCATACGGTTGAATTCTATCCTGAAGAAGGCCGCTATCACTGGGACGGCCACCGCAAATGCAATATCTGCTTATCCCCCGCTGAAACTAAAAAGAAAAAAGGTATCTGCCCTAAATGCAAAAAACCCCTGACCGTGGGCGTGTCCTACCGCGTAGATAAGCTGGCCGACCGGCCGGAAGGCTACCAGCCTGATAACCGTCCACCTTATAAATGCCTGGTGCCCCTACAGGAAATCATTGCCGACGCTTTTAACCAGGGTGTAAATACAAAAAAAGTAGTGGCAGAATATGATAATATGATTAATCAAGGCAAAAATGAATTTAACATTCTGCTCAACCTGCCGTTTGACGAACTAAAAACTATAACCTTGCCAAAAATAGCTGAAGGTGTTAAAAAAGTAAGAACAGGTGACATTGTTATTAAACCCGGCTATGACGGTGAATACGGCATAGTTAAAGTATTCAATAAAAAAGAACAAAAAATATCTGCTCATGGCCAGTCGCCATTATTTTAAATTATGGAATATTTAATAGTGTTAATCTTCGTACTAATTGCTTCAATCGCCTTCGCTATCCTGGCTTTATACACCTTGGTTATCCTTTTTTATACCAAGGTGCCCTTTGTCAGAACGCCTAACCGCGTCATTGCCATGGTCTTGGATGAAGCTAATATTAAACCCGGGGAAAACGTTTATGACCTGGGCTGCGGCGATGCCAGATTTTTAATTGAGGTGGAAAAAAGAACCGGGGCCAATACATTCGGTTTTGAAATCGCGCCCTGGGCTTACTTTTTAGCTAGATTAAACATCAAGCTGAAAAAATCAAAGACTGTCCTATATCATAAAAACTTTTACAAGCAGGATTTAAGCGGAGCCGACGTGGTATTCTGCTTTTTAATGGACAGTGTTATGCCGAAAGTTCAGGCCAAGCTTGAACAGGACCTAAAACCCGGTGCTCGGGTTATCAGCTTTGCTTTCGCTATCAAAGCCTGGCAGCCGGCTAAAATCATTGATTCAAAAAAATTCCATCCTAGAGCCAGTAAAATTTATATTTACCAAAGATAAGGAGGAGTGGCCGCCAGCCCAAGGCTGGTCCGCCTAGGGCGGAAGTGGTTGATCCATAATAGAAACATCGATGTATTATATATACATAATATTTAGTAAAAAATTAAATAAAAAATATATTGGTTTTACAAATAATGTTAATAGACGCCTAGAGCAACATAAATCAGGAAAGTCAAAATTTACCTCCAAAGCGAAAGATTGGAACTTAATATACTATGAAGCCTTTCTGACAAAAAAAGATGCATATTCCGAAGAAAAGTTTCTAAAGAGCGGCAAAGGAAGAGAAAGACTAAAATTCTTGTTATTTGATACAATGGAAACTATAGGAAAGTAATTATGGAAGGATGCCGGAGTGGTTGAACGGGCCGCTCTCGTCCCGTCATACGACGGGACGCCCCGGGTTTATCCCGGGGCGAAAACCAATACAATATTATGAACAATTACGTATATATACTATTACTCTCTAACAAATAATTATATACTGGATTTACCGATAAACTAAACCAAAGGCTTTTACAGCATAAAAATGGTAAAGTTGAATCTACAAAAAATCGACGTCCCCTAAAGTTGATTCATTATGAAGTTTACGCCAGAGAATCAGACGCTCGGCGACGTGAAAAATATTTAAAAACAACCGAAGGCAGGAGGTTCTTAAAACAACAAATCCGCGATTTATTACTTGATATCCAAAAGTAATCCCCAGAGCGGAGGAGTGGCCGAGTGGTTGAAGGCGCAGCTCTCGAAAAGCTGTATACCCGCAAGGGTATCAGAGGTTCGAATCCTCTCTCCTCCGCTCTGGATGACTACTTATACATTTAATAATATGAATGACTCTCGCCCCGTTACTAAATGGGACGCCCCTAGTTTATCCCGTGGCGAATCCCTCCCCCACCGATTTTAAAAAAGAATCTTGAGGAGTACAATACAATAAAATTGAACGACGAAATCCAGCCTAATGGCGGGACCACCCTCTCCGGATCGACAACTTTTTATCGGATGCGACCCGCCTGCCCTCCGAACCCTGAACTAGTTTCAGGGGAAGGGGGGAGTACCTTGCTTTGCGAAGTATGGCGGGAAAGCCCGAGTGTCATATAAAAGGTTTCTATTCGAAGATTTCGTCTGGGATTAAATTTCACGGATCCAAACAAGGTTTATTCACAGCCAAGTTGAAAATTAAGATTATAATACAAACAATAAAGTGGATAAAACAAAAAAAACATCATCAAAGCCAAAAAAAAAGTCCAGTATCCTAGTTAGAATTCTTTTGCTGGGTCTGATCGTGGTTGCCGGGTATTACGCGTACCAATTTTTCGTCATACCGCGATTAACCAAACTTGACGTCCCAACACAATCGTATCCCAGTCAAAGCGTATACTATCGATATTCGCTCCAATTAGGTATCCTTTCCTCCATCTTTGGTGGCAAGGATATGTCTATTTCCCAAATCATCGCTGAAGCTGGAAAAGACATGAAAAATATTAAATCAGCTGGCTTTGACGGAGTTAAGTTGAATTATCATTTCCAGAATAATAATTCCGTCGCTAACAAGATGGCTGTCCAAGCTGCAAAGCAAGGACTGTATCCCATAGGTTCGCTACAGGGAAGTTATGACATTCCGGCGGACCAGGCCTTTACGCCTAAAGAGATGTCGGAGTGGCAAAGTTATGTCAGAGACTCAGTCAGCGCCAATAAAAATATTATTTATTTTTGGGAAATATGGGGCGAACCCAGTCTCAATGAAAATAGGTACGGCTCACCGGCAGAATTTGTTCAGCTTCTCAAAGCTACTTATCCCATCGTCAAGAAAGCGAACCCCAATGCCAAAGTCGTTGTGACCCTTGGCGCCGAAGCAACTAATGGCTCAGATTTTGATGACCAGGTTCTGGCCTTGGGCGGCGGTGATTATTTTGATGATTTGAGCTTTCATCCGTATGCAGCTAATCCATACTTGCAGGAAGATCAAGTCAAGACAGCAATCGCCCATGAACAATCGCTGCTAGCAAAATATAATAATCGTTGGCCGCTGGTTATCAGTGAAATCGGCCAGCCAGCTAGCGAAGTGGGCGAAATGGAGCAGGCCAGATTGGCGGCGTTTCTTTATGCCGAGGCGGATACAAATAATATTCCCGTCACTTGGTTTTATTGGAGCGACACGCATCTGCTAAAAGATGAAATGACAGACGACGGATCTAATTGGGGCTTTATTCGATTTGATGGCACCGAGAGACCCATGCTTGAGGTAATTAAACCATTTTTGAAAAACGGAAATTAAAAGTAACAAGCCATTCTTTCATACATTACCAAACTCCGACCCTCGTGCCTCAAAATTACCACCGGAAAAATAATCAGAAAGCCCTATAATACTTGTATAATCCGGGTACTTAACCCGCCTGCCCGCCGAAACGTAAGTGAAGGAGGGAGTGGCCCGCCAAAAGAACTTAGTATCGGAGCCAACCTGAGTGCCTTAACATCGCTCAGGTTTTGCTATACATTAATTGCTCCTACATAAAATATCCTACATAAATTCTTGCGTAATTTGCTGAAATTCAATACCATTTAATATATAGACTCAGAATGGCCTATATTCGGATAGAAATAAGTTATTTGGTAATTCCCTCGGGCACTTGATAGGATCAATAATGACAGATAGAGAAGCAAACTATATAAATTTTACGTGAATTAATTTACTTATGTTAGATTTATTAAGGGTAAATAAATTTTTTGGCGAAAATGATGATTTTGAAGTTCTTAAAGATGTTAGCATTTCCGCCGAGAATGGGGAATTTGTATGTATTCTTGGCCCCAGTGGTTGTGGTAAAACTATTCTTCTTTATTTAATTGCTGGTTTTTTGAAACCAACGGAAGGCAAAATATTAATGGAAAACGCATCTATTTCGGAACCTAATTGTAACCGCATGATGATTTTTCAGAATTATGTTCTTTTTCCATGGAAAACGGTTTACAAAAATATTTTATTTGCTCTTGATAAATCAACACTGACTAATAGCGAAAAAGATGCCCTCATTGTGCGATATTTAGACATGATGGGACTTATCGCATTTAGAGACTGGTATCCTTATAAGCTTTCTGGTGGCATGCAACAGCGCGTTGCTTTGGCTAGGGCTTTAGTGGCAAATCCAAAGCTTTTGTTAATGGATGAGCCTTTTGCCGCTTTGGATTTACAGCATCGGAAATTTTTAAGAAAAAATTTGGAAACAATCTGGCAAAAAACCAAAAAAACAATAATCTTTGTCACCCACAGCCCCAATGAGGCGATCTCTTTGGCTGATAAAATTTACCTTCTGTCCGCTCGTCCGGCTGTAATAAAAAAAACATACCAAATAGATCTTCCTCGGCCGAGAGATTCACTGAATCCAGATTTTATCAAATTAAATATAGAAATTGAAAAAGATTTATCTGAAGAATTTGAAAAAGCAATAAAAAACCCTTTAATGGAAGAATCGTTGTTACATATATTAAATTTAACTAAGAAAGGAGAAATCTTATGAAAAGAAAAAGAGTATTTTATGGCATATTATTAATTTGTCTGGCTCTTTTGGTTGTTGCCTTGTTTTATTTTTGGCCCAACCCGTCCCCAGAAACCAATTTAATCAGATTCGGTTATATGCCGGGGAATATGAATGGCGCACCATTTTATATTGCTTTGGTTAAAGGTTTTTTTGATGAACATAATATTAAAATAGAAACTGTTCCGCTAAGTTCCGGCAGTGAGGTAAAACAGGCGATTTCCGCAGGGCAGATTGACATCGCTTTTGCTGGCGCTTCTAACTTTCTTATCCCGATTTCCAAAGGTGTTCCGATTAAAGTCATAGCACCTATGTCTTTTACCCATACTTACCTTTATGTCAGGCCAGATAACAATACAAGAACATTCAAAGACCTTGAGGGAAAGTCAATTGCCATTTCTCCGGGTGGGATCAATGAGTATGAAATCAGACGCATTCTTAAAAAAGAAAAAATAGACATCAGTGAAATAAATTTTGTCAATATTATCGATAAAATAAACAGACCTATTGCTTTAATGGAGAAAAAGATAGTTGATGCTGTTCCAATAGATTATGAGGATTTGGCAAAATATTCGGAGCTTGACGCTGTTCCCTTGGAAGAATGGGAGACAAAAGGATATGACAACCGCTATAAGCTTGATACCGTTATAGTCGTTAATGAAGAGTTTAAGCGTGCCCACCCGCTTTTGGTGGAACAATTTATTGATGGCCTTATTGATGGTCATAGATTTATGAAATTAAACCCTGAAGAGTCCGCGGCGACAGTTTCTTCGTACATTGAAACAGATACCAGCGGCGCGCTTGTATACGTGCCAGAAAATTTAAACGCAATGTGGGAAAACAAGATACTAACATTCACCCTATGGGATGACCCAACGGTTTTGATTGAAATGGCAGAAATAGCCGTAGAAATTGGACAGATAGACTCAAATCTTACTTTGGATCAAATTTACGACCTAAGTTTTGAAAAAAAGCTAAAAGATGCTCAAAATGAAATCTATTCGACTAATTAGACCAATCGCCTTAGGATCAATACCTTTTTTGATTATTTTAATTTTTTGGTATATTTTTTATTATTTTAATCAAAATGTGGGATGGTTATTTCCTTCTCCTATTGAAACCTTCTCATCTTTTTTGCAATTAATTGTAGACGGAACACTTCCGGATTTAATATTAAAAAGTTTGTTGAATCTAATACCCCCATTTATCTTGGCAATGATTTGTGCTGTGGTTTTCGGGACTATAATGGGAATCAACAGGACCATTTATAAGATTTTTCATCCAATTTTATCAGCAATTTACCCGATTCCATCATTAGCGTGGCTACCTTTTATAATATTATTTTTAGGATTTACGAGAGAAGCTATTTGGTTTGTCATTTTTATCTCCAGCTTTGTGAGGATTATATACAATGTTATCAGCGGCGTTCAAAACATTAATATCGAATATGTTTTGGCTGCAAAAAATTTAGGTTTCAATAAACTTAAAATAGTATTGGGTGTAATTCTGCCGTGTGCCTTTCCTCAGATTATCACTGGGTTAAAACTCGGTTTTGGTTCGGCATGGAGATCTTTGATAGGTGCAGAAATGTTGGTAGTAATGTTGGGAGGTTTGGGAAAATTTATTTGGATGTCTCAATGGTATTTTGATTTTGATAAAGTAATAGTGGGTATAATAGTAATATCCTTGATAAGTATTTTTATAGAAGAAATAATATTCAAAAGATTAGAAAAAAACACTTTAGTCAAATGGGGATTTATTCGTGAAGAATATAAAATTTAAAAAATGCAACATAGAGATTAGTCCTTGCAACAATTGGCTTAGTAATTGTAATGATAATCCTAATCTTAGTGACCTATTAAGTTAATACATAAATAATTATTAATAACAAAAAAAGACAATAGCTTCATCAGATATATATCAAAGTGGCTCTCGACCCACGTGCCCCAAAACGCCTTCTGGAAAAATGATCGAAATACCCTTACAATACTTATATAACTTGGATACTTAACCCGCCTCCGCCAAGGCTACGGCGGGCAGGCCCGAGTGGCCCGCCAAAAAATAGTTAAAAAGATATGAATCTATCAAAACTAATCTCAAACATGCCTGACGAAAACCAGCTGGCCAACAAAGCCCGGCCATACAGCAACCACTCGGTTTTTTTCAAAAAAAATTACACAGCAGAAGAATGAGCTGCCACTTTGGAAAAAGTCGGTTTAAATGTTTTCTTTTTCCCGTCGGAAATGATTACCGGCTGTGACATGCTGTCTGACTCCGGCACCACAACTATGACTAATGAGCAGTGGGCCGCGCTTTTCCGCGGAGATGAGGCTTACGGCTCTAATAAAGGATATTTTCTATTGATAAACCGGATTAAGGAAACTTTCGGGCCGGAATTTTTTAATGATCCAACTTTAAATAAACCCAATGCCTTTATATTTCATCAGGGCAGAGCTTGCGAAGACGCTCTTTTTTCTTTGCTTGGGAAAACAGGTGCTGGACTCATTATCCCGAGTAATGGACATTTTGACACGACCCAGGCCAATATTGAGGCTAACAATATCAAGGCCGTGAATCTTTTTTCCGAGGAACTGCACAATGAAGCTTCCAACTCCCATTTCAAAGGCAACATGGACATAGCTAAACTAAAAAATTTACTGGATGAAAAAAAAGAAAAAATTCCCCTAATTTACTTGACCATAACCAACAATACCGGAGGGGGCCAGCCAGTGTCCATGGCTAATATCAAAGAAGTGGCGGATTTAGTCCATCACTACAATATCCCACTATTTTTTGATGCGTGCCGGTTTGCAGAAAACGCCTGGTTTATCCATGAATACGAACCAGACTGGCAAACCAAAGATATTAAAGATATTGTCAAACAGATGTTCTCTTATGTGGATGGCTTTACAATAAGTTTTAAAAAAGACGGACTGACCAATATGGGCGGCGGGCTGTTCTTAAAAAACAACGGGCTGTTCTTAAAAAAATATCCAACTTTTCCCGATACTCTATTAAACTATCAGATTATAAAAGAAGGGCACCCCACTTATGGCGGACTATCCGGCCGCAGCATTATGACTTTGGTCAGCGGCCTCAAAACAGTAACTAAACAGGAGTATTTAACGCATCGCATCAGCCAGGTGCAAGAATTTGGGCAAACTATGCATGAACAGGGATTGCCAATTGTCATGCCAGTTGGTGGTCATGCTGTTTACCTTGATATTAATAAGTTCTTCACTGGCACAGCCATGAAACCTGAAGACTTTGGCGGCATATCCTTAACAGCAATTTTACTCGCAGCCTATGGCCACCGTGCCTGCGAACTAGGCTATTTTGCTTTTGGTTCATATAATAAAAAAACTAAAAAGGAAATTTTTCCTGAAGTAAATTATATAAGATTCGCCATCCCCAGATTAAAATACGAAAAGCAGGATCTGGATTCGGTTGCCGAAGCCATGCTGTTGCTGTACAAAAATAAAGATAAAATTCCGCCAATTAATGTGACTTATGGCCGTGATTTGCCGCTGCGCCATTTTAAGGCGCGGTTTGAATTTAATGAGTGATAATTTAAATTTTTTCAAATTAAAAATAGGCTGTCTCTTTTAATAAGACAGCCTATAATCAAACAGTGCTTCTACTCAACCCTGGCCCTTAAATGATAACCAGGCGTTTTCCAATGTTCAGGAATCCTGTGACGCTCGCCTTCTGGCAAGGCTCTTGCGCCTAATCTCTGTAGTGTCACATAGTCAACTCCTAGCTTCTTACCAGCTGGATTAAGGTTAAGAGCACTTATATACGCCCTAAACACCTCTTTGTGAGTCATGCCAGGTGGAGCATAACTAGTGGTGCCAAAACTACATACCTCGGGATCCTCAGCAATCGGATCAGCCACCACCATGCGTCCGCTATCCAAAGCTTGCTCGCCGAATTTAGTTCCTGGCAGCGGCATGAAATTAAAGACTGTCATGCCTACTTCCAGCCGGCTGTTGCGAAAAACGCTTAAGAACCTCGCAACATTTTCTAAAAAAGTCGTTTGCAGAGCCTCTTTAGTATGCAGAGGCACCCCCACAATTACGCCCATGGTAACGTATTTCAAGCGATCCGGCGCTTCACTGGCAATCAACTGCATCAGCCCAAGCTGCGTAAGGGTGTCATCAAGCTTGTCGTATAATCTGTCCCTGGTTAAATCTTCCAAGGGTGCGTATAGGCTTTCACATCTGTCGAAAACTGGCTCTTTTATCTGATCCCAGTATTTCGACAAAAGGCTTAACTGCAGACCATTACCATACTCCAGCCTAAACCCGTAGCTGTTGACTCTCTCCATTATCCGGACAAAACCTTCCACTCCCAGATGATTAATTAGATCAAGAAGATTGTCATCCATAATGGCTATAGTCTGAACACCCATCCGTTTGTACATCTCCAGTTCTGACTCCAAGGTTACCATGTCCTTCCAAACAAGATACCGCTCACGGCACCCCGTTGTACAGTAGCCACAAGCGTGTGGACAACCGATAGTGATTGACATGTGGACAAAACGGCCGAACGGCGAACTGGGCTGGCCTTCGCCAGAACCGATAAAATGGTCCAGTGATTCTGGGCAGATGTACCTGGGCAACGGAAAATTCCTGACCCCGCTTATTACTTCTGGCAATAGTGATCGTTCCTCAACTCTGGTTTCCCGGCCTTGGTCATCAAACACGCTGACTCCGAACGGCTCGCCGACCCCCCGAATCCGCCACGATAAATATGCGGGCAGGGAATCATACACATGGCCCCTAAACACAACCGTGTTTCTGTTGTCTGCGGCATTGGTGTATACCTGCTCCACTCGCTTGGTGAAAACATCACGGCCGCCGATCCAGATCTCCGTATCCGGCCACAACGCCCTTGCCTTAGCTATATGATCAGCTACTACTTTTCTGCTCATGGCAAAATTGTTAGTAAAACCAATCACGTCAGCGCTATCCAAGATATTAGTCACATCGTCAATGAAAATTCCCGAATAAACCTTGCGCAGAGGTTCATCCAAATAGGTAAGCGCTAAGATACCGTACTGGACCTCGCTTACAGTTCCGTTTACAGGATCACGCAGATCCAACTGAACAACTTCAAAGGGAATATCTGTAGATTTTGAAAAGTCTTGAATAATCCCTTGCAGCTGTGCTAAGGTTGGTTCAGGTGTCAATGTTCTGTTGGGTGAATACAAGCTTTTTGTTTCAGCACCATATAGCATGGGCTGCGCACAACGAATCAATACTATTTTCCAGACCTTCACTTTAAGCTCCTTGTTAATTGTAATGAACAATTTCTTTTTTAACGGCTAACAATATCATGAAGTTTAATAATAGTCAAAGTGTTGACACTGTTTGACAACAGTAATATACTTAACTTATGAAAAATACGTCAATAATTAATGAAAAGGAAAAAAGAGTTTTAACAGGTCTATATAAGCTAAAAAAAGGGTTTGTCAGCCAAATTGCCAAAGAAACCCTTATTAATCGCACTACCCTCTACCCCCTCCTGGATAAACTCCTGGCCAAAGGGCTTGTTTCCAAACACACCATTGAGGGTAAAGTAGCTTACCAGCCAATTTCTCTAAATGATTTTAAAAACTGGGTCAAAAGAACAGAGCAGGATACAAAAAAACAAGCCCAAGAACTTGTCAATTGGGCCGAATCGCAAAAAATATCAACTAAAAATTCACTCTTATCGGATATTAAATACTATGAGGGGTTTGATGGTGTTAAAAACCTTTATGCCGATACTTGGCGTAATAATAAAGATAAGATAATTTATGCCATTACTGATTATAAAAAGGCTTATGAAGTTATGCGTGATTTCTTCAGAAAAGAATATTTTCAAACCAGAGTTGATCATGGTGTACGGGTAAAAAATTTAATCCCCGAAAGTGAAGAGGGTAGGCAGGACCTAAAAGAAGCTAAAGAAATGCTTAGACAAATGAAATTTATTCCCCTGCTTAAAGATTTTGGTATTGAAATCAACATTTATGATGCTAAAGTAGTAATCATTGCTTTTGACAGCCGGAATCCATCCGGTATTCTGATAAAAAATGAGATAATTTCCAGGGCTTTTAAAAACATTTTTGAACATTTATGGAAAAATACTAGACAAATTAAATCTAAATAATAAACATCATCCAAAATCCTATGGCAAATAACGTAATCAAAGCTAATCCCCCAAAACTCCCCCAAAACGCCAAACAAGTTTTCAAAGGCCAAATCTTTGAAACTTGGCAGTGGGAACAAACCATGTACGATAGCAGTACAAAAACTTTTGAAATGCTAAAACGCCCTGATACTGCACAAGTTATTCCTATAGTCGGAGACAAAATACTTATCCAAATACAAGAACAACCTACTAAGCCCAAACCCTTCACTTCCCTGCCTGGCGGCCGGTGTGATAAAAACGAAGACCCTTTAATTGCGGCTAAACGTGAACTTTTAGAAGAAACTGGTTATATTTCTGACAATTGGGTGCTATGGAAAAAGCAGGATCCAGTCAGTAAAATAATTTGGACTGTTTATACTTACATTGCCCGTAACTGTACTCAAAAACAGAGGCCAAAATTAGATGCTGGCGAGAAAATTACTACTAAATTAATCAGCTTTGATGATTTCTTAATGCTGTCTGAAGACCCATCTTTTTATGAAAAAGAATTGGCTGGAATATTGATGCGAGCTCGATTTGATAAAAAATTTAAGCAGGAATTTTATTCTTTATTATTTAAATAATTCATACTATGGCAATAATAAAAGAAATTCAAAATCGCCGCAGCGTACGCGATTTCAAGCTGGATAAGATTGAAAATTTTAAAGTAGCTGAAATACTTCAGGCTGCCCAATTCGCCCCGACCTCGCGGAATAATCAGGCAACCGAATTTATCACGGTAATAAACCAGGACACAAAAAAGCTAATTCATGAGGCAACTGAAAAAAAACAGGATTTTGTACTATCCGCCCCTTTACTTATAATTCCAGTTACGGATCCTGATAAAACCTCTCATCCAGTACCGGACCTCTCACTGGCCAGCGCACATATATTTCTGCAAGCAGAGCATCTGGGCCTAGGAGCTGTCTGGAAAAATTTAAGAAAACCACCTGCTGATGCAATTAAAAAAATTCTAAATGCTCCTGAATCCTTTATCTTGATAAATATTATTCCGGTCGGTTATCCAGCTATTAATCCAGCTCCCCATAATGATACAGAGACTGACCAACACCGCTTGCATACTGAAAAATGGTAATTATTAATTAAAATATATGGACAAGAAAAAAATTACACTTCATAGTTTCCTGCATTCACTCGGCGTGGTCATTTATATTGCCCTGGTGTCTTTACTCATGACTAATTCAGAAAAGATATTTGGCGAGATGGCTGATTTTTGGGGACCGCTGGCCATGCTCTTACTCTTCACTGTTTCTGCGGCTGTTACCGGCTTACTAGTTTTTGGCCGGCCGGTTTATCTTTTCCTGCAAGGTATGAAAAAAGAAGCTATCCAGTTTACTTTTTACACTCTGGGTTTTCTTATTGCTGAGTCGCTGGTTGTGTTTATAATTTTATTTGCAGTCCGGTAATAGTTTTCTCTAAAATAAAATACCCCATAATCTTGCTAAGATATATTTGGGGTATTATTGTTAGGAGCTTTTCAGGACTAGAGGGATGACACTATCCCGATGGTAGGGAATTACATCTTTTTCATGCAAGTCATCAATCGGGACCCAAGTACCGGCCGAACCGTCCTCAACCTCAACTATAAATACCAGATGCATTGTATGTCCCCGCTGGCCTTCATCCGGATTGTTATAGAAATCCACAAAACGGAAAGTCAATATCCTGGCTTTAAATTCATTATCAGCCAGACGAGACATGGCGGTATCTATGCTTTCCCCTACACGTAGAATTGTACCCGGACAATGCCAAAGACTAGGGAATGTTTCTTCTGGCCCACGCTGTATTAATAATACTTCCTGTTGACAGTTGGTAGGATTTACACGGACAACTACCGCTTCTATAGCTACACTAACCGAAATCCTGGCTAGCGCATTGAAAAACTCATGTGAATACCTTTGCCCCGGATCCACTTGATCTAAAAGGGATATCAGCTCATCATAAGGCACCCCGCCATTTTCAGGACTCATAAATTACCTCTTTTCTCCTTTTCTATAATATCAATAGAAATTATTGAATGTGCATTTCCATACATGATAACAAAATTAAAGTGCCTTGTCAAGGCTAACCAATAGTACTGTAAATTATCATCTGATATAATTAAACTATGCTAAAAATAATCTTAGCCTCAACTTCACCCCAAAGAAAAAAGCTGTTCAAACAGCTTGGCTTGCCATTTATTACCAGGGCAAGCGATTTTAAGGAAAACTTATCACTAAAAATAGCACCCCATAAAATGGCTCACCAATTTTCATTGGGTAAAGCTATGTCAGTGGCAATAAATGAAAAAAATGCCATTATCATTGGCGCCGATACAATTGTGGCCTGTAAAAACCAAATCCTGGGCAAGCCAAAAACCAGCGCCCGTGCCAAAAAAATGCTAAAAACCATCAGTGGCAAAATAGTATCTATTATCACCGGCTATACCATTATTAATACTAAAACCAAAAAAATAATCACCCGCTCGGTAGAAACAAAAGCGCAGATAAAAAAACTTACAGCTAAGGAAATTTCTGATTATGTAAAAACCGGCGAACCGCTGGATAAAGCCGGAGCTTTTGCTATTCAGGGCCGTGGCGCCGTAATCGTAAAAAAAATTAATGGTGATTATAATAACGTGATTGGCCTGCCTTTATTCTCATTGGCAGAATCATTAAAAAAAATGTAAACTAATATCATGACAGCTATGAAGGCAATAGTAATTTATCATACCAAGCACGGCTCAACTAAATTGTATGCCGAGTGGATAAAACAAGCGGCCGGTAATATTGATATTGCCAGGCTGGAACAGGCTGATTCGCTTATTAATAATTATGATGTCATTGTCATTGCCAGCCGCACTTATATGGGCCGCATTGCTGCCTCGTCCTTTTTACGGAAAAAATGGGATATATTAAAAAATAAAAAACTATATCTGGTTGTAGTCGGCATGGCACCGCAGGAAGACGAGGCTAGCCAAAAATCTTTTAACATGATTCCGGAAGAAATACGCGATCATCTTGGTGGTTATCTCAAAGCCCCGGGGAAAATTGGTTTTGAAGGCCTTAAGTTTTACGAAAAACTTATCCTAAAGAAATTCAAAACAAAAGAAGAAGACAAAACAGATAAAAAATACATTGAGCCAGTGGTTAAGTGGCTCCAAGATAACTTGGCTAAATAAATTACACTTATACTTGCGAATTGCTAATCGCAATTTTTTTTATCCTCAAAAATGCATACAATACCAGCGCTCCTGCCAGTAAAATAGCAGATATCCTAAAAGCTATATTAATATCATACAGATCCGCCAGCCAGCCAATAAATGGCGCTCCAATAACAATGCCCAACTCACCACAAAAACTCCACAGCGAAACCATAGTCGCCCTTTTTGATGAGTCCACACCTTCATTAAGCATGGCGTTGATAACTGTGTGGCGAATGCCAAATAACAACGCTGGTAAAGCATAAAACAAAGCAGCCAGATATAACGGCATAAAAGTACCAATGAAAAACAAGGCTGGTCCACCCAAACCAATAATTATCAGCATCCTTTTCCGGCCAATTTTTAATCCAATCTCATGGCCATAAAATTCTCCCAAAGCTATAAGCGCTGTAACAGCTGCCGTAGCATAGCCAATGACTTCAATTGGTACTTGTTTGAATTC
>Ga0180007_10002191_pt1 | contig 23850 bp, 17 predicted proteins | sample MM_PC_MetaG_FD_121122 | JGI IMG/M metagenome (GOLD analysis project Ga0180007, IMG submission 121122) | Groundwater microbial communities from the Aspo Hard Rock Laboratory (HRL) deep subsurface site, Sweden - MM_PC_MetaG | ecosystem: Environmental > Aquatic > Deep subsurface > Groundwater... | reverse complement strand
TTCTATGATCCTGAGCAAAAAGCCCTGGTTCCCGTTCCCGCCAATCTCCTTTCACAGCTTGCCGGCAATAAACAGCTTTTCCACCATCCAACCAATGACAGTCATTTCACCGGACTCATCATGATTTCCGACGCTATCCTGCTCATTTCCGCGCGTCCCATCTTGAAAAGCGACGGAGAAGGCCCGAACCGGGGTACGCTGGTAATGATGCGCATTCTTGATGAGGCGCGCATCATGACGATAAAAGAGATAACCAAGATGGATTTCTCCGTGCATATCATCAATACCCCTCTGCCTCATACCGACTCTTTTGAGATTCTTGACACCATTCTGGCCAACCCTGACAATTTCATCATCAAACCCCTGGACAACGATTACATAGCCGGCTATGGCGCCATGAAGGATATCTTCAGCCAGCCCCTTCTTCTTCTTCGCCTGACGGTTCCAAGAACCATTCATATTCAGGGTCATCGAACCCTGGCCTATCTTCTCTGGACAACTATTATCACCAGCCTTACCTTTTCTCTTCTCGTCTTCATTATTCTTGACAGACTGGTGCTCAACAGATTGGCCGTATTAAACAGCGATGTTCTGAAGATCAGCAAATCAGCCCATCCGGCTTACCGGGTTCAGGTATCAGGCTCTGACGAATTCGCCAGTCTGTCCACCTCGATCAATACCATGCTGGATGCCATTGACAAAAATCAGCTTGAACAGAAGGAGAAAGAGGTACGCCTGCGCACCATAGCCGAATTTACCCGTTCCGGACTTTTTATCACCCAGGGTCCCAAACTGATCTATGTCAATTCCGTTATGGAGCTTATTACCGGATACACTTCCGAAGAGCTTTTCAGCATGAACTGGTGGGACATCTTTCACCCGGATTACCGGGGATATCTGCGTTCGAAAATCATGGAGACCCAGAAAGTCGGATCACCCCCGGAGCAATATGAAGTAATGATCATTAGAAAAACGGGCGAAGAGGGGTGGCTTGATTTACGCATCAAGCATGTTACCTTCCAGGGTAACCCGGCAAGTTTTGGTGTATGTACGGATCTGTAAATTCCGCATTTCCAGCATTTCTTTCTTGCAAACGTAATCTTTATTGTTTAGCAAAACAAATTTGCGATCCCCGCCAAAAAAATTATATGATATTTTTCTGGGGAGGGATTGACATCATTTTTATTTTGGCAAGCTTTTTGCATTTGTACCTTTTTACCATGATAGACTCCTCTGCAAGGATGCCTGTTGTGTAAAAGTTCCGTTTCCTGCGATTCTGCCAATTTCAACCATACATTCATGAAAAAGGCTGGCCACAATGCCTGATACCCATAGGACCCAAAAAGAGCTCCTCAACGAAATAACCAGGCTGAAATCGCGCATTGAGCAGTTGGAGCAGGACACTCCCGCAGATCGGGATGACCACGCCGACTGGCCCAGAAAATATCGTTTCTTCGAATCCTTTATTAATGAGCTGATTGAACCTCTGATTGTCATTGATACGAATTACAAGGTCAAATACGCCAATAAAGCCGCCTATCAAATCTCCGGTGAGTCATTTTTCGACAAGGAAGAGGATATCCCCTGCCATAAGCTTCTTTTCAATTCCGACACGAGATGCGATGAGAGAGGACAGAGCTGTCTGCTGCAGAAAGTTATCCAGGATGGCAGGCATGCCACCATCGACTACACCATACCGCTGGCAAACGGTGAAGAAATCGTCTACGAGATTCTCGGTTCCCCCATCTGCGGACCTGACGGAAACCTGGTCGGCATCGTTTCCACCATCCGGGATGTAACCCAGCAACGATATGAACAAAAAATGCTGGAAAACGACCATGATTTTCTTGAGATGCGGGTCCAGGAAAAAATGGGTGAGCTGATCGACCTGAACCTGGCCCTGCGCCAGGAGATTAAACAACGCCAGGAAACCGAACAGAAACTGCGCTGGGCCAAGGAACAGGCGGAACTGCTTTACCAGCTGTCGCCCTGTGCCATTTTCACTGTGGATTCAGATCGCTATGTCACCTCATGGAACAAGAAGACTGAGGAGATCACCGGCTACTCCCACGATGAAATCAAGGGCAGAAAATGCTTCATCTTCTGCTCCCAGCCGTGCATGCTTCTCTCTGACGAAATAGAGAAACCCATCATAAGACATGAATGCACCCTGCGCACCAAGGATGGGCGCAAACTCTACATCTTGAAAAGTTCCGACTTCCTGCGCGACCCCAACGGCAAAGTCATCGGCGGCATTGAATCCTTTGAAGACATCACCCAGCTCAAACAGATGGATATGATGCTGCGCACCGAGCGAGACAAAATCCAGGGTATGATTGCGGCAACCAAACAGGGACTGCATATTCTTAACTCAAACTATGAAATTGAGTTTCAGAATGATGTGCTGAAAAATATCTTCGGCGACCAGATTGGCGCAAAATGCTACAAGGTCTACAAACAGCGCGATGAGCCCTGCCCCAACTGCCGCATGCACAATGTAATCAAAAACAACCAGATAGAGCATGCCGATGACATCATCTTTAAGGGCAGGCATTACAGCCAGAGTTACGCGCCTTTCAAGGACACGGACGGGCAGACAAAATGTCTGGTGCTCCTACGCGATATTACCGTCGAAAAGGCAAACAGGGTAAAAACCATGCGCACAGCCCAGCTTGCCTCCATCGGCGAACTTGCCGCCGGCGTTGCCCATGAGATCAATAACCCCATCAACGGGATCATTAATTATGCCCAACTCATCATGGATGATACTGAGCCCAATGACCCGAGAAATGTTCTCCTGGCACGCCTGATCAGTGAAGGGGAACGGGTAGCGGATATTGTCAGCAAATTGCTCGCCTTTGCCCGCCAAAGTGAAGATGCAAAAGACCCCTTCGGAAAAATTGACATCAAAAGTGTCCTGGAAGATTCATTCTCTCTTTTTGAACATCAATTTCTCAAAGATGGAATCATTGCACACATCTATTTCCCGGAGGGTATTCCGCCACTGCGTGTTCACCCCCATCAGCTCCAGCAGGTCTTTGTTAATCTGCTCAGTAATGCCCGGCACGCCTTGAACGACCGTTACAAAGGATCAGACCCCAACAAAATTCTTGAAATTAAAACATCTCTGGTGCAGACAGAAAAAGCAAGCCAGGTGAAAATTATTTTTACTGATCATGGAACCGGTATTGACAAGGAAATAATCAATATGGTTTTCAACCCCTTTTTCTCCACCAAAAAACCAGGGGAAGGGACCGGTTTGGGACTCAGCATCAGTCAGGGTATCATACAGAGTTTTCAGGGCCAGATGTCGTTAGAAAGTGAGGCTGGGGAGTATACACGGGTGACCATTGAACTCCCGGTGCAGATGGAATGATTGAGATGCCAAGTAACAAGAGGACAAACAAATGCAACCCCCTTCAGTAAACAATGACGATAAAATGACTTCCAAGAACGATGAGAATACCTTCTGGGTCTCCTTGAACAAACAGTACCAGTTTCTGTCATCCATAATTGATGAAGTTGTGGATCCAATCATAGTCATTGGCACTGACTTCAGAGTGAAATTTGCCAACCGTGCGGCCTGTAACTTTGCCAGGGACAACGCCTGTATTCACGCAACGGAACCCTTCTGTTACAAACTGATTTTTGACTCGGACATCCCCTGTAATAAAGCAGGTAGAGACTGCCCGCTGATCATGGTGCTGGAGAGCGACTCAACAGCCATCATAGAAATTGAACACAACAGAGCCAACGGCATCAAACGTTTTTTTGAAGTTCAGGCTTCGCCTCTCACGAACAAGGATGGTGAACTTCTGGGAGTTGTCGAATCATTCCGTGATGTTACAGAGAGAAATAAGTACGCGGAAATGCTTGAAAAGGGTCACGAGGAACTGGAACAGCGTGTTTTTGAGCGAACGGAAGAACTGGTGAAAAGCAACGAAATTCTTGCCGAGCAGATTACCCGCCGCCAGCAAATTGAAAGGATTCTTCGGGGCGAAAGGGACAAATTCCACTGTATGCTGATGGCCATGAAGCAGGGAATGCACATCCTCAACGCTGACTACACAATAGAATTTCAAAATGATGTGGTTCTTTCCCTGCTGGGTGATGCAATCGGCCGCCATTGCTATGATCTTTACAAACAGCGCTCCCAGCCCTGTGATCCGTGCATGATGGCTGAAGCCATAAAAACCGGCCAGGTACAACGGGCTGAGGAGCTTATGAGCAATAGCCGTTATTTCAGCCAGACGTACTCCCCTTTTAAGGACATTGACGGCAAAATGAAGTGCCTCATCCTGCTCAACGATATAACGGAAGAAAAGGCCTACGCGGCAAAAAAAATCCGGACCAGTCAACTCGCCTCCATTGGTGAACTGGCAGCCGGAGTTGCTCACGAAATCAACAATCCGATCAATGGCATCATTAATTATGCCCAGATTCTTCTGGACGACATTGGGGCTCAGGAGCCAATCTCTCCAATACTTAAGCGTGTTATCAGCGAGGGTGAAAGAATTGCCGATATCGTCAGCAAACTCCTGTCCTTTGCCCGCCAAGGTGATGATGACAGCCAGGCATTTATGGAAACCAACGTTCCGGAAGTTTTGGAAAATTCTCTCGCCCTGGTGCGACATCAGCTGATAAAAGACGGCATAATTATTGCTGTGCATACCCAACCAGAAGTTCCCTATGTTTGGGTACATCCTCAACAGCTCGAACAGGTCTTTATTAACCTTCTCAGCAATGCGCGCTATGCATTAAACGAAAAATTCAAAGGAAAGGACAAAAATAAACGGCTCGATCTGCAAATCAGTACTTTTGAGGCAGGAAAGACCTATGTCCGGACCTCGATCAGAGATTACGGTGTCGGCATTCCTGCTGGGATCATTGACTTTGTCTGCAATACCTTTTTCTCCACCAAGAGATCAGGAGAAGGAACCGGGCTGGGTCTCAGTATCAGCCAAGGTTTGGTAAAGAAATTTAACGGATTTTTACATATCGAAAGCGAACCTGGGCAGTATACCAACATCACGGTAGACCTGCCCGCTCACACAGGTGGTCGGCATGATGGACAGCATTGACAGAATCGGTATGGATGAAGTTACGAAAAAAAACAGCGCCATCTTAATTGTTGATGATGAAGAAAGCCTACGTCTAACCTTCAAGATGTTTCTCAGCAGAGAGGGTTACGGACCTGTCTCTGTTGCCACTTCCTATGATGAGGCCCTGGACCTGATTGAAAAACAACAGTTCGATCTTATCATCAGCGATATAGTCATGGAAGGTTCTTCAGGCATTGATCTTCTGCGCCGTGTCAAGGAGATTGGCAGGAAATGCCCGGTGGTCATGGTCACGGGCTATCCGAACATCAATTCAGCGGCCGAAGCGGTTCGCTTAGGCGCCTTCGACTACCTGGCCAAGCCAGTGAAAAAAGACAATCTCCTGCGGACGGCACGCATGGCCCTTCAGCAGTTTGCCCTGCACAAGGAAAATGATCAGCTTATTCTGGAAAAAGAGAGATATCAGCAGTATCTGGAAACCGTTTTCCGCAGTATCAAAGACCTCGTAGTCACTGTTGATGCTGAAATGATGATCATCGACATGAACAAAGAGGCCCGCATATGGCTTAAAAAAATCAGCCCTGACACTGACCCGAAGGGCAGGATTGACGAACTGCCTTTTTTTGCTGAAATTTTCGGTTTTGACGCCCAGACAGTGCTTAAAAATGAGCTTGAAGTTCCTGAACACCGGATGGAATTTGAATTTGAAGGGCATGAAGTCACTATTTTCAGAGTGAGCGCAGCACCTCTGCTCACATCGGACGGCCATTTTCTCGGAGTGGTACTGGTTGCCCGTGACGTTAGCCGTCTCGAGGCTCTTGAGCAAAGGGAGAAGCGAATCGGCCTGCACAGATTGATTGGCAGCAGCAGGGCCATGCAGACTGTCTATACCCTTGTAGAAAATGTGGGCAAGGTCGACACCACAGTGTTGATTACAGGAGAAAGCGGCACAGGCAAGGAACTTGTCGCGGAAGCTCTCCACGCTGAAAGCCATAGAAGAGACATGCCGCTCGTTAAGGTCGATTGTACGGCAATACCGGAAAATCTGCTGGAAAGCGAACTGTTTGGTCACAAGAAAGGATCGTTTACCGGGGCGGATCGAGATCGTAAAGGCCGTATTCTTTCGGCAGACGGCGGCACTCTTTTCCTTGATGAAATTGGAGATATTTCGCCGATGATGCAGTTGCGCCTGCTGCGTTTTCTGCAGGAACGCACCTTTTATCCCGTTGGCGAAGACCAGCCCATGAAGGTTGATGTCAGGGTCATTGCCGCAACCAACGCTGATCTGAAGTCCCAGGTTATGTCAGGAAAATTCCGAGAGGATCTTTATTACCGACTTAAAGTCGTTGATATTATCCTTCCACCCCTGCGTGAACGCTATGACGACATTCCTCTTCTGGTTAAAAAATTCATCGATCGTTTCAGTAAAAGGCTCGACAAGCCGATCAATGGCATTTCAGACCAGGCGCTGGGACAGCTTGTCAAACACAAATGGCCTGGCAATGTAAGAGAACTGGAACATATTATCGAACGCGCCTGCGTTCTCTGCTCCGGGGCAACTATCACTCTGTCTAATCTGCCCCTTGAGCTCCAGAATCAGGAGAGTGCGGAAATAGATGAAATCGACGCCTTAACCAGTTTCCATGCCAAAGACGCTGAATGGTCAGACAACGAAGGAGAACGTATTTTAAATACATTGCGCCTGACTTATGGCAACAAAGCCCAGGCGGCCCGCATTCTCGGCATTGACCGCAGCACCCTGTACAGAAAAATAAGGCAGTTTGACATCGATCTTTCACAACTCGAACTGAGTTCTTAGAATACCTGAAGCACCGCAAACAGCGGTGGTTCAGGTATTTTCAAAACTAACAGGCAATTTTTTTCAAGCGTTTTTCTGCAGCAGAGAGGCAATAAATTCCTGCCCCCAATCCTCTTGGGCAGCGACTGTGTTGCATTCTTCTGCAACAGTAAATGTTGCAAACTCTCCGCTCACCACACTTCACCCTTTTCCCCTTTCAATCAAAAAAACGATTTATATCATTACATTCCAGGTAGTTACAATATCAACTCAGAATATCCCCTACACTGGCACGCCCACTGCTTTACATCAGCAATATTTACTAAATGCTGCAGGCATCAACTCCTGACAATAATCTTCAAGGAGGCCAAACATGCAGAATTCAGCAAAAAAGGCAGCAATAATTCATCAAACAGATCGTGAACAGCAAATTGAGCAAGAAGCATCTCATGTCGGGACGAGCATTATTTTTATTCTCAGCTCCCTCATTGGTGTATGGGGGCTCACCTGCCTCCTCAGCGGAATAAGCCAGCATGGCGCCATTGAGCTGATCAAAAGCTGGATGGCTGCATTTTTGGACAGCCACTGATGCTTTCTTTGTATTTCAGCCGCAAAAACCCCATCATCAGCATATGGGCTCTCACCCCCATAACCAGTTGTTTTGCTTCTGTTAATTAACAGATCAGTCAAAGATACCGCCAATTCCCTATTGCCACTGGCAATTTTGAAGTATACGGGACAATGGTTGAGTAGTATTCCCGCATAAAAAGTGTCTCAATCCCCTCGTTGTTCTTGTTTTCGTCATCTTCCGATCTATTAAAATTGAGTGAATAAAAGCCTTAAGAAAAGCATAACCGCTACCCAACCAACATATGTTCTGCAGATATCTAAGATTTTCGCGTCCTTTTTTATTTTTTCCTGTCGAACACTTGCATCTCATTTTTCACGACAAGGCCCAAAGCTTGCAGTAGCAAAAAATCGGGATAATATTTTGTAATAATGGCCTATTTTTCTGTGGAGGATTCAATGAATTTTAGTTTCCGCAACTTTTTGATCCTTATTCTGGTGGCAATAGCTGTTCTCATCGGTGTAGATTTCTGGAAGGCTGAAAAAAAACTTCCAGAAGTTGACTATTCTACTTTTATGGCCCAGTTGAATGATAAAGAGATCACTAAAGTGACTATAGAAGGAGGAATCATTGAAGCAACAGATAAATTTGATCGGCAATATCAGACATTTGCACCTGATGTCAAAACCGTTTTGGATAAACTAGAAAAACAGAATATTTCTATCAGCACACGTCAGCCAAAGGGAACCTTCGCTTTCTCTCCATTTCTGTTGATCATTGTGTTGGGCGGTTGGATGTATTTCCTGATGCGGCAGCAAAAAAGCAGCGGGTTTGCCAAGAATAACCCTTTAATAACTCCGACTAAAAAACTCAATATCACCTTTGATGATGTGGCTGGTATTCCCGAAGCCAAGGAAGAGCTTGTCGAAACCGTAGAATTTCTCAAAAATTCCGGCAAATTCACCAAACTTGGTGGACATATTCCCAAAGGCGTACTTCTTCAGGGTCCCCCTGGAACAGGCAAGACACTGCTGGCTAAGGCCATTGCCGGTGAAGCGGGTGTGCCATTCTACAGTATGAGCGGGTCTGATTTTGTGGAAATGTTCGTAGGCGTCGGCGCGTCAAGAGTCCGTAATCTTTTTGACCAGGCAAAAAAAAGCGCACCCTGTATTATTTTCATAGATGAAATTGATGCAGTGGGAAGAAGCCGTGGAGCTGCAGGAGCACAAGGTGGGCAGGACGAAAGGGAGCAGACCCTGAATGCCTTGCTGGTTGAGATGGATGGCTTTAAATCAGGGGAAACAGTTATCATAGTTGCCGCAACCAATCGCCCTGACGTACTTGACCCCGCCCTTCTGCGTCCAGGACGTTTTGATCGCCAGGTTAATATATTACCCCCCGATGTGAAAGGAAGACAAAAGATTCTCGAGGTGCATGCCAAGAAACTTATCATGGGCAAAGATGTTGCGCTGTTTAAAGTTGCCAAAAGCACTCCGGGTTTTACCGGCGCGGAGCTTGCCAACCTCATGAATGAGTCGGCGTTGATGGCGGCCCGCAAAAACAAGGATTTTATCGAAACCATTGATATTGAAGAGGCAAAGGACAGAATACTCATGGGAGCTGAACGTAAAGGAATGGTTATCACCGAACAGGAAAGAAAGGTGACGGCCTACCATGAGGCCGGACACGCTATTGTTGCGGAATTGCTGCCCGATGCAGACCCTGTCCATAAAATAACTATTATCCCCAGAGGAAGGGCAATGGGCGTGACGCAGCAGATCCCATTGGACGATCGACACTCCTATTCACGAGAGTATCTGAGATCCAGGATAATGACTCTGCTGGGTGGCCGGACAGCAGAAGAAATTATCTTTAATCAATTTACCACCGGGGCGAGCAGTGATCTTCAGTCTGCAACAGAAATTGCCACCAAGATGATTTGCGAATGGGGCATGAGTGATCTGCTTGGTCCCCGCGCTTATGTCGTGGCTGACCAGAGCTTTCTTCAGACCGGCACGGTAAAACGCTCCTACAGTGAAGAAACTGCGCGGGCAATTGATATGGAAATCAACAAAATCATAGAAGATTGCTACCAGGAAACCATGATTATTCTTGAGGGGAAAATAGGTTTTCTCCACAAACTTTCTGAGACACTTCTATTGTCAGAAACTATTGATGCGGAAGAGGTCAATATTATTCTCAAAAGCAAGGAGATCAGCAGACAGAACGAAGAAATGTTGCAAGGCAGACAACAGCGAACACGTCCAACATAGTGCCACACATATGTAGCTACACATGTGTGGCATGCAACACTTTCTGCCACACATGTGTGTAGCATCCTCCCTCCCGGATTGAACCATTATTCATTTTTTATATTTTTCTCCTTCATCCTGACACGTATTCCGATTTCTTCCAACAACAACACCACAACGTATTGGCACTGTTTATGCTTGAGGGTTATTTCAAGCAGTATTGCAGGCGTAAGCCACATTCAAAATTAGGAGTCGAGTTTTTTCAAGAGCCTGACTTTTTCATTCATTCTCAAAAGGAGAAAGGAAATGGGTTTGAAAACAGGAAAACAAGTTGGCCTAGCTGCATTAATCGCTATGGCAGCGCCATTGGTATTGCCATTCAGTGCTAATGGAGAGGTCTTTGAGCTAAGCAGCCTTGCTAACCTATATGAAGGGGTCAGCTTTGATCATGACATGCATATTGAGGCAGTTGCAGACGATTGCTCACTATGTCACCACCACACAGCAGGTACTCCACCTGAAGAGCCGACATGCATTCCATGCCACAAAAACAGCCCCGAAGCTGATTCACCGGCATGCAGCAGTTGTCATCTCATTGAACCGTTTTCCTCTGCCAATCTGGCAATAAGTGAAGAAAATCCACTTCTTCATCACAAAATGAAACCAGGGCTGAAAGCTGCTTTTCACCAGAACTGCATGGGTTGTCACCAAGAAACTGGCGGACCAGTTGGTTGCCAGGATTGCCACGCCATGACCGAAAAGGGTGAGAAATTCTACAACACAGGACAATACGCACCAAAACCTCGCACGGAAACTGGCCATCATTAAAATTGACGTAAAATTGAGACCAATGCATAGGTGAAAATATGAAGAAATTGAACAGAAGAAATTTTATCAAGGGTAGTCTGGCAGGAGGCATCGCTACTGTCGCCGCCTCCGGTAAAGCCAAAAAAGCCTCAGCTGCCGGGGGGGATTTTGGTGGCTATCCGGAAAGCATGGGAGTTCTGGTGGACATGACCAAATGTATCGGTTGCCGCACATGTGAAGCAGCATGCAACAAGGAACAAGGCCTGCCTGAACCGGATAAACCCTTTGATGACTACAGCGTATTTGATGAGCATCGCCACGGTGGATTGCCCCGCCGTACAACAGAAAAGGCTTACACTGTTGTAAACCGCTACAATGTTGAAGGACGTGATCACCCTCTTTTTAGAAAATTCCAATGCAATCACTGCAACGAACCTGCTTGCCTGACCTCCTGTTTTGTCAATGCCTACACAAAAACCCCTGAAGGGGCAGTTATCTATAACCCCAAAGTATGTGTCGGCTGCCGAACATGCATGGTGGCCTGCCCCTTTTATGTGCCCGCATACAGTTTCACCAGTGCTATCAATCCGGTCGTTAAGAAATGTATCATGTGCTATGACACTCGGCTCAAATTCGGACGTCCCCCGGCATGTGTTGAATCTTGCCCACAAGGCGTAATGACTTTCGGTAAACGGAAAGACCTTATTGCTCTTGCCCATCAAAAGATTGAGGGAAACCCGGGGAAATACGTCGATCACCTGTATGGAGAACATGAAGTAGGCGGTACATCGTGGATGTATCTCTCTGATGTGCCCTTTGACAAGATCGGCTTTGACATGCACCTCGGTAAGGAACCAATTATCAGTTACGTCAAGGATTTTCTTGCAATGGTCCCTATGGTTCTCTGCATCTGGCCAGCATTGTTCACCGGCTTTCATCTCCTGTCCACCAGGAAGCAGGCAAATAAAGAAGAGTCGCCCAAGGCATAACAGGAGGAAGAAATGAAAAAATTAATAGCTGAAGGCTACCAGCCCATCGATACACTCATTAAACCAAACACCAACAATCCCTGGTCCTGGAAAGATAAACTGTTTCTCGGATTAACTCCAAAGGATTACATGAAGCAACTTTTTCGTAATCCCTTCAACTGGATACTTGCCATCATTTATGCAGTCGGAATTCCGATCCTTGTCGGACGTTTCATATTCGGCCTCGGCTGGGCTACCCATGGTTCCTACGATTATCCTTGGGGGCTTTTTCTTGGCTGGGGTCTGTTTGTCATGGTTCCCTTATCCGCTTCCGGGTTTATGATGGGAACCACGGTCGAACTCTTCGGCAGAAAGGATTTCAAGCCGATTGAACGTCTCGGTCTGTTAAACGGACTGCTTGGCTACTTCTTCGCTGTTGTCTTTCTCCAGGTCGACCTCGGCCAACCATGGCGTCTGGTTTACCCAATGTTTGTTTCACTCGGGCCTGCAGCGGTTCTCTTTCTGGTGGCCTGGCATGTTGCCACCTATCTCTCCGTGCAGATTGCCGAATTAGTGCCGGCAACCAGCGAGTTAATGGGATGGGTAAAGCCCAAAAAATTCATCAAAAGCATCGTATTGGGACTGACCATCGCAGGTATCATACTTTCTACTCTGCATCAGGGCGCTTTGGGTGCACTCTTTACCTATGCGCCCGGCAAGGTCCACCCCCTCTGGTATTCGGCTGCCTTCCAATGGTTCCATTTTTTCTGCTCTTCCATATTCGGCGGCCTTTCCATGCTGATTGTTGTCAGCACCCTCAGCAAATGGTTCTTGCAATGGCGATGCGATGCCAATTTCAGCAAAAATCTCGACAAGATCACCTTGGGGATAGCCAAGGGTTGTTCTATGGCCCTCATCACCTATCTTGTTATCAAATTGGTTGCACTTGCCCATGATAATGAGTGGGGATATCTCCTTACAAGTTGGGGGCAGTTGTATATTTTTGAAATTATAGCGGGTTCCATCGTGCCACTCGTCTTGTTTACCATGGCTATCCGGACGGGCAGAGCAGGACTCGCACGTTTCGCCGCCTTTATTGCTGTATTCGGCATCGCTTTAAACAGGTTGAACACGGCCCTGATAGCCTTTAACTGGCATCTATATCAGGAAATTCCTCACTGGCGCGAGTTTGTTATCGCCATAACCGTTTATGCCACATATATCGTTGTTTACCGGGCAGTACTGTATCGTCTTCCTATTCTTTACACGTGGCAGGGGGATTCCAAATAAACACCACACCCTCGTAACGTTAAATATTAAAAGCAGGGGAGGCACATGTCTCCCCTGTCACCCCAAGGCTGACAATGATTCTTCCGCTCAAATCAACCATCTACACTATTTACCTGGCAGTCTTTGCCGCTTTGGTAATCCTCCTAAGCCAGGGAGTACGCCAATATCAGCTCTATCATGAACATGAAGCCATTATCTCACAGACCGAAAGTCTTATTTTTCAATTTTCCATTATACGCGAACACGTGTCTGAGGCCCTTCTGGAGGATGGTCAGCAATCGAAACTTTCCGGCATTTCTACGGAAATGGAAAAACTTAACACCAATCTGACGGCCATTCTGAGTGAAAAAAACATTGGAGATGAATATAAGCTGCCTTTTTTAAACAGCATTGATCTGCCCGGCATTATCCTGCTGCTGCGAAAAATTGAATCAGGCTCAGGGGAAATTGAAAACAAACGCAACCTAAACAGTGAAATGCGCACCCTGGGAGAAAGACTCCTCCTCTTCGACCGGGTACTGGTAAATAACTCTAAAAAGAAGGTGATTGGATTTCAGAATATTATCATCGGCTCAGCTACTTTTGTCGTCTTTTTGCTGGTGACAGTGCTGACCCTTTTCCATCGCCAATTGATTGTACCATTGCTGCAACTTGTCAGCAAAAGTAGCGAGGCTGCTTCCGGGCAGAACATCGTTATCCAGGTAAATAGTCCATCCAAGGAATTAACAAATCTGACCGGTACCATTACCGATCTACTGGAACAACGCAGTGATTTACAAATGCAGATGCAAAGCTATCGTCAAACCTTTTTAGAACTTGTTACTTCGCTGAAAGGTTTTTACGTTGTAATTTCCCGTGACGGAATAATTATTGATATCAGTTGTAATATTGCCGAAAAATGCGGGTTCAGCCCCGCGGAATTGACAGGCCGACAATGGCGTGATTTTTTCACTATGCCACCCAATGAAGCTGAATCCACGTTTTCCGATGCCCGATTTCTTGAGGACTCCGCCACCACATGCCGTCCATTCCATATGTCACTGACGACAAAAGAGCAAAGCCCTCCTGCTCATATTCGTTGCAGCTTCATCAAATATCCCGAGGAGGGAAACAGTGAATCGTATCAAATATACTGCCTGGGGATTGATCTATCCGAAGAGCAGACAGAGATAGATGGACTGAAACAATGCCTTGCTGCTGAAATAAATAAAAAGGCGGAAATGGTCCGTGTATCACACTTTGCCATACTTGGAGAGCTGTCGACAGGAGTTGCCCATGAAGTCAGTAATCTCAGTAACGGGATCATTAATTATGCCCAGGTCCTTGCCGATGCAGCTTGTGATCCTGACTTTGAAATTGAACGGGACAAACTTTTTAAGAAGATTATTGTGGAGGGAGAGAAAATAGCAGGCCTTGCCAAAAACCTGCTCGCCTATGGGCAGGATGATGCGCAATCAAAAGAACTTGCCCCGATTGAAGATGTTTTGCAGAATTCACTCAATCTCATGAGCCACTATTTCAGGATCGACGGAGCCACCGTTGAAACAAACTTCAATACCAGCATGCCTTACAGAACAAATGGGCGGCAGATGCAGCAGGTCTTTCTCAATATACTCAACAATGCGCGTCGTGCACTCAACGAACGCTATCCACAAAGGAATGAAAATAAAATAATCAGGGTCAGCACCAATGAAATTGAAAAAAACGGCGAAAAAATGATCCGCCTGAGCTTTACCGATTTTGGCATTGGAATATCAGATGAGAATTTAAAAAAGGTTTTTGAGCCTTCATTTTCAACGAAACCCGCTTCCGAGGGAATTGGGCTGGGGCTTACAGTGAGCCGCGAACTTATTGCCCAGCACCGTGGAGAAATTTATATGGAAAGCCAGCCCAATGACCACACAACCGTGACGGTAGAACTACCGGTTATTTAACCACAACAAATGTATCCGGGGCGGCACCAAGTTCGATCCAACCCGCAACCTTGTTTGACGAAAGATCAATAACAGAGACGCCACCTTTATACTCATCCCCCACATAAAGCCACTGACGAATGAGAGAGACATCCATTCCAAAGGGCATACCCCCCACTTGAATCCCCCGGGAGGCATTGAGCTGACCGGGTTTCATCAATGAAATATTACCTGACCCGTAATTCGAAATATAAATATGGCTGTTGCCGAAAACAAGCCGTCTCGGTTTGATACCTACATTAATACGAAACTTGTTCCTGCCACCTGGAAGTTCAAAAACCGATACGGAATTACTGGAACTTTCTGCCACAAAGAGATAATTATCCCGCGCCAGCATACCATCAGGTGTTCCCCCTGTATCAACCGTATTGACGACCGTCAGGGAAGTTGCATCCACGAAATATACCTTCTGGGCATATGCACAGGAAATCGCAATCAGATTCTGATCCTCAAGGTAGAGCATATATTTGGGGCGGGAGCCAATGCGGATCTGCCCATCAACAGTACCCGTTTGCATATCGAGACGGAGCAGATTATTGCCCATCTCATCAAGCAGGTAGGCCTTCTTTCCATCTGAACTGACGGTCATATAGGTTGCTTTTACCGAAAGAGGTATCCGGATTTGATCGATCAGACTATTTGAGGTCAGCTCAAAAGTCTTAACGGCAGAGTCCTTGGGGGCAAGAACGAAAAGTCGATTAGCTGCCAGGTTTGCTGCAATAGTGGTCGGCTTACCGCTGATGCCAATGGAACCGCATACCATATTCAGATCGGTTCTGATTATGTAAATGGTATCAAGTGCTGGACAGGAGACATAGGCCAGATCTGTCACAAGGGGAATACTCTGCAGGTTAAGGCTCATATTGGGATGGAGGATGGCTGTTCCCTGCATGGAACCTGCAGTATCCCATGTCAGGAAAAGAGATGTACTGTCTCCTTTAGCAAGGTTGAGTTCTACGGGAAAATTGATTTCAACAACCGGATTATCCACAGACAGAAAAATCATTTCCCCATCTCGATCAAGGGCAGCCTTTTCAACTGTAAATCTGATACGTTGATATTGGCCGGCCGGAACCCCTCCTCTGCCAGCAAGAATCTGCCCGTTGGAGCGCACATCCTGACGCTGAATTTCCTCCCTGATTGTCCTGAGAGGAAACCACGTATTGTAGGACTCGACCTCAAGATTACTTATTTTCATCCACAGATTGGGACCTTCAGGCTCTTTCAAGCGCAGGAAGACAGAGAGCCTCGCATCACCGCTGCTTTCCTGAAAAGCCGCACCGGATAAGGAATCGCCACCAACCGCCCCCCCCTGCTGACAACCGGCAAGGGAAAAAATTCCACAGAGCAGAAAAAGCAAATGCGAGATGATATTTACGCCAGCCAAACGAGCTTTCATAATAAAAAACCTGCTTTTTTTATTAATAGGAAAACTACCTGTCATTTATTTGCTGTCGCGGGAAAAACCTCACGACAGCCGTACAGTGCATAATAACTTCCTGATTTATCATCACGTGAATTCGGTGCCGGGACTTTTACGAAGCCATCAATCTTTGACGATCTCGTATTTATGCACCTTAAGGATGAAAAGCAGCTCGCCCGCCTACCGTGACGATAACTCTACAATTTATTGACACGAGCATCTGACGCCAAGACTTGTTACCAAAACATCAATCTTTGGTCGTATGACAAACAGCACAACCGTTAAATCCGCCCCCTGGCCACGATTTATAATCCCACCTCAATAAGCCCTGATACGGAGTACCATGAGCCCGATGACATGAGAGGCACATGACAATAGCATCATCGGCAGCAGTATATACGGTGCTGTTTATTATTTCTGTATTACTTGCTGTGGCAACAGGCGAGATAACGCTGTAGACATTATTGGAGCCTGATCCACCGTTATATGACACATATTCATCTGTCGAAGCGGCCCTGCCCATATCAAAATCTGTGGGATGCCTCAGCCAGACACCGGCACCAAATGTGCCGGAAGAAATGTTGCCCGACCCCTGATGAAAGTCACCATGGCATTTGGCACAGAGACTGCTGATGGTGCTATCATCGTTTTGCGTCTCCAGGGTCCTGTCAATTCCGTAATATTTGTTATGATGGCCGCTTGCCGGCCGATACTCATATTGCTGATCCTCCCATCCCTGCACGGAGTAGAGAAAGCGATAACTTTTCGCCAATGTCGAGCCATCCTTCCATTTGGTCATATCATTGGCATGATGGGACTTCATCATGGACTTGATTTCACCGCTTACCGTACGGTCGCCATGACAACCACTGACTCCGGCACACGTAAGTTGCGAGCCTAACGCAGTTCCACCCGGGGGGATATTACCGAATCGAGTGTCAGGAATAGCGATACCGTTCACATTATGGCCGGTTGCCTCCAGTCCGCTGCTCACCCAGTAGAAATTCCCTCCAGCCAGAGTGGTGGTGGTACCCTCCGTGCCTGTGTTGCTGTATGTCGGTGGGCTGGTTTGCAGAACATATGGAGTGGTAAGACCTCCAACGCTATTGTTTCCCTGATGACAGCCAATACAGTTGGTATTGAGCAAGGCATCATTAGGTGTAAATGATAAATCAAGAGAACCATCTATCATATTCTGCGCAACAGCGGCACCTCCCTGACTGTTGTGCATGGTATGACAATTGCCGCATTGCCCCGTAACCTTTGCATAGCACACAAGAGGAAACAGGATCAAAGGCAGCGCAACCAGTTTCTTGAGACCCTTTGTTGTCTTCATGGTCACCCCTTTTTAACGGCCAAATACTTCTACACGACCATTACCCTCTTCTACAACACAAAGACCTCCCCACGGGTCAAATAATATCTCGATCGGGAAATAAAGCTCTCCTCGCCCCCATCCCTTGGCAAGAAAGGTATATTTAAAACTTCCCTCTGTGTCAAAAACAGCAATAGCTGGTGCATGACGGTCAAGTACGTAAATATTGCCGGCAGGGCCGATTGCCAGCGATACAGGAAATTCCAACGTCTGGCCGACATCAAAATTTTTGATCAATTTTCCATCGTGGTCAAATTGAACCACTTTTTTATCCAGTAGATCCAAGGCCCAGATACCATCATTTACGAGTTTAAAATCAACGATGCCAGAGGTGCACTCAGCACATGATATCCAGCTCTTCACAGTAAGGTCGCTATTCAGTAAAGCAATTTGTCCGGTTTCTTTATCAAGGATATAAAAAATACTATCCTTATAGTCGATACGATCCAAGACAAGCGTTCGCGAACCATCCTTTATGATGTGCGTTAAAATTTCTTTCGCCTTGATATTAATACTTGTCAGACTGTTACGGCCTTTCTCCACTACCCATATGACATCGGCGTTATCACGAACCATATCATAGGGAATCTGAAGTTTGCCTTCCGCGGCAAAGGCGAGAAGAAAATTCCCTTCCTGGGAATAAGAAAGCAATCTGTTGTTGCCGCTGTCAATCACATAATACCGTTGACGCTCGGCATCTATATACAGGGCAGTAGGCATGACAATGGCTTGACCGGATCCTGCGCCGTCAAGTGTTGCCTTCCAGGCCCAAGGTTCGGCAGCCAAAGAAGTTGTCGCGACCATAAAAATTGAGACTGCCAGCAATGCTGACTGGCTCAAAATATTTTTCACGTACTTCATAGAGACTCCTTCCTAATCGGCATTCAGTAATCGAAACTGTTGAATCGATATTTCCATCAGTATCTCTTATGACACTGAATACACAAATCTTTCGAACCACTGTATATCAATTCATATTTAAAATCAGACCCCATGGGCAGATGACAGGTGACGCACGTCACCATCTGACCCGTGCGCACATCAACTACCTTTTCTCCAACCGGGTGAGTAAATTTCCCCTGGGTCTCGTGGCACCTGGTACAAATGGCATTGCCATCAGCTCTCAGCATGGCAATCCTGTTTGAACCATGCACCTCATGACAATTGATGCATGTCCCTTCTTTCGCTTTTGGATGCCGGTAAAGTTTATTTTCATAACGGGCAATGGTGTCATTATGACAGCTACGACATACCTGTAACTGACTGCCTTTTAATAAATTCTTTTCATTGCCGGCATGGGGTGAATGACATGCCACACATTTATTTTCGCCCTTGCCCGTCAAATGGCTATGTCGAGCAAGCATACCGGTGGCAACCTTCTCATGACACCTGAGACAACTCTGCGTACTGCCCTGTATTTCTCCCTTGTCATGACACTCTTTACAACCTTGGGCAAAAGGAGCATGGAGGATGTCACGAACAATACCTTTCCTGCTGCTGCCGTGTGGATTGTGACACGAAAGACAATTTCTTAGAGTTCCGGGATAATTCAGATGGCCTTTCTGCAGGTCCTGGGATTTATGACAGGACAGGCAAACTTTATCAGGTTCATCCTTAAGCAATTCCCCAAAGACTGACTGATGAGGACGATGGCAGGAATAACATTGTCCCTGGGCATAAGGACTATGGGTATATTGAAATTTCTGCGGCAGTTTATCATGGCAGCCGAAACAGGTTGCGCTTAACTGCTCCTTGAGAAGCCCGCTTCTGGAGCTGGAATGAGGCACATGGCAGGCAAGGCATTGTCCGCTACGCACAGGCTGATGGACCATACCCTGCTTGAACGCATTCTCCTCCTTTGCATGACAGGAAAAACAGAGTGCGGAGCCTTCCGCTTCCAGCAACCCCTTAAAATGCGCCACATGGGGATTATGACAAGCGCCGCATTGCCCCTTGGCAAGCGGCTGATGCACAACCTTGCCGCTGAATGCTTCTTTTTTGTGACATTGAAAGCAGACTGTATCTGCTGCCGCTGCTATAGGGAAAGCTATGGCAAGCCAGGAAATGACAAAGATTCGATAATAATTTAACATTATTTTCTGCCCTCCCCAGGATGACACGGACTGCATTTGCCTTCAGCAAACGGCTTATGACTTACCGGGAATAGTAATCCCTTTGTCGGGCCGCCATGAGGATCATGGCACTTCAGACAGGAATCATTCCCAGGACGAATTCCTTGGTGTACGGCAGTGAATCGTGTTTCGGTGAAATTATGACAGCGGGCGCAGAGCAACCCACCTTTTTCAAGCACAATTCCCTTATTCTTTGAGGCATGTGGGTCATGACACACCGTGCAATCCTTTGTCGCCGGATCATGGGCGACACCATCCCGCCAATACTTGGCTATCTGCTGATGGCAACTGAGACAAAGGGCCGGCTGTTTCTTTGAAAGATTTTTCTGGTATGCTGAGCCATGAGACAGATGGCAGGCAGAGCAATTCAAATCCTTCACCGGTCCATGAACCACCGGGGAATCGCTGATCACTTTTTCCATCCCCCCATGGCAGCTAAGACAAAGCTTTCCTGGATTTCCCGTCAGGTTGTAAACATAATCTCCGGCATGCGGAGAATGACATTTTTCGCATTCTTTTTTAGCAAAAGGATCATGGGCAATGAAATTTTCCTTTTGTTTTTCCAGAACCGAATGGCAGGAAAGACAAAGCCTTCCACCGACCGTAGTTTCCTTTAACAGATTCTTTCTTTCACCTTGGTGGGGCTCATGGCACCGACTGCAGTCACCATTGGCAAAAGGAGTGTGGAGACTGAAACTGCCCATCGCCCTGGCACTCTGTTCATGACAGGAAAGGCATATAACCTTCTCATTCTTGACCAGTAATTTCCTCTCTCCAGCTTCATGTGGATTGTGACAACCCTGACATTTGCTCTCTTTTGCCGGAGGATGGGAAACAGTGCCTTCACTGTAGAGTTTTTTCTCATGGCATTTATAACAAATCTTCGAAGACTCAAGGGCCAGCAGAGCCACCCGTTGCGAACTGTGGCCCATATGGCATGAAAGACACTGCCCCTTGCTGTATGGATCATGGCTGCTTTTGATCTTAGTCTTGTCTGCACCGGTGTGACAACTTACACATACCTTTTCCGGTGGCATGGCAAGCATAAAACTATTTTCACTGGCATGGGATGCGTGACACTTAAGGCAAAGCCCCTCTGTGTAAGGCTTATGCTGGCTGGTCATTTTCGTGTTGCTGCGAGGATGACATGTTAAACAGCCTGAGTTAGCATTGCCTTTAACCTGCAGTTTCCCATCCCCACCAATCTGATGACAACCGGCACAATTACCCTCCATAACCGGCTTATGCACGATGGTCTTTAATAAATGAAGGCCATCGGAACTGTGTGGGCTGTGGCAGAGAACGCACTTTCCTTGCACCGGATAATCCCGGTGACTTTTACGAAAAACGGCCTCATTATTCTTATGACAGGCAAGACAGAGACTGTCTTCATCCTGTTTGAGGAGGGATTTCACATCTGATCCATGGTTTACATGACAACTGGCACATCCCTCTTTAACAGGGGCATGCACATTCGCCCGGGAAAATTGCTTCCTGTCATGACAGGTAAAACAGATCTCAGGGCTGGAGGATTTCAGCAGTCCCTTATTCGTGCTGTTATGTGCCGCGTGGCAGGTCAGACAGAGGCCTTGGGCAACAGGCTCATGTACGGAGTTCTTCTTGCTTTCCTCTTGAATCTGCTGATGACAGACAAAACACTGTTCAGGCGGATTCTGCCGAAGATACGTGCCGCCAATCATTCCATGATGAAGATGACAAGCCTCACAATTGTCTTCTTGCACAGGTTTATGAACGACCCCCTGTTTGAACGCGGCCGCCATATCGGCGTGACATTCGACGCAGCTTTTCCGGGGTTGACGAACCGGCTGGGTGCTGACGCAGGAAACAAGCAAACTGAGGATGAACGCCAGTCCAAAAAATAACTTGATTTTATTTCCCGACATGAAGATCACCGAGCTCCTTTTTAATTTTCTCCCAGGCGCGGTTGTTTATTTCCATAACCGATCTTTCCTTCAGAGCGGCAAGATACTCATTGCGTACCTTGGAAAATTTTTCCTCATCAACCAAGCTGGCAACTTTATCGTGTACATGATCAAAGGGCATGGGGGTGGCTGGAGTCCGTTTTATCAATTTTATTATTGTATGATGCCCTTTCACAACAAAGGGATTACTTACTTCTCCAATTACCAGACTATTTACAATCTTCTGAACAATTGGATCAAGATATCTGAATTGCATGTTCTGTACCGGCACTTCTCCCTCATAATAGTGGGACGCCACCTCAAGGAGATCAGCTCCTCTTTCCATTTCCTTATACATTTTGTTAATAAGGTTTTCTTCATCCTCCACAACGGCAATGGAGACCATTTCGGGTTGCGAGAACCGATCGAGATGTTCCTGATAATACTTTTCAATATCCTGCTCACTCACTTGAACTTGGGGCCTGAAAAGCCTTTTTTCAAGTTCCTTTATCAGGCGGTGCTGGGTATAAAAAAGGTAAAAAGGCTTTAAAGGTTCTTTTCCTTCATAATGCTCATCAAGGGCTCCTCTTGTGGTAAGAGTCTGGGCAAGCACCCCATCAACCAGCCTTTGTTTCAGTTTATCTCCCTTTTCAACCTCAAAACCATACTGCTTACGGAACTGCAGTTCCTTGTTGACGAGATCCAGAAACACTCTCACCGTATAACTTCCATTGTCCAGGGTAATAAGTGTTTGATCAAGGAGTTGTTCATTGGAAGAATCCAGATTCAGGGCATCAAAAACCTGCTGGTTTATTTTGACCTGATATTTTTTTTTCAACTGCTCGACAAGTCCGACAGTAAGTTCCTGCTCCTTTTTCTCCCTGATCTCATTGGTGATCTTCGGTTTCAGCAACTCAAAATCCTCAGCATCATATCCTTTCTGTGCCACAAGACGAATGATAACAAAACCTTTACTCCAGTGGAAAGGTTCGCACATCGTTCCAGGAGCCAAACCATCAACTACAGGACGCCACTCCTGCTGCAGTTGACTGGTTCTTAACCATTTTTCATCATAATAAACGGAATTCTTGTCAACAACCCTCGCATCAGCTGCGAACTTGGCAAAATCCAGGTTCCCTTCTTTAATTTGTTCATAAGATTTTTTCGCCACCCCTTCGTCATTAAAATAAAGAATCTGCAGCTGCAGACGGGGTAGATATTTTTCCTCATAACGATCTTTCAGTTCCCTATCTGATATTTTAACCTGGGAATTAATCTTATCTCCCTTATAGAGAAGCAACGTGCGGGCTTTCAGGAATATATCAATCTTATGACGGTACTCCGGTTCATTATAAAGCTCCATTTTTTCAGCTTCCTGAACCAACAAATGCCAATCAACAAAAGGATCTACTGATTCAGGGAAAGGGGTGTCCTTTTCTTTCCAGTTTAACCACCAGTTTTTAAAATCGTCAGTTGTAAAATTGCTGTCATTTATGGTTACAAGTTTCTCAGCTCCCCAAGGCCACGCATGGCCGTCTCCGGCAATGGCCAATATCCATAAAAAAACAACCCCGCATATAAATCCTATTTTCCGCATTGCTTCATTCCTTCGGCGAACCATTCTTCGATTATCTCATCCGATATGATCCGACTGAGTTGCGTCACGGTATTAACAAGTCCAAAATGCATGACCTTACGATAATCCGCACCTTCCCGCCTGTGATAGGTAGACCACATCGTTTGGCCGCTTTTGGCGTCATAAACCTGCAATGTTAAGTCTACAACAGGATTTACATAGTTATCACCCATTTTTTCTTCCATTTCCGTTATTCTGCCGCTGATTACAAGCTGAACATCAAGTCGGCTGCCAAGCACTCTGATTTGCTCGATACTGGGAAGTTGATTTGGATATATGCGCAATTCGCGATAAATGTTCTGAACATCTCCCTCAGAGGCAACTTCAATACCGGCAATGCGGGTCAACTCTGCAGCAAAAACACGTTGCATGATAAGATTGCCCTGTTCAAAACGGCTGCCGTTAATAAAGGGAAGAAGAGCCACCGAACAGATACTCTCACCTTCATAAACATTTTTTTTTTCGAGAGAAAGCCTCGATGAAGTACAGGAACTGACTCCCAAAAGAAGAGCGACAAGTAAAAATATGAAGAAATATCTGAATTGCGCAAAATTCATAGTAATTGATCTGCTCGCTAAAATTTACTGCCTCGTTACAACCTTATCGACAGCCGTACGGTGCATGATATGTTCCTGATTTATCGTCA
>Ga0180007_10002190_pt1 | contig 23851 bp, 20 predicted proteins | sample MM_PC_MetaG_FD_121122 | JGI IMG/M metagenome (GOLD analysis project Ga0180007, IMG submission 121122) | Groundwater microbial communities from the Aspo Hard Rock Laboratory (HRL) deep subsurface site, Sweden - MM_PC_MetaG | ecosystem: Environmental > Aquatic > Deep subsurface > Groundwater... | reverse complement strand
TCCGGATATCATTCCAATGAATGATTTTCTTGAAACTCCAACCACAATCGGCTTGCCCAGCGCTTTGAACTCACGAAGTCTCCGGAGGATCTCGAGATTGTGGTCGATTGTCTTGCCGAACCCGATGCCCGGGTCCACCAGGATGCGGCGGGCGTCCACGCCTGCGGCCACGGCGGCCTCCTTGCGCAGCACCAGCTCCCGGGAGACGTCTTCGACGACGTCGTCGAACCGGATGTCCCGCTGCATGGTCGCGGGGGTGCCGCGCATATGCTGCAGGATCATGGCTGCGCCATGGTCGGAGGCCACGGCCAGGATCTCCGGGTCCATGAGGCCCCCCGAGATGTCGTTGACCATGCACGCACCCGCGGAGAGGGCCGCGTCGGCGACGGCGGCCTTGGTCGTGTCCACCGAGACGATGAGGCCCGCGGAGGCCAGTTCGTGGATGATCGGCAGGATGCGGCGGATCTCCTCGTCTGCGGGCACGGGAGGGGCCCCGGGGCGCGTGCTCTCGCCGCCGACGTCCACGATGGCGGCGCCGCTGCGAACGGCCGTGTGGGCGAACGCGAGGGCACGGTCCACGTCGAGGTGCACGCCGCCGTCGTAGAACGAGTCGGGCGTGACGTTGACGATGGCCATCAGCACTGGTGCGTCAAAGGAGACCGCGCGTCCCTGGAGGGTCAGCGCAGGGAAGGTTCTTTCAGGCGGGAAGAGCATGGGGTTCACCCCCGATCAGGAGAAGGAGAGGGAGAAGCCGGGCTCGGTGGGCGAGGGCGCCGGGACGGTCGGCGCAGGGATCAGTTTCTCGAGATCCTCACGGTTGAGCGTCTCCTTCTCGATGAGCATCTGGGCGACGCGCTCGAGCACGTCGATGTGGGTGGTGAGGATCTCCTTGGCCAGATCGAAGGCCTTCGAGACAAGGACATAGACCTCGGAGTCGATGGTCTTGGCGGTCTCCTCGGAGATGTCGCGGTGGACGGTCAACTCGCGGCCCAGGAAGATCTCCTCCTCGCGGGCACCGTAGGTCAGCGGGCCGAGCTTGTCGCTCATGCCCCACTCGCACACCATCTTGCGGGCGATCTTGGTGCAGGTCTCCAGATCCGACGAGGCACCCGAGGTCTGCATGTTGAACGTCAGTTCCTCGGAGATGCGCCCGCCCAGGGACACCGCCATGAGGTTGAACAGGAACTCGCGGCTCATGTTGTGCCGGTCCTCCTCGGGCAGGCGCATGACCAGGCCCAGGGCCTGGCCGCGCGGGATGATCGTGGCCTTGTGGATGGGATCCTTCTCACCGGGCACCAGCATGGCGACCACGGCGTGGCCGGCCTCGTGGTAGGCTGTGATCTTCTTTTCCTTGTCGTTGATGACCATGGAGCGGCGCTCGGCGCCCATCAGGATCTTGTCCTTGGCCATCTCGAAGTTGTCGTGGGTGACGTTGTCCTGGCTCGTGCGCGCCGCGATCAGGGCTGCCTCGTTGACCAGGTTCGCCAGATCCGCGCCGGAGAAGCCGGGGGTGCCCTTGGCGAGGATCTGGAGCTTGACGTCGTCGTTCAGGGGCACACCGCGGTTGGTCACGTGCACCTGGAGGATGGCCTCGCGGCCCCGCACGTCAGGCAGGTTCACCACCACGCGGCGATCGAAGCGGCCCGGACGCAGCAGCGCCGGATCGAGCACGTCGGGGCGGTTCGTCGCGGCGATGAGGATGATGCCCTCCTTGCCGTCGAAGCCGTCCATCTCCACGAGCAGCTGGTTGAGGGTCTGCTCGCGCTCGTCGTGTCCACCACCGAGGCCGGCGCCGCGATGGCGGCCGACGGCGTCGATCTCGTCGATGAAGATGATGCAGGGCGCGCTCTTGCGGCCCTGCTCGAACAGGTCACGCACACGGGAGGCGCCCACGCCGACGAACATCTCGACGAAGTCCGAGCCGGAGATCGAGTAGAACGGCACGCCGGCCTCGCCTGCGATGGCGCGCGCCAGCAGGGTCTTGCCCGTTCCCGGCGAGCCCACCAGGAGCACGCCGCGGGGAATCTCGCCGCCCAGCCGCGTGAACTTGCGGGGATCCTTGAGGAAATCGACGATCTCGGAGACCTCCTCCTTGGCCTCCTCGACGCCGGCGACGTCGTCGAAGGTGACCTTCTTGTCGCCCTCGCCGTTGAGCCGCGCCTTCGCCTTGCCGAAGGACATGGCCTTGCCTGCGCCGCCCTGCAGTTGCCGCAGGAACACAAAAAACAGGACGAACAACAGCAGCATCGGCAGCCACGAGATCAGCAGGGAGGGCCACATGCTCTCCTCTTCCTTGTCAATGGCGTATTCAACCTGCTCCTGGTCCATCTTCTCGAGCAGCTCGGGGCTCACGAGCCCATACGTCTTGAACTTCCGGGCGCCGTCCTGGTACTTCCCCTTCACGCGGTTGCCCACGATCTTGACGTCCTCGAAGCGCACGCCGTTTTCGACGTCACGGACGAAGGTGGAAAACTTGATCTCCTGAACGGTCTCTTCGCTCGTGTTGTACATCTTGAACAGCATCACGAACAAAGTAATCAGGATGACCCATACCAAAATAGTTTTATGAGACTGTTTCACTGAGGATCCTCATCTTGGCCGCGGGGACGCGGTTTGAAAACCGCAGTCTGTGACTCCCGGGGTTCCGGGCGCAGCCACTTCTCTCATTTAATGAAAAGAATCGCATTGTCAACGCTTTTCCGGAAAAGAACTTGGAAAAACCTTTTGACCTCGCGTATTTTCAATGCCCCGGATGCGTGCTAGAAACCCTGGTAATGCCCAGCAGGGATGGAGGAACTCGATGAAAACTACCATGAAAAATAGCCTCTTCCTTCTCCTCTTGTGGTCAATGGCCGCTTGCTCGGGCGGTGACCGTCCGGCGCCGTTGGCGCCGTTTATACCTCCGGTTGCCACACCGTCCGGCGTGACGGAGGATCCTCCCGGGTCCGACGTCCACGGCCAGCTCGTCCTCGGCGGTCCCTCCCATCCCCCCGAGCTCATCGGCTGTGACGCCCGTCGCTGCAGGGTGAAATCCCTGTCGGCGGAGATCGTCTCCCGGTTGCTCGAGAATCCGGACCGCCTGCTCGTGTTCGAGCCCGGCGCCACGCCCGCGGATCTGGCCACCCTGCGACTCTTCCCCCAGATTCGCCGCCTCGAGTTGTCCCATCTCGCGATCACCGATCTGGCGTTCCTCGGCCAGGCCCGGGAGCTCGTCGAGCTGGGTCTGGGTCGCACCGGGCTCAAGGATCTGGCCCCCCTGCGGTTCCTGAAGCGCCTGACGCACCTGGTGCTGTTCGAGGTCCCGTTCGTCGACGGTGCCCCCCTGGCCGCCCTGACCGAACTGCGAATGCTGGACCTGTCCCGGTGTCCGAAGGTGCGGGACTTCACGTTCCTCGGATCCCTGGTCCGGCTGGAGAGCCTGCTCCTGTCGGGCACCGCATTCGCGGACCTGTCGGCGCTGGCCTCGATGACCGGGCTGCGCGAGTTGAGCCTCGGGCAGACGCAGGTCCCGGCCGAGAACCTGGACGCGCTGGCCGGCCTGACGCATCTGGAGGGCCTGCACCTCGACGGGCTGTCCAGATTGTCGGGTCTGTCGGCGCTGGCCGGGATGACCAGGCTGCAGCACCTGGGGCTCTCGTCCACGGCCGTGCGCGACCTGTCGGTGCTCGCCAGGCTGGTGCAACTGCGGAGCCTGAAGATCAACGCCACCCCAGTGGTGAGCCTCTCGCCCCTGGCCGGAAGTGAACATCTGCACAGCCTGTTCATGCAGGACACGAAGATCTCCGATCTCTCACCGCTCAAAGGCCACCAGGCCCTCCGGTGGTTGTACGCGTCGCGAACGCCGGTGGCCAACCTGTCGGCGCTGGCCGGGCTCGGGCTGACCACCCTGGATCTGGGCGGAACGCGGGTTCGCAATCTGGGCGCGCTCTCGAGCTGCCGCCAGCTGGAGAGGCTGTTCCTGGGCCGGACCGCCGTCTCGGATCTGGCGCCGCTTTCCGGGCTGCCCCTGCAGTATCTGGATCTGTCGTATACCAAGGTGTCCAGGCTGGGGCCCCTGGCCACATCAATGAACCTGAAGTCGGTCTCCCTGGCCTACACCGCGGTGAAGGACCTGTCGCCCCTGGCGGGCCTGCCGGCGCTGGAGATGCTGGACATCACGGGCGTGACGCCGGCCAGACCGGAAATCCTGCAGGGGATGGCCGCCCTCAAAAAGCTGGTGTTCACGGATGGTGTGCTGGATGCGGCGGTCCGCAAGAGCCTCGCCGACAAGGGCGTCGAGCTCGTCGTCGTCCCCTCGACACAGGCCATTGACTCAAATAAATGATACGGGTATGATGCACCCGTTCGTTTTTTGTACTTTCACATCACGAGGTTAGTCATGTTCAAGAGCAAGTATGGTCTCATCTCCGCACTGTTGGTGATCGTCGCCACGGCCACCGCCTATTTTGTGGTCACCTCCAGGGTCAAGACCGGCGTGCGCCGGGCCGCCATCCAGCAGTTGAAGCGCGGAGACCAGATTGTCCGTCAGAACGAGTCCTTCAACCAGGCCCAGTCCATCGCCCTCGCCTACAAGGCGGCCACGGTCGTGCGGCCGCACGTGGCGCGGATCTGGGATCTGCGCGCGAAGCTGGCCGAGGCCATCACGGCTGAATTGCCGCTGTTCGCCCTTTACGCCAAGGCTCCGGTCATGATCGCCGTCGTGCGCAAGCAGGCCGAGGACGCCAAGAATGACATCGTCTACTGGACGGCCATCAACGGCACCGACCTGTCCACCTCGATCAACACCGAGTGGATCACCCCCGCCGAATGGGAAAAACTGATCAAGGAGACCAAGCCCACCCCCGTGAACCCGGCCACGGCGCCGGCTCCGGTGGTCACCGCCGCGCCCGCCCCCGCCAAGGACGCCGCCAAGGGCCAGCCGGAAGCAGCGACCGACGCTCCTCCGGTGGAGGTCCCCGTGCTGTTCCCCGGCGAGGAGGCCGGCAAATTCGTGATCAAGCCGGCGGCGGCCCCGAAGTACGTTTCGGGCTCGGCCAAGGTGGCCTTCACCGTCGACATCGCCTTCATGTCCGAAGGCGCCGCGGCCCCCCTGACCATGGGTGAGCTGGTGGTGGCCTTCGACAGCGCCGACGTGAAGCCCGAAGCCGTGGAGCAGATCATCATGCGCATCGCCCGCAATCCGCAGGTGCGCGCCTTCATCCCCTCCTATGAGATGGAGCGGACCCGCCTTCATGAGATGCTGTCAGCGATGAGCGTCGTGGGCGAGGAAAAAGCCGACGCCAAGCCCGCCGACGCCAAGCCCGCCGACGCCAAGGCCGTCAACGCGAAACCGGCCCACGGCACCGGCTACGAACTGGGCAACCTGACCCCGTACTTCGTGCTGCTGAACTTCGCCAACGGCGCGGTCATCACCCGCGACAAGGACGACTCCAAGACCATCGGCTACAATCACCTCAAGTACTCCAAGGAGATGCTGCCGTTCATGGATCAAACGGCCCGCACCGGCCAGGCCGCCTATGACATCGTCGAGCACGAGGCCATCAACCGCTTCCCCATCCAGGAAAAGCCCGCCAAGCTCTATCACGCAGCCTCCGTGCCCGTGATCGACGGCCCCCGCGGCGCCTTCCTGACCATCCTGTGGCCCTTCGACGTGCGTGTGGGACAGATCCAGTCCCAGTCCGAGCTCGACGTCGCCTTCTTCTACGGGCGCCACGTGTTCTTCCCGACCTTCCGCGGCGAGAACACTGTCAAGAAGGTCTCCCAGGCTGAGGAGACCCTGCGCGGACGCCTGACCGACGTGCAGGACAGCCCGCTGGTTGCCGATCCGACCGCCTGCATCAAGACCGCATCCTTCGAGTTCGGCGGCGATGACTACCTGGGTTCGTTCTACCGCTTCTCCAGGATGACGCTCACCGGGAAGCCCTACGGCTATGCCCTGTTCGTCTCGATGGACAACATCCGGAAGCCGTATGCGGGCATGGGCTTCATCATCCTGCTGTTCGGCCTGCTGATGCTGATCATGGTCATCGCCATGGAGAACCTGGTGTTCTTCTATTTCTACAACTCCGTGGACTCGATCAACGAGGGCATCCAGGAGGTCGCCTCGGGCAACCTCGACTTCATCTTCGGCCGCGTCTCCAAGGAGACCGAGGGCCTGTCGAACTCGCTGAACGACGTGCTCAACATCGTGCTGGGCCGCGAGCCCTACGACGAGGAGAAGGGCGAGGCCCCGACGCGCGCGGGTATCCAGTTCCTGGTCCTGGGCCGGCTCCCCGAGATGCCGCTGGACGAGAAGGATCCCGCCGTCGCCCCGCTGGTCTCCGCCTCCGAGGAGGCGTACTACAACACGCTGTACCAGAAGTTCACGATGAACTGGGGCAAGCTCGGCCAGGAGGACGCCGCTCCGTCCCGCGAGGTGTTCATGCTGCGTGTCAACCTCTACGAGCGCCTGGTGAGCAACCGCACCTCCTGCGACCGCGTGTACTTCGAACTGGAGCTGCAGGACGGCAGCCTGGTCCTGATCCCGCTGCCCGTCAACGAGTAATCTATCCGGGCACGTCGTGCCCTCCTTGTCGGGCTGACGCCCGGCCCGGACCGCCGCGATAGGCGGTCCTCTTCCGACGCCCGGTATTGCATTGGCTGCCCCGGGCACGAAGGGCCCCGGGAAAACCGACATCTCCCGTGAGGCTTCCATGAAAACCAGAAAATCCCAGGTACTTTCGGGGCTCGACGTGCTCGTCCGCGACGACCTCGCGCCGCTGCGGGGACGCTCCATCGCGCTTTTGGCCCACGCGGCCTCGGTGTCCCGCGATCTTCGCAATATCCTTGACATTTTTCTGGAAAACGGCCTGCGCGTGGTCCGCGTGTTCGGCCCCGAGCACGGATTCTGGGCCGTGGCCCAGGACATGGAGCCGGTGGGGGCGCACCCGGCCTACGCGGGCATCGAGTTCGTGAGCCTGTACGGCACCACCGAGCAGAGCCTGACGCCCGGTCCGGAGCACTTCGAGGGCGTGGACCTGCTGGTGTGCGACCTGCTCGACGTGGGTTCGCGCTACTACACGTTCGTCAACAGCGTCGTGTTCGCCGTCGAGGCCGCCGCGCGCGCCGGCGTGGAGAGCCTGATCCTGGACCGTCCCAATCCCCTGGGGGGCGTCCACATCGAGGGACCGCTGCTGGAACCCGGCTTCGAGAGCTTCGTCGGGCTGGTGCCGGTCCCGGTGCGCCACGGCCTGACGCTAGCGGAGCTGGTCTGCTTCGCGTTCGTGCACCGCGGGGGCAATCCGGTCAACCTGCCCGGGATCGTGCCCTGCGAGGGCTGGAAGCGCGCCCTGTGGTGGGATCAGACGGGTCTGCCGTGGGTGCTGCCGTCGCCCAACATGCCCACGCTGGACACGGCCACGGTGTATCCCGGCGGCTGTTTGATCGAGGGCACCACCCTCTCGGAGGGCCGCGGCACCACGCGTCCGTTCGAGCTCTTCGGCGCCCCCGGCCTCGACGGCGCGAAGCTCGCCGAGGCCATCGGCCCGGTCCCCGGCGCGATCCTGCGGCCGCTGCAGTTCAAGCCCACGTTCCAGAAGCACGCCGGGGTCATCTGCGGCGGAGTCCAGATCCACGTCACCGACCGCGCCCACTTCCGCTCCTGGAACCTCATGATCCACGCCTTTTCGGCGATCCTCAACCTGTGGCCAGACCGCTTCGGCTGGCGTACCGACGCCTACGAGTTCGTGCGCGAGATCCCCGCCTTCGACCTGCTCGCGGGCTCCTCCTCGGTGCGCGAGGCCCTCGAAAACGGCGTCGACCCCGACGAACTCATCGCCGAGCAGACCTTCCCCGCCGCCACTTGGCTCGAGACGAGTGAACCGTTCCGATTGTACGAGTAGCGCGCGCCCACCGGGCTAGAGGAACTCAGAAGCGGTCCCACGGACACGGACGAAGAGGCGGCCCGGTCACGGACGGTCACAGACTTACACGGACAGCGACCGGTCCCACGGTCGCCGAATCACGGACTTACACGGACCGGGCCGCCTGGGATAAGAAAAAGCAAAGAGAAGCAGAAGAGGCGTCCGTGCGTCCGTGTCTCCCCGTCCGTGCGTCCGTGTCTCCCCGTCCGTGCGTCCGTGTCTCCCCGTCCGTGCGCGGCGGTCCGTGTCAGTCCGTGTCAGTCCGTGTCAGTCCGTGCATTTCCGTGTGTCCGTGGTCCGTGGCCGCGGTCCGTGTGTCCGTGGCCGTGTCGGGCGACCGAAGACGTTCGCGGTGGAAGCTCCGCAGGGCTTCGCTTCGTGGGACTCCTGCGCAGCCGGGCCTCCTCAGGCTTGACCCAACCTGCGACCTGCCATACATTCAGGCAATCGCTGGTCCCGCACCTGCGGCTCGCGCCGAAGTGAAAGGATGCAGAGTAATTTCATGTTACACGACGATGGTTTCCGGATTTCCTCAGATGATCCACGAAGCCATCCCATACGGACCCCTGCGACGTTTTCCGTTCTTATACGGATCCGTCCAAACATTGGTTAGGCGGCCATGGTTGATCTCGCTTACCACCGGTCAATTCAAGAGCATCTCCGCTATCTGACGGAGCTGGACGAGCAGGTTGGGCCGGCTGAGTTGATCTGTGGGTGGTTTGACGACCTTTACTTTCCGTCAGAGCGAGAATGTCCTGACGGCTATCCCAGAGAGACCTGGGAGAGAGGGCGGCGCGATTGGCTGGCGTGCTTCACAGACACTGAGCTGCAGGCCCTTGCTGAGTTTCATCAAGTGTTTAAGCATCACTTGGACGGGCTCCCGTTGAATTCGCCGGGGTGGAGCAAAGACAGCGGCTGGCTCGCTGTACGTGATGCTGCAAAGGTGGCGGTCGAGCGTTTTGGCACGGCCGCCTAACATTTCGCTCAAGCGGACCAATCAATCGCTTCGCGATTGATGTGGCCGCTTAGCTCCAGCGTTGCCGGACGGGGACATTGAGTCGTCCCCAAGATCTGAAAGAACTGACGGTCGTCAGGTTCGTTGAACCTGCTTAGTGAAACAGGAGGCCGATGTCGAGGTGACCCTGCCGGCCGCGCGCGACAATGACCACTTTGTCCGCGTGCACTCCTGCGCCGGCTTGGGCATTCACCTCAACGCTGAAGGACGCTGATCGTCGCCCGGGAATGCGCGCCTAATCCTCCGAACTCTGCATGGCCTGCTCGATCGCTTCGATGCTCGGGAGGCTCGTCTGAAGATCCTCCGGGAGCACACCCGTCAACTGATACTCCGCGACGCCGATGGGACAGCTGGAATCGCGCAGCGCATATTCCACGACCACCTGGTTTTTGCTCTTGCACAGCAACAACCCGATGGTGGGTCCGTCCTCCGGAGCCTTTTTCAGGGCATCCCAGGCGCTCAGATAGAAGCCCAACTGCCCGGTGTGCTCCGGCTTGAACGGGCAGGCCTTGAGCTCGACCACGAGGTAGCAGTGCAACTTCAGGTGGTAGAACAGCAGGTCGATGAAGAAATCCTCCCCGCCGACCTCCAGATGCACCTGACGGCCCACGAAGGCGAAGCCTGCCCCCAGTTCGAGCAGGAACCGGGTGATGTGGTGGACGATGGCCTCTTCGATGGCACGCTCCATCGCCTCCGAACCGATCCCCAGGAAATCGAGCCTGTACGGGTCCTTCAACGACTCACGCGCCAGCTCCGACAGCGGACCGGGCAGACGGGTCTCGAAGTTGGTCCGCGCCTGTCCCGACCGCTCCCGCAAGCGGGTCTCGATCTGGATGACCAGCATGTTGCGGGACCAGCCGTGCTCAATGGCCCGTGCAAGATACCAGTCACGTTCTGAGGCATTTTTCAGTTTGTCGATGAGCGTACACAAATGAAACCACGGTAATTGTGCAGCAGCCTGCTGCACAATTGAGACGTCGGGCCAGGCCTCGGCGAATGCCTTCATGTACTTGAGGTTCCTCGGTGAGAACCCCTTCATCTCCGGGAACGCGCCGCGCAGATCCCGCGACAGCCGGTCGATGACCCTGGCCCCCCAGCCCTCACGCTCCTGGCGCTCCAGGATGTCCCGCCCGATCTGCCAGTAGAGCAGCACCAGTTCGCGATTGACCGCCAGCGCGGCACGCTGCTGAGCGGAATGAATCCGTGCCTTGAGTTCGCTCAACCACTGGGCGTATTGAGGGGACATGGGGGTCAGGTCAGACATGGGGCAGCTCCGGTTTGACGGGGTGGTTTCGTCCTCTCTCCATTGTCGTGTCCTCGCCGCGGCGGTTGCAGGAAATCGTGTGCCAAGCCCCACGTCCAATTCCGTCCATCATGTGCTTGCCCTCGAAGTCGTCCCGGGGCTTGACCCAACCTGCGACCTGCCATACATTCAGGCGTTCGCTGGCCACGCACCTGCGGCTCGCGCCGAAGTGAAAGGATTCCTGGTTATTTCATGTTACACGGTGATGGTTTCCGGATTTCCTCAGATGATCCACGAAGCCGTCTGATACAGACCCCAGCGACGTTTTCCGTTCTTATACGGATCCGTCCAAACCTTGGTTAGGGGGCAAACCATGCATCATCGTTTTATGGCCGCTTTGCTCGCTCTCTGCGCACTCTTCACAATCTCTTGCAGGGCTCAGTCCGTGGACAAAGCACCAGAACACGCTGTAATCGTTCACTTCAACTATGGTTCCACCGACCTGGGGCCGCTATTTGCGCTTGAGAGAAAACTAGAACAGGTGATTTTCTTGGCAAAAGCGGGCGAGTACGACGGCAACGAGATAGCCACTGATGGGAGTGACGGCTACTTGTACATGTATGGCCCGGACGCAGACCAACTCTTTGAGATTGTTAAGCCCGAGCTTGAGTCGTCCTCTTTCATGCGGGGCGCTACGGTGACTAGACGGTATGGCCCTCCAGAGGATGGCGTCCGTGTGTCAACCGTTACCATTTCCCCCTAACAATTCATTCAAGCTGGACCGGCGTTCCGCGGGCAGGTGAGCTTTGTCGTTAGACAAAAGATGAGCATGTCGCTACTGATCCAGGAAGTTACCGCAACCAATGCTCCCATGGAGCTGCTGCTCCTGGCCGATCCCTCGGAAGACAAGATTCGCTCCTATCTTTCAGGATCCAGGTGCTTCGTTGCCTCAAGCGGTGCGGTGGTGGTGGGTGCTTGCGTCGTACAGCCGCGTGGCAAAGACACGGTTGAGCTCATGAGCATCGCTGTTCACCCGGCTCACCAGAAGTCCGGATACGGCACCGCGCTGTTGAAATGGGTGATTGATTTCTATCGCAACGCCGGCGTACGGCAACTGGAGGTGGGCACCGGCACGTTCGGATATCAACTCGCTTTCTACCAGCGGCATGGTTTTCGGGTCACGAGCATTGATCGTGACTTCTTTGTCAAGAACTACCCCGAGCCCATCTTTGAGGACGGAATCCAGCTCTTTGACATGCTGCGTCTTGCGCTGAGGTATCCGGGCCATGTTGACTGACCATCCATTCAAACCGACGCCGCTTCGCGCCGCCGCTCACGCCGAGCATGGGGGAGCACCCATATGAACGAATCCATCTCCAACGTAATCGCCACGGATGAGATCCTCTGGTTGAGGCGCGACGGTTCGGAGGTCCTTATCAAGGTGGTCTTGGGCGCTCCCTGTCAAGTGGGTGAAGACGAGTGGGCTTGCCCCGCATGGCTCCAAGGGGTCGATAGCCGATATCCCGACATACGCGGTGAGACGTCGCTTCAAGCCCTGTGCCTGGCTGTTCGCTTGATCTCAACTCGACTTTGGCATCTGCTGGAATCCGGAGAAAACCTCGTATATCCAGGCGATCGCTCATGCCGGTGGACCACGGAATCTCTTTGCGCAACCTTCGGGCTCCCCAGTGATTAGTGCGATTCATTTGTGTGGGGGCTCGTTGCAGTCGCAATGGCCCGAACCCTTCGACTGGCGCACCGCCGCCTGCGAGTTCGTGCACGGGATCCCCGCCGCCGCCGGGCTTCCTCAGGCTTGACCCAACCTGCGACCTGCCATACATTCAGGACGACCTGTAGAGGACCCACGGTGTTGATGCGGAACCGCCATCAACGCCGGGGTGAAAGAACCCAAAGTAATTTCATGTTACACGGCGCGAAGCGCCGCCCGCTTACCTCAAATGTTAGAGCGCATCAAACATGTTTTGCACCGTCCTCCACAAGTTAAAGAGCCCCGAAAACGTCGGGATGATCATTCGCTCTCACGTTGCCTTCGGTGGTGACAAAGTTGTTTTTGTCGGCCATGAATTGCCGTGGAGATTTAAAAAAGGTACCCAAGCCTTTTCCCGTAAGCTCGAAAAGATTTGTGAGCTTGTTTACCTCCGAGAGGACAACGAACTATTTGATTGGTGCCAGCAAAATAATCTTGCGTCCGTTGCTATTGAGATCAGCCAAAATGCTAGTGATCTGAGAGGGTTTTCTTTTCCACAACGGACTGCCCTGATCGTCGGAAACGAAGCGAGTGGTTTGACTGGCGAGTTTCTCGCGCGTTGTAATGCTGTCGTAAAAATTCCTCAATTCGGGCAGGTCGAGTGCTTGAACGTAGCTGTATCTGCGTCGGTGACGATGTACGAATTGAATCGAATGAACCTGCGGGCAAACAATATTACGGGTTCAAAATATATCACCGAAAAATATGTCAGGAGCAAAAACTATGCAGAAAAAGGCCTTGGTAATAATCGATATTCAAAATGACATCACAAAGAATTACAAGGATGTGATTGGCAATATCAATCAATCTATAGATTGGGCAGTCAAAAATAATATACATGTCATTTATATAAGGCATGAAAATTTATCTGCCGGTACGAGGACTTTTAAACCCGGTACACATGGGGCTGAATTCGTTTCAGACTTGAATATTGTATCAAAAAATGTTTTCACAAAATCCAAAGGAAACGCATTAACCAGTGATGAATTTTCAGACTTTATTAGTAAAAATGAAATAGGTGATTTTTACATAGCAGGCGCAGATGCTGTAGCTTGTGTAAAATCAACCTGTTACAACTTACGAAAAGAAAATTATTTCGTCAGCGTTCTTTCAGATTGCATTACCAGTTATGACAAAAGGAAAATTGACGAAATGTTAAGATATTATGAAAGTAAAGGCTGTAAGATTATTTGCGTGAATGACCTAAAATCAATTTGATCGCTTTCCAAATGAACCGCATCACACGTCGAGCGTTATTACGCCCCCGCCCCGTTCGTTAAGCACCCATCGCGTCAATCCCTCGCTTCGCTCGCCAAAAAGTTCGAGCGCCAGATGAGCGAGCCGTACAAGTCGTATCAGTGAACGCTGGGTGCGGGTTTCAACCTGAAGTGGGAAATCAGCGGATCAGGAGCATGGCGAAGGCAAAGGAGAGGATCGCGTAGAACTCGGGGAAGACGGCCAGCAGCAGGGCGTTGCCGACGCCCATCTTGTCCTGGTTGATGCTCTTGATGCCCGCGGCGCAGACGACGCCCTGGTACCAACCCGAGACCAGGCAGGCGATGCCGGTGATGGTGCCGGCGGCGAAGACCTTCAGGAACATGATCTCCTGGACGTCGGCCTTCTTGAGCGCCTGGAGGCACATGAAGCCGACGGCGAACGAGTACAGGCCCTGGGTGCCGGGCAGCACGGAGACGACCAGGCCCAGGTTGCGGCGCTCAGGGCGCATGCCCGCGACCGCGGAGCCGGCCACGGACAGGCCGATGGCCGAACCGGCCAGGCCCAGGCCCAGTAGACCCAGGCCGAAAAAGCCCAGGAACTGGCTCCAGTTGAAGCCGGTGATGCCGATGGACGGGGCGACGTCGGCCGCCTGGGCCAGAACGGTGGAAAACAGGCTGATGAAGGAAAGCGTCATGGTTGAAAACTCCTTTTTCCGGGCCGCGTCCCCGCGACCCATCGGTTATTGTCTGTGTTCACCAAACGGCGCGTAGGTCTTGCCGCCTCCGTCAAAGAACTTGCCGTAGTATTCCAGGAAGTTCAGACGGGCGGAGTGGACCAGGCTGCCGATGATCGACATCGCGAGATTGAACGTGTGCCCGAAAACGAGCAGGATCGGCGCGAACAGCCAGCCGATGCCGGGCTTGGAGCCCATCATGGACATGGCCATCTGGTTGATGACCAGCGCGATGATGCCCGAGCTCATGCCCAGGCCGAAGATACGCGCATAGCTCATCACGTCGCCGAACAGGCCGAAGACGTTGTACAGGGCCCATGCGCCGCCGCCCAGCCGTTTGGCCACGCTGGGGCTCGGGTTGGAGAAGAAGAACAGCATCACAAGGGCCGGGATGAACAGCCCGAGAAGGGACATGAACGGCTTTTCCATGCCAATCCACAGGTAGCCGAAGGTCAGCAGCATCATCCACCCGATGGTGCAGATAACCGTCTGGAATTCGCCCCGCTTGATGGAGAGGAACAGTTTGATCAGGTAGCCAACCATCAACTGCACGCAGCCGAACTTCAACGCGAGGCCGAAGAACTTCATGGGATCGGATGCATAGGCGGCCAGGGGGAAGAACTCCTTGACGGGCTGCAGCACCTTGAGCGTGGGAAGGGGGATGCCGAAAAAGTTGCCCAGCAGCAACCCTACGACGAGGGTGCTGATGCCCAGAAGCTGGAGCAGGTGGAAGAATGGCAGCGCGCCTTTGTTGGCCTTGTTCTTCACCGCCAGGAACGTGGCGATCAGGAACAGCATCAGGCCGTAGGCGCCGTCGCCCATGCAGAAGCCGAAGAAGACGCCCATGAACGGCGCGACCAGGATCGTGGGATCGGGCTCGCGGTAGTTGGGCAGGTTGAACATCTTGATCAGGACCTCGAAGGGCTTGATCAGCCAATGGTTGTCGAACTCGATGGGGACGTCGTCCTCGGGGCCGGGCTCCTCGACGAGCACGACGGTGGTCGTGCCGGTGAAGGCTTCCTGAATGGCGTCCACCCGTGTGGCCGGCGCGAAGCCGCCCACGGCGAAGATCGGACCGTCCTCGAGGAGGCCGCCGACCACGCGGGCCCGGGCGAGCTTGCTCTGGACGTCGGCGAGGTACTGGCGGAACACCGGCAGGAACGTGGACAGTTCGACCAGGTTGGCCCTGGCCTTTTCCAGATCCACGTTGTGGTGGGTGATGGACTTCTCGAGCTCATGCACCGAGCGCGCCGGGAGGTTGACCTTCTCGAAGGGCACATCCTCGGGCGCCGCATTGCGGAAGAAGGCGACGATGCCGCGGTCCTTGGGGCCGGGCAGGGGGATGATGCTGTGCCAGAAGGCGTCATCGAGGAAGGACATGTCCGCCTTGGTGACTTCCTTGGTGGTGGCATGGTACAGACGCAGGAGAATGCCGCGTTCCTCAAGCTTCTTCACGTCCTGCAGGTCGAAGGCGCCCCACGGCTGGACCGTGCGCAGCTCCTTTTCCAGGGTGGCCAGCTCCTGCTCCCACTGGTTCTTCTTCAGCGTCACGTGATCATAGTGCGCCAGCAGATCCTGGAGCTTCCCCTGGTGAGACGGCTCGGTCTTCTCGGCCTGGCTATCCCAGACTTTCTGCAGGGTCTCCACGATGCGGGAGGCACGGGCGACCTCGGCGGTCAGTTCGGCCGGCGGTTCGGTGAGACGCTCGGCCAGCTCGGCCACATGAACCACGCCCAGCTTCTCGATCCGCTCCACGGTCTCGTCCCGGCGCGGCAGCGGGCCGGCGAAGGACAGTTTTTTCATTTTAACGAGGCTCATGACTCGCCTCCCGCCGCTTTGGTCACGATCTTGTTCTTCGCGATCTTGGCGCGGCACACCGCGGCGGTCTGCTGATCACCGAGGTATACCTTGATTTTGCGGATGTTCTCCCGGGTCTGCGGGATCAAAACCTTCTCGTACAAATTGATGCGCTGGGTCGTCTTGACCAGCTCCCGGGCGAGCAGGGCGTGCTTCTCCTGGAGGACCCGCATCTGCTCGCGGGCGCCGATGGCCTTCTCGAAGAAGGTCATGGCCGCGTCGAGGATCCACGGGGTGGCGGCCAGACTGTAGGAGCCGCGGTTGAACAGCACGCGGTCGAAGACGGGGACGCGGACGCCCGCGACGTTGGCCGTGTGCACCGAGACCATGTCCACCTTCAGCAGATCACGCACCATGGGGAGCACCGTGCTGAGGCGATCCTTCCACTCGCGGGCATCGTCGAGGAGCGCCTCCTTGCGCGCTGCGGCGCGATCCAGGTCCTTCTGTGCGGTGGCCACCTCGGACTGCAGCTGCTGCTTGCGCAGCTCCAGCGTCGGCAGAAACTCAAGGTACAGTTTCAAGGACTGGTTCTGATCCCGAAGACTGTTCTTGTTGAGTTTGATTTTTTCCGCCATGCTTTACGCTCCCTTGGGCCAATGGGCGTCGACGACTTCCTTCTTGACCCCGATCTCGGAACGATCGAAACACTCGGCCATGGTCTTCCAACCCAGATCCAGCGCGTCATTGAGCGGAATGTCGACGCGCAGATCCATGAAGCGCTGCTCGAAGAGGTCCGCATACCGGAGATACTTCTCGTCGGTCTCGGTCTTCTCGAAGCCCATGGAGATCTTCTTCTTGGACTCCAGCGCCTTGGCGTACAGGCGGATCATCGAGTTCATCACCGCGCCGTGGTCCTCGCGGGTGACCTTGCCGATGACCAGCTGCTTCAGGCGGGAGAGGGAGCCGAACGGGTTGATGACGCCGTTGACCAGATAGTACTGGCCCTCGGTGATGTAGCCCGTGTTGTCCGGCACCGGGTGCGTGACGTCGCCGCCGGGCATGGTCGTGACGGCCAGGATCGTGATGGATCCGGCGCCCTCGAAGTCGACGGCCTTCTCGTAGCGGGAGGCCAGATCCGAGTACAGGGAGCCGGGGTAGCCCAGGTTCGACGGGACCTGCTCCATGGCGACGCTGATCTCCTTGAGGGCGTCGGCGAAGGCGGTCATGTCGGTCAGCAGCACGAGCACGCGCTTGCCGGCGATGCCGAACTGCTCGGCGACGGCCAGCGCCATGTCGGGCACCAGCAAACGCTCGACCACGGGGTCGGCGGCGGTGTGCACGAACATGACGGTGCGGTCCATGATGCCGCCTTCCTCGAACTTGCGGCGGAACCCGATGTACTCGTCGAACTTCAGGCCGATGCCGCCGAGGATGACGATGTCGGCCTTGGCCTGCAGGGCGATGCGCGCGAGCAGCTCGTTGAAGGGCTCGCCCGGCGTCGAGAAGATCGGCAGCTTCTGGCTCTCCACGAGGGGGTTGAAGAGGTCGATCATCGGGATGCGGGTCTCGATGAAGTTGCGGGGCACCACGCGCTTGACCGGGTTGACCGAGGGGCCGCCGATGTCGGTCTCCTGGGCGTTGGCGATGGCGGGTTTGCCGTCGAGGGGCTGTCCCGAGCCGGAGAAGATGCGGCCGAGGAGGTCCTCGGAGTAGGGCACGCGCATCGGGTGGCCGAGGAAGCGCACCGAGGCGCGGTTGGACATGCCCTTGGCGCCGGCGAAGACCTGCAGGGACACCTTGGTGCCGTCGATGCGGATGACCTGGGCCAGCGAGGTGTCGCCGTTGTGGTTGGTGATCGCGGCGAGCTCACGGTAGGTCACGCCCTCGGCCGAGAGCTCGATGATGTCGCCGATGATGTTGGTGATTTTCGTGTATTCCTTAAACAAGGCGACCACCTCCCGACACGATGATTTCTTCGATCTTACTGACGAACTTGGCGTATTCCGGAGAGTCCTCGGCAGCGTAGTTCTTCTGGTAGAAGTTGTCCTGCAGGTTCACGAAGAACTTGCGCGCCTCGGCCTTGGTCTCGAAGGAGAACGGCGTCTTGAGCGCCTTGTACAGCAGCTTGAAGTCGACGACCTGGCGCTCGATGGTGGCCGCGCAGTCGATGTCGTCGAAGGCGTTCTGCTGCAGGTACGTGAAGTCGAGCATCTCGCTCTTCAGGTAGGACACGAGGTCCTCGATGGAGATGCCCTCCTCGCCGACGACGGTCATCATCTTGCCGATCTCGGCGCCGCGGCCCAGGAGCGCCTCGGCCTCGTGGACCATCCTGGTCCACTCGCGGTCGAGGTTCTTGTTGAGGGAGTCGGCCATCTGATCGATGTACAACGAGTAACTGTCCAGCGGGTCGATGGCCGGGAACTTGCGCTCGTCGGAGCGCTTGCGGGACAGCCCCAGGAAGGCGCCGACGACCTTGAGGGTGGCCTGGGTGACCGGCTCCTCGAAGTTGCCGCCGGCCGGGGAGACCGTGCCGATGAGCGTGACCGCGCCGTGGGCGTCGTCGTGGAGCTTGACCAGGCCGGCGCGCTCGTAGAGACCGGCGATGCGGCTCTCGAGATAGGCCGGGAAGGCCTCTTCACCGGGGATCTCCTCGAGGCGGCCGGACATCTCGCGCATGGCCTGCGCCCAGCGGGAGGTGGAGTCGGCCAGCACCAGGACGTCGAGGCCCATCTGCCGGTAGTATTCACCCAGGGTGATGCCCGTGTACACGGAGGCCTCGCGGGCGGCCACCGGCATCGAGGACGTGTTGCAGATGATGATCGTGCGGTCCATCAGGGAGCCGCCGGTCTTGGGGTCCTTCATCTCCGGGAACTCGTGGATCAGTTCCACGACCTCGCCGGCGCGCTCGCCGCAGGCCACCACGATGACCAGGTCGACGCTGGAGAACTTGGAGATCAGGTGCTGCAGGACCGTCTTTCCCGCTCCGAACGGGCCCGGGATGCAGGACGTCCCGCCGCGGCTGATCGGGAACAGGGTGTCGATGATCCGCTGACGGGTGATCAGCAGCTCCTCGGGGTAGATCCGCTCTTTGTACGCCTTGATGGCCTTCTTGACGGGCCACTCCTGGGACATGGTGACGGGGACGACCTTGCCGTTGACCTCGAGCTCGGCCACCGCCTCGGTGATGGCATAGGCGCCCGCGGGCAGGATCTTCTTCACGACGGCCGACCCGTGCATGCCCAGGGGGGTCAGCACGCGGTGGGTGATGAACTTCTCGGGGACCTCGCCGAGCCACTGGCCGCCGCGCACGCGGTCGCCCACGGCCACGACGGGCTTCCAGTCCCACTTCTTTTCGCGGTCGATGGGCGCCTTGTACTGGCCGCGCTGAAGGAAGAACTCCTGCTTGTTGTCGAGGAGGGTCAGCGGGTTCTGCAGGCCGTCATAAATCTGGCCGAGCAGCCCGGGGCCGAGCTCGACCGACAGCATGTTGCCCGTGAACTCGACGGGCATGCCGACGGCCATGCCCGTGGTGTCCTCGAACACCTGCATGTAGCACTTCTTGCCGATGACCTTGATGACCTCGGCCTTGAGTTTGGCGTCCGGCAGTTTCACGAAGGCCACTTCGTTCTGCACTACACTACCCGTGTCGACCTCGACGGCCATCATGTTGCCGTTGATGCCTACCACATGTCCGGTTGTCAGAGAGGAATCGATCAAGCGAACACCTCCAGCATGGTTTCAGGATCGGTTGCTTCGGTCACGCGCCAGGCGTCGAGCACCAGCGCGGCTGAAAGATAAGATAAAATGGCGTCGATGGAGAACGGGTCGATGCCCTCGAGCTCCTGGTACAGGGACACGCGCTCGCGGTCGAGGAGGCGCTCTCGGCTCTCGGGGTCGGGGGCCTCGGCGGCGCGCAGCACCAGCGACTGGTAGAGGGAGGCGCCTTCGCCGCCCTGCACCATGGCCAGGTCCGGGTCCACGCTCATCGCCTCGGCCCGCAGGTGGGCGATGGCGTTGCGCAGGCCGGTCTCGAGCTCGACGAACTCCGACAGGAAGCGGTTCTTGTGCTTCTCGGCGACGGTGGTCAACGCGGCGAAGTAAGCGTTCCAGAGCCGGGCGACCTGCTGGGCGGGCTGCAGGCTCTCCTCAGAGCGCAGGATCTCATCGAGGAAGGACGGCAGCGACTGGCGGGTCTCCATCTGTTCCTGCGTGCAGGTGCCCCGCGGATCAAAGAAGGCCTTCTTCAGCAGGAGCGCCTCGGCGTTCTGCGTGTCGATGAACCACAGCAGGGCGTGGACCAGCTCGGCGTGGTCGCCGTCGACCTCGTCGAGGATCAGTGCGACGACCTCCGGCAGGGGGACCGAGAGCGGTCCGAAGCCGTCGGGCAGGGGTGGCAGCGCGGTGACGAGACGGTAGTAGTTCACGTTCGCACCCTCAGTTGGAACCGAAGAAGAGGTTCCGGAATTTGGGAGACACGAACTTCACGAAGATTTCCCGCAGGCCCTCGTCGGTGAGGTCGAAGACGAAACCTTCGCCCCCCGGTCCGATCTTGAAGCCGAAGCGGATGTTGTCGTCGAACAGCACGTTCACGGCGCCGCCGGCGGTCATGAGCTTCATCTTGGCCACGAACGCGGAGCCCAGCTGGTCCTTCATGGACTCGGGCAGGATCACGTCGAGATCGGCGCCCTTGAGGTTGTTGGCGGCGAAGCCCTTGATCATCTCGGCGATGATCTTCTCCATGTGTGCCGGGGTGGTCAGGAGCGTCGCCAGGGACTCGTCGATGGCGGGCACCACCAGCGCCTTCTCGACCGACGACTTGAACGCGGCCAGCGCGATCTTGGCGGCGCGTTCCATCTCGACCTGGAGCTGGTCACGGATCTTCTTCGCCTCAGCCTCGGCCTGGTTCACGAGGGCCTTGGCCTTGGCCTTGGCTTCGATCTCCGTGGTCTCGGCATCGGCCTCGGCCTTTTCCTTGATGCGATCGGCGTCGACTTTGGCTGCGTCAATGCCTTCCCGCTTGAGTTTTTCGATGACTTCATTGAGAGATTCGGCTGACATATCGCCTCCCGGGGAAAGTGCGGGAGCATCTTAACGTACACACGCAGCGGATCAAGTGAAAAATGAAACGGGTGTGATTTTACAAGGGTCTGCGGGCCATGGCGAGGACGGGCGCAGGGAACGGGCGGCGGGCGTGAACGAGGACGGGCGCAGGGGTGGGGTCTTTCCTCTTGTTTCCCCGGGTAGGGCGACCGGGAACCGGTCGCAGCAACCCGGGGCATCATGTCCGCAACACCGCTGTGCGGTGTAGGGTGGACACGGAACTCCGCTGCAGCCGGAATTTCAACGCTCCGGAGTCTTCATTTCCCCGCTTCAGCCGTGATCGGGGCCGGTGCCGCGCACCAGGACGGTGTCGCGCTCGTAGAAGGGACTGCGCTCGGGATAGTCGAGGTTGTAGTGCAGGCCGCGGCTCTCGTGGCGGCCACGGGCGCCGAAGCAGATCAGGTCGGCCACCAGCGCGAGGTTGCGCAGTTCGATGAGCTCGGGGGTGACGAGGAACTTCCAGTAGTAGGTGTGAATCTCCTCGCGGATCAGGCGGATGCGCGAGGCCGCGCGGGCCAGGCGCTTTTCGGTCCGCACGATGCCCACGTAGTTCCACATGGTGCGCCGGATCTCGTCCCAGTTGTGGGTCACCACGACGCCTTCGTCGGAGGACACGGCCTGGCCGGTGCGCCAAGGGATCAACTGGGGCGGGCGCAGGCGGGGACAGTCCTTGACAGCCGCAGCGGCGCGGTGGGCGTACACCAGGGCCTCGATCAGGCTGTTGGAGGCCAGCCGGCAAGCCCCGTGGAGCCCCGTGTGCGCGACCTCGCCGATGGCGAAGAGCCCGGGCACGCTGGAGTGGCCGTCGTCGTCGGTGTTCACGCCGCCGCAGGAGTAGTGGGCCGCGGGCACCACCGGGATGGGCTCGCGGCGCAGGTCCACGCCCAGCTCCAGGCAGCGCGCGGAGATGTTGGGGAAGCGCTTGAGCAGGAACTCGGGATCGAGGTGGGTCATGTCGAGGAAGGCGCAGTCGTCGCCGGTGCGCTTGAGCTCGTTGTCGATGGCGCGGGCCACCACGTCGCGGGGGGCCAGCTCGGCGCGCGGGTGGTACGCGGGCATGAAGGCGGTGCCGTCGGCGCGCCGCAGGATGCCGCCCTCGCCGCGCAGGGCCTCGGAGATGAGGAAGCCCTTGGCCTTCGGGTGGAAGAAGCACGTAGGGTGGAACTGGTAGAACTCCATGTTGGCGACCTGCGCGCCCACGCGGTAGGCCATGGCGATGCCGTCGCCCACGGCGGTGTCGGGGTTGGAGGTGACCAGGTAGACCTTGCCCGCGCCGCCAGTGGCCAGCACGGTGGCCCGCGCCAGCACGGTGTCGATGCGTCCGGTGGGGACATCCATCACGAAGGCGCCGAAGCAGGCGTTGGGTTGTCCGTACTTGGCCATGCCCAGCAGATCCACGACGAAGTGCTCCTCCAGGAGCCTGACGTTGGGGAGGCTGCGGACCTTCTTCTCGAGCTGCTCCATGAGGGCCACGCCGGTGAAGTCGTCGGCGTGCACGATGCGGCGGTGCGAGTGGCCGCCCTCCATGCCCATGTCGAGCTCGCCGTGCTCGTCGCGGTTGGCGGGGAAGCCCAGGTTGTCGATGAGATCCCGCACGCGGTCGGGGCCCTCGGCGACGACCAGTTCGACGGTGTCGCGGTGGCAGAGCCCGGCGCCGGTGTCCATGGTATCCTGCACGTGGCTGGCGGGGAGGTCGTCGACGCCGAGCACCGCGGCGATGCCGCCCTGGGCGTAGTACGTGCTTCCGTCGGCCACCTTCCGCTTGGTGACGATGGTGACCGATCTGTGGGCTGCGGCATGGATGGCGAAGTACAGTCCGGCGATGCCCGACCCGATGACCAGATAATCCGTTTCGATGATTCTTGGCGTCTGCATGGCGGCATGATACTTTTGGCGACGGAAAAAGGAAGCTGAAATGAAGCCCGTCCTTTTAGAGTTCAATCTTCCACTGTTCGGACACATCACCTTTCCGGCGTATTTCACCATGCTCGCGCTGGCGTTCCTGGTGGGCCTGTGGCTGCTCGAGAGGGCCGGCCGCCGCCTGCGCATCCACCCGCTGAAGTTGTACGACATGGGCGTGCTGATCATGGTGTTCGCGCTGTTCGGCTCCCGCTTCCTGCACGTGCTCGCCGACGGCCAGTTCATCGACTACGTGCACCTGTGCACCGATCCCAAGCAGGTCGAGGTGCCCATGGGGCCGGGCGGCCCGGCCACCGAGCACTGCACCACCGACGCTTCCTGCGGCGAGGGGTTCCTGTGCAACGGGGACAACCAGAAATGCTATCCGCCCCGGGACTGCCTGTCGGTGTTCAAGGTGTGGAAGGGCGGCCTGGTGTTCTACGGCGGCTTCATCTTCGCGGCGGGCTTCGCGTTCTGGTACATCCGGCGGCACCGCCTCCCGTTCTGGAAGATCGGCGATGTCTTCGGCTACATCCTGCCGCTGGGGCTGTTCCTGGGGCGCACGGGCTGCCTGCTCAACGGCTGCTGCTACGGCGCGCCGAGCCACATGCCCTGGTCGGTCAACTACGGCCCCTGGCTGGGTCCCTGGGAGGACCACCTCAAGGCCGGGCTCATCGGCCCCGGCGCCCTGCACAGCCTGCACGTGCATCCGACGCAGTTGTACAGCGCGGCGATCAACCTGCTGATCTTTCTCGTGCTGTATTTCTGGCTGTATCCGCGCAAGAAGTGGGACGGCCAGGTGCTCGGGGCGTTCCTGCTGGCCTATGCCGTCGGGCGCTTCACGGTGGAGGCCTTCCGCGCCGACCCGCGCGGCGCCGTGCTGGGCATGAGCACGTCGCAATTGATCAGCGTGGTGATGTTCGGCATCGGCGCATGGATCTTCGCCCGGCGGCCCGGCACCCGTGGTCCGCAGGGTCCGGAACCGCCGGCGGAGACGCCCGGGGCGGAGGAGGCTGCATGAGCGCGGAGCTGGAGCCCATCCTGTTGCTGTCCACGGATCTGCCGGACCCGGAGGCGACCCACCGCTTCGGCGTGGAGCTGGGCCGGGTCCTGGTGTCGGGTGACACGCTGGCGCTGATCGGGCCCCTGGGCGCGGGCAAGACCCACCTGGCGCGTG
>Ga0180007_10002189_pt1 | contig 23857 bp, 23 predicted proteins | sample MM_PC_MetaG_FD_121122 | JGI IMG/M metagenome (GOLD analysis project Ga0180007, IMG submission 121122) | Groundwater microbial communities from the Aspo Hard Rock Laboratory (HRL) deep subsurface site, Sweden - MM_PC_MetaG | ecosystem: Environmental > Aquatic > Deep subsurface > Groundwater... | reverse complement strand
GCTAATAGCTTGATCTCTTTACTATACTTTTGTTTTCTTCCCATAAAAGAAAAATCCCCTTTCTATAAACAACTACAAACTTTAATTATTTGTAGTGTCTACTTTAAGGGGATCATATCAAAAATGCACTTTTTTTATTTTTCATTTCTCTATTTGACAACTCAATAAAATCATGTATAATGATACTACACTAAAAACGAAAAAGAGAATCTTGGAGGTTCCTATGATAGAAAAATATAAAGAAGAAAATCGCATGAATGACGCTAAACGATACGATATCGTGGTTGAAAGATTAGAAGCAAGAGGTGTAAGACTTGAAGATATGGCACAAATCACTTTAGACCTTCAAATCAAGTATTTGCCTAAACTAACCTTTGATTTATGTCTTGAGCATGTCAAAAAGGTCATTATGAAGCGTGAAGTTCAAAATGCAGCATTAACAGGATTAGAGCTTGATGAATTAGCTGAGAAGGGACTGCTTTCTGAACCATTATCTGAAATGTTGTTATCTGATTATGGTTTATATGGAATTGATGAAGTTCTGGCATTAGCGATTGTCAATGTTTATGGATCCATAGGATTTACCAATTTTGGATATGTTGACAAGACTAAACCTGGAATTATTGGAGTTTTAGATAAACAAGGAAAAGAAGTTGGTAAGTGCAATACATTTTTAGATGATATTGTAGGAGCCATTTCAGCAGCAGCAGCGAGTTCCATCGCTCATAGATTTGCTCAATAAGAATGAGTCCGCTCATTCTTTTTCTTTAGATAACGTTTTCATTAATTTAACGCTTTACAATACTAAAGTGATAAAGTACAATATAAGCAGAGGTGAATTATATGAAAAAATTATCTGGTTTATTGATTTTATTATTGACAGTATTTGTATTAATCGGTTGTCAAAAGAACGAAATACCCAATACTTGGGAAGAAATTGAAGCAAGAGGTTATATCATTGTTGGATTAGATGATACGTTTGCTCCAATGGGATTTAGGGACAACGATGGTAATCTTGTTGGTTTTGATGTGGATCTCGCTAAAGCTGTTGGCGAACTATTAGGTGTTGAGATTAGATTTCAACCAATTGATTGGGATTCAAAGGTTTTAGAGCTTAATGCTGGAACGATTGATATGATTTGGAATGGATTAACCATCACTGAATCAAGATTAGAAGAAATGTCATTTTCAAGTGCATATTTGGCAAATAGTCAAATTATAATTACAAAGAAGGATTCTGCAATTGATACAGTCAATAATTTGATAGGAAAAAAAGTTGGAGTGCAAATAAGTAGTGCATCAGAAGATGCCGTAACGGCAAGTTCTATTTTTTCTCAACTTGATGAATTGGTTAAATATGATACTTTCAATGCAGCTCTCTTGGAATTATCAAATGGAACGATTGATGCTGTAGTTATTGATGAGATCATGGGTAGATATGTTATCAGTCAAACAAATAACTTATATCAGGTAGCAACTGAAAACTTTGGAGCTGAAACATATGGTGTTGGATTTAGATTAGAATCAACGAATATCAGAGATCAAATTAATGAAGCTCTGCAGACCTTAGTTGATAATGGATTAGCAGCAACAATATCAAATGACTGGTTTGGAGAAAACATCATTTTATTATCATGAGTTATTTCATTGAAACAGGAAAATACTTAATTGATGGAGCAATCGTATCATTAAGTATTTTCTTTCTTACTTTGATTGTTTCTTTTCCACTTGGTATTTTTGCTGCAATTATATATAGAGGTTCACCATTCTTGAAAAGATTGATATCCTTTTATACATGGCTTTTTAGAGGGACACCATTGATGCTTCAACTTTTCTTCTTCATGTATGCTTTGCCTGCAATTGGTGTTCAAATTGATCGAATGATGGTTGCTTATATCGCATTTATTATGAACTATACCGCCTATTTCACAGAAATCATTAGAGCTGGTATTGAAAATACTGAAAAAGATCAAATTGAATCAGCAATGGTTATGGGTGCCAATAAGTTTCAAACTTATTTACATATCATTATGCCACAAGCTATTAGAAAGCAGATACCAACCATAACAAATGAAGTAATCACACTTATTAAAGATACAGCACTTGTCACAGTAATTGCAATCTCTGATATCATGCGTAGTGTAAAAGAAGTTGTTTCAAGGGATTTCACTTTATCACCGTTTTTATTAGCAGCCATATTCTATTTACTGATTAGTTATGTCATTATACTTATCTTTAAAGCGATTGAGAAAAAATATGATTTTATTGAAAATCTAGGATAAAAATCATAGGTTTTCTTTTTTTGTACTTAAATCACTTGTCATTTATTAAGTAGAAAAGGTTCTTTTCCCCTATTAATTGAAAATTAAGCAATACTTAAGATATTGAAAAGGCATATTAAGTTATAATAGACATATAGTCGTTTGAAGGGAATTATATGGCAAAAAAAGATTTAAATTTAAAAATGAATCAAGAACAATTACTATCAGTTGAAGACATGATGATATCAATTGTCTCTCTTTTTTCTGATATAAATATGCAAAACTTCAAAGAAAAGATAGAAGTTGTATTTTCGTTTGTTGGTACATCATTGAATCTTAGCAGGATCTCAATTAACGAGTACTCAACAGCTAAATTCATCATCAATAAGACTCATGAGTGGTGTAATCATGGTGTTTTACCTAAAATTGATTATGTAAAAAACATTCCTGTGGCTGATTTATCTTCTGATTTTCATATACACCACATGAATAATGAAGCTTTTATCATCGATGATATCAGCAAAATCAAAGATAATGATCGGTTTTTTAATGTATTAAATGTTCAAGATATTAAATCGATTGCATCACAACCTTTAACACATCAAAAAATTTGTTTTGGATTTATCACCTTCGAAGACAATCATCAAGCTAGACATTGGAACGAACAAGAGATGCAAGTATTAAAACTGCTAGCGCTCCTAATTACTCAGAAATATATGAATTTCAAAATAGAAAGTAAAGTTTTCGAATTAGAAGAACAAATTCAAGACAATAATAAATCGCAAGGCGAATATTTATATAAAATGAGCCATGACATAAGAACACCTCTAGGTGGCATCTATAATGCGATTTATCTTTTAGGGTCTACAGATTTAAGTATTGAGCAAAAAGATTATATCGAAATAGGACAAGCATCAGTTGATGTTATGTCATCAATCATTGATGGTATTCTTGATTTATCAAAAATTGAAACAGGTCACATGGAAATATTTAAAGATGCATTCAATTTAGAAGAAGAACTCATTAAAATCTATCGCACACAAGAACCATTAACAGATGAAAAAGGCATTCAATTGAATTTTGAGTATGATTACAAGATTAAACATAATATCATCAGTGATCAACGCAAAATCAGACAAATCATGCATAATCTTATGAACAATTCGATTAAATTTACTCATCAAGGGTTCATCACCATCAAAGCACATTTGGTAGAAAATGAGATAAAACCTATGATTGAATTGGAAATAGAAGACAGTGGTATAGGGCTAGATGAAAAAGAATTGATTCAACTACAAAATACATATGAACAAAACAAGGAAAGAGGATTTAATCGATTTCATGGATCAGGATTAGGATTGCCTGTTAGTTATGAACTTGTTCAACTTATAGGTGGAACCATGTCGATACGAAGCATACCTCATAAAGGGAGTACCATCAAAATCTTATTGCCTATTGAATTTGCTCAAGAAAACCTATATCCATTTGATGGTCAGTACAATGCACTTATCGTATCAAACAAATACCCACCTATTTCAAAAGATTTACTTGAATCGATGGGTTTAGCTACATTCACAGAAGCAACCGTTAAATCTATCAAATGTGATTTTATTTTCTTCGAATCTGAAATTGCTAGTGATGACGAGATCTCTGATATCAAGTTAAGATACGGGAATGAACACACATGGGTCATTTCTTTATACCAAGATGAACAGAAAAAAATGGACTTGATTAATCTTTATACGGATTATCCAATCAGTAGAAATAGTCTATATCAAAAATTAAATTATATTATGAGTAGTCCATCACTTGAACCTGAAGATGAATTTGATAATCAGTCAGTATTAAATGGATATGCTCTCATTGTTGATGATAATCGATTGAACCGCATTGCATTAGAAAGCATATTAACAAAAGAAGGTATGAGATCAAAGTCTGTAAGTAGTGGATTAAAAGCTATTGACGCAGTAAAAAAAGAAGTTTTCGATTTGGTTTTCATGGATGTACAAATGCCCGATATGGATGGCATAGAAACTACTAGAAAAATACGTAATTTAGGAAAAAACTATGAATTATTACCTATTATTGCAGTAACAGCAAATGCATTTCTTAATGATTATGATTATATGAAAACTTCATTAATGAACGACATCATTTTTAAACCAATTCGAGTAAAAAACCTTAATCTCATTCTCAGAAAATATGTTAAAGCTACAACTCAAATACGAATTCCAGATGAATTATTCGTTTTTGATCAAAAAGATTTTGAGGTCAGATTTGAAGGTAGTTTAGATATCGCTGCAGAGGTTATTGACTCTTTCTTGGTTGAGTATATAAAAGATTTAAAGAAAATACAAAAGTCCATTATGGATAAAAATGTTTTACAAATTGTTGAGACAACACATTATTTTAAAGGGTCATGTTCTTATTTGAGTGGTAAGAGAGTCGTTTGGTTGTTAAGCTATATGCTTGATGCAGCAAAAAGACAGTTGCTTGATATGATGCCGATGTGCTATGAGTTATTAGAAATAGAAATTTCGAAATTGATTGAATTTATTGTTGAATACAAAAGACAAAAGATACAATAAAAAAATCATCAACTAGCAACATCCTCCTAAGGTGTTGCTAGTTTATATTTAAATAAAATATGTTACACTAAATATAGGTGAATAAAATGATAAAAAATGAAGACTTAAAGAAAAAATTAACTCCTATCCAGTTTCATGTAACACAAGAAAATGGTACGGAAAGACCTTTTGAAAATCCATTTTGGGACTATCATGAAGAAGGATTATATGTAGATATCGTATCTGGAGAACCATTATTCACATCTTTAGATAAATTTGATAGTAGTTGTGGGTGGCCAAGTTTTGCTAAACCTGTCGAGCCTTTGATTCAAAAACTTGATAGAACCTTTGGTATGCATAGAACTGAAGTAAGAAGCAAAAAAGCAGATAGCCACTTAGGACATCTGTTTACAGATGGACCCCTTGAACTTGGTGGTCTTAGATATTGTATCAATTCAGCATCATTAAGATTTATACCGGTTAATCAATTAGAAAAAGAAGGATATAAAGAATATCTACAATTATTCAAAAAATAGGGGGATTTATGAATAAGTATGAGATAGATCAAGAACTGATTTTATTGAAACCACTGAAATTCTCGAAATATACAAATTCGAGAAGGTTTTTTGCAAATCTTATTTTTAAATTAACTATGTTTTTTACAAGACCCAAAATGGGAATACGTGAAAAACGATTTGTTTTTAGAGGATATAAACATCAAAAGGTGAGATTGTCAGTTTATGAATTGAAAAAGCAGACTGGAAAAGCACCAGGATTACTTTATCTTCATGGTGGAGGATTTCAAATTCAAGGGACTCCTGTTCAAGAACGAATGGTTGCTAATATGATTTTAGAAACTGGCCATAAAGCAGTTTATGTTGATTACAGATTAGCTCCTAAATATCCATTTCCTACAGCTTTAGAGGATTGCTATCATGCACTATTATGGATGGTTGAGCATGCAGATTTCTTAAATATTGATATTAATGATATATCAGTAGCAGGAGAAAGTGCTGGAGGAAATCTTGCAGCAGCTGTGGCTTTACTTGCAAGAGATCGCAAGGGGCCAAAGATTCAACGGCAAATGCTTTTATATCCAGTGCTTGATGTCAATCAAGAAACAGAATCAATGAAATTATATTATGATGCACCTATGTGGAATGCGAATCTTAATCGAGATATGTGGAAGATATATTTGAAAAATGGTGATTATGGCATGCTTCAATATGCTTCACCATCCATAGCAGATGTTAAAGGATTACCTGAAACTTATATAGAGACTGCAGATTATGATTGCTTAAGAGATGAAGGCATCAATTATGGAAAAAAATTGAGAAAAGCTGGTATTCGAGTCATTGAGCATGATACAAAAAAAACAGTACATGGATATGATGCAGTATTTTTTAGTAAATTAGTCAAGAATCTAACTAGAGAAAGAATTCTATTTTTAAGAGGTGAAAAAAACGATGAAAATAAATCTAGAAACCTGGAATCGTAATCAACATTTTAATTTTTTTAAACAACTTGATGTTCCTAGATACTTGATTACAGTCAATCTCGATGTCACTTTATTTGTCAAAAAGATCAAGAGTCAAAACTTATCATTTATTCATTTAGCAATGTCTGAAGTCAATAAAATTGAGAATTTCCGTTATCGAATCATTAATCAAGATGTTTATCTATTTGATGAAACCCACCCATCTTTTACCGATGTGATAGAAGGCACTGAGTTATTTAAGTTTGTTACTTCAAATATGGATTCAAATTTATCGACATTCATAACAAAAGCTAAACAAAAATCCAAAGATCAAGGCAATCACTTTTTAGATGAAAATGAAGAAGAACGGTTTGATGTAGTCTATATCACGACATTTCCTTGGGCTTCATACACACAAGTATCTCATGCTCATAATATTGATAAGAATGATTCAATACCAAAACTTGCTTGGGGAAAATTTGAAGATATCAATGGGAAGCTCATGATGCCATTTTCAATAGAAGTTCATCATGGATTAGTCGATGGATTGCATGTCGGCAAACTGATTCAGAATATCCAAAAAGCACTTGAGAAATAAAAAAGGCAAACGCCTTTTTTCATTTTAATAAATAATATTGGACTGCATTTTTTAACAATTCAGCTAGTCCATCTTGGATTTTATCATAATATGCTTTAAATCTTTCATCAACAACATACATTTCTACCAGTTGATAATGTGCATCAGCATCATATCTTCCCCATGCCATTTGAATCCATTCATGATGTAGTTTTGCCACTCTTTGCATTGGTATAGACATGTAATCTAATTTAGCATCATAAGCTTTTTTGAGTTCACTGACTATTTTTTCTCCCAAAGCCTTAAAATGCTGATATTCAGTTTCAGACATGCTTTCAAATGCTTTTCTTGACTGCTCATATACACCTTTACCCCATTTTTGCTCAACTTCATCTTTATATAAAACATCATTATCTTTAAGCATTGCCTTTTTGAATCCCAAAAATTTATCTTTGTCTTTCATTTCTACATTTTTTTCGATTGCCTCAATTGTCACTGCAAGTGTTGATATGATGGTATTCAGTTGTTTTTTCTTTAATTGAAGCTTTTCAAGGTGCTCTTTAAGCTGATCTAAGTGATTGAATTCAGGTTGGTCAAGTATTTCTTTTATATTTTTCAAAGGTATATCGAGTGTTTTGAGAAACATAATTTGTTGCAAGCGATTAACTTCTTCAACGCCATAGTATCTATAACTAGCAGGAGATGTAATGCTTGGATGCAATAAACCTATTTGATCATAATATCTGAGAGTTCTCGTACTAATTGATGCCAATTTTGCTAATTCATTGATTAAATATTTCATATATACCACATCCTCTATCTATAAGTATAAACCCTTACGTAACGTTAATGTCAAGTGATTTATTATTTAATTATAATATACTTAAATTATATGATATTATCATATACATCTCAAAATCTCTGTGCTATAATGTTTATGTAAGCGCTTTTAATATATTGAAGGGAGATTCACATGAGTGACTTTAATCATTTTGACTACATGGCAAAGCACAGATACGAGCAGATCGTATATTTTTATGACAAAACGACAGGTTTGAAAGGTATTACGTGTATTCATAACACAACGTTAGGGCCAGCCCTTGGTGGCACTAGACTTTGGAAGTATGAATGCGAAGATGATGCAATCTTAGATTGTCTAAGACTTGCGAGAGGTATGACCTATAAGGCAGCTGCAGCTGGATTAAATCTAGGTGGTGGCAAAACAGTACTTATTGGTGATGCAGATGTTGTTAAAAACGAAGGCTATTTCAGAGCACTTGGACGTTATGTTCAAAGTTTGAATGGTCGTTATATTACAGCTGAAGATGTGAACACAAGTACAAAAGACATGGATTATGTCAGTATGGAAACTGATTATGTCGTAGGATTAGAAGGCAAATCAGGTAATCCATCGCCTATGACTTCACTTGGAGCATTCCACGGTATTCGTGCAGCTTTACAGTATAAGTTTGGTGATGAGGATATTTCTAAGTATTCATTTGCTGTTCAAGGTGCTGGCCAAACTGGCTATTACTTGATTAAGAAATTAGTTGAAATGAAAGCTAAGAAAATATATTTTTCTGAAATCAATCAAAAACATATCAACCGTTTAAAGAAAGAACATCCAGATGTCATTTGTGTTGATCCAAAAGATATTTATGGTCTTGATGTTGATGTCTTTTCACCTTGTGCCCTTGGAGCTTCTTTAAATGATGAAACGATACCACAAATTAAAGCTAAGGTTATTGCTGGTACTGCAAATAATGTTTTACATGATGAAGACATTCACGGAAATATGATTAAAAACATGAACATTTTATATGCACCAGATTTCGTTATTAATGCAGGGGGACTTATTAACGTTTATCATGAATTAAAAGAGTACAATATCGGTCGTGCAACAAGAGATATTGAAAAAATTTATGACCGTTTGCTTGAAATATTTAAGATTGCTGAAAAAGAAAATATCAATACACAGTTAGCAGCAAAAGTATTTGCTAAGAAGCGTATTGAGACGATTAACAATATTCAAGATAATTATATAAAAAGATAGGGAGTGATGTCGTGAAAAAGGGAAAATTGACGTTTGATGATGAATCATGCAAAGGATGCGAATTATGCATATCTTTTTGTCCAGTTCATATTTTATCCCTAGATAAGGACCGCATCAATTCAAGCGGTTATAATCTCATATCAGTCAGCGATATAGATAAATGTATTGCATGTGCTTTTTGTGCTGTAATATGTCCTGATTCAGTCATTAAAGTGGAGGTGTTTGAGCATGAGTAAAGTACTTATGAAAGGTAATGAAGCTATTGTAAGAGCTGCTATTGCTGCAGGACTTGATGCATTCTTTGGTTACCCAATTACACCACAAAATGAAATACCTGAATATATGTCAAAACTGATGAAAGAAAATGGAAGAATATTCGTACAAGCAGAATCTGAAGTTGCAGCTATCAATATGGTTTATGGAGCAGCAGGAGCAGGAGCAAGAGTCATGACTTCTTCATCTTCTGTAGGGATTGCTTTGAAGCAAGAAGGAATCAGTTATATTGCTGGTTCAGAGCTGCCTTGTGTCATCGTTTCAGTTATGAGAGCAGGTCCTGGTTTGGGAGGTATTCAACCTTCTCAAGCAGACTATTTTCAAGCAACACGTGGAGGAGGAAATGGTGACTATAGAGTCGTTGTATTGGCACCTGAAAGCATTCAAGAAACAGTCGATCTTATGAAGCAAGCTTTCGATATAGCAGATCTATATCGGAATCCTGTCATGGTATTAGCTGATGGACTAATAGGTCAAATGATGGAGTCTGTTGATTTAGATAAACCAATCAAAAAGCGCCATATAGAGCCAAAAACATATGCAACTACTGGTACGGATTATCATGAAGGAAGAAATATAATTAATAGTCTAGGATTAGATCCTGTTTATTTAGAACAACATAATTTTGCTTTAGAAAGAAAATATAAAGAGATTATTAAACATGAAGTTCAGTATGAGATGATTAATATGGAGCATGCTGAATATGTCATCGTCGCTTATGGAACAGTTGCTCGTATTGCAAGATCAGCTATTCAGGCATTAACTGATATGAATATTCATGTTGGTCTCATTAGACCTATCTCATTGTGGCCATATCCTAAAAAAGCATTTGATTTAATTCCTAAGACATGTAAGGGTATTTTAGTCGTAGAAATGAGTTTAGGACAAATGCTAGATGATGTCTTAATTTCAAATAAAGGTAGACACAAAGTAGCATTCTATGGTAGAGCTGGCGGTATGGTTCCTGAACCTGAAGAAATCGTAGAAGCTATTCTTCATTTTGATGAAAAGGTGGTGGACTAAATGATTAAATATGAACGAACTCATGGTTTGACTGATGTCCATACCCATTATTGTCCAGGGTGCACGCATGGTATGCTGCATAAGCTCGTTGGTGAAGTTCTAGAAGAATTAGGCATTTTGGGTAAGACAATTGGTCTAGCTTCAGTTGGATGTTCTGTTTTTAGTTACGAATATATCAATACTGATTTCCAACAAGTTCCACACGGAAGAGCATGTGCAACTGCAACTGGTATCAAACGTATCTTACCTGATCGTATTGTTTTCACATATCAAGGTGATGGTGATCTTGCATCCATTGGTATAGCAGAAACCATTCATGCTGCAAATCGTGGAGAAAATATCACAGTCATCATGGCAAATAATGCAACTTATGGTATGACGGGTGGTCAAATGGCTCCAACGACTTTAATTGGTCAAAAAACAACGACATCACAAGATGGTCGTACCTTTGCTCAGCATGGTAATCCTATGAAGGTTTCAGAGATATTTTCTCAAATCGATGGTGCTGCTTATGTTGAAAGAACATCAATGCATGATATCGCAAACATTAAGAAAACTAAAAAAGCAATTACCAAAGCATTCACCTATCAAATGGAAAACAGAGGCTTTACTTTAATTGAAGTCATTTCCACTTGTCCTGTAAATTGGGGCATGAAGCCTAGAGAAGCTTTGGATTGGTCTAAAGAGCATATGCTTCCAATCTTTCCACTTGGAGTCTACAAGGATGTGATGAAGCCATGATAAGAACGATTAGAATTTCAGGCTTTGGCGGCCAAGGTGTTATGCTCACTGGGCAATTATTAGCACATGCAGCAAATACTCAAGGTCTTTATAGTCTTTGGGTCCCTACATATGGTCCAGAAACAAGAGGTGGAACAGCTAATTGTTCAATAACAATCAGCGATAAACCTATTTATTCTCCCGTTTTTCAAAAATCAGATGATTGCTTGATATTTAACGAACCATCTTTAGCAAAATTTGGTAAGAAGATCAAACCTGGTGGAAATTTATTTTATAATTCATCGCTCATAAAAAATGATGTTCAAGATTCAGATATTCATGTATATCCAGTTCCAATGAGTGATATAGCACTATCGCTTGATAAACCACAAGTGGCAAATATGGTTATGCTTGGTGCATATTTAAAAAAAGTTGACATCTTTAAAGAAGAAGTGATTCTTGAATCACTAAAGCATTTCTTAGGAACAAAGAAAGTTGCTATGGTTCCAGTTAACCAAAAAGCGCTTGCTTTAGGATTTGATTCGATTTAAGCTTAAAGCCCAATAACTTGGGCTTTTTTTTTAACAGCTGTCAATAAATTGTAAAGATAGATTGAATTTCAAATCAATATATTGATATAAATTAAAACATGTTATAATATTTTTAAGCGATAAAAAAATATGAGATTAGGGTGAAAAAATGAAACTAGATTATAAAAAGACGTTTTATATTGGTTTAGCATTCTTTATTATCACAATTTTTTGGCAAACCTATGATTCAATTATAACCAAGATTCTAATTGATAAGTTTGGTTTGAATCAGACATGGTCTGGTGTTGTCATGGCATTAGATAACGTATTAGCTTTATTCATGTTACCACTCTTTGGTGCTTTATCAGATAAGTCTAACCGAAGACTAGGTAGACGGACACCTTATGTTATTGTAGGTACAGTTGTCGCTGCATTTGCATTCATGGGATTATCTTATATGGATCGTGTGCAAACAACACGTATCGAAGAGACTAACACGATTATTCAATTATATGAGGCCAATCATGATGAGACAGTCGATCGTCTTGAGGTTGATTATTGGGTAACTCTAGTTGATCAAATGACAACTGAAAGAGATGCTGCACAATCAAGTGGAACCATTACACCAGAACGCTACGCAACTTGGGAAACCAAAGTTCTTGATAAAATCAATTTGATTTTAGATGGTAGAACGACAGGTTCACTTGAGGTTAGTGATTTATCGTATTTAGATGGATATTATAACGTTTATTTAAGTGATTTAGCTTGGGAAGTTACCGTAGCAAATCCTTTTAATTTCATTATCTTTGTTTTAGTATTATTGATTGCTTTAGTTTTCATGTCAATCTTTAGATCTCCAGCGGTTGCTTTGATGCCTGATGTGACTATGAAACCTTTAAGAAGTAAAGCGAATGCTGTCATCAATCTAATGGGAGCTGCTGCTGGTGTTACCGCACTCGTCATATTGACACTTTATGGATTGGGCGGAAAATCTTATGTCCATTACACCATGGCTTTTGTAACAGTTGGTATCGTTATGCTCATCGTTTTGGCTATCTTCTTATGGAAGGTTAAAGAGCCTAAAATGGTGGAACAACGTCTTGCTGATGATGTTCAATGGGGTTTGACTGAAGAAGAAGATGATATCAATGAAGCTAATGATCTTCCTAAGGATAAGAAACTATCATTATATTTGATCCTATTTTCTGTGTTCTTATGGTTTATGGGCTATAATGCTGTCATGACTAAAGTTTCTGATTATGCTCCAAAGATATTACAACTTGCATCATTTACAATTCCTTTATTGATTGCCAATGTAACAGCAATTATTGCATTCATACCAATTGGTATTCTGTCTACTAAATTTGGTCGAAGAAAGACAATTTTATTTGGTATCGTGTTATTGACATTATGTTTTGGCTCAGTATTTTTCTTAAGCCACGATACAGGATGGATTATGTATATCGTCTTTGGTTTGACAGGTGTTGGTTGGGCAACAATCAATGTTAACTCATATCCAATGGTAGTTGAGCTTGCTAAAGGTTCAAATGTAGGTAGATACACAGGATACTATTATTCATTCTCAATGGCTGCACAAATTGTAACACCTATACTATCTGGATTCTTAATGGATACCATTCATCAAAAGATGCTATTCCCATATGCAACATTCTTTGTTGCCTTAGCATTCATCACAATGTTTTTCACAAAACATGGAGATTCAAAAGCTGAGAAGAAGACACTTCTTGAAAGCTTTGATGTAGATATGGATTAATAAAAAAGGGTACTTCGCTGAAGTACCCTATATTTTTGGTTCAAAGAATTCAAACACTGTATTGTGATAATGACTTTTTACAAAATCGAAATCTTGTTGAGACCTAGCGGCATAGCTGATAACAGTTATGCCTTTTTTCATGCATCGATCCAAATATTTATTAGGCATATCATAGATGCCATAACTTATGAAATCTGGCTTAGTAAAGCGATTAAAGAACATAGTTTTCATGAGGTATTTTGCTACTGGATTCATATCTTTATCATCTTTAAAGTATTCAGATATTTGTCCTCTGATAACATCAGGATAATTCTTTTTGAACCATTGGACAACTTTAGGATGAAATGAGAAGACTGCCCAAACACCTTGATAATCCTTTATTGTTTTCATAAATGATTCACATAAGAAAATGACATCTCCATGAGGTTTCAATTCTATAAGTAAAGGGACTTTTCCTTTGACAAGTTTTAGTAATTGAGATAATGTAGGTATTTTCTCATCAGTATCAAATAACTTAAAATCTTTACATTGATCATAGGTGACATCCCTGAGCTCTTTAAGATCATTAGAGATTCTTTTGAAGTTATAATCATGAAAGACAAGAACAGTTCCATCTTTTAAAACATTAATATCGAACTCGATGGAGTAACCTTTATCTAAGGCGTGCCTAAAAGAAGCTATAGAATTTTCAGGAATGCTTTGATCTTTAGAATACAATCCTCGATGAGCGATTAAGTTATTTTGAATCCAACTCAGATCTTTCATCATTCACCTATGGTATTAATCCATATATCAGCATCCCTAAAATAGCTGAAAGCAGGATGATTTTGATGGGAGACATTTTTTTATAGAATAGGGTTATTGCACCGACGACGATCAAAATAATTAATCCCTTGTAATTAAACTGAGAAAAATCAAAAATTAAGTTTTCAAAGTCAATATTAGGAAGTGCTGCACGAACCATAAGTGCAGCTGATACACTGATGATCAGTCCAATGACGACAGGTTTGAGGCCAAGAAAAGCGTGATTGACAATTTTGCTTTGTAGAAATTTACTACCTAGACTGGCAATCAATAAAATAATGATGAATGAAGGAAGGATGACACCTAGAGTGGTTGCAAACGCACCCAATAAAGCATATAAAATACCAACATCTTGAAATTGACTCATTCCAATAAAAGTTGCCATATTGACTGCAACAGGACCAGGTGTTGATTCGCTTATCCCAATGAAATTGATGAGAGCATCAGCAGATATATATCCGCCACCTACTAATTCATCACGAATTAATGGAATCATCGCGTATCCACCACCAAAAGTGAATAATCCGATTTTGAAAAACATCCAAAAGAGGTTAAGAAGTGTGAGTATCATCAGCTTTTACCTCCTTAAGTTGGATAAGAGAACCATATATAATACCTAAAACAGCACCGACCATTAATGCATAGATGACACTGATTTCAGAAAATAAAGCAAATAGAGTTGAAGAAACTAAAATGATAATTGCAAATAAATCAAAATGTATTTTCTTGGATAATTTGATGGCCGCTTTAAAGATTAAGACAGCAACACCAGCTTGTATACCCTTAAAGGCATAGGCTACCCATGTCAATTGTTGAAATTGAACAATAAATAAAGAAATCAAAGAAATGGTGATAAAAGAAGGTATAACAACACCTAATGTAGCTACCAAACTGCCCTTGAAACCAGCAATTTTATAGCCGATAAAAGTAGCTGAATTAACAGCTAAAACTCCAGGTGTAGATTCGGATATGACAAGTATTTTTAATATGTCATCATCATCAGCCCATTGTTTTTTTTCAACGACTTCTTTACGCATAATAGGCATCATGGCATAGCCACCACCAAATGTTAATGCGCCAATTTTTAAAAATGTAAGAAACAGCTCAAGTAAATTATGTTGTTTTTTCATCTTGACACCTCACCAAATAATTATAACATAAATAGTGTTTCCAATGATTAATCTATGTTATAATACTTTTGCAAAGGACGGACTGAATATGAAAAAACTTAAATTATTGATGATGCTCTTAATTTTACCTTTAATCTTAATGGGATGTGACACAACAGTTAAAGATTTAGTTCCACCTAATTTTAGTGGGACTAAAGATATAACATATTTCATAGGTTCAACAGAACCTGATTTTCTTGATGGTGTGAGTGCTAACGACTCTATTGATGGTGACATCACACATCTTATTTCAATAGATTCAAGTCAAGTCGATTTAACCACTCCAGGTATCTACACATTGACATATACTGTTTCAGATTTGTCTAGTAATGAGATAAGAAGAACCATATCGGTTATTGTAATTGAAACCATCATTGAAGACGATACCACACCACCAATTATTCTTGGTGCAGCAAACTTAACTTATTATCTTGGTGACCCTGAACCTGACTATCTTGATGGTTTGGTTGCATTTGATCCAGAAGATGGCAATCTAACAGACCAAATTACTGTTGATATTAGCAATCTTGATTTAACTACAGTAGGTATTTATGATATTATTTATTCTGTTGCTGATGAAGCTGGGAATTTATTCCAAATCACTGTAGAAATCACTGTTATGGATTTAGATCAACTAGAAAGCCCTGATTATATCAATATTTATTATATTAATGATTTTCATGGTGCGATTTTAGAAGATGACGATCAAATGGGTCTTTCACGAATAGGGAACCTTATATTGAATGAAAAACTAGTGAGTCCAATGAATACTTTATTTGTTGGTGGAGGAGATATATTACAGGGATCACTTTTATCTAATTACTTTAATGGAGCTTCTACAATGGATGTGTTAAATGAAATGCAAATGGATGCATTTACCGTCGGTAATCATGAATTTGACTGGGGGTTTGACATCATTCAGAATTTTAGAGATCCTAGTTCAGATAGTATTCAAGCAGATTTTCCTTTATTAGGTGCTAATATCTTCTTAGATGGCACAACAACAAGACCTGAACATATTGACGCCTATACAATTATTGAAAAAGGCAATTTAAAAATAGGTGTAATTGGTGTCATCGGATTAGGATTGGAATATAGTATAGCAACATCAAAGATTACAGGATATTATTTTGATAATCCAGTTTATTGGACATCTTATTATGCTGAGCAATTAAGAACAGTAGAAGGTGTAGATATTGTTGTTGCTGTTGTCCATGATAATGGTGTATCTTCTGGCTATAATCAGTCGATTAGTGCGTTGACTGGAGATCAAAGAGTTGATGCTGTTTTTAATGGTCATAGTCATTCAACTTATGCTCAATATATTACAAGAACAGGTGTAAGATTACCATATATTCAATCAGGTTCAAGTGGTACTTCCTTAGGTAAAGTCACATTGACTCTTGATGGATCAAAAAATGTGACTGAAGCTTATGCTGAAAACTTAAGTAGTTCATCAGATTCAAGATTAAATGAAAATAATGCTAATATTGATGCCGTTATTGATACCTATTATTCCCAAGTTGAGCCACTTATTACTGAACCTATTATTACTAATGGAGTATACATGAGCACTACAGCATTGACTTATTATATGGCTGAGTTAATTCGATTAGCATCTGATAGTGACATAGGTTTTCACAATTCAGGTGGAACAAGAGCACCGCTTACTAGTGGACAAATCATTACTATTGCAACACTTTATCAAATTTTTCCCTTTGACAATAAGATTAAGACAACTTACTTATTAGGATCGGAGATCAATGCATTTAAAAATAGCAGTTATGGCAGTTATTACAGTACAAGAGAACCTAATATGGTATTTGAAGATGATGTGTTATATAAAGTTGCAACAAACGATTATGTTTTTGACTCAACAAACAACCCATTCATTTATGGAACAGATTCAGAAGATACAGGTATTTTAATCAGAGATGTTTTAGAAACAGTTCTTAGAAATCAAAAAGAGGCAGGTTATGATGTTTTCTCCAAGGATAATCCGATTGTGCTTGGACAGATCTCATCGTTAGAAATAGCTCTCTTCATTCCAGACAAAAATACAATCAACCAATTATCAATTTAATAAAGGCTCACTGAGCCTTTTTTTTAAGTAGTTTGCAAACGGTTTCATAAAATGCTTATGGTATAATTATAATAGACTAAAAGTGAGGTACAAAAATGATTCCTTCATTTGAAAAAAGAGTTAGAGCTTTCGCAATTGATACATCAGGAGTGATGCTATTTGTCATTATTTCTTGGGCTCTAGGAGATGTATTTTTAGAATTACCATATATTGTCAGTGGCTCAGCCTTTTTAGGATTTTATTTTGTACCTTATATTTTTTCCAAAGGACAAACTTTTGGCAAGAGAATCCAAAAAATCAAAGTCGTAAATTTAGATGGTTCTGATGTAGAACTATGGAAGGTGTTTTTAAGAGACTTGTTCAAATTGATCTTAAGCATTGGTACATTTAGTGTTTACATGATCGTATCATTTTTCATTTTATCTGATAAATCAGGTAGAACAGTACATGATTATATATTTAAAACAAAAGTGATTGATTTGGAAAAACCTACAGGGAAAAACAATTTCATGAATAAGACCGAATCAATGAGAAAGAGAGGATTCTAATGAAAAGAATATTTTCAATTATAGTAGTAATCCTTCTTATGATTGGATTATATGCTTGTAAAGAAGAAGATCCCATTATTGAGCCAATTGACTTATCACAAATATATCCTCAAAATGATGTGTATTATGAAATATTTGTGCGATCATTTGCTGATAGTGATGGCAATGGTATAGGAGATTTGAATGGAATCACCCAAAATTTAGATTACATTGAGGAATTAGGTGCAACAGCAATTTGGCTGATGCCAATCAATCCCTCACCTTCATATCATGGTTATAGTATTACTGATTATTATGATATCGAATCAGATTACGGAACCCTAGAGGACTTTCAGAATCTAATTGATGAAGCTTCGTTAAGAAATATTGATATCATTATGGATTTGGTTATTAATCACACTTCAGACCAACATCCTTGGTACATATCAGCTCTAAATAGTACATCAAGCCAATATCGAGATTATTATATATGGAACAATGGAAATGCATTTGAAAGCTTTGTTGGTGGCATGAAGGATTTAAATTTTGAAAATCCTGAAGTCATTGCAGAAGTTGAAAATATCATGAGTTTTTACTTGGAAATGGGCGTGCATGGATTTAGAATTGATGCAGCTAAACATTTGATAGAAAGCAATAATGCAACCATCGAGAATGCGATGTTGATTTTCGAGTTAAACCAATATATGAAAGAGATCAATCCAGATAGTTTCTTAGTATCTGAGATCTTCGATTATAATTATGAGTTTTTAACTGATTATTATATTGGATCAGATTCAGTTTTCAATTTTAGTGTGGCTGGCAATGTTTGGGACAAAATTGGTTATGGCAACAATAGATATTTGTTTATATCTAACCTGAAGAAAGCATATGATGATTTTAGATTGATTAAACCTGAATTTGTGGATTCACCATTCATTGGTAACCATGATGTGGACCGAGTCGCATCCATGGGAGGATTTAATACCTATAATACTTTTGAGAAACTTTCTTTAGCAGCAAGAGTTTTTCTAACACTTCCTGGAAGTCCATTTATCTATTATGGTGATGAGATTGGGATGAAAGGATATCGTTATGAGGGATCTAATATACCTGGATATGGTACGGTTTATGATGAATATCGCAGACAACCTTTCATGTGGGGAACTGCGACGTATCAAACCACTTGGTTACCAAGTGATGGGTCAAATGATCAAACACCAAGTTTGTTGAATCAAAAAGATGATCAAAATTCTATGTTCAACCAATATCGTGAAATGATAGAGATCAGAAAGAATAATCCTGCTTTAATGTATGGTAATTATTTTGAGCCTTATGTCAACAATACTTCAAATATTCAAGGCTATTTAAGATACTTTATGTATGAAGATATTGAACAAGCAGTACTTGTTTTGCATAATTTGTCTCAGGATTCATATTCAGTTGATATCGAATACCTAGAAATTCTTTATGGAACACTTGACATACCAGCATATGGTTCCTTAATTGTTACAGTCGATCCTAGTAGAATTGAGGATTACATTTAATGTTTCTTGTTCGCTTTTTACAATATTCACTTCAATATAGTAAGGTGTTCACACATGTTAATGAAAAAATGTGGAAGATTGTAATCTATTTTTTGATTTTGTGTATGATCAATGTTTTTCCTCTCAACTTCTTAATTGTCAAAGAACAAGGTTGGAGACTTAATTTTATTGCTGAAAGCTTCACATTGGAAACACCTGATTGGGTGTTGCCAGAATCATGTGGGATATCAGCCTCTAAGCTTGTATGTTCTGATGATACCCAGTATATTTATGAGCATCAAGATATTATTTATATCTTTAATTATCAGGGAACTGATTACGATTTGACAAAGAAACAAGTTCTTTTTAAAGAAACAACCATTATTTATACGAATGGCGAAAATGCAAGCATGGTTGGATACGATTATAAAGGATTCAATTACTCTCAAAGTTTTTTAGAACTTAATCTATCAGAAGGTGTCGATCGTGCTTTGCTTTATGAGCAGTTTGGCCAATCGATAGAATCATCTTTTAGTCCTTATATTGTCTTATACACCCTCTTAGTCAATACGATAACAAGTATTGCATTGAATGCTTTGTTCCTAGTGATACTCTCATTCGTTTTGCAGCTATTTAGATTTGGATATACAAAATTCTTCACTTATATGGATAGTTTGAAATTCTTGGTTTATATGATGGCAGTGCCTGCCATACTTAGTTTTGTCGTTGGTATTTTCGAACCAGCTTTCTCTCCAGTTTTCTTCCAATTAGGTATGGGAATTACAACAATGATTGTCATGCTAAGGTATGGAAAGAAGTATTTTGCATAAAAAAAAGGAACCGAGGTTCCTTTAGAAGACGCCATGAGCGTCTTTTTTTATTCGAAAATTAAATCATTTTGATCAATTTGTAAGCCAGGTGTTGAGATACTATCATTAATCACAAAAGTGATTTGACCGTAACTTGGAGTGTTACTAGTGAATTCTGCTGATGACTGGTAAAGTACAATCGTAAGCATATAGCGATTTGTCTCAATTGTATCAAAATACTTTTCGTATGTTTGACTACTGATACTTAATGCTATTTCATAGAGCTCAGCCATTGACGATAGTTCAATTGGAACAACCACATGAACTTCGATATGATTAGATACTACAGTTTCAGAAACGACATCAACTATTAGATCAACAGGATCCTTATCTTTTGAACAAGAAGCCAATCCTACTGAGATCAATAAGACGAATATGATATAAAATATTTTTTTCATATGCTTACCCTCCTATAATCGTTTCGTCAATGATGACGTTAAATGTGTTTCCACGTACGTAAAGTGTGTAATAGTAATGTCTGACTTGTCCATAAGTTTCAACAACTGCAACTGTAACTGTATATCTGCCAGGAACATTGACATCAAAATAAGTAGAATAATAAATGGTAGCATTTGGATTATTGATTGTCACATTGGATGCAGGATTGAATTGTTCACCTTGATCAATGGTAACCTCAATTGCTTTTAGAGCAATAGATTCATCAACTACTTCAACTAATATAGCTGTCGTATGTGCAGGAACGAAAACAGAACCTGTAACTATTTCAATGCCATTCAAATCGGTTGCTTCAGTATAAGTCAGTAATTGATAAGATTTTCCTGATTCAAGATCAACTTGAGCAAGTCCACCAACTGGATTACCACTATGAACTACATAAATATCAGGCTCATTATCTAGTCCATCAATCTTAAATGCGATGCCTTGTAAACCAGCATTAGCATCAACAAATTGTAATCTTGCAAGTATATCAGTCGCATTGTCCATTCTGAAGTGTGAATAACTCTTTCTGATTTCAATTAATGCCTTATAATATTCGAATACATTGACATATTGAGCTTTTCTATCCCATCTTAATTGATTGACCTCATCAGGGGATTCATATGAGTTGTGATCGTATCCTCCACCTACTGCAGGTTTCGATCTCATAAAATCAACACCAGCATGTAAGAATGGAATACCTTGTGCTGTAAGTATCATCGCATTAGCTTGAATTTGTTCAGCTTCAATTTCTGTTGATTTAACATTTGTTAACTTCAACTTATCGTAAAGTGTATTATTATCATGTGCTGTAACATAATTGATTGTCTGATTTGGATTTAAATGCCATGCATTGATCAGATTTAATCCAGGGAAATCAATCCCACCAACGATACCATATTTGATACCTTGTACATTTTCTGTTGTTACATTATCTTGTACCCAACCTTTTTCATTTGCTTGGAATACAGATCCTTTGACAGCATCTCGTGTGACATCATTAAATGCTCCAACAAGATTCAAATCTTTGATATTATCTTTATCAGCACGAATTGATTCTGAAAGTGGAGAGGTTCCACCTGTCCATGGTTCACCATAAACAATGAGTGTTGGATCAATATCTTCTAGCATCGCTTGAATATCATTCATTGTATCAACATCATGTAGTGCCATCAAATCAAATCTAAATCCTGATAAATTATATTCTGTTGCCCAGAATTTTACTGAGTCAACCATGAATTTATTCATCATTGCACGGTCTGATGCTGTTTCATTTCCTGTACCAGATCCATTATAGAAACCACCTTGAGCATTCAGACGATGATAATAACCAGGAACAATCTTATTAAAATTAGAAGAAGAAGATTCGCCTGTATGATTATAAACGACATCCATGATGACTCTAATATCTTTTTCATGAAGTGCCATGACAGCTTGTTTAAATTCATTGATTCTTGTTCTACCATCAAATGGATTGGTTGCATATGAACCTTCTAAAGTATTAAAGTTATAAGGCATATAACCCCAATTAAATGCATTTGGATAGTTAGGATTACTCCATTCTTGAGCTTCATCAACATAACCAAAATCAAAGATTGGAAGTAATTGAACTGCAGTTACACCAAGTTCTTCTAAATGGTCAAGACCAGTAGTAACAGTAGTTTCTCCAGAGGTGTAAGTCGTACCAGATTCAGTAAGACCCATAAAAGTACCACGATAGCTTTCAGTTCCATTCCAAGATTCATGTGTTGTTAAATCTCTGACGTGAAGCTCGTAAATGATATAATCAGTTAAATTTGTAATGGTGTTAGGACGGTCATTATAGGTCCAACCATTGGGATTAACTTCATCGAAGTTAACAATCATACCTCTTTGGCCATTAACGCCTGTTGAATATGCATAGGGATCAACAACTTCATTGCTAATGCCATTATTATTAACACTAAAAGTGTAATATTTGAAATCGTAATCACCAGTAAGTTTAACTTCCCAAGTACCACTTTCTATTTTATAAAGTGATTCTGTTTGGTAAGGTGTTAACTCATTGTTTAATTCTCCTAAGTCATTGTAATTTGGATGACCTTGTTGATATAAATTAAGTGTAACACTACTGCTTAGAGGTGCCCATAGTCTGAAGACAGTAAACTCCTCTTCCTTACTTACACCTAACGTACCTGCATAGGTGTATAAATCTTCAAAGTCTTGAGTGTCATATAGGTTTTGAAGTGAAACAACTTTTTCTACAGTTAAAATTGCTGTAAATTTGACCTTGAGTGTATATGTTTTTGAAATGTCCACAGACGGTATGCTAATCAATAGAGTTTTTATTGTAGATAAGCCGTTGAATACCATGGTGTCATTCTCATAGACTTCAAAACCGAGTTCTGGTACATGCGTTAGAGTCGCTGCAATCCTTTTTTGTGTATCAAATGCAGCAGACAAAATTTTTGCACGATAATCCGGAATATTGTTAGCTAAATCAGCAGCTGATGTTCCGATTTGTAAATCTTGCTCGACAAAGTATGCGTGTGCTACTCCACCAACAGTTTCGATATTAGATAAATCAATAAAACGATCTCCACCAACCTCGCGATATCCATCCCAGCCACCTTGCTTAATAATGATGCCAATCTTAGTAGCATCAGGGTAGCTTGCATTCAAATCGATTTCATAGAAAACACCATGCTCATCCTTTTGCAAGGAATCAAAATCATGCTGTATGCCACCAAGAGATACTGGCTCAGATTGCCATACCCACATGTTGAAATCTGTATATGTATCATCGTATCTAAAATAGTGTATAACTAGTGTATCTGGGATTTCACTTGCGATTGTCGTTAATCCCAATCCCAGCAAAGTGAATACCATCATCATTAAAATAATAAATTTTTTCATAAAATACCTCCTCACACTAACAATATAACATGATATAACTAAATGTTCTCACCTAAATGATAGCGATTACAAAAAGAAAACGGTTGCACAATGCATTAAAATCTAAAGCGTTTACATTTTTCATATATATATGATAAGATTAGGGAGTAAAAGGATGAAAATCCATTCTTTAAAACTATAGGAGGAAAAAAATGAAGAAAGTGTTATTAGCTTTAATCTTCGTGGCTGCCTTAGCGGGTCTCTTGGGAACAAGTCTTTTTGCCGCTGATGCAACTCATGGGGATTTAGTTGTTC
>Ga0180007_10002188_pt1 | contig 23866 bp, 10 predicted proteins | sample MM_PC_MetaG_FD_121122 | JGI IMG/M metagenome (GOLD analysis project Ga0180007, IMG submission 121122) | Groundwater microbial communities from the Aspo Hard Rock Laboratory (HRL) deep subsurface site, Sweden - MM_PC_MetaG | ecosystem: Environmental > Aquatic > Deep subsurface > Groundwater... | reverse complement strand
TTATACTATCCCGAGTGGTCTTATTTCGGGGGTGAGTGAACCTGTGACGCTTAATGTGAGCGTTAGTGAGCGGAAGAATATTTCCAGCAAGATTGTCCACAATGAGCCGACCAATTATACGATTAGCAAGCAGGTTACCAGTTTGGGCTCCAAGACTTTGCCAATTGATAATCCCCGCTATGTGGCTTTCCAGAGCAAGCCGAGGAGTGGTCAAATTTTTGGGGAATTGCAAAAGGTTTATTATCCGAATTTGTTTGAAACTCCAAATTATGCTCAGTTGGTGGTTGAACTTGAACAGATTGCGGCACAGATAGCGGCTATGCCGGGGGCGAGTGCGATTATGGGAGGAAGTGGACAGTATAATCAAACACAGATAAAGGAGCGAATTTTGACTGACTATTTAATGCCGGTGATTGAAAGTCCGACAGATGTACCTAAGAGTGGATACAATTTGGTGAGGGCGGATAAGAAAAGACTTTTTGATGCTCTGAAATGGTTTTCATCCAATGTGGACGACAAGCATGCTTACATTTTGGAATACTATTTAAATGCGGAAAAGGAAGCTTATGTGGATGATCCGGTCTACCCTCCAAAGTTGGCAAATTATGTAGCTAATGATGTGGTTTCCTATTATTTGCAGTTGAATGATGGCGAGGTTGCTGATGCGGAGCCGTTTGCGGGATATGAGGCCGCATATTTGCTAATGGATGGTGGCGAGGATTATTTTGATTTGAATTTTAGTAAAGCTTATAAGGAGGATAATTATGAGCTTGAGCAGATGGTGGCGAGGACCGAAGTGGGAGAAGAGGGGCCGCAAATTGTGGAGGAAGAAGAAGCTGGGAAAAAGGACGGGAAATTTACGATTTCTATTTTTAAACTTTTTCCTGAGTTTAAGAGATTTTTGGAGGATTTGAAGAGAACGGGTGAATTGACCTGGTATTGTTTGGTCTCGGAGGAAACACAAAAAGATCGTGAAGAGCTGGCGGAGGATATGTTTGCGCCGGAGGAACTGGATAAGAATAGTGCTGGTAGTAACTTACCAGTGGCTTCACTAAAACTTAAGCTGAGCAGGGATGCGATTTATGCCAATGGGCAGGACTCTGTGACGGTGATAGTTATGGGCTTGGATGAAAATGGCAACAGGGTTTCTGCAGATTCTAATAATGTGAAGGTTAAAGTTTTCCGTGAACAAAACAGAGATGTTTTAAATTACTCGGGAGCGCAGGAATATAATCTGGTGGATGGACTTGTTTCTTTCAAATTTAATTCCACAAAAACTACTGGAGAAGCCAACATTTATGCTGTTGCTACAAAGGAAAATGGGCAGACTGTTCGCTCCCAAAAAGAGAGTTTGGTGACTGTTGGGACAAAGATTAAGATGTCCACTCACATAGCTTATGTGCCGGAAGGGCTTGAGGAATTGATTGGGGAGATTAAGGCTTTGGAGCAAGAGGTGGTGGCCGATGACGACGATGTGCAAGTTGTGCCCGGTGATGACGATGACGAAATTGTGCCGGGTGATGATGACGATGATGGTGTGCCTGTTGATGAAGGTCAAGTGCCTGTGGGAATGCCAGATTTGGGCGATGATGATGACTTTGAGGATGTGCTGAGTGACCTTGCGGAGGGATTGCTGGGAGTGAGTTTTGGCTCCATAAATCCGATGGGAGGGGCGCAACTGATCGAATATGTTTTGCTTTATAGATCATTGATTGAAGTTGTTGGTGCGGTTTTGAGTGAGAATCGTCGCTGGGAAGATTTTTATTCTTCTGTTGAGTATTATGAGAGATATTTTGGCAATGAGGTGAAAAAGGAAGAGCCTGAGGAGCCTTGGGAAGATTTTTACTATGATGTTGATTATTATGAAAACTTTATTGCATCCAATCGACTTTTGGCCGCTTTGGAAACTCCGCCCGGGGCTATTGGTTCAGCGGGGAATGTGCAGATTGATGCCTGTGCTGTAAATTTATATTATCCTTTGGCTGAGGAAAAAAATCCTTTTACAGATGCCAGAAGAAGTGCCGAGCCGCTTTATCGAACTCAGCCAAGTAATCAAATGACTGCGGATTGTCGCTCTTTGATGATGGCGGAGGCTTTAGTCTTTGACGCTACGGGGGAGCCGGATTTTGGTGAGCATCGGGTGAAATTTTATATTAGTGATGAAAGATTTAATGAGCCAACGGGGAACGAGCAGTCGATTGCGACTTTTGCTAGTGGTGAGCTTTATGATGAGAATAATCGCAGAGTGAGTGATCCAAAGAATGCGGCTTATACTGTTGTCGAGCCTGAAGAAGATGGCTTGTATCGAGCTTATTTGCGAGCGGGGAAAAAGACAGGAAGTTTTAAAATAAATGTGGAAGTGCTGGATGGAATATATCCGATTGTGACAAACGAGGTGATGGTTGTTGCAGGTGAGCCGAGCTATATCGAGGTGGATCCGGATTCGAGTGTGCTTGTCGCAAACGGGCAATCTAAAACAAATATAGATTTCATTGTTAGGGATAAATATGGCAATAGGGTTGAACAGTCATATGATCAGGTTGGAGTTTTTGCCAATCAGGATATTAGTTATATGGATGAAGGCAAGGATGAGAATGATGATATTTTGGGGATTCAATTGCCGGTTAATAATGGGGTGGCTTCTATCGATCTTTTTGCGAAAGATGAAATTGGCGAAGTTACGGTGATTGCGGTTTTGATTGATTATGATTTGGAGAGTGCCTTTTATGAAGCCGAGAACGACTGGAGGCAAATAGATTTTTCTAAACATATTGGTACTGCGAAAACTTTTAAAATTATTGATGAAGTGAAGCTTGGGCTTGAGCTTGAGGATGAAAGTATCCAGGTTGAGGATGGGCAAACCAGAATGAGTGTGGTGGTTTTGGATGGCGATAACAAGGTGGTTTCGGAGTATAAAGGACCTTTTACTGCGGATATTATCAATAAGAGTGTTCTGGATTTTGCAGTCGATTTGCCACCGAAGATGGTGAATGGGAGGGTTAATAAAAACAATATTAGACTTAAGGCCAAGAATCTGGCCGGAAGGTCGGAGATAGCTGTAGATGTCCCGGGTTTTGCCTCTACTACGACTACTCTTGAAGTCTTACCGGGGCCGGGAGAAGTTCTTGAACTAAGTGCCGATGGAGATGCTTTATTGACTGATGGTGAGAATGAAATTGTTTTAACTGCACGACTTAAGGATGGCAATGGAAACCTGGTCAGCACAGATAGTTCCACTCTGGTTTCTGTTGTGCCAACTTCTACAACCGCTTCCAATAATGCTTCCGATCAGATGTTTGAGTTTGTGAGTGATAACAAAGAGGTGGCTTTTGATGCGGGGGAGGCACGGATAAAAATAAGGGGAACGGAGTTTTCGGGTCCGATCAATTTTTATGCAGCTCTTTCTCTGGATACAAGTGTGAGATCTGAGATGTTGCCGCTTAAGGTTACAAAAAGGGTGGCAAGTCCGCAGATAGAAAATTTTGATCCACGAGTTCTTTATGTGTCTTTGCTGGGTTCTGCTTTTGGTGATCCTTCTTTTTATTCTCAGAGTGATGAGACAAGGAACAATCTGGCGCAGAGTTTTTTATATAATGGTCAGGTTCAGGCTGTCACTTCTTTGACAGCTTCGATTGATGACAATAAAAGACTTATTTCTCTTGATGCGAAGGGGAAGGTGGATATGTTGGACCAAAATCTGGAATATGAGGTGTTTGCTTCTGCGGGGAATTTTCCTTATCAAAGGGTTGTGTTTAGTGATCCGAACGAGGAGATCGAACTTGGTTATAGTTTTGTTGTGCCAAAGCCGGATAGTGAGCTTGCGGTGGTTGAGGACTTTGAGTTGAGTAATGGAGAGGGTATTTTTGCTCAGGCATTGAGTGGTTTTGCGGAGGGAAATTTTGAATTTGAAGAAAAGCAGTCTACGACTCGTGGTCGTGACAATAAATATATTTATTTAAAAGAGGATGGGGAGAAAAAGGTTGTGGTGGACAACTATGGGCGAATTTCTTTACTGGATGATACATATAGTTTTGATTTGCCGTTTGATCCGGATGCTGTCAGTCAATATGCGGCTTACAGTATTTATAAGGGTACTGAGCCGATTGCGGTGATTTACTACAAATACGATTTTGAAAAGGATGTGGAGTTTGTGCCTGAGGATAGTCGTGCCACTCATTACAGTCCCGGTGTCTATTTTAAAGCATCTACCGATTCTTCTCGTTATGGGGTTAAGGGATTTTTTACTGGATCTTCGAGTAATGGGGATCTTGGATTATTTGTGACGGATACTGAAACTGAGATTAATGCGGAGAGTAAACCCGGGTTTTCTTATACTTCACTTGAGAATGCCAAGGAGGAGGCAGGTCTTGGTTTTCATGGACAAAATAAACATATGCTGTTGTTTGCCGCCGGTAATTCCGTTGGCGAGTCGCATAAGCATTATGCATCGGAAATCGGGATAAACTATGGTGATCCCCTAGTGCATCTGAGCAAGGAACGAGAAGGTGTGCTTGGAAGTTCTTATTATGCTCAAGATATTGGTTCGATGATTTTCTCGGGTGTGGCCGCCATAAAAGAGTTGATTGAGTTTGATGTTAATAATGATGGTTATGGAGACTTGGCGATTGTTTATGAAAATGGCGAGGTGAGACTTTTGGAGAATCGTGATGGGTTTGAGAGATTTGAGGATAGAGGGAACATTTTGAATATTGCCGGGGGGATTTTCTCGGCGCAGAAAATTGATGCCAATAATGATGGTTATGATGATTTGTTGATTGGATCAAAGGAAGAGTGTGTGGTTGGAGAGGAATGCTTGAGCCTTTATATGAATGAGCAGGGGCATTTTGTGAGGCAAACTCTTAATCTGGCCGTGGATGGTAAGGTCCTGAAGATTTTGACGGGAGATAGTAATGCTGATGGTTGTATGGATATTTTTGCGAGCGATTCCAGTGGAAATATCAGAATCTTTAATAATAATGTAAAAAATGGGGCTTGTGTTGGTTGGGCGAATGGTCCAACTATTAACTACAGTTTTAGTAGGAATTTCGGATATTCGATTGATAGTGGGCAAAATGCAGTGAAAAGTCTTTTTGTTTATTATCCGGGAATGATTGAGCGGACAAATAGCAATATGCATAAGTTTGTTCAGCTAACTATTGAAAGTACTACTCCCCCACCGGCGACTTCTGCCAGTGCGATAGATCCGGATGCGGCTACGGATCCAAACTATGATTCGGCCACTTATGCCAGTCAGGCAGAGGATCTTCATGATTTCTTCGGGGATATTAGTAGCAGACTGAATGTTAGTGATGTTGAGGGGGCCGGCTCTGTCGGGGCTAATGAAGTGCTGACCTATCCGCGCGATTATTATTTCTTACATATTTTGCAAGATGATAATTTCAACAGCTCTGTGAAGCAGGGAGTTGATGTAGATGGTGAGATGGTCAGAATTGACGATACAATTGAGTATACTTTGCAATTACGAAACAGTAGCGGGCGAGATATTCGTAATATGATGATTTCTGATGCGACTCCGTTGTCTCTTGAGCTTAATATGGATAGTTTGCAGTGTTTGGATACTGGTTGTCGTGATCGACTTGAGTGGGTGGAGACTGGAGTGGTGGGAAGATCTCATGCGATTAAGGGGATTAGCGTACCGGCGGGTGGGATTCGGACTATTAAATATTCGTTTAAGGTTTTGATGACTAGCAAGGTTGATTTTGAAATTGGTCATGATCTTGTTAGTGGTGCGAGTGGATTTGATAATTTGAGAAAGTATGATTGTCCGCCACTTGTCGGGCAATGTGATGTGAAAGATGATCCCTACTTGGATATTCTGGTAAGGCCGGCATATAAATCGGATCCTCGGGAAATGTTTAGCTACATTTATTCACGGGGTTTGAGTGCAAATGGCAATGTTTTGTATTCTATTAAAATGGTGAAGGAGGACGAGGAAGAGCAGGCTGGTGGTTTTAGCAATGCTGTTACTGATGCTTTTGCTGATTTGGGAATTGATTTTGGTGATTTGACGGATTCGATTATGGATAAGCCAGATGATTGGCCTACAGATGAGCCGTGGCCATCAATGGATATTGAGAATCCGCAATGGCCAGATTCTTCGGATCTGGAGAAGGCAATGAAGGATAATGAAATTTCCGATGAGCTTAAAGATTCTGTGAAGGCTATCTTCAATAAGCAATTCGCAGATAAAAACTACAATGGTCTGGTGGATTCATGGGAACCTTTTGGAACTTTTAGTATGAGTCCGGCAAATGTGTCTCCAAGCTATGATGTTGATGGAGATCCGGTTCTTAGCGATAGTGCTGGAGGAAATGGGGGTACTGGATATACTCTCACGGATGTGTTGGGCGGAATTTCTTCGGCGAATCGAATGTATAAAAATCTGGCGAATAATGTTGCCGGGGCTATAAGTAATGCGATGAATTTGCTTAGGTGTTCTGGTGCAGGGTGTTTGCCAATTCCATATAATTACGCTTTCCTTGTGCCAAATATGGCTATACCGGGAACGCCGCTTTTAGCTTTTGCGATTCCTTTTGGGCCTTTTGTAATGCCGGTTATTCCTTTCTGGCCAAGTATGGCGGCTCCCCCTTCGCAAGCTCGACTTTATATTTCGCCGACTCTGGATGGAGGTCTTGGAATGGCTCTTTGTGTGGGGCCGGGTATCGGCCATATGTCTCCGTGCTGGTCTGTGAGTATGCCGATGGGAGCCTTGGGGATTTGTCCGGATTTTGCGGGGATGATTGCCAAACTGATAGCTAAGGCTAAGGCTTTGGCGATGAAGGCCGCGAGTAAGGTTGGGGCAAGTACTGGTGATGATGCGACCGGAATGATTATGAGTAATTTGGGTGAAGCGGCTAAAGATGAGCTTAATGATATCGGAGTGGATTCTGATTTTGATTCCGGGGCTTTGTCCGGTGCGGTTGCGATGAATATCAGGATTCCGGGATTCCCTGCGGTAATTACGGACTGGTTTGATAAACAAATTGATGAAATCTATATAAAACTTATGGATTTGCCGGATATCTATGTTTTATATCCGGATTTCCCGGCTTGGATTGAGCAGTTTAAGAAGGCCGGTAAAAACTTTGATAAAGTTTTTGAATCTTCGGATGAGCGTGGATTTAATTCTGCCAGAGACTTTTTACAAGCTCTTGCTTCAATTCCACTTTTTGAAATTGAGGGTAAACCTGTACAAATAAAATTCCCAATGATTTCTCAGGAAGAAATTCTCAAGTATGAGGTTGAGGCTCAGTTGTGGCTTGAATATGAGAAAGAGCAATGGAAGAAGTGGAGCGGCTTGTTTAAGGAGGAGGGATTGAAGTGTGAGAAGGAAAATCTTGAACCTGATGAACAAACGCTCTGTGACAAGCTTAACAAGTTTAAGGCAGACTTTACCAAGATGACAAAGACGGTTGAAAGCATTGCTGATACCATCGATAAAATTAAGAGGTTCCCTCAAATAATTCTTCAATGGAGATATTGGGAGGCAAAATATGCCAAACAGCTGATTTGTTATATGGATCTACTGATGAATTATTTTGTCGGTTATGTTACCAGGCAGATGAAAATAATTTCTGAGTGGATTAAGGCGGTGCAAAAGGTGATAAAAACTATCAAGGATTGGAAAATGATTATAAATCTGATTCTGGATTTTAAAATTCAGTGTGATGAATGTAAGAATCATCGTTTCAGTTTGCTTGGTTTGCTTTTGCAGTTGATGGTTGTGATTCCGAGTCCGCCGATAATACCTTTGCCGAAATTGCCGGATTTTGTGCTGGATCTTTCCGAATTTAGGACCGGTGTAAAAATTGTTTGGCCCGATCTGACATTTACCCCCCAGTTTATTAGCTTACCGAATTTGCCGGTTATTGATGTACCGAATATTCCGGGATTTGAACTTCAGATTCCAGGCTGGATGTTAAATTTCGAATTGCCTCAGTTACCAGAGTTGCCGGATCTTCCGGGGATTCCTTTGCCATTTTTGCCTGATCTTCCCCGTCCGCCGGAAATTCCGGAGTTGGCCCAGATAGTTATAGATCTTATTTTGACTTTACGACCGATCCTAAAAATTCTTTGTTTGATCATGAAAGCACTAATACCGGTGATGGAGTCTGCTTTGGAGGTGGAGATAGAGACGATGACTCAGCCGAATATAGATATAATTTTGCCGATCATAGCGGCACTGTCTTTCCAATTTCCGGCGATATCTTACGATTATGTGGAAAAAATAAAGATCTCGATAAGGACCAATATATCGGCGGAATTTGAACCGCTTTATCTGCTGGTCAAGAGCGGCACCGACTATTACAACAATGCGATTAGCGAGCTAGTGGCTTTGTTACAGCTATATATTGACTATTATGATCCGCAGGTTTTGATTGATAATGCGATAGCTATTGCCTATGAATTGGCACTTGAGGAGATAAAGGAGATATTTAGGAATGATTCGGATCCATCAAACAATGCAAATATTCAGGCTTATAAGAAGAGTGAAAAATTGCGACCTTTGATTTTAAAACTTGAAGCTGGTGAAAATCCCAACTCAATTACTCAGGATGATCTTGATAAAATTAAGATTGATGATGCTGAACTGAAAGAGGAACTTCGCCAAGCCCTTGAGGCGGCGGCTGGTGATTATGAATTTAGTGGTGGGTTGCCGGTGCGAGATGAGGAGATGATTAAGAGTTTGCCGGAAGCGGAGTCTGAGGAGATTAAGAAAATTAAACGGGATGAGCTCAGCTATAAAAAGTTGATGAAGACTCTTGCCGTGAAGTTGGATGATAATCCTTATTATGCTCAGCTTGTTTCCAAGACTACCGAATTTAGTCGAGTGATCAGCGATTATGTCGCCACTTTGCCAAAACAAGATATTCCGGAATTTTATAATCTTAAGGCTCAGGTAAGCTATATTGATTCTTCACATCCTTCTTTGAACAGATCTCTGGAGGAAATTGAAGCAAAGATCGCCCAGGAGGTTTTGCCGGAGGATAATCCTGGTATTGCGCATCTAGCAAATATTAGGGATGAGATGATTGCTTATACCAAAAATTTGGACGAAGCTAATAGGCTTCTGGCCAACAATACCGACGATCCAAAAGGGTTTTATAATGTCTTGGCGATGAGGGATGAGAGTCTTGAGCCGATTGTGGACTTAACTAATCCAAACAGATATCTGGCTGATTCCGATGGGCGGGATATTGCAAAACGGACAATGAGTGATTATGGTGTTTCGGCTTCGGGTGTGATGAAGGGTAGTTTTTATGGAAAGGAGATTGAGAATACTATGGCAGAGCTTGCTGGAGATAAAAATAGGATGTTAGCACAGGTAACTCTTGAAGCGCCGGAAGTGGATCAATTGGAATCTGCGGGGGCTTCGTCTGACTCATCTTCCTTGAATGTTCAGGCTCCACAAGGTGTATTTGTGGTTACTGGACCTGATGCGGCGGAAAATGTACTTTTTTATACCGAGGAGTTGAACGATAATCCGCATATGATATTTACGGATGTTGATAAAGATTTGGATGATGATCTTATTGTTTCGATGGGATCGGATGTTTATCTGAAGGAACGGTATAAGAGAAATCCTACAACGAGGCGGGGTAGAAATTTGGGAGATGGTCAGTTAAGTAGCTATTTAGCGAATTATGAGGCTGTGCAAAATCTAAATTCTGCCAGTTCCAGCTATAGAAGTGCGGATATTTCCTGGAGTAAGCATAAGAATGAAAAAATCATCGCTTATGAACTTTTGATCAGAAAATCTTTGTTTGATGATCCTGATTCTCCGGAAAAGAGGTATTTGGTTTTGACTACTCCCGCCAAGGGGGATCAAATCGATAATGATTCTGTGATTGAGTTAGCTGATCCTGAAAATCCAAGTGTGAGTATTGAACTTGATAATGGTAATTTTTACATAAATATTTTTGCTCTTGATAAAGATGGGAATAAATCTTTGATCTCAAATGAGGTTTTGATCTCTCCGTCGCAATGTGCGGACAAAACTCCGCCCTTTCCTGCTATAAATAATAGTTATAGAGTTCCGATCCATCAGTCTTTAAAAATTGATGCTCGCAACTCTTTTGATGCTGAGGGAGATATTATTGAGTATTATGTTGAGACTTTGCCTTATGCTCCAAGTGAGCTTGAAGCTCCTTATTCATTGCTTCCGCAAACGCTCTGGAGTGATATGAATGTAATAGTTGATAGTGATGGAGATGGCAATAAAATGAACGATAAGAGTAATCCAATTATTGTGATTCCGGCTTTCAGGAAACCTGGAGATATTGGAGTTCATAATTTTAAGCTTCATATTGTGGATCAGTCCGGCAATAGTTCGGCGCAGGATTTTAGTGTAGAGGTGTTTGTGCCGGAAATTACTTTGAGTGAGGTAATTTCGTCCAATCCGATTGCAGAGGGAGAAACTTTGGAGGAAACATATGGAAATGTGCCGCAAGTGCCTTTTGTTCTGATGAGGGAACGCAATGTGCTTAGAATTTTAAATAGACAGCTCGTGGCCATACCGCGTCTGGAAAAGATAATTACTCAATCGGCTCTTTTGTCCCAGGGGTATAGGACCGATGAAGCTGGGCAGTATAATATTAGGGATTTTGATTTGGAAGATATGATTTTGGTTGAGAATGATGCTGGAATGATTGTTTCCGAGATCCACCCAAAGACTGCGAATATTGGAGCTCTTGTTGATGGTTATAGTGTGGAGGCATATGAGGCTGTACCACCTGTGAGGCCGACAAGTCTGGGGATTATTGAGAATAGCACCGGAAGGACTATGGCGAGTGTTTATGTTGTGGCGGATTCCAATATAGATGTAACTGTGCATGAGCAATTTAGTTTTGAGGATTCGGATTTCAATTTGCTGTTTGGGGTTCATGTTAATGATCTTGATCCAACTGACAGTTTTGATTTTGTAAAATATCCGGCAGATAATCCGCATTATCCGGGAGGGGTTGCTTTGCTTGATCGTACTGATCCTGATCCTGATCCTGCGGCAAGCGGATCTAAAGTTGCTTTGATAGATACAGGTGGCAATATTCTGCTTACAAATGATAAAATGAGCATTAGCCATAAAGAGAATGACCATAAAATTGATCCATTGATCTATGAACTTCGTAGTTCTGATACTGTGGTGGCAGAGGTTTATGTTTCTGCAACCAGCGGCCTTAGTGAGGCTGTGATCCTTGGGCCGGATGATGTTCCATATGCATTGCCAAGGTCTCCAAGAAGTCTCAATTTTGGTTCTGAGCAGTATGATTATATTTTGCCGGAGGAAGAGCAAGTCGGTGATACTTCTGATGTTATTGATTTGGTTAATGAAATGATTCGCAATGGGGCGATTGACAATCTTTATACTGAGAATGGATTTGAGTTTGATCCTTTTGAATTTATTAGTAGGGCTCAATTCATAAAAGCTCTGCTTACGATGCTTTGTATAGTTCCGCGCAGTCCGGAGGCTTTTCTCCCCTATAATAATCAGGAAGTCGAGGGCGGATTTTACGATGTGCCTTATAATGATGGCTATTATGAATGGTATTACCCATATATTAAAGAGGCCACACTAAGAGGGATGGCTGAGGGATATCGAGGTGAGGAGGATAGAGATGTGGCGACTGGTTTGGCTCCTTTCCGCCCAGATAACACAATTACCCGAGCGGAGGCGGTGAAGATTATTATTGATTCTTTGGTAATGCAGGGAGTGCTGGATGGAAAGGCTTTTGCCGATATTGATCCGGAGAGTAGTGAGGTGGCCTGGTATGAGCCGTATATGCAGGCCGCGGTTGATTTAACGCCTTATTTGCCAGAGGGTGTTTATTTGCAAAATAATAATATCATTAAGGATATTGATTTGAATGGGCCTGATGAGGAGCTTGTGTTTATTGAACTTTTGCAAATGGTTGAGAGAGTGATTGCCGTTACAAATTGTCAGGAGCTTGATGCGGACAATGATGGCATGTCTGATTTCTGTGAGGAAAGATATAGAGTTGATAATCCTTTTGCAGATCCGGACCATGATGGTTTGAACAATGCTGAGGAATGTGCGCTGGGAATCAATCCGACTGATCAGGATACAGATCGCGGAGGGGTGCTTGACGGTGCTGAGGTTAATATTTTTGGAACAGATCCTTTGAATATTTTGGACGATCCTCTGGACAATGATGGAGATGGCTTAACCAATGCCGCGGAAATCTTGATTTACGGTACAAATCCGGAGGATCCGGATACTGATAACGGTGGCGTGCGGGATGGCGATGAGGTTTTTCAGGCCAGTGATCCGAATGATGAGCAGGATGAGGTCGCTCATTTTGGAGGGCTGAGTGATATCGGTAGAGATGAGAAAAAAGGAATTTATATTGTTCCGGCTGAATGTAATGTTTGCCCTTGTCCTTCAACTTTGCTTTATAAAGCTGATTTAAAGGAGGGTGACAAGGTGTTTGCGGAAATTGTCACCGAAGCACAAGACTATGTTTTCAATATGAGTCAGGAGTATATAATAAATACAATAAACACACCTTAAATAATGAAAAAAATCTCATTCTTAGTTCTTGCTCTTTTGCTTTTCCAAGTAAACAGTGCCTTTGCGGCCAATACTTTTTTGGATAGATTGAAAGAAAAAGTGAGTGATGTCCCGGATGCCAAGATTTTTATAGATAATGCTTCTCGAGATAATTGTCAGGTATCTTTGAATGTGATTTACGATGCTTTATTCAAAAACTACCTGAACTTTTTGGATATTCATTTCAAAAACAAGGATGCTACCAGTTCATTAACAAACACAGCCATAGCCAATTATATAGATTTTAAAAAGGATGTTGAGGGTTTGTATACGATTGTTTTGGCAAGGACGGCCAGCGATTTAACTGAGTGGAATGATACTTATTGGAATTACTCTCTTGGAGAGACGGGTCTGGCCCAAAAGATGTATGCGGATGAGAATAAGGATACCAAAGCTGAACTTGTGCCTTGGAGATACGCAAAGATATCCGACTATATGGTGAAATGTCAGGGAATCCAAGATCAATATATTGAGAGTGCGAAAAAAATATTAATGGATCGTATAGCTACCGCCGCCACTCAAAAAAGGCAAATAATCTTGGTTGATAAGTATAATGATATCAATGAAAAACTGAGAGGTTTGCAGTTTCATATAATCGAAATGGTTAATTTATATACTACCTTTCAAAAGCGTTACCCCAGCTTTACAGGGGATAAAATGCGTCAATAATGAAAAAACTGATACATATTACAATTAGTGCGCTACTTACTTTTTCCGTTCTGTTTGGTGGTTACAATACTCTGTATGCCGCCAAATATGATTTTGAGAATGGTGCTTATGATGTTAGCCAGGCGATGCTTTATCATGATGAAATAAATGAGATGTTTAATGAAAAAATTCTGACTGCAAAAGAGATTATTGATGGAGGAGATTTTAGTAATCCAAACCTTTATCCTCCGGACTGCGATTTTGGCGAAAGCTATGAAGATTGTAGTGCGCAATGTCCGGCTTCAAATGTGAGCACTTATTGTGTTTCGGCGACGGCAATTGATATGTATATGAGATATCTGGCTTTGTTATACAAAATTCGGGATGGCAGTTATGTAGACGCGATTGATAGTTTTACCTTAAATATTTTTAAACTCGCGGAATTGCACCAAGAGAAAGTGGAGGAGGAAATTGCGACTGCCGATAAATATATGATGGGAACTTTGGCTGTTTATGATGAATTTTTGCTTTCTTATGCGATGCATATTAAGTACGAGAAAATTATTGTTGGTTTGATAAAATATCGAACCAAACTTAAGGGACTTAAGCGCAGTATTGGAAGTATGATGCTCAGTATTATTGATGTGACCTCAACAAAATGCCAATAAAATTGAAACAATTTGCTTATGTTGGTTTTGGGATGATGCTTGGACTAGCAATTTTTGCGGTGCAATTTTTGCATGGGTCGGTTGCCTTTGGAGAAGAGGGGCTTAGTGGTTATGAGCAAATGGAAAGTTCTTTGCAGGATTTTGGTCAGAAATCAAATTGGAGAAAGGTTTTTGGAGATCTAAAAGAAGCGACTTCTCCAAACATCTATTATTTAATAATGGGAAAGCTTAAGGAAGTCGGGCATGATAAGGCGATTGAGGTTATAGCGGAGAACTACGGATATACGAAAGATCGGGCGGAGAGGATTGTGGACGGATCTTTGCTTGAGATCCTTAATGATCCGGAAGAGAAAAATGTAATTACAAGCGAGGAAGCTTTTAGGAAGCAGGCGACAATTGCGGCTGATTATGAATATTTGAAGGAAATTTTCGACTTGGAGCAAGAGCTGGATATTATGGTTAGTCCTCAGGAAATTTTTGCGAATGGCGATCTGGAAGATTCGGGATTTGATTTGGTTTATGATTTGACCGTGATTGAGCACATTCTTTTTTTGAATGATATGGATGTTCCGCAATTGGCAGTCTCTGCCAATTCTCTTAGTTCTCCTTATGTTGCGGAACTGGATAGTCCTCTTTTGGCTCCTGTGGATACCCCCGCTTTTGAAGATGAGCAGGGTGAGGGATCTGGTTCGGATGAAAATATTGATGAGGATGGAGAGAAGGATGATGGCGGGGTGGAAGCTGATGAACTGGATGAAGATGTCTGTCCGACAGAAAAGACTCCTCTGCAGACCGCTACGAATGCGCTAAGAGCGAAGGCTGGTGCTGGCCCTGCGCCAAGGACTCAGGGAGATCCTAAAACATATAATCAGACTGATGCGACAGCTCAAGCCGTTGCTGACAAGCTGGAAAAACTTTTGGCACCGACTACACCGCAAGAGTTTCTGGAGACTTATTGCCCGGGTAGTGAGACGGGAGCTTCGGCAAGTGCGGGCGTGGATGTGGGAAGTGCTACCGGGGTCCCAATTATTGATAGTGCTGGTTTAGGGGCCTCTGCCGGCTATGATAGCCCTTTGGGCATTAGTATGAATGTTTCTGTTTGTATGCAGATTGAGATGATAAAAAAGACTGTGAGTAGCTATAATGCCGGTGATAGTTGTATTCAATGTGAGGTCGAAGCTACTAATGAGAAATTGAAAAAACTTTTGAATCATACTTTGTTGCCAAATAAGACTGTGGGAAATATGTTTGAATCTGCTAAATGTGCCGGACCGATGGAAGAAACTCCGATTGCCATGAATATCGTTTTAAATGCGGTTCCTATCCCCTCTCCACCAAATGATGATCTTATTTTCGGAAAAAATATTGTGGAGGAATGGACAAAATTTGCCAACAAGACAGGGTGGTCTAAAACTGCTTTAAGCTCTCTGCCTGGGGATATTGTTGCGTTTGATACCATCGAAGAATCTCTTTCACAGGCCCAGCAACTTGAAGATAGTTTCTCTCAAAACGCTTTCTTGGTAGTCGAGGCGGAAAAAGCCGCTGAGAAAGCCGAAAACATGATGAGTCTTGCAGAAATAATTCGACCAAAGATTCAAAAGGCGACAGAATTTTTTGAAAATTATCAGGCAATATATTCCGATCAACTGTTGCCGGTTTGTCAGGGAGTTCTCTCGAAAGGTAATACTAAACAATAATATGAAAAAACTTGCGCTTACGCTTATAATTTGTTCAATGCTAAGTGGATCGACCTTTGGGCCGGCAGTCTTCGCCGCCGAAATTACGGGGAGCGACACCAAGAGTATTTCCAATTGTTTTTATAGGGGTGGGAAGGAGTTTGTTTCTTTTCTTTCAGCTACATTGGGTGCAAGTACGGGAATGGATTTCGTGGAGGGGCTTTATCAGCCCTGGCTTGATGTGTTTGCGCGTAATGCTTGTCATGCTTATGATATTTTGGCACTACTAAATGAAGAAGCAAAAGTAAGAAGTACCATCAGAAATGCCTATATGACTTGTAGAACAGATAATATGGATCGCTTGCTATTGGCATATAATAAAATTTCTGCAGAGATATATTATGTAAGGCATAAAGTGGATCCCGGCCTTGCCTGGAGCGTGCCTTTTTACGGATCTTTGCAAAACTTTGGTATTGTGGATGATGATATTTTGATTCCCAAAATGAGGGAGCTTTATTTGGAAGATAGTTCTGGAAATATTGGCGGGAAGTTTAGTAGCGATGAATTTAATCTTTTTTATAGAGATTTGACTGAGAAATATGCCGAAAAGTTTGATCCCAATAATGGTGAGTATGTTGCGCAATGCGAGGGAAGCTGGGCAGAAGTTAAAGAAAAATGGGATGAGTTTTATGCTTTTTTCATTGAGGGAGGAGCGATAAATAAATTGGAGAAGGATTACAACAAAACTATAGGAAGTAGCGTTGAGGCTCTAAAAAAAGAGGGAGAGGTCTTTACAAGCAAGGAGGGATGGTCAAATTTTGCTTTGAGTAAGTTTCAAGCAGGGCTTAAATTTGGAGATGCTCCGGGGGTGAGCCTGATGGGAAATTTTGATGGAGGCGCTTTTAGTTTGGACGGAGGCGACACAACGGGTTGGAGTAGTGAGGATAGCGGCTGGGATGAGTTTTCCAGCGATAGTCAGGCAATAAGGGCTTATAATCAGGCTTCAAATACTTTTTCATGGTGGGATGCCGCCTACAATCCGGGCGATAGCGCCAATTCTAATCTTATTGTGGAGAGATTTGAGGCTGTTGGAAAGAGTGATGAACTTTCTACAATGATCAGTAAATATACCAATTTGACAGCAAAAGTTGATACTATATACAGAAGCTCTTCAAAAACTGTGATGCTAGACATTTTGGAGCAACTGGATGGCTGGGATAAAGCTATAAGAGCATCTCTGCCTATTTTAAATGAAGTGAGCGAAACTTGCGGCAAAAAGGTCGCAGACAGAGCGGACAAGTAAAAAACCCCTTGGGCAAGGGGTTTTTTGGCTTTTCTAGGTTTTTAGTTCATGGGCATATGAACTAGGGCATACGATGAAGATTTTTATAAAGGATTAGTAATTTTATTTGTGTACCAGTCCGTAGACCAGGTCGAGGAATCTCTCTTTAATTCTTTCTTTTTGCTCTATTCCGTTCAGTTCCATTGTTATATCTGTGACTTGAGACAGGCAATATGGACATTTGTGTATGTGGCTTGAAATTGATTTACCACAGGAGAGGCAGTGAATGATCATGGTGATGAGGGGAAAAGTTAAATGATGTAATAGTGTTCATCCTCTTCACCTTTTTGCCTATTGATAACTACTTTTTGCTCCGACGCTTTTTTTATAGGAGCTGAAGTAGGTTCATGCTTGTTTTCTGTGGCCATTTTTTCTAGGAAATTATGTACAGCACTTTCTTTAATCCTATACATTCTTCCCAATTTTACCCCTTCAAGCTTCCCATTCTTAATAAATTTCAGAATGGTGAACGGATGTACTTGGAGAATATTGGCAACCTGTTCTGTGGTCAGAAACTTTTCAATCATTTCAGGGGATAATAATAAGTTTTGTTAAAGTTTATTAAACTTTAACAAATTCTATCATATTTTACTAAGGTTTTCAATACTCTTGCGAGACTTTTTTAAAGATCGGCGTTGAGTAGAATTTAGCATGGTGTATTAAAGTATGCAAGAGTTTTTTAAACTTTATTAAAGTTTATTAAATCCTAGAAAGCATTTTACCATTCCCTAATTTGTTTAATATAGCTTAATTACACTAAAGTATATTAAACAATACTAAATTTTATTAAAGTATATTAAACTTTAGCGAATAGATTAATGGAGACTATTTCATCATTTTTTTAAGCCACTGACCTGTATGGGATATTAAAATTTCCATAACTGCCTCAGGAGTACCTTGGGCAACAATCGTTCCTCCACAATCTCCCCCTTCAGGCCCCATATCTATAATATGGTCAACGGATTTAATTACATCAAGATTGTGTTCAATAACCAAAACTGTGTTTCCCATGTCAACCAGCCTCTGAAGTACATCAAGCAGTTTTCTTACATCATCAAAATGCAGGCCTGTGGTCGGTTCATCCAGCACATAGAGGGTTTTACCGGTAGATCGTTTGGAAAGCTCCGTAGCGAGCTTAATACGCTGAGCCTCACCACCGGAGAGTGTGGTTGCGGATTGACCCAGGTGAATATATCCTAATCCAACCTCACTTAGAGTTTTTAGCTTGGACTTGATGTTTGGTATGGCTTTGAAAAACTCCATAGATTCATCAACAGTCATTTCCAAAACTTCATGGATGTTTTTGCCTCGATAACGAATTTCCAAAGCTTCGCTGTTATATCTTTTACCTTTGCAGGACTCACAAGGCACATAAATGTCCGGCAAGAAGTGCATTTCTATCTTTTTTATACCATCTCCCCGACAAGCCTCACAGCGCCCTCCTTTTACATTAAAACTAAATCGTCCAGCTTTGTAGCCACGGGTGCGAGCTTCCGGTGTTTTGGAGAACATGTCGCGAATGTCTGTAAAAACTCCGGTATATGTGGCCGCATTACTGCGCGGTGTCCTACCGATTGGAGATTGGTCGATATTGATTATCTTGTCCAGGTGCTCCATGCCCATAATATCCTTGTGTGCACCGGGTCTGGCTTTGGATTTGTATAGTTTTTGTGAGACTTTGCGCACCAAAATATCATTGATAAGGGTTGATTTTCCTGATCCTGATACTCCGGTTATCCCGATAAAGGTATTGAGAGGGATTTTTGCGTTTACATCTTTGAGATTGTGTTCCGTCGCTCCAAGAATTTCTAAATGCTTGCCGTTCCCCTTTCTGCGCTTCTTAGGTATTGGGATTTCAACTTCTCCGCTCAAATATTTCCCGGTTACCGAGTTTTTGTTCTTCATTATTTCGCTAGGGGTGCCGTGAGCTATCACATTTCCGCCGTGCTTCCCCGCTCCGGGGCCAATATCAAAAATATAGTCTGCGGCAAGCATGGTGTCTACATCGTGTTCTACCACAATAACCGTATTTCCTAGGTCTCTAAGGGAAATCAGAGTTTTTATCAGTTTGTCGTTGTCGTTTTGGTGCAGGCCGATGCTCGGCTCGTCTAACACATAAATTACGCCGGAAAGCTTTGAGCCAATTTGGGTGGCTAGGCGGATTCTTTGGGCTTCACCTCCGGAGAGGGTGTTGGCCGTGCGGTTTAGGGTTAGATAGGAAAGCCCCACATTTTCCAAGAATAGTAGTCTGTTTTGGATTTCGTGGAGGATTCTGTCGGCAATCTGTGTTTTTTCTGCGTTTAGTTTTAGATGTTGGAAGAAGTCGATGGATTTCTTTACGGAAAGACCGGTTACATCAATAATTGAATTATCATTGATCCTTACAGCCAAGACCTCGGGTTTTAGCCGTTGCCCTTTACAAGTTGGGCATTGCAAAATCCGCATATAGCCTTCGATCTTTTTGCGAACATAGTCTGAGTCTGTTTCCAGGTATCTGCGTTCCAGGTTTGGCACTACTCCCTCGTAATTGGTCTCGTAACTGCCTGTGAATGATGAGCCCTCCTCTTCAGGCCTTTCTGTCCCACCAAGGGCAACTTTATATTTTCGGCTTTGGTCTCCGTGCAGAACTATTTTCATGGCTTCTTCTGAAAGCTCTGCTATGGGGGTGTCCATGGAAAATTTGTGCGCTTTTGCAACTCCTGCCAAAATTCTGTTGTACCATCCTAGGTGGGATGTTGTTGTAGACCAAGGTAAAATGGCTCCCTGCCCCAGGGTTAGCTTTTTGTTTGGGATGATTAGATCCGGATCGATCTCCAATTTTGTTCCAAGCCCGTGGCATTCGGGACAAGCTCCGTGCGGACTATTAAAAGAAAAAGTTCGTGGGGAAATCTCAGGAATATTGATATTGCAGGCTTTGCAGGCAAAATGTTCAGAATAGAGTTTTTCTTTGCCGGTATCGTGATCTGCAACTATGAGCAGGCCTTCGCCGAAACGAAGAGCTGTTTCAATAGAATCATAAAGCCTGTTGCGATCCGGGTTTGGAAGGTCTATTTCCTGTCCGGAATTGAGTTTTTGGACTTTCTTGCCAAAATCTTTTGTGACCAGACGATCCACTACTATCTCTATATTGTGTTTTTTGTTCTCATCCAGCTCGGGCAAATCGATTATCGGATAAACTTCTTTATCGATGCGAATACGCACAAAGCCCTCTTTCTTAATTTTTTCGATACTTTTTTGATGGGTGCCTTTTTTGTCTCGGATGATCGGGGAAAGGATCAAAATTTTCTTTCCTTCTTTGAGTTTGGCAATGTCGTCGAGAATTTCCTGGGCTGTTTGTCTTTCGATGGGCTTATCGCACTTGGGACAGTGGGGTGTGCCTACTTTTGCAAATAGCAGGCGCAGGTAATCGTATATTTCTGTGACCGTTCCCACTGTGGAACGGGGGTTTCGCGGAGCTGTTTTTTGGTCGATGGAAATAGCCGGCGAAAGTCCTTCAATGCTCTCTACTTCGGGCTTTTCCATTAGTTGAAGAAAATTCCTGGCATAGGTGGAAAGGCTCTCCACATAACGCCTTTGGCCTTCGGCATAAATTGTATCAAAGGCAAGCGAAGATTTCCCTGAACCGGAAAGACCGGTAATAACCGTGAATTGATTTTTGGGAATCTCAACATTGATACTTTTGAGATTGTGTATTTTAGCCCCTTTTATGATTATTTTATCGTTTTGCAACTGTTGGAAAGATTATCTAATTAGCAAGTGAAGATTTTAGCACGCTTTTTTGGAATCGGCAAGTGGGAAAAATTGAGGGGCGTGGAGGATTTGAGTAGGATGGTTTTAATTTAATTTTATTGTATGTCTAATGAAATATCCAGGGATGAATATGCAAGATTGCTGAAGATTTCTGAGGGAAATACGGTTGAAGGTGCTGTATTTCGGGGCTCTGACTCTCAAAATAGCGGCCCACTACTTGGTGAGGGGTGGATTGATTTTGGTGAAAAGGCGATGAAGGTTATTGAAAAATAGTGTTGTCCAGCGCCGTCGTTTCCTCGGGCGCTGGGGTGTGTAGGTCAGAAACCTGTAAGCTCGCATTCGACTCCTTCGGGGGTTACGCATTCGAAGGAGCAACGCTTCTCGTACCCTCCATCGTGACCGCCGTAGGGAATACTGAACGAATATCTTACTCGTACCCCCCCTTTTGCAGTGGGCCCATATGTGGTTTTACCCACATATTCTGCCTTCGTCGGGATTTCACTCTTTTTAGCTTCACAGGCCTCCCGATCCGCAATAGCGGTTCGGTAATCCCACCGTGTTCCCGCACAGCTTGCCAGAAGCAAGACTACGAATAATGTGATCATCGCCTTCATGTGACTATTCCTTTCGTTGTGGCAAACGCACTAAAAAGTCGTTTACCTAAGTTTTAAGGATCCTACACTACCCCAATTTAAACACTTTTTTCTAGTTTTGTCAATGATTCCTCTCTCCCACTAGCACTTTTCCGTACTTTTTGTGGTTTTCTTTTTTGTCGAAGAGGTATTCCAGTGCCAGGTAGCCGGAAAATAAAAATGGCACTATCATAAATCCGATATTCATTTCCAAAAGTACATTGAAAATTGCATGGAGGCCGACTGCTAGCAGTAAACCTTCGAGCATTCTTTCTTCGTGGAACATCTTTTCTTTGTGCCATCCTAAGATCTTGTGCAGGCGCAGCATCCATTTGCCCCTGCCATCCCTGATCTCCTGCTGGAGCACTGTCTTGGCAAAGTGGGCTTCTCCATAATAAAATCCCAAAACTCCCGAGAACATTATGTGGGCGAAGGTGGAGAAACTGGAGCGGAACAAAAAGGGCATGAAAAGGTTGCTCACGCCTTCGGTGAGCCAGATATTGTAGAAATAGAGAATGTTTTCGGTGAAGGCGAACCCAAGGGCGGCGATTACAAAAAATTCAATTGAATCATCTACACAACGGAGGTTTTTGTCGTCATCGACCACTTTTATGCTGAAAAATTTCATTAGCTCTTCGAGGATTCCCACAAAAACGAAAGTTATTAGGAGGCTTAGGGGAAGTTTTACAAGAGTTGTGATGCCGATTATGTCCTCGTTGTAGAAGGATGCGAGGTGGAAGGCATTTATTGAGGGGAAAAATTCCCAGAGAGCTTTGTAGATTAGGATGGGGAAAACGGCTATGGCTCCGGCGATGAAGGTCATAGCTACCAGTTTTTTGTCTTCGGGCTGCTTTTTGTAGTAGATATAGCCCCAAATATAGGCGGGAACGAGTGCCAAGGTGATTGAGCCGATAATCTGCATAAACTGGGGCATTTCTTGATATTTATGGTATATGTTATTATACCATTTTTATTCCTGTTCGGCAAGGTTGATAGTGTTACTTTTGCCTTTTAGATCGTGCAAATTGTCGATTTCGGTGGTGGTGATGATGCTTTGACAGTCTTTTATGGTGTCGAGGAGGTGATCTTGGCGCTCGTGGTCAAGCTCGGAAAAGACATCATCAAGCAGGAGGATGGGGTTTAGGCCGGTTTTTTGTTTGATGAATTCGATTTCCAGGAGTTTGAGGGCCAAAAGGACTGTGCGGATCTCCCCTCTTGAGGCGGATGTGGTGAGGGGCTTTTCGTTGATGAAGAAGATTAGGTCGTCGCGGTGGGGCCCGATTGTGGTGGTGGATTGGATTAGGTCTATGTCGCGGCGGTTTTTAAGGCGCATGTAGAAATCCTCTTTGGTGAGGGCTTTTGTTTCGTAGTCGGCGGTGATTTCGTCTTTTTCGCCGGAGATTCGTTGGTATATTTTTGTGAGTTGCTCGTTGATGGATTCTACCAGGCTGAGGCGTTTTTCGATGAGAGTACTGCCAAATTCCACCAGTTCTGTGTCCCAGGCGTCGAGGTCTTGGAGGAGGCTTGCGGTGGGCTGGTTGGCAAATTTGGCTTTTTTTATTTGATGGAGGAGGGCGTTTCTTTGCTTGAGAGTGCGAGTGTATTTGATTAGGGCGTGGAGGTATTCACGGTCTACCTGGGAGAGGAGGATGTTTAAGTAGCGGCGGCGGAGGGATGGGCTTAAGTAGAGGATGTTCAGATCTTCCGGATGGAAGAGGACTGTGAGGAAGTTGCCGATGTATTCGCTATTTTTTAGGTTTACTCCGTTTTTTTTGAAGTTCTTTTTTTTGTTGGGATAGCTGGAATAGAAAACTTCGAGTTCGCTTTTTTCTTCGCCAGTGAGGGCTTGGGCTTTTATTCGGAAATAATCCAAATCCCATTTTGTAAGATCTTCGTTATGGCTCGAACGGAATGATTTGCCGAGGGAGAGCATGTAAATGGCTTCCAGAAGGTTCGTTTTGCCGAGGCCGTTTTGGCCATGGAAGATGGTGATTTTTGGATCAAGAGTGAAATTGAAGGAGAAATCGCGGTAGTTTCTGAAATTTTCTAGTTGAAGTGTGGACAGTTTCATATTATATTTTGTCTGCTATGAATAAAAACTCTTCAAAACTCGCTTGGCTGGTGACGGGACTCTAAAACTCCTGCTGTTTATATTGTATAACTAATTCTAAATATGTCTAAAGTAAAAAATGAAATAAGTATTGAAAGTATGCGTCACTCCTGTTCGCATATTCTTGCGCAGGCTGTAATGGATATGTTTCCTGAGGCTAAGCTGGGAATTGGGCCTAATATTGAAAATGGATTTTATTATGATTTTGAACTTCCGCGGACGCTTATCCCCGAGGATTTGCCGATTTTGGAGAAGAAGATGCGGCAGATTGTCAAACAAAACCAGAAATTTGTGAGGAGGGAAGAGCCGGGAAAGATGGCGATCGATTTCTTGCAGCAGACAGGCCAGAAGTATAAAGAGGAATTGGCTAAGGAATATGTTGAGGCGGGTGAGGTAATTAGTTTTTATGAAAATTTTAAACCGAATGTTCCGGAGCCGACTTTTGTGGATCTTT
>Ga0180007_10002187_pt1 | contig 23878 bp, 24 predicted proteins | sample MM_PC_MetaG_FD_121122 | JGI IMG/M metagenome (GOLD analysis project Ga0180007, IMG submission 121122) | Groundwater microbial communities from the Aspo Hard Rock Laboratory (HRL) deep subsurface site, Sweden - MM_PC_MetaG | ecosystem: Environmental > Aquatic > Deep subsurface > Groundwater... | reverse complement strand
CTTTCTCAAACCAAATTTAACGGCAGAAGTCTTCTTGCAGTAAGGGCATTTTTTCATTTGAGTTCACCTCAAATACTCCTGAGTTGAACTTATATATTAATCTGTCGTTTAGTTAACAGTGTCGCTTCTATTATGAGATTTTCTTTGTCTACATCAAATATCTTTCCAAGGAACTGCTCGCAGGCATAGATGTTTGTAAGGGCATGATTGGTTATTTCAGATACCCTCATTTTACCTCCGAATATTGCTAAGAATGGGATTAAGTTATCTGCTAAGTTGGAGTCAATAGGTGCTTTGCTTTCTATCTCTTTTAGTAATTTGTCAGCAGCTTCTTTTCCGACTTCTTCTGAGCGCTTTCCTCTTTCTCCTAAGATGTCTGCTCCTATGATGATGGGATTGTTAAAGTCAATATCCTCTGGGTTTTTTGAGAAGGTTGCCCATAAAGTGATACCTGAGCCTGTTGATAATGTGTCAGGGTATTCTGTTCTTATCTGCACAGGGCAGTTTAACTTATTTAAGGTAAATTTAGCTGAGCTTGCCTGTCTTTCTGCTACTTGGGCTTTTTGCAAGTCAAGAGAAGCGTGCGAGATTCCTTTTATATGGATCAGATTGTGCTGTTCTGTTAGTTCTATACTAGGGGCTTTTTTTATATTATCTAGCGTGAACTTTTGTTTTATCTTTATATCTACTTTGCCTTGGCCTTTGGGGTAATAGCCTCTTTTTTCCAGCTTGGCTTCAATGTCTGCGTATCTTTTCAGGTGAGGGAGTATAACATTATTTAGATAATCAAACTGAGGACTCCATGAAACATCTGTGCCTCCTGTTATTTTTAACCTTACTTTTGAATCTGCAAGGATTGATGGGATAAGAAGTGATTGTAAAAGCAAGGTTATAGAGCCTGCTGTGCCGATGTCTATAGATATAGTATGGCCTTTTATCTTTCCAGGCCAATACTTTAAGTTAGTGGAGCCAAGTTCAGCGCCTTCTGTTTTTGCATTGCATAAATCTTCAAGTGCTTTTATACAGAATAGATGTTGATTCTTTAATCCGGGTTTGTCTCTCCCTTTTCTTATATCTGTTATTTCAAATGGTTTTTGGAGTATTGTAGACAGAGCTAGGGCTGTTCTTACGATCTGGCCTCCGCCTTCGCAGTGCGAACCGTCTAGAGTAATCATAAGAATCAAAGAAATCTTTATCCTTTAAATAACTTACCAGTCTATCTTGTCAAGGTCAGATTCTATACTGTCGAGCTCTTGTGTGTTAAGGTCTGCATTGACTGAATCTATATCAGACATTCCAGATTCGATTGCAGATGCGTCTGTTGCTTCAGGTGCAGTTACTGGAGAAGCTGCTTGTTTTTGGCAGCCTATTGCAACTATGCTCAACAACAAAGCCATTAATATTATGTTTTTCATCATTTTAATCATTATTCACCTCATTATATTTAAATGTTGTTTTTATAGGAAACAACTTTAAATTGATTGGATATAACTTAAAAATAAAAACTAAGCTGAAGCTTCTGCTTCAGCTGGTTCTGTTGTTAAATCTGATGCGGCTTCCTGTTCTGCTTGGTCTTCAGGAGCATTCAATTCATCTTCTCCACCCGCCTGCTTTATGTTAAGCAAAATGCTCCTTAGTAATTTTTGGGAGCCCTGAAGTGAGTTCTGCGCTTCTTTTAACAGGTTATGGCCCTCTTTTGCAAGGGTTTTTGATGTTTCTAGATCATCAGATGCTGCTGCTTCTTTGAATTTATCTAATGCTTGTTCATAGCTTAGTTTAGCTTCATCTGTCTTAGCATTAAACTCATCAACTAATGACTGTATGCTTGTTGTGTCTATGCTTTGTTCTTCCATTCTTGATAAAACTCTTTCTAGCTTGGCTTCAAGACTCTTTACCTTGATAATGACTCCACCTATCTTAGAAGCTGTTATCTTTCCTGTCTGAACTGCTAATCTTTCTTTTATCCTTAGCCATGCTTTTTTTATTGTTTTAGAAGCTTCTATTATCTGCTCTTTGTCTTCTGAGCTTTCGATTACAGATTTTGCATCTTCAATTTCAGATATCATTAAATCCACATCTGCTATAATCTCCTTGGCTTCTTCTTCACTTAAATCTTCATTTGATTCAACATTTGCCTTTACTTTATTAAGGTGCTCAAGGATGTTTCCGGCTGTATTCAACAGGAATTCCTTTGCGTTTTCTTTTATTTCCTCCCTGACTTGATTGCATTCTGCATCTTCATTTCCTTCACATTCTTTTACTCTTGCTTTGACTTCATTAAATTTCTGCTGTGATTCATTATACCTGTTTCTTGCTTCTATGTATTTTTCTTTTGATTCTTTATATTTTTCTTTTGCGTTTTGGAGCTTTTCTTTTGTTATCTGCCTTGCTTTGAATTCCTGATTTTCTTTATATTTCCCCAGATTGGGGTCATTTTTCAGCTCTTTAAGCTCATTTAGCTTTTCAAGTTTTCTCTCTTCTACTTTCTGAAGACTGTTTAGGCCTTTTTCTGATAATTTGCCTACAAGTTTTAATCTCTCTTGAATATTTTTTTGGCATAATTCAGAATTAATCTCTTTGTTGCATTTGCCTGCCGCTGTCTGAAGCTGTTCTTTTTGGAAGTTTCTGAACTCTTCCATATTCATTTCCCTAACTTGTTGAATATTTTTTATCTTGTCTTCCTTAGGCATATCACCTTCCTTAACTGCTTTTACTCCTTCTTTTATCTGTTCTTTGATATCTAATCCTTTTTCCTGAATATTATCCTTCACTTCTGCTCTAACCTGTTTCATATCATCACTTAAGCTTCCTCCTGTCCTGCCTAGAACAGAGTCTGGCTGAGCTGAAACTATGCTCAATAGAAATAAGCTTATTACCAAATATGCAAATGTTCTTTTCATTTTTCCTCCTGGCAATCAATCTGCCTAACTAATCATTAGATAAGCTTATTTATAAAGAAACTTTTTTTCGATGGAATTTAAAGCTTCATAGACCGGTTTAAAGCTTTACAGAGCCCAGTTTGGGCTTGATTTTCTTTATTGAGGTTTTTAATTCTTTTATAATCTATTGAGGGTTTTAGAAATGTTTTTATATTAGCTGGATTAATTTCTTAGTATGAAGGCGGCTGCATATTTAATTGTTTTATTTTTTTTATCTAGTTTTGTTTATGGGGCAGTTATACATGGCAGTATATATGATCTGTCTTTAGATGAGGCAAAAGATATTAAAGTTGAGATTGATACAGAGCCAAATCAGCAGTTCATATCTAAAAATGGAGAATATTCTTTTGAGGTTTCATCAGGGGAGTATATTTTGACAGCAACGCATCCAGTATCTGGATTGATCGAGTCAAAGGCTGTTGAGAACATATACATAAGGGGCGATGGAAGTTTTGTCTTAGACCTTATATTATTCCCAGTTATCGATACTGGATTAGCAGGGGAGATGGATGATATCAATGTTGATGATGATTATTTTAAGGAGAATCCCAGACATCCCATTGTTTTTTTTATAGCATTATTCATGGTTATCATTATGGCAGTTATTCTTGCTTTTTATACTTTTAAAAAGATAAAAAGTCCAGAGAACAAAAAACTATCTGAAAAGGAAAGGCCTGACGATTATTATTCTAGGATATTAGATATGATAAAAAAGGAGAAAAGAGTTACTCAGAAAGAAATAAGAAAACAATTTCCTTTATCAGAGGCAAAGATAAGCCTGATTATAACTGAGCTTGAGAGCAAGGGAATAGCTAAGAAGATAAAGAAAGGAAGGGGAAATATAATAATTCTGAGGAAAAAATGAACATAATAGTTACTGGGGGTGCTGGCTTTATAGGCTCTCATCTTTGCGATGAGCTTATCGAGAGGGGAAATCAGGTTATATGCATTGATAACTTTAGTTCGGGGGATAAGAAAAATGTACTGCATCTGCTCGGGAATGATAATTTTAAGCTAGTGAATCATGATATTACCCGGACAATAGAGATAAAATGGCCTGTTGATCAGATCTATCATCTTGCTTCAAGGGCATCCCCGGTAGATTACCAAAAATATCCTGTCGAAACAGCACTGGCGAATTCTGTCGGAACTAATAATATGATAAGGCTCTCTATGGTGAAGGGCGCTGTAATGCTGTTTGCTTCCTCGTCAGAGGCATATGGGGAGCCAAAGAGCCACCCCCAAAAAGAATCTTATTGGGGCAATGTAAATCCCGTAGGCATTAGAAGCTGTTATACTGAGAGCAAAAGATTTGGAGAGGCATTGATAACGGCTTATCACAGAAAATATGGGATTAAAGCAAATATAGTGAGGATATTCAATACATATGGCCCAAGAATGCGAAAAGATGATGGAAGGGTCGTATCTAATTTTATAACCAGCGCACTTAGAGATGAGCCTTTGGCAGTAAATGGGGATGGGGGGCAAACAAGGAGTTTCTGCTATATCTCTGATATGGTTGATGGCTTAATAAGGGTTATGGGCTCTTCATTCACAGGCCCGAAAAATATAGGGAACCCCCATGAAATAACTATTCTTTATCTGGCAAAAAAGATTAAGCAAATGATACAATCCGACTCTGAAATTACATTCAACCCCATGCCAGAGGATGATCCTACTAAGAGGCAACCAGACATTTCAAAAACAAGAAGGCTTACAGGGTGGGAGCCTCAAGTCGGATTAGAAACTGGTTTAAAGAAAACTATAGAATGGTTTAAGAAATTATAAGGCAGGCGCTGATCTTATCTAATAAACCAAATGATTTATATACATGTTTTTTCTAGATATCCCTATGGGGTTGGACAGAAAATATTTTAGGCTTATATTGATCAGTTTTACTCTTTTATTTATTCTCTTATTAGTCTATGCCCCTCATTTTAGCTATAAATACCCTTATCATATTGATGAATGGAGGCATATTTCAGAGTCTTTGAAATTAAGCAAAGGGGAATTGCCGCAGGGGTATCTTATTTTAGAGATTGGTTTTAATATCTTTTTATTGGCCATAATCAAGTTGGGGTTTGATGTTGTTTTGATATATAAATACCTTCCTGCATTATTTGCAGTTATCTCATCTTTGGTTTTATTCTTTTTTATCTATAAAAAAATGGGCAGGCTTTATATTGCTTTGTTTTCTATGTTATTTTTTGCTTCTTTAAGGAGCAATGTGAATCTTACAGGGTTGTGGTTTTTTACTCCATTAACATTTGCAATACCTCTGATATACCTATTTTTCTGGCTTTTTTCAGAGGGTGTTGAGAAGAATAACCTTAAATCAGTTTATTGGAGCTTGTTTGTTTATTCTATAGTTTTTATCTCTCATCCTATATCTGCAACTTTTATGCTGCCAATCCTTCTGGTTTACCTGACAATACACAGAAAATTTGTTAAAAAGCATTATAAACCACTGCTAATAATCTTGGCTGTTCCTGCTTTAATGTTTATTGTTTTATTTGAATTTTTTTGGCAAAAAACCTTTATCAAAACATTAAAGTTTTTATCCACATTTATATTTTTCAAATACGGGTGGGGGGTTTTGGAGATTAGGTATAATATAATCACTTTTTATGGTATTTTAGCGTTTATACTTGCTATTTTTGGGGTTTATTTTGCCTATAGAAAAAGGCAATATCTGCTGATGGCATGGCCTTTAACCCTGCTGTTTTTTATTTTATTATTCCATCTGTTTAGTTTTACAATATTTGCCCCTTACCAGCGGCTTTTATATTACACTATGCTGGGGTTAGTTCCTTTGAGTGCAATTGGGCTTTATTATCTGCTGATGCTGCTCAAGGACCTATTAAAGAAATGGCTTAAATATATCTGGGCAGTCAACTTGATTATTTCTGTTATCTTGATATTTGTTTTTGCTGTTGTTTTTCAGGGATATTATAAACTAGGTGGGCAGGTAGCTTTGTATCAGCTAGTGGATGATAACAGCTATGAAGCAATAAAGTTTTTGGAGAATTATCCCAAAACAGTTGTTTTGGCCCCTGTGTTTACATCTACTGCAATCTATCCCATCTCCGGGCATGATATTGTTGCTACATTATATTTTTATGGGCTTAATAAGAGAAAGCTTGTTGAGGAAGCATATTTATCTGGAAACTGCACTAATGTTTCTGAGCTTGCAAAAAAGAATAATGCTACATTCATTCTGAACGATGTTTCGATGGGCAATTGCGGGTGGAATGAGATTTATAATGATGGATATTACATATACTCGTTAAAATAATCGGCTTTTTGGTATGCATGGCACAATCTGTTTTGGCTGGGAAGCTGAGTTTTACTTCCTTGCATACATTCTTATCGCAAAATTTATAAACTGTAAAATTTATTGCGTCGTTATGACATGGGGGGAACTTTTTGAGGTAATCGATAGGATTCAGGATGTAATTACATTATTCGCAGTTCCTGTTGCAGTTTACCTTCTTTACCGCATTTATAATAAAATTATGAACCAGCATGGGTGATTAAATGGGCATTATAGACCAAAAAGGAAGATTATTTGGCAGGATTAATGTGATAGACTTTACAATCTTAGTAGTTGTCCTTTTGGTTGTTTTAGCCGGTGTAATCTATTTTCTTAGAGGTGAATCCTGGGTTGAGGTTAAGCTAATAGTCTGTGATGAGAATCCTGCAATCAAGCTGTCAGGGGTTATAAACTGCGGGCATACCAACATATTATTCTTGGATAGTGTGCAGCCTGGCGATGTTGAGACAGAAAGGGGTAAGGTGATTGCAAGAATAAATGACATAATCCTTATGCCGTCTATTGATAAACCTCTTGACCAGAAATACAATAGCATAATTCTGGGTGTTGCTATTTTAGCTAAAAAAAATTGGGATAATGATTTAATATATAAAAACGCCATTGTTAAGGCAAACAGCATATTAAAATTAAAAACTGATAAATCTATTATTCACGGCCGCATTTTTTCACTCGGTGCTTTGGGCAGCAATGACAGCAGCCGAAAAGATTCTTTATTGGTTAGGGAGGAAGTGGAATTACAGCTGCTAAACCAGGAGGAGTGGGTTGCAAATGCAATAAAAGTAAATTCTACAGAGGTTGATTTGAATGGAAGAGTTGTCGCGAGGATAATCTCCAAGGAAGTATGGCCTGCTGAAATACAAATAGTGAGTGATTCAGGCGAGGTTTTCAGGAGAATTTCTCCGATATACAAGGATATTACTTTAAGGGCAGAGCTCTTAGTTGAAAAGGCTGGTGAAAATGATTATTATTATAATAAGGCACCTGTCAAAGTTGGCGAATCACTAAGAATTGCCACTAATAATATATTAATCAGCGGCACTATTACAAGAGTTTGAAGGGTGGTTGGGTGATACAAAAATCTTTATCTATGCTTGAAAAAACAGATATATTTATCAGTTCTAGATTTATTAATTCTTTGTCGGTTTTTGCTTCAAAACTGATTTTTTTATTTGCAGCTCCCATTAAATCAAGCATCTTAAAAAAAGAGCTGAATTCGTTGATTTCTAAATTCAAGAATCACCCTGTTCAGGTAATCTCTTTATTGTCCATTTTTACATTTGCTACAGAAATTTTCTTAAGCATGATTTTAGGCGATATAACTCGTTTTCTATTTGTTGAATTATTCCTAATAATCTTATGTATCTTTGGGCTTTTTATCAAATCAGATTTTGAGAGCATTGTAAAGAACAGCAGGATTTTCAATGCAATAGAGGGAGTATTATGCCGCCTGCTCCATTAATCAGCGTAATTGTTATATTCAAGAATGAATATAAGCATATCCGAAGATGTGTGAGTTCTATTCTTAATCAAAGCTATAATCGGTTTGAGTTAATACTTGTAAATGATGCATCTATTGATGAAAGCAAGAATGTAGTTAGGGCATTTAATGATGAGCGTATTGTTTATTGCGAGAACAATGAAAGCAAAGGAATTCCCCATAGCAGAAACATTGGATTGGGAATGGCAAAAGGCAAATACATATTTTTTACTGATGCTGACTGCATCGCCCATAAGACATGGCTTGAAGAAGGCTTAAAATCCCTTCAGAAAGGTTTTTTGGGTGTTGAAGGCAGGCTGGTTTATCTCTCTAAGAAACCTTCTATAAGTGATAGGGTTGTCCAGAATCTGTCAGGGGGTTTTTGGCCAACAGCAAATATGGGATATGCTGCTGCGGTGATAAATAAGATAGGGTGCTTTGATATCACTTTCGGGAACTATGCTTCGGACAGGGATATTGCTTTTAGGGTTATGCATCATGGAAAAATATGTTTTAATAAAAAGATGATTGTTTACCACTGTGTAAAAAAGTGGAATTTTAAGCGGCTGATCAATGACTCTAAAATTGGCGCTGTTTCAAGAGTTCGCTTAATAAAAAAGCATAATGACAAGACTGACAGGCTCTGGAGGGTTGTTCTGGCAAAGCACCTTTTTGGGATATTGTTCCCTCCATCGGTTTTCTTGCATAAACTATTAAACTACAGGGTTTCAAGTTTCAGGGATATCAAGGTAATGTTATATTTTTATCCGGCATTCATTGTTGAAAGGTATTTTATTTGGAGGACTGCTGTCAAGGAGAGGGTGTTTTTGATATGAAATCAGTGGTTTATAGAAAAGCAAAAACTTTTGTGAGGGAATTAAATGAATCCGGCCTTGTCCCTGCGCTTAAGCTGGCTTTTGGGTTTTTCCGCTTTCTTTATTATAGGACTTATCCATTTTACAGGAGATTTGTTCTTAGGACTGTACAAGGCAGTAAGATGTACTTAGATATGGAAGATGCAGGTGTATCCCAAACACTTATCAAAAGGGGGATTCGGGAAGGACTGCACACTTTCCTGATAAAAAAAGAGTTAAAGCCAGGAGATTGTGTTTTGGATATTGGCGCAAACATAGGCTACTATGCATTAATTGAGGCTTCAATAGTCGGCGCTGAGGGCAAAGTTTACGCAATTGAGCCTGAAACCTCGAATTTTAGCCTGCTTTTGAGGAACATTAAAGTTAATAATTTTTCTGGAATAATAGATGCGTTTAATATAGCAGCTTCGGATAAGAATGGGTTTTCAAAGTTTTACATAACAAAAGCCTCAAATTCCCACACTATGCTTCCCGGGAGCGTTCACAAAATTGTAAGGCATGCAACAGTAAGAACAACAAAGATAGATTCGTTTTTAGAGGGAAAAAGAAAAGTTGATCTAATCAGGATGGATATTGAGGGGTATGAGTGCGAGGTGATTGACGGCGCTATGAAGACTCTTGAATCAGCAGACTATCCACTTAAATTGATTATTGAGATCCATCCCCCTTATTACAATAAAAAAAATAATTTTGGCTCAAGGCTGGAAAATCTTTTTAAGGCAGGCTTTAGGATAAAGTATTTAGTTTCGTTAGATGAGCCAAAAGCAAGAAAGATCCGTGATTTGGGCTACTCTCCTTCCAGGGTCATGAGGGCTGACGGGTTCTTCAGGGGGGTGTATGAGAATGTCTCTGAACTTGATGCTGTCAAGCTAGTCTGCCATGTGCCTCAGGAGGTTAGGTATGTATTTTTGGAAAAATAAAAATCCCAACCGCCCCAAGGGGCGGGGTACGAAAAAATAGCTTTGCAATTTTTTGTATCCCTCTGGGATATTTTTAAAGTTTCAAATACCCAGATAGAGGGCATACATTTTAATCATATGCACCCATCCAACTCAAGCGGTGGGGTATTTGAAACAAATAAAAATAAAATGGATTTTTAAGAGATTATTTTTGAATGAAATTCACGTTGAATGCCTTGAAACGATGTTTGTTTATTAAGCCATTAAGGGTAAGGTGACCACGTGTTTTTAGTAAATTCCAACTGCATAAATTTATATATCAATTAAAATTATTAATAAAAATTGGAGTGATTATGATTTCAAAATTTTTGAAATATCTTTCAGATAGCCGGAATGGGAATTCATTAGCAGCAAAGCTAAGAAGAAAGCGGTTCGCTTTTTTTAAATCCCTTATCTTATCAGTTTCACGCCCGTTGAAGATACTGGATGTCGGAGGCACGCAGGTATTCTGGGATAAAATGGGGTTTTGTGACCAAAAAGGAGTAGAAATTACACTTTTTAATATTAAAGAAATTAAAGTAACCCGTTCTAATTTCAAGCATATTATTGGTGACGCAAGAAACATGAAAAAATTCAAAGATAAAGAATTTGATGTTGTATTTTCAAATTCTGTTATTGAGCATGTTGGGGGATTTAATGAGCAGCTTAAAATGGCTAATGAGGTAAAAAGAGTTGGGAAAAGATATTTTTTACAGACTCCTAATTTTTATTTTCCTATTGAACCCCATTTTCTTTTTCCTTTTTTTCAGTTTTTTCCATTATGGCTTAAGGTGATGTTAGTTACTAATTTTGAACTGGGATGGTTCAAAAAAGCTGATGAAAAAGAAACAGCAGCAAAAATGGTTAATTCAATCAGGCTGCTCAGAAAGAGGGAATTAAGAGAAATGTTTCCTTATGCTAATTTTTATGAAGAAAAATGCTTAAGCTTAACAAAGTCTTTTGTAGTGTATGGTGGTTGGGATATCCATTAGTACCATTATATAATTCCTTACAATAGCAGCCATCTGTTAGATTATAAGAGTGTGTTTTCTGATTAAGATAAATCCAGGATTCGCCTTAATAATCTGATGATATTTGGGAAATTCATTTTTATGCAATCCGCCAGTTTCCTGCCAAGGATATTGGAGAACCAACTCAAAATCATTTGGTTTCTAGAGACTAGCTGGTAGTACAGCCTGTTTACTCTCTTAGCGCTAAGGTGCCTTGTTCCCGGCAGCATTATGTTCTCAAAACAATAATTGTCAATCCCTTCATGGAGTATTTCATCATACATCTCTGAGCCTGGAAAAGCGTAGACCCTGTTATAGAATCGATATTTTAGCTTTAAGGTTTTTGAAAGCTTATAGTTCTTTTTAATAGACCTTTCAGTATCAAAAGGCAAGCCCAGCATGAAGCCTCCCCCGGTAAGTATTCCGCGCTCATTGCACAGATTGATTGTTCGCTTAATCTGGCTTAAGGTTATGCCTTTCCGAATTCTTCTTAAATCTTCATCATCTGTGCATTCAATACCAAACCATATTGCCTTGCATCCAGAATCTGCCATTAGCTTTATTGTTTTTTTATCCAGGCTGTCTGCTCTTGACTCACAAATCCATAATATCTTCAGACTGCTTACTTTATTGCAGAAGTCTACAAGTCTGCTCCTATTGGCTGTGAAGTTGTCTTCCCTAAAGTAAATTCCTTTTGTGCCATAATTCTTAATCATGAACTTAATCTCTTTTATGATGCTATCTGCAGACCTATATGTATATCTCCTGCCCCATATAACTTTTGACGAGCAAAAATAGCAGTCAAAGGGACATCCTCTGCTGCTGACAATGGTATCTACGGGGTGGATATTTCCCAGAAATTCCGGCTCTATTCTACGGTATTCATCTAGGTTTATTTTTGACCTATCTGGGAATTCTAGATTATCTAATTGGCTTATCCTTTTAGGCGATGGGTTTATGTAAGTGTTTTTTATCTTTCTAAAGCCTAATCCTTCAATTTTTGGGATGTTCTCAATAATTTTGTCAAATATCATCTCTGCCTCCCCTCTTAGTATTATTGTGAACTCTCCAGTATACAAGCGCCAATTTACCATGGCATTAGGCCCGCCATAAATTGTAGTTTTTCCGTTTTTTATCAATCTCCTTGAAACTTTCCTTGCTTCCTTTGCCTCAAATATTGTGCCTCCAAATCCTATTATATCATACTTCATTAATCTTTCAAAAAGGATATCCTCGCTGTATCTTCGTATCCTATTGTCAATTATATCAATCTTGTTCTTAGAATTTCCGATTATGTAGAGCAGTCCAAGGGGAGGTAGTGTGTTATTTGAATGCACAGCCAGGTTATTTGCATACCTAAATGATTTTGGGAGCTTTATTGTATTTGGATAAACCAGGCAGACCTTTTTCATTGTAATCTTAATGCAGCTATTGCAGGCTTACTTTTAAGTTTTACTGTAGGTGATAAAAATTTTGGGCAATATGCAATTGAAGCAGCAGCATTTCACCATCCTATTAATTTGGGGTTCTTGATATGTCGGAAATATACCTCCTGTTTATAACCAGTGGATGAATTCCACAATTTTGTTTTGGAAGGCAGTATATTTCTGAGCATGCTCAAAAACCACTGGCCTATGAAATGGAAGATGAATCTTTCGCTTCATGCCACCGGCCTGTGGCCAGTGGTTTTTGACATATTGATTTGGGAACCAATAACTTTTTAAGCAGCATAAGAGAATACATATGTATGAGAGCTAGCAGGCCTTTGATATTTTCTGCCAAGAAGCCAAGTTTAATGCTAGGGGCAGCTTCTGGAAAACAATATCTCTTGATAATCTTGTTGGGGATTTTAACTGGCGTATCCCTTTTTTTGATGGGATTTAAATTATTTATTCTTGCAGCAATCTGTGTTTCTTTGATGGTGGTTTTTGTTATTGAGCCCTGGATAGGCCTCATGGCTCTTATTTTTGTAATTCCTTTAGAAAGGTTTCTTGTTTTTCCAGAGTACTCATTTCTTTCGCCAATGAAACTGTTGGTGATTGCAGTATTTGCATCATGGATTGTCCATATGGGGATTTATGGCATGGCCAAGCCGGTTAAATCTTCCCAAAACATTATCCTCATGTCATTTGCAGTTCTATGCTTATTGCCCTTATTTTTTATGATTGACATTTCAGCTTTCTTGGGCAGTTATTCCAGGCTGATAATGCTTATAGGCCTATTCTTTATGATAACTAATATTATAAAGACAAAGAGAAGACTGGAGATAACCTTATGGGTTGTTGTGATTTCAGTATTTGTAGGCTCTTTGATAGGTGTAGTTCAATCATTAACTGGATATTATCTTGGTTATGTTTCTGCTGAAATATCTTATATCTATGGTGCAAGGGAGATTGGAGGGCTGTTTTCTCCTAATACCTTTGCACTTGCAATTGCTGCTTCCTTGCCAATACTGATTTATTTTTTGCTCAATAATTCATCAAAAGGCAGGAGTTTATTGGCAAGGAGGATAGCTCTTTTTGTAATCCTATTTATTAATGTTGCAGCAATATTTTTTTCAAAGTCTCGCTCAGGCTTTATCGGCATTTGCATAGTTGCTTTTCTTGCGCTGTTTGGTTATAGGGGGTGGTTGTATCAGCATAAGAGGCTCACATCCTTAATGGTGCTATCAATTATTTTAGTGTTCTTGTTGTTTGTTCCTGCAAGTTACATTAATCGTGTGCTCAGCTTAAAACAGCTTGCGAACTTTAGAAATCCAGATTCAATTGATGAATCATCACTTCGGATGAGGGTAAGGCTTCAGGAGGTAGACTTAAAAATATTCCTTGAGCATCCTATGCTAGGAGTTGGCCTTGGCAACTTCGGGCATTATGCTGTTGAATACAATATGGGGGCGTCTCATGCGCACAACTCGTACCTTACAGTTGCTGTTGAGACAGGAATATTTGGCTTATTGCTTTTCTTGTTATTCCTATTAAATTCATTCAACTATCTTAGAATGATGAATAATAAAAATAAGAATCTCTCGGGAATCAGGATCGCATTGAAAATATCTTTGATTATCATATGCATTAGTCTTTTATATGACTTCACTTTTCTTTTCTTTTACCTGTGGGTGTTCTCAGCTCTGATATTAAGCTTGAAGAATATCGAGACTCCACTTAAGAATAAGTGATTATTTCATGGGTGTTAAGGCGATAGAATGAAAATACTGCAAATAAACAAATTTAATTATGTGAGGGGCGGCGCAGAGCGGTACTTTTTTGAGCTCAGCAGGCTTCTTGAGTCAAGGGGCAATAAAGTTTCTTTTTTTTCAGTAAAAACTAGAACTGTGAATAAAAAGTGCTCCTTGGATTCTGCAAGCATCCTTGAAATTTCTTCTGGGAAATCTAAAAAAGCAAAAGATAGCTCTTGTTTCCTTGATGGCATAGATTATGACACTAATAACATTTTGTCCTTGTTGGGCAGAATCCCTAAAGTTTTCTTTAGGACAATGTACAGTTTTGAAGCAAAGGGGGAGATTGAGAAATTGATTAAGCGCGAAAAGCCAGATGTTGCGCACATCCATCAAATAAGCCACCAGATCTCCCCTTCGATACTTCATTCTTTAAAGAAAATGAATGTGCCTGTGGTTTACACACTTCATAATTATAATCTTATCTGCCCTAACAGTTTATTGTTCATAGAATCTAGGTGCAAGACCTGTTCTGATTGCAAGGGGGGGAATTACTTTAATGTTATCTTTAACAAATGCATGAAAGATTCATTTTTGGCGAGTTTTCTCGTAATGTTAAGAATGTATTTCCATAGGATTATAAGGATTTTTGATAATGTTGATGTATTTATTGCACCAAGCAGGTTTATGAAGAATAAGTGCATTGAATTTGGCGTGGATAAGGGTTCAATAATGTTACTGCCCTACTTTATTAATGTTAATGATTATAAGCCCTCATTTAAGAATCATGGATATGTTCTTTATTTTGGCAGGCTAGTAAAGGAGAAAGCAGTTCATACTTTGCTAGAATCTGTTAAGGGCACCGGCGCAAAATTATTCATTGCAGGAACCGGGCCTGAGGAGGAGAACCTGAAGAAGTTCTCTGAAAAATGCAGGGTTAACACAATGTTTCTGGGTTCTGTAGGGGGAGAAGAGCTGAAGGAAGTGATAAGAAACTCCTCTTTTGTTGTAGTTCCATCAATCTATTATGATAATCTTCCAGTTTCAATCTTTGAGTCCTTTGCTCTAGGAAAGCCAGTGATCGGTTCAAGAATAGGCGGAATACCTGAACTTGTTGAAGATGGGAAAACAGGATTCTTGTTTGAGCCTGGAAACCACAAGGAGTTGAGAAAAAAAATTATGCGTTTGCTGAATAATCCGGATTTAGTGATTAAAATGGGAAAGAATGCTAGGAGCATAGCCGAAGAAAAATTTAATCAGGATGTTCATTACAACAGAATCATGGATTTGTACAGGGGATTATTATGATAATACACCATATTGGATTGAGAGAAATCCCTTGTGGGGGGGGCATTGAGAAGAATGTGGAGGAGATTTCCAGGAGGCTTGCAAAAAAACATAAAGTTCTGGCTTATATCCGGAATTCAAATATGAGTTCTTTTAAAGGCGTGAGTCTTGTGCAAATAAAGTCTTTATCAAGCAAATATCTTGAAACACCCATATATTGCTTGTTTTCAACGATAAAGGCTTGTTTTAGTAATTGTGATATTGTTCATTATCATGCTTTAGGGACTGCACCATTCTCTTTTCTGCCGAGGCTTTTTGGAAAAAAGACTGTGCTAACAATCCAGGGCCTTGACTGGAAAAGAAGAAAGTGGAAGGGTTTTGGGAGGATTTTCCTCAAATTCTCTGAGAAATGCTCTCTTGCTTTTCCTAATGAGCTGATTGTTGTTTCCATGACATTGAAGGATTATTATTCTGACAAGTACAAAAAGAAATCTTTTTTTATCCCTAATGGATTCTCAAATGAATCATTTAGAAAAGGATTAAGGAATTTTCATGGCCTAAGGAAAAACAGCTACATATTGTATGTTGGCCGTTTTGTTCCTGAGAAAGGGCTGGAGTATTTAATACAGGCTTATAAAATGCTTGACACTGATAAGAAGCTGGTTTTAGCCGGTTACCCCAGCTATACTGATGATTACGCAAGATACTTAAAGCGCATCTCAAGCAAGAATGTTTTGTTCATGGGAAAAATAAAAAACGAGCTTCTAAGGGCGTTGTATGAAGAATGCTCTTTCTTTGTTTTGCCTTCAGAAGTAGAGGGAATGTCATTAGCATTGCTTGAGGCAATGGGTTTTGGATGCAGAGTTCTTGTTTCAGATATTCCTGAGAACAAAGAGCTTGTGCTCGGTTATGGGCTTACTTTTAGGTTTGGTGATATTAATGATTTAAAGGATAAGATGGAGCAGATTCTGGAAGCCAAAATCATAAGCCTGGAAAGCAGGCAGGAGGTTATGAGCTACATAGCCCATAATTTTTCTTGGGATTCAATTGCTGAAAAAACAGAAGCTGTTTATTGCAGCCTGCTTAAAAATAGATGAGATAGCCATGCGGTGAAAATTTTTGAACACCTAGGGGGTTCTTTTTCAGAACATATCACAAAGTTTATTAAAAAGAGAAGAATATCTGGTTTTGATGGTTAGCAGAGATTTTGTGAAAAAAGGCTTTTATTGCAAATACGGCAAGAGAATCCTTGATATTTCTGTATCTTTTATATTCATAATATCCTTATTGCCGGTTATAGCCCCTATACTGCTTATAATGAAGATTTTTGGATGCAGGAGAATTATTTTTAAGCAAAAAAGAGCTGGGAAAAACAGAAGAGCTTTCACAATGTACAAATTCAGGACAATGGTGCCCGGTGCAGAGAAAATGCAGGAAATGTACTCGCATTTAAATGAATCTGACGGCCCGACATTTAAAATAAGGGATGACCCTCGATTGACCTCTTTTGGAAAGTGGCTTAGGGATGCTGGGCTGGATGAGCTGCCTCAGCTGATTAATGTTTTGGAGGGCTCAATGTCCCTTGTAGGCCCAAGGCCCCATCCTTGTAAAGAGGTTTTGGGATACAAGCCATGGCAGATGGAGCGCCTTTCAGCAAAGCCCGGAATAACCAGCCTGTGGCATGTAAGCGGAAGGCACAAAATGAGCTTTGACCTGTGGGTAAAAAGTGATATCTATTATATCAAAAACCAATCATTATTTCTTGATATCCAAATATTAATCAAGACATTTGCTTTGTTTTTGAGGCAATTATTTAGGGCCATGATATCACCTAAAATCCTACTTTAGCCCCTTTTCAACACTTTCTTTCCAGCCTTTTTTGACTAGCACACTGGTAATTTTTTCATCTTCCCTCTGAAACGATCTTAAAAAAATCAATATGCTGAAGTATGAAATCAGGAAAATTGATGACATGAGGCTAAGATACCCTATTGGTGTTTTCTGTTTAAGCAATGCACTGCTGATTATTGCTGCTGTTCCTAAGCTTATGAATCCAGCAAGTATCCCTTTAAGATAGTTTAAGTCAAATGGCTGTACTTTGAGAACCTTGCGCATGCAGCAATAAGTCATCAAAATGGCTAACAACAAGCTGAGGCTGGTGGCTATTGCGCCCCCATTTATCCCAAAAACAGGTATTAGGCAGTAATTGAGCACGATGTTTAATATTGCTGCGGCTGATGTAATAAAAAGCACAAGCTTTGTTTTTTTTACCATAATCAGCAGGTTTCTGCTTGTTAAGAAAATGCTGAATGCAAAATAGGATAGCGCTAATATTGATAATGGGAGCGCAGCTCTTATGTATTCTTCTCCAAACAATATTAGTATTATCTGCTTAGAGAATAGAATCATTAATATGGCTAAAGGCAGATTAACAAAAAATATCCATCTTGTTATAGTATTATAAACTCTTTTGAAGTCCTTTTTTTGCGCGTAAATCTGGGTTATTACAGGGAAAAAGATCCCTATTACTGACTGGGGCACAACAAGAACCATAAATGCAGTAGGCCCTGCGATATTATATATGCCTGCCCATCTCACATCCAGAATGCTGCCAATCATCAAGGTATCTGTCCATTGCAGCAGCCACCAGGAGAATCCTACAAACAGAAGCGGCCAAGAGTAGGATATGAGGCGGCAGTTGAATTTTGCTTTTAAATCCTTGATCGGAAAAACTTTCAACATGTAATAAATTGACAATCCAAACATAGCAATGCTCGAAATTGCTATTGCAATCATTGGGCCAAATAACCTGTAAGGTGAATAAAAAAGCAGAACTAATGCTGTTAGGCTTATAATCCCACCATATATATCCCGTACATAAACTGTGTATTTTATTTTCTGAAAAGCTCTTGGCACCATTATAAGAACCTGACTTAAAGCCATAAACGGAACTGCTAAAGCAAAGATTTTTAGTGCTGCGGCTAGCTTTTCAGCATGGAATATGCTTATAGCTATGTACTTTGATGAAACAAATAAGATAATGGATAATGTGATGCTTAAGGGCAGGACAAGCCTTAAAGCTGTGGATATTATTTCCTTTATCTTTCTTGGCTCTTCTTTTCCCCTGTAGTATGATATAAATCTTACAACTCCTGCAGTTGTGCCAAACAGGGATAGGATCGCTACAACATTAAAGATGGTGTAGCCTAAGCTGAAGATTCCATACTCCTGCGCCCCGTTTTTTGCCACAATAAGCCTGAATGCATAACTGCTGATCTTTCCAAAAATAAGGCCTAAAAAGACAATTATACTGCCTTTGATAATTTTAGTTAAGTCTTCCATGCTTTTTTCTCCAGCGCTTTCAATTAGCCAGGTGTTTGTTCAAGAACCCAAGGATTTTTATATATATATTTATATCTTGTTAATTTTATGTATGAAATAAAAAACAAATCCCTGTTCTATGCCCTGCTAATTGGAGTTTTGGCAGCCTTGCTTATTACAATTACTGCATTTATTTATCTCTCTGATGGCTGTGTTTTCCTTGCAGTTCTTTCTTTAATAATCTTCATCATAACATTTAAGAGGATAAAACTGGGGATCTATTTGTCAGCTTTTCTTATCCCTTTGATTCCAAGACTTCCAGAAAGGATTGGAACAGCCAATTTTTCAATAGCTGAATTAGTTGTGCTGGTGGTTTTATTTAATTGGATCTTGTCTATCTTAATCAATAAACAATCCTCATTTAAGAAAACAAGGATTGATCTGCTGATACTTCTTTTTGCTGGGTTAACTTTTGTTTCATTTTTGGTATCTTTAAGGTATATCGAGTTTCCCTTACAATTTGCAACATCTGCAAATAACTTATACCCCCTTAAGGTTTTATTGAATACCCTGGAATGCATTTTATTCTTTTACCTTGTTATCAATGTTCTGGGCAAAAAAGACATTAAAAAAGCAATAACTGTTTCATTAGTATCTTTATCCATTGTTTCTTTGTTTGCAATATTTGATTTTTTTTATCTGGATAATGGATCGAATTATGGGTATCATTTTGTGAAATCATCGATAACTGATGGGGCGCTGGAACTGACAATGTATCCTAAGCGTACTTTTAATTGGGGGTATTCTCTTAGGGCAAAAGAGAAATTTCCAATAAGTTCTCAAAACAACTTTTCAATAGAGGGATTAATCAAAGTAGGGGCTCTTTCTGATGACGCAATACCTCGAATAAGAGTTAGTTGTTTTGACAGCACAGGCCAAAGTTTTCAATGGATTGCAACGTATAAAAAAATTTTCTCTGAGAATTGGTCTAAGGTAAAAAGAGAACTCAACCTGGACAATAGCACCAGCTATATCAGAATAGGGGCTAATATTCTCACCATAAACAACACTATAGAGGGCAATGTTTTTTTTGATAATATAACTCTAAAGCAAAATAATCAAACAATATTTTTTGAAAGTTTTGATAGTTTAGAAAAGTGGGAAGTTCAGCCTGTATCCCTCAGAAAACTTAAAAGAGTGGCATCAACATTCAGCCAGCCTAACATACTAGGGGCGTATATTATACTGTTCTTGCCCTTTGTTCTTCTTCTGCTCTTTAAATACAAAAGCCCAATATATTTCTTAGTCTCAATAGTATCTTCAATTGCTTTGGCATTTAGTTTCTCAAGGGGGGCTGTTGCTGGTTTCATAATAGCTATGGCGCTTTTTTTTAAGCAAAACAAAAAAACTCTAAAATTACTCTTATTTTTCATAGTAATCCTTTTAATAATATTAACCTGGCAATTATCTACGATAAGCCCTGTTATTTGGGAAGCAGTTTCGTTTAAAGATCGGGTTGAAATATCTAAAGGGTCGCTTAATCTTATTAAAGAAAATCCTTTGTTTGGAATTGGTTTAGGCACATTTAGAATAAGTAATAATCTGGAAATTGGCGCAGAAACTGACATACATCATGCCCATAATATTTACCTGCAGATAGCTGTTGAAAGGGGCTTAATAACTCTATTTGCCTTTTTGGCGCTATTATTTGTTTTTTACAAGGAAAGCTTGACAACTCAAGTGAATGAGAAATACCTCTGTTTGGTTAAGGGGGCTTTATTAATTGGAATAACAGCTGTTTTAATACATGGCTTAGTGGATTACCCTTTTTACAGCCAAAGAATAGCTTTATTGTTTTGGATGGTTTTGGGCATAGTTATAGTTATTAATCAAGGTGATGTTGAAACAGGGGATCTAGAACATCAGTGAGCAGGATTATTGGGAGGAAGTAAAAGACTACAATAGAGGTATGTATTAAGCTATAGAGGGGAACTCCACTATCTTCAAAACTCTTGATGTGTTTATTAAGGGCTCTGCATTCCCGTAGGGAGCAACCCCTTGCGACGAGCCCTAGGGTACAATTGAATAGAGTTTTGACCTTAGGATAATGGAGTTCCCCCAACGAGCTTAATACATACCAATAGAGAAAAGTATTTAATACTCAGTTTATATGCTTAGTTAACATGATAAAAATATTGATTTCTGCATACAATGAGTCTGGCAATATAGCCCAAGCTGTAAGGAAGTTCTCAGAATATGGGCGAGTTGTTGTTTGCGATAATGAAAGCACTGACAGTACAGCAGCAGAAGCAAGTGGCGCTGGCGCAAAGGTTATTACCTCAAAAAAAGGCAAGGGTAATTCAGTTAGGGAGTTATTGAAAGAGGAATCTGATATCTATGTTTTAGCTGATGGTGACGGCGCATTTTATGCTGAAGATTGCGAAAGGATGATTTCTTTGCTTAAGGGAGGTAAGGCAGACATGGTAATAGGGAGAAGATTAAACATTAATACCCATACACGAGGGTTTAATTTATTAAGAAAGATTATATTACCCTTATTGATAATTCTGTTTAATATGAAACATGCACGGGATAGAAGGATTAACGATTTTCTTTGCGGGTTTAGAGCCTTTACCAATGAGGTTAAAGAAAAATTAGATTTGAAATCAAAAGGCTTTGGCATAGAAACAGAGATAACAATGCAAGCGCTTAAAAATAATTTTAATGTTGTTGAAATTCCTATTAAAGTTAAGCCAAGGAGATTTGGAAAACAAAAAGCTAATCCAATTAATGTTGGGTTCCCTGCTTTAATGAATATTCTTTTTTCTTAAATCGAAACCGAAAGATTTATATATATGTACACATACACATACACATATGGGAACAAAAACTATAAGTATTATGGACGATGTATATGATTTGATGTTAAGGCACAAAAAGTCTAATGAAAGCTTTAGCGAACTATTTAGGAGACAGTTCAGGAAAAAAGGGAAAATAAGTGAATGTGCTGGACTTTGGAGCCACCTTAGTGATAAGCAGATAGGGGATATGAAACAATCAATTAAAGAGTTAAGGAAAAATACCTTAAATTCTATGAACAAAAAATTAGCTGCAAAATGAAATGTTTAGACACTACTTTTTTAATTGACCTGCTTAATGGACGCAAAGAAGCCATTAAAAAATCCGAAAATCTAGATAATGAGCTTGAGTTATTTACAACAGAGATAAATGTTTTTGAGATTCTTTATGGGATATTTAGGGACAAAACAATTGATGATGAAAAGGAACTTCAAAGCGCAAAAAAACTCTTTGATAAATTAAGGATATTGCCCCTTAAGGGAGAAGCAACAATAAAATCAGCAAGAATTGCAGGGGAATTAACACAAAAGGGCGTAACGATTGATTCGCATGACTGTATCACTGCAGGAGTTTCTTTAGCTAATGGTGTGTCAATTATGGTGACAAAAAATAAAGATCATTTCTCAAGAATAAGGGGATTAGGTATAGAGACTTATTGATAATTAATCATTTCATTTTAGAAGTCTAGACATTAAATAATTCTTTACAAACTTAAAAAGATCACTTGTTTTATTTTTATTATCTTTTTTGTCTAAACAGATTGTAGGATTATTGATTTGTCCATAATTTGTCCCTATGATAACGATTGGTTGGTTTTTATCCATTTTATTAAATTTTGATAATTCTGCTACCTTTAAAAACATTCCTATACTATAACTATATCAATACCCCCATACTAAACAATAGAAAATCAATTTAAAAGTTTTTCCTAAACCACTCAACTGTTTCTTTTAAGCCATCATCCAAGCTGTATGCTGGTTGCAGCTTTAATAATCTTGCCTGTTTGGAAATGTCTGCCAGTGTATGTTTTGCATCTCCTTCTCTTGGATTGTGGTATTTTGCTTGGATATCTTTTCCAGCAGATTTATTTATCTTCTCCAGCAACTGATGGATGCTTATCTTTTCTCCAGAGCCGATGTTAATCACTTCACCGCTTACATCTTCTTTGCATGCATTTATATTTGCATTTGCTACATCTTTGACAAATATAAAATCCCTGCTTTGATTGCCGTCTCCGTATATAGCTGGCTGCTTGCTGTTTAATATTGATGCAATGAATTTAGGTATAACTGCGGCGTATTGTGAATCTGGATTTTGCCTAGGGCCAAAAACATTAAAATACCTTAAGCTTACTGTTTCCAATCCTTTTTTCAAGTATTGGGCGCATAAATTCTCCCCTTCTAATTTTGAATTTCCGTAAGGGGATAGTGGATTTGGCAAAAGGCTCTCTTTTTGAGGGATAATATCTGAGTTTCCATAAACTGCAGATGAAGAAGCGAATACTACTCTTTTAACATTGCACTCTTTTGCGGCTTTTAAAACATTTAATGTCCCATCTATATTAATCTCATTATATTTTTTAGGAAAATTCATCGACTGCATGACTGATGTTAATGCTGCGAGATGAATCACAAAATCCATGCTTTTGAATTCTTTTTTTAATAGATCAATGTCCCCTATATTTCCTTTAACAAATCTTACCTTATCCTTGAATTCGTTTATATTTTCTAATTTGCCTGAAGATAGGTCATCTATTATAGCTGCTTCCTCCCCTCTTTTTACAAGCTCCTCTGCAATATGCGAGCCAATAAAGCCAGCACCCCCTGTTATTATATACTTCATAAGTAAAAGGTTATTGCAGAATTATAAAAACCTTTGTAAAGCTAGAATTAAATCATTAAGTTTTAAAAAAGAAAAAAAAGAGTGAAAATGAATTCACTCGTAAAGATAGCCTTTCGCCAGTTACGTTGTAACTGACTATAGATTATATCATCTAGGGAGTATTTAAATCTTACGGCTAATTGTATAAACTGGGTAGAAGTTAAAATATCACTTAAAAATTGTCTGGACTTTTTTGGTATAGCTTACAGGGTTTTTTTCTTTTAGCTTTATGAAAACAATAAGATAAGGAGTTACTTCTTTTTTTATCTCTTCAAATAATTTCCTGCCTTTTTCTGTAAGCTCTAGCTCTTTGTTTTTGTAGATGACTAGTTTCTTTTTTTCCAGTATTTCGAGGTTTTTATAGATTGCCCTTTCCTGCTTTTTGGCAAAACCTGCGTTTTTAATCATGCCTATAAAGGCAGACTTAGAAATAGAAACTTCTAAGGGCTTATCTTTTATCTTTTCATTGGCTTCTTCAAACCATCTGCCCAAAGTGAACAACATGAATTTCTGTACTTTGGTTGATTTCATATAGAAAAGTGAATAGAAGAGATAGTATAAAAATCTTTTCTTGTTTTTGAAATCTCTTAGGGCTTCGCAAGATTTAAATATACTAAACCTAGAAAGCTAATATAGGGCCTAAGTAGGGGTAATGGTGGATTAAATGATAAAAAGAAAACTCAGCAAGGAAAACAAGTATCTGCCTGTTATAATAGGCATTGCTGCTGCTATAATATTTATTATAGTTCTTCAAAGCTTGGGAATCAGGATTACTGGGAAGG
>Ga0180007_10002186_pt1 | contig 23887 bp, 16 predicted proteins | sample MM_PC_MetaG_FD_121122 | JGI IMG/M metagenome (GOLD analysis project Ga0180007, IMG submission 121122) | Groundwater microbial communities from the Aspo Hard Rock Laboratory (HRL) deep subsurface site, Sweden - MM_PC_MetaG | ecosystem: Environmental > Aquatic > Deep subsurface > Groundwater... | reverse complement strand
TATCTGGGCTTTTCCCTGAAACAGGCCGGGGCCATCGGCATCATCGGCGGTGCGGACGGGCCCACGGCGATCTTTCTCGCCTCCATGATCGCACCGGAACTCCTGGGTCCCATCGCCATTGCCGCATACTCCTACATGGCCCTGGTGCCGGTCATCCAGCCGCCGGTCATGTACCTGCTCACCACCAAGGAAGAACGCCGCATCCGCATGAAAGCGCCTCGCAAGGTCAGCAGAAAGGAAAGGATCATCTTTCCCATTGTCGCCTTTCTCATCTGCACCCTCATTGCCCCGGGCGCTATCACCCTGCTGGGTATGCTGTTCTTCGGCAATCTCCTCAAAGAAAGCACGGTGACCGACCGGTTGGCCAATTCAGCCCGCAATGCCCTGATTGATATCGTCACCATCCTGCTCGGCTTTACCGTGGGCGCTTCCACCCAGGCCCAGACCTTCCTGACCCCGCAGTCGATTCTCATTTTCATCCTCGGCGCCCTGTCATTTGTGGTGGCCACCGCCGGCGGCGTAATCTTTGCCAAGATCATGAACCTTTTTCTCAAGGAAAAAATCAACCCCCTGATCGGAGCTGCCGGCGTCTCGGCAGTGCCTGATTCCGCCAGGGTGGTGCAGGCTGTGGGGCAGAAGGAAGATCCCGGCAATTTCCTGCTCATGCATGCCATGGCACCCAACGTGGCCGGTGTCATCGGCTCCGCCATTGCCGCCGGTGTTCTCTGGTCAGTCCTGGGGAAGTTTCAGTAATTTATCTCCAGCATTTGCCGCTTGCCAACATGTCTGCAATATGCTAAAAAAGCAAAATTCAAAATAATGCCCGGATGGCGGAACTGGTAGACGCAAGGGACTTAAAATCCCTCGGCACTTGTTGCTGTGCGAGTTCGATTCTCGCTCCGGGCACCAAAAGTATGAAGGGGGTTTCGGCTTTTATCCGGAGCCCCTTTTTTTTCAGTCTGGTCATTTTGTCCAACCGCTGTTTAACCAGTAGGGGATATTTTAAACCCCACCCCACCCACAAAAAAAGCGGCTCTCTATTAGGTGGATACCGTTATCGTGTCAGTTTTAATGCGGCAATTTGCCACATTTACAAACATTAAATTTAGTTGTAGCAATTTGTTAGGATGTCGTACAGATATAGCTACCCCCCCCCCGCAAGATGGGGACGCAAAGGGATCTGTTTTGCATATTGGCTTTACCGCAGTGAATATCCACTGTCTGGCGGAGTCTTCAGGCAAGAGTTTAAGCCGGCGGCATCGGCTTCGCCAATTTGGGTAAACTTCCCCCTTTTTTTTTAAAATCATCATCGTCTCTTTTTAGATGCCGTGTGTCCAAAAAATATCCCCCCAGTATTTTTTAAGGAAGAGGTGAAACCCATTTAGCAATTTATGCGATGAGTTTGCCTTCTCGCTTTTGTACAAGACGACTTATCGCAGCTTCAGACAACCTGATCTCGGCAGATATTACCTTGCTACCCTGATTGCGTTTCGAGAAGAGTGCCTTAAGTACTTAAAATAAGAGCCATATTAATTCGCACAGGAGGCCCCTTATGCCGTCACCCTTGCCAAAAAGTCAAAATTTCACCTTGGGCGCGTATTACAAAGCCCGTTCAAAAACTCTGACCTTCCGGGTCTATTCCAAAAACGCCACCCATCTGGAAATCTGCTTCTTTTCCCAGCCGCAAGATGCGGACGAGGTCGAACGGCTCCCCATGAGCCGGGAGCAAGGGGACACTTGGGTCTTGGAAATTTCCTGGGCGAAACTGCGGGCCAAGGGGCTTGACACCGCGGTCTACTATGGTTTCCGAGCCTGGGGACCAAACTGGGTCCATGAGCAGTCATGGAAAAAGGGGACTGAGGTCGGTTTTCTTTCTGATGTGGATGATCAGGGCAACCGATTTAATCCAAACAAATTGCTGCTCGATCCCTATGGCAGGGAGATCAGTCATGACCCGTATCCCCGTCTTTCCGAGATTGATCCCAATGAGTACCGGGACAACTATTATTCCGGACCAGGATTCCGCCAAATAGACACAGCCCGGATTGCGCCGAAAAGCGTGTTTGTCCTTAAGAAAGATCGTACCACTTTCGGCAGCAAGCCAAAACGTTCACTGAAAGACGATATTATTTATGAAGCGCATGTCCGTGGCTTGACGATGCTTGATTCCTCCATTCCGGAGGACTGTCGCGGTACCTATAAAGGTGCGGGAATGAAGGCCAAATTTCTGCAGGACCTGGGGGTGACTGCAGTGGAATTCCTGCCGGTCCACCATTTTGCCAGTGAGCAGAATGATGACGGCGATCCCCGCGGCGATAATCACTGGGGGTATATGACCTTGGGGTACTTTGCCCCGAATCGGCGGTATTCTTTAGACAAAACGCCAGGTGGGCCGACCCGCGAGTTCAAGGAGATGGTGCGGGCTTTTCATAGCATGGGCATCAAGGTGTTTCTTGATGTGGTTTACAACCACACCGGCGAAGGACTCCTGAAGCGGGCCACGGATTTTGGTGATTCACGGCAGGATGACTCCATGCAGTTTGCCGACCGGGCTTGTCTCCTTAGCTTCCGCGGTCTTGACAATGCATCCTATTACACCTTGCGCAGCCGCCAGGATCTTGATAGCGGAACCAACCGGCGGTACCAGGACAATTCCGCTTGCGGCGGCAGTCTTAATGTGGCAAATGACATGGTCCGAGGCTTTATTCTTGATTCCTTACAGTACTGGTCCGCTGAAATGGGGGTGGACGGGTTCCGCTTCGATCTGGCGCCGGTGCTTGGCAATGCCCGGTATGATGGCGGTTTTGAGTTCAACAGTACAGATCCGAAAAATGTCTTGAACCGGATGGGAACGGAATTGCCTGTACGCGATCCTCAGACCCTTGTCGGCGTGGACCTCATTGCCGAGCCGTGGGCTGTCGGCGACGGCACCTATCAGCTCGGCAATTTCCCCGATGGCTGGGCCGAGTGGAATGATGTATTCAGGAACACCTTCCGCCAGGTGGAAAACAAGCTTCATGTTGTGCCAATTCCGCCTGCCTCGATTGCCAACGGGTTTGCCGGCTCGGCCCAGCAATTTCTCAACAAAGGGGTACGGCGCGATCCCCGGCCGTATCTCTCCATCAACTACATCTCCTCCCATGACGGCTACACCTTGCGCGATGTGTTTTCCTATACCAACATGCAGGATGCCTGGGATCATGGGAGCAATGACGCGTCCCAGCGTCAGGCGGTGCGCAATGCCTTTGCTATCCTCATGGTCGCTGCCGGTACGCCGATGTTTTGCTTCGGGGATGAACTCTTCCGCACCCTGAACGGCCGGGATAACGTCGTGGCTGTCGATGATGCGAGCGTCTATCTCGACTGGGTGCATTTCAATCAATATGCCCTGGCCATTCAGACCAATGACGAGGCGCTCCTCGGCGAGATGCGACGTTACGACGACATACGGATCTTTGAGTTTGCCCGGAACCTGATCCGGTTCCGTCACCTCCATCCGTCGTTGCGGCCGGACCGTTATTTCACCGGATCAGACATGAATCAGGCCGGACTCAAGGATATCGCATGGTTTCGACGGGATGGATCGGAGTTGGCCGGCGGAGAATGGGGTGATCCAAACATCCATTTTCTCGGCTTTAGGGTGGATAACCAGGCGTTTCTCAATACCACCGGGGTGGCTTCCATTTATGTGGCATATAACCGTAGTGACCATGATGAATCGATCGTTATGCCGGAAAACCTGGCTGGAAGGCGGTGGTTTCGCATGGTGGATACGGCAGACTGGATGGAAGGCCTGGGCAACTTTGAAAATGGGACCACCATGCTGGAGCGCTCGTATATCATGCATGAGCGGAGCGTGCTGATTTTAATTGAGAAGTGATTTGGCAAAAAAATAAATGAAGGGAGGGCCGGGTTATGACGTTTCGAGGCTATTATCAGACCGGAAAAATTCAAAGCACCGAGGAACGTAAGCGTCTTGCTGCGCCAAACGTTATCGAGACTTGGCGGCACTGGGGCCCATACTTGAGTGAACGTCAGTGGGGCACGGTTCGTGAATGTTACAAGGAACACAGTAATGCCTGGAGTGATTTCGTCCACGATCAGGCTAGGTCCCGGGCTTACCGCTGGGGAGAGGACGGCATTGCCGGGCTTTCCGATCTCCAGCAATTCCTGTGCTTTGCTGTGGCCATGTGGAACGGCAAGGACCCGATCATCAAGGAACGTCTGTTCGGGCTGACCAACAGCGAGGGCAACCATGGCGAGGATGTAAAGGAATACTATTTCTACCTGGATAACACTCCGACCCATTCCTACATGAAATACCTCTATAAGTACCCCTACGAATATCCTTACGCCGAGCTGGTAAACAAAAGTTATTCCATGAACCCGCTGGAATACGAACTTATCAATACCGGCGCCCTGGATCAGGGGCGCTATTTTGATGTGTTTGTTGAATACGCCAAGAATAAGGCTGAGGATATTCTGATTCGCATCACGGTGTGCAACCGGGGCAATGAGGCCAGGGCCCTGCATCTACTGCCCACTTTATGGTTTCGTAATACCTGGTCCTGGGGCGACTCGAGCATCCACAAGCCGTCCTTGCAGCTCCAGGGGGATTGCGTTAATGGCGAGAAGGTCATCGCGGTTTCGGATGTGACGGTCACGGACCCGCTCACGAACAAGAATGTCGTTCTTCTCCCTCAACGGTGGCTGTACTGCCAGGCCTGCGACAATGTTTTGTTTACGGAAAATGAAACCAATTTCGAACGCTTTGGATGGGGCGGCAATCAGTCATTGTATGTCAAGGATGGGATTAACGACCACATTGTCTCCAATGGGGCCAAGTCAACGGTAAATCCAGACAAGACCGGCACCAAGGCAGCCCCTCATTACCTGTTGCAACTCGGGCCGAACGGCACGGCGACTGTTTTGTTGCGTCTGTCCGATCAGACGTTGGCTGAGCCGTTCAGCGTGGAGTTCAGCCGGATATTTCAGCGCCGACTGCAGGAGGCCGATCAATTCTATGATGCCATCTGCCCGTTTGATCGAACCAAGGATGCCGAGGAGCAGGACATGTATCTGGTGCAGCGTCAGGCCTTTGCCGGCATGCTGTGGGGCAAGCAGCTTTATCATCTCGTGGTCTATCGCTGGCTGCACGGCGATACGATGTCACCCTCCGCCGAACACCAATACGACAAAATGATGAACCGCTGGCCCCACATGTATGCAAAGGATGTGCTTTCCATGCCGGACAAATGGGAATACCCCTGGTTCGCGGCCTGGGACCTGGCGTTCCATACCACCACCCTGGCGATCATTGACCCGGAGTTTGCCAAGCACCAACTGGAATTGCTGGTGATGGAATGGTATCAGCATCCCAATGGCCAGATCCCTGCCTATGAATGGGATTTCTGCAACATCAACCCTCCTGTGCATGCCTGGGCAGCCTGGCAGGTTTACGAGCGCGAAAAAGAGATGCTTGGCCAGGGAGATACTCTCTTTCTGGAACGGGTCTTCAACAAGCTCAATATGAATTTTACCTGGTGGGTCAACAGGGTGGACAAACAGGAAAACAACATTTTTGAAGGGGGCTTCCTGGGGCTGGACAACATCCGGATTATTGACAAGGACCCGGATGGCAATGTCATAGAGCAGGCGGATGGAACCGCCTGGATGGCAATGTTCTGCCTCAACATGATCAAGATTGCTGACGAACTCGTGGCAGTCAAGTCGACTGAACAGAGTGAAAACAAGGCAAGCAAAGCTGGTGCGGCCGCCTTTCAGTATAAGGATTCCCTGCGTAAATACCTGGAGCACTTCATGTTTATCTGTGATGCCATGAATAAGCTCGCAGCAGACGGGCTCTGGGATGAGCAGAATAATTTTTTCATGGACTGCGCCAATAAGTATGGCCGGTTGCGGGTCTATTCCATGGTTGGCCTCGTACCTCTCTTTGCCATTGAACAGATTTCGCAAAAAGTCACGGATCCGGACTCATTTTATGATCTCTACGGGTTCCTGCGCTGGTTTAAAAGGAACCGCCGTGATGTGACCGATGACAATGCCCACATCAACCTTGACGACCTGCTGCGCCAGGTGACCGGGGATACGGCCCCGGCAACGTTCAGCGGCACGATTTCATTAGTGGACAAGACCAAGCTCGGGTTTATCCTGCAGCGCATGCTCAATACGGATGAATTTTTGAGCCCCTTCGGGATCAGAGCCTTATCCAAATATCACCTCTCCCACCCACATGTTACCCTGGACAACGGCAACAATTTAGAGATCCGGTATGAACCTGCCGAGTCCAATTTTGTCAAACTCATGGGCGGCAACTCGAACTGGCGCGGTCCGGTCTGGATGCCGATGAACTATCTCATCGTCCAGTCGTTGCACAAGTTCGGTCAATACCTGGGTGAAGGTTTCAAGGTGGAATATCCGACCGGCTCGGGAAGTTCCATGACCTTAAACGAGATCGCGGATGCCCTGTCTCTGAGACTCATTCAAATTTTTCTGCGTGATCCCAACACCATGAAACGGCCGGTCTTTGGCGAAGTGGAGATATTCCAGAATGATCCGAACTGGAATGACTATCTGCTCTTCTACGAGTATTTCCATGCGGGTGACGATGCGGACCGCTATGCCGGAGCCGGCCTTGGGGCAAGTCATCAGACTGGCTGGACTGGACTCGTGGCCAATCTCATCCAGGAGGTGGGAGTGCGCCGGAAAGCCGCAACTCTGGGAATTCGCGAAGACGCACCATGCGATGCTCGTTAACATGCCAGGGGCAGCAGACCTCTTAGACGGCTGCCCCAATGCTGTTTCGTTACAATAGATCCGGCCACTTTGGACGTATGCGTAATTCGGATCAGCCATGGGGCGGGGATAAAGATTGTATGAGCGTTCTGTCCTTACCCTCCTCAGGAGAATGATCTTGCCACAAAAGAGTGGAGCCTGAGTTAAGCCTCTTTTCTGTTGTTTCCCCATTCCTGTTTATATTGAGCAGGAAATTCGTAACCGTTGGTGGAATGCTTTCTTTGCCGATTGTAAACTTCAAGGTAGTGGAAGAGACCCTGTTCGGTCTCTATGACACTCTGAAAAGTACAATGATTAATCAGTTTGGTTTCAACAGCCTGCTAACTCACCGTGCAAAATGGTCCCTCATAACCGGGCCAACCATCATCAAATAGAGCTTGCACTTTTTCAGGAAAGGGAGAGATTGAAATTTTGTAGGTGACTGACTGTCGGAAGATCAGGATTTTGTTCATCACTTACTGCCGGAATATTTTACGCACAAAACAAAAGGAGCAGACAGATTGCTCTGCCTGCTCCTGGTTGTATTTGGATCTTGTTCCGAAATGTTTACGGAATAGTAACCGTCAGGTCACCATCTTCCGTGAAGGTGTAGTCGCTCATGTTGTGAGCAGCATCAATGGTCTGCACCCGGATGTTATAGTCACGTCCGCCACGGGCATAGGTATAACTGATACCAGTCGTGAGGTCGACCTGGGGATTGATTGAAACGGTACGTTTCCTGTCACCCCAGTAGATGTAAGCACGAACCACCGAGGCATCCAGGGTTGGTGCGGTAATCGTCACGGTTTTGTCATTCACTGCTGAGGCAAAATCCGCGGCAGCTCCCTGGGGCTCAACCAAAGCCGCCGTGGCGGTCACGGTTTTCGAGACGGTCACGCCGCTGTTCGGCTCGCTCATGGTGAGCGTTGCAGTATAGGTGCCAGAAGCACTATACTCATAGACTACAATATCCTCGCCATTGCCTCCCAACTCCATACCAGCGCCGTTATCGCCGAAATCCCAGCTGTATTCACAGAGAAGGTCAACCGGATAGGCGATCCCTAAGGCGTCATAGGCCAGGTCATAGCAGGAGGAGCGGCTGCCGTCAAAGGTCACAACCAGATCGTCTTCCAGTGAAGTAAGGGAGCTGAGCGCAGGAAGAACATGGACGTCACCGATCATTTCTCCCACCACAAAGGGCGAGAAGGAGGTGGTTTCACCGCAGACGGTGTTGTTCTCATCATTCAAAATGGTGGTGATGTCTTGCCACTGGCCGTTGGTGTAATGCAAGAGCTTGAGGTCAAGTTCGCTGATATGCACCTTGCTTTCGTCATAAGTGAGACAGACCGTGGCCGTTGTTAAGGAACAGTCAGTACTGATTTCATAGATGTCACCCACCGCCTGGTAGCCAACCGGCATGTCAAGGCTGGTCAGGTCAGAGGCAAGGATGCAGGCATCGGTTACGTCGGCAATGGTCACCTCAACCTCCGGAACCGGGTTCACCGTCACTTCCGGAGCCGGTTCCACCGCTACATCCGATGCCGTGCAGCCGCCAAAGCCAGGTGCGATTTTGGCAGGATTCGCCGGACAGCCGTCAACGCAGTCCGCCGTGCCGTCGTCGTCAGTGTCGATAAGGTCATTGCAGCTATCATTGCAGTCAGCGATTGTGTCACCATCCGTATCGGTATCCGCCACACCGCAACCGCACTGACCGGAAGCGGTCTTGCTGGGGTCAGCCGGGCAGCCGTCAAGACAATCATAGGTGCCGTCGCCGTCGCTGTCAATATCAGCAACGCCGCAGCCGCAGATGCCTGCTTCGGTTTTGTTGATGTCATTCGGGCAACTATCCACACAATCACCGATACCGTCACTGTCGGTATCAATACATCCATAATAAAATCCGGCATTTATGCTAATATTGGTAAGATTGTTATTGTATTGTTGCAAGTTGTTTGCTGCCACCCACAAACCATTATAATTAACTTCCACGAGAAGTATGACAGAGAAATCGCCAGTGATATCGACTGCAGCTCCTGGAGTACCTGATGGTCTTGCATCCACAAGCCATCCTTGTGGATTAGTTAAAGTAAATCTTGTCGCAACCCATGAGCTACTATAAGCATAGTAAGTATCGCCCATCCAGGTTGCCGTCGTAGCGGTGTTTCCAGTATAAGTTAAAGAAGTTGTATGATTTCCACCATCTAGGGACACATTAACCAGTGTTGGAGCCCAATAAAGTTCGTTGAACGCCGAAAGGTCGAAGTTCCCATAGTTCCATGTGAGTCCGCCAGTATCGCCAGGGTTACCGCTTCCGCCAGTCCATTGTCCATAAGTTCCATCAAGAAGCGGATAAGCTGGACCTGTTAATGATTGTGCCAGGGCTGGACCGCCCATCACAAACAGAAACAATCCTGTTAGCAACGCTGTTAAAAATTTATTCTTCATTATTTCTCCTTTTCTGTAATTTGTTACACTATTGCCGAGGTCCGAATTGTCATTTTTACATGCAAAGCGGCGACCCGCGCCACGGGTTTGGGGAACCGGTTTAATCAACAGTTTCATGAGTCATGGGGCTGTAATGCGCTAAACTCCCTTGACTATTACGGGCATATACGAGTTACCACTAAAAATCTCTCTGAACTATCCTGGCGTTTTCGCAGTACCACAAGTTTCAAAGTATTTGGTCGGGAACCACGGCGATACTTCAGGGTTGGAGTGAAAAACTTTAGGAAGAGGTAATTCGCTGTATTCACAGATGTGAACAAGTGGTAGGCGATAAAAAGCAACTATCGGATGATATGACAAGACCATCCTGACGCTATAATAGCCCATATCACTCCGACCAGAACCTAACATCCTATATTTAAATTTACTGATATCCTGACCGTATAACTCTTTTGAATGATGCAAAATTTATGCTCTGTGACAGCAGTAACCCTGACAATTTTAAAAAAATTAATAGAATTAAAATGTTAGGTGAATGGCGGCTCATTTTTCGGGAAGCTAATAATGGAATCACGTAGTTGAAAATGGGGGTTTACACCCACAATTGGGTGAATTTACGCAACTGATGGTGGTGATACGGGAAAAAAAACATGATTTTTTGTGCGTCACATGGTTCACAAACGTCACGAAACCATTTCAAGAACCTCTTTTCCCTGTGTCAGCAGTTGTGATTGTGTGGGAGTTGGGTTGAGGAAGGATAGGAAAGCTATGATTCGGCAGAGGTTTCCAGATTGAAGATGGATAGAACAAAAACAATCGAAATAGAGGAGTTTTGATATGAAAAGCGGAATTCATCAATCAATGGCTTTGATTTCTCTTGCAGCTCAGTATAATAAGTAGGTTGAAAAAAGATAAATTACAGAGGAGATGGACAGATGGCAAAACCGTTTTACATTGATGAGCATGAGTGTATCGGCGACGGCAGCTGTGCGGATATATGCCCCCGTTGTTTCAGTTTTGAACGCGGCATGGATACAGCCAGAGTCGTTAGTTTTGACTGTGATGAGGAACTGGTGGAGGAGGCCATGCGCAATTGTCCGACCAGTTGCATCCACTATGAGAAAGAGGGCGGTTGATACCGGCATAATTGAACTTTCCGCATGATTTATGCTTCAATTACCTGTATTACTGACTCCATTATGAAGTCCGATACTATTTTTACCATCGGCCATTCAAATCACGATATGGCAACCTTTCTGCAACTGCTGACAGCCAAGTTCATTCAGGTGGTGGTGGATGTCAGATCCGCACCCTATTCACGTTATGTGACGTGGTTCAACAAACGTAACATACAATCAGCCATCCAAGATGCAGGGCTGAAATATATCTTCATGTGTGATGCAATCGGCGGCAAACCTTCCGATCCCGGATTTTCCGATGCAAACGGCAGGGTACTTTACAGCAAAATTGCAGAATCAAAAAAATTCAGGCACGGCCTTGATCGGCTTCGGCAAGGTCTGGCTGATGGCTGGCGAATTGCCCTGATGTGTGCTGAAAAAGATCCCGGCAAATGCCATCGTCACCTGCTCATCGCAAAAGAGCTGGTGACGAGGCACCATATTCCCGTCCTTCATATCAGAAGCGATGGTTCATTACTTCCGGCAGAAGATCTCCTTGATAAAGATAGTATTCAGCCCCGTCTGCCGATTTTCTCCCCATGAGATCAGATCGATGGCAGTCGTATGCCAGCTTTCAATCAGAAGATGAAAGCGCATCTGCTAACAGAGGTCTATCTTCAAATACCTGTATCAAAATGACCCATCAGTTAAAAAAGAGCGGGTCATTTTGATACACTTCGTTCGATCCCCTGCGTACATACGTATAACAGCTCAAAGCTGTCCTTTTTTATCTTCATCCTGACACGCTTCATTCATTTTATGGGACATTTTGCCACATTTATGCAATGATTCATTATTGTAATAGCTTGATTTCTTAGCTGTTTCAGATCTGGCATGAAACCTGCTCAAAAAAATCTCAAGGTGTCAACAGCCTGAACTTTCTCATAAATATTCAGTCCTAACATAGGATGATAAATAAAAATTAGGATGGTAATCAAAATGGAAACAACTAAATTCGCTATTCCTGAAATAATTTTTGGCAGAGGAAGTATCAAATATGCTGGGCAATATGCACTGAGACATGGCGCAAAAAAGATCTTTTTAGTCAGTGATCCCGGCATTGAGGAGGCCGGCTGGGTGCAACGCCTCATGGATATCCTGAAAGCCGAAGGCATAGACTGGATCTATTATCCCAGGGTGACCTCCAATCCCCGCGATTACCAGGTGGAGGAGGGCGCGGAATTCTATCTCAAAAATCGGGCTGATGTCATCATGGCAATTGGCGGAGGCAGCGCAATGGATACGGCCAAGGGCATTGCCATTATTGCCAGTAACGGAGGCAAGATCCGTGATTATGAAGGGGCCAACAGAGTCCAGCACCCTCTGCCGCCCATGGTATTCATCACAACCACCGCAGGGAGCGGATCTGATATATCACAGTTCTGTATCATCACCGATGTGAAACGTGCGGTAAAAATGTCCATCATCACCCGCACCCTGGTTCCCAATATATCCATCGTCGACCCGCTTATTTTACGTACAAAAACGGAAAAGCAGATTACCCAGTCCGCGGTGGACGCCCTGGCCCATGCCATTGAGGCCTATCTTTCTCCCATCGCCTCCCCGTTCACCATGCCGCAATCCCTGAAAGCCATCGATCTGATTCTCCGTAATCTGCAACATGCTGTAGAAACACATTCTTTAGATTCTTTGGAACAATTGAGTGTTGCCTCTACATATGCATCAATGGCCTTCAGCAATGCAGGACTTGGAGCCGAGCACGCCCTGGCCCATTCTCTGGGCGGCCAGTTCGACATGAGCCACGGAGTCGTTCATCCAATACTGCTTACTGCGGTCATGCGCTTTAACATGCCGTCATGTCCTGCCAGAATGGCTGATATCGGCCGGGTCATACTCGACAAACGGCTTGGTTCGGACGATGAAACCGCCCTGGCGGGAATTGCTAAACTTGAGGATTTTTTTGCCTCATTCAATGTTTCCTTAAGGCTCAGCGATGAGGTCAGCGAAGGTGACAGACAGTATCTTGAACCAATCTGTAAAATGGCTGTCAATGATGTCTGCAATCTGACCAATCCCAAACCGGCATCATGGGAAGATCTGCTCTCGATTTGCGAGGAGGTATGGTGATGTCTGCCCCCACCACTCTTGCTGATCTTATCGGAATTGAACACTGCAAACTCGGTTTTTATCAGGAACTTCAACGTAAAGTAGAGGAACTGAAGCATTCGAACCGTGAGCTGGAGAAGAAACGCCAGGAATTCAAGGGACTGCTGGACGCCATAACCGATATGATGGTGGTACTTTCCGAAGACCTGAAAATCCAATCGGTCAACCATATTTTCAAGGAATGGTATCCGGATACCGACCCGAAGGGGCAATACTGTTATAAGTTTTTTCGTGACAGAGATACGCCCTGTGATGGCTGCCCGGTTATCAAGGCATTGGATCGTGATGAAATATGCAAGGATTCCTGCATTCATAAAGTGGGGGACAAATTCAGGCATTTTGAGTTGATTGCCTCGCCGCTGAAGACCAGTCTTACCGGCGAACGCAACGTGCTGCTCTTTAAACGGGATGTCACGGTGGAAAAAGAATTTCAGTCGCAATTTTATCAGGCTGAGAAAATGGCTACCGTGGGGGCATTAGCCGCCGGAGTGGCCCATGAAATAAACAACCCTCTCACCGCCATAAGCGGCTTTGCCGAAGGATTGCGGCGCAGACTCGGCCGGGTGCACGAACAGGTGGATGAAGATCTATATAACGATTTTCAAGAATATACCGATACCATTATCAAAGAATGCCTGCGCTGCCGGGATATCGTCCGCACGCTGCTCACCTTCAGCCGGCCCATGGCCTCCAGTCTGTGCCCGGTGAACGTAAACGATTGTATTAATGATACCCTGTTTATCCTGAAGCACCATTTTAAAGAACAGCACAAAGTTATTGTTAAAATTGAATTAGATGACAAGCTGCCGTTGATTATGGGTGACGAATCGCAACTTAAGCAGGTCATCATCAACCTGTTGACTAATGCCCTTGATGCCAGTGGTGAAGGCGGCACTATACTGATCAAAACCTATCCGGACGAAACCGGCGGTGCGGGACTGATTGTGGAAGATTCCGGCTGCGGCATTCCTTTAGAATTGCAGGACAAGCTTTTTGAGCCTTTTTTTACCACCAAGCCGGTCGGCAAAGGGATCGGTATCGGCCTGTCCACCTGTTACACCATAGTGAAAAATCACAACGGTCAGATCAGTGTGACCAGTGAAGTGGGCAAAGGCACAACATTCTGTATACAACTACCCGGAATTTCATAATAATGGTAAACGATAAATATCCTGTTCTCGTGATCGACGACGAAGAGCCCATCAGAAGACTGCTGCAGAAGGAACTGGCAAACTCCAGACGGGAGGTTTTCACTGCGGCCACGGCAGCCGAAGCAATGGCCCTGGTGCGGAGCCGCTGGTTCGATGTCATCATCATGGACCTGCGGCTGCCCGACACCACCAATCTGGATCTGCTGATCAAGGTGAGGGATTCCATTCCCCATACCGAGGTGATCATGATCACCGGGCACGGAGACATTGACAGTGCCGTGGAGGCCATGAAACTCGGGGCCTGTGATTTTATTGCCAAGCCGTTCAACCTTGACCGGCTTGATCTGGTGGTGGAAAAAGCACACCAGCGAGTTCGGTTGTCCCGTGAAAATATGATACTGCGCCACAAGGCCGGATATGATCAGGGTTCGGTGAAGTTTATCGGCAATTCCATGGCCATACGCAATATTCAATTCCTTGTTGACAAGGTTGCTCCGGCCACTATCCCGGTACTCATAACAGGTGAATCAGGAGTAGGCAAAGACGTGGTGGCCCATGCCATCCATGATCGTTCCGGCCGGGGAGGAAATCAGCTCATCATTAAAAACTGCGCCTCCCTGCAGAAGGAACTTGCCCGCAGTGAGCTTTTCGGACATATAAAAGGATCGTTTACCGGCGCAGGAGAATCCCGGGAAGGGCTCATGTCTTATGCCCACGAGAGCACCCTGTTCCTTGACGAGATTGGTGAACTGCCCCTTGAGGTGCAGGCCTCCCTGTTGCGGATGCTGGAAACCCAGACATACCGACGGGTTGGTGAAAAAGATGAACGCCGGGTGGATATCCGCTTCCTGTTCGCCACTAATCGCGATCTGGCCGATGAGGTCAAAAAAGGCCGCTTTAACGAAGCATTTTTTCATCGAATCAATGTTTTCAATATTGATATTCCCCCTCTGCGCGAGCGCAAGGAGGATCTTCCACTGCTGGTTGATTATTTTCTTATCTCGTTGAGCCCTGATTCCACCACCTACCGCATAGTGCAAACCGCCATGGACTGTGTGCTCCGCTACGATTGGCCGGGCAATATCCGGGAGCTGCGTAACGTCATTGAACGCAGCATTATTCTTGCTGAAAACGGCATCATCACCGAACGTTGCCTGCCCCGTGAACTCGTGGTTGCCGCGGAAACGTCCGAACCGAGCATCACCCTGGAATCGGTTGAAAAAAGACACATCCTCAAGATGCTGAATTTCTATAACGGCAACCGGCGCAAGGCTGCAGAAGCTCTCGGGATCAGCCGCAAGACCCTTTATCGAAAGATGAACGAGTTTAACGCCGATTGATCTTGATCTGTGAGGGGCTTGCGCCCCTGATCCGGTATTTTTTCATCTCATTTCAGCTCACCCTAATAGCACCGACACCTTTATCACTAAGGAAGAGCAGTCTTCTTCCCCGCGAATCCATGCGGTCATTCTGACCCACCGGTCTCTTTCCGGTGGGTCGTTTTACCCCTCCAGCTGTTAAAGCCATCCTATCCCCAGTCTGCTGATTTTCATCCGGCAGCCACTTTCCAGATAAGAATTATTAACAAATCAAAAGGGACATATTGTCCCTGGCCTTTTCACCCTGGAAAAGCATAACATATTGATATTATCAGATTTATATATGTGGCACCAAAATTGCCATGATGATGGTAGACAAACCACAAGGGAAATTCTTCAGGATACAAAAAATGGGAGTCTACTGATGGGATTTGATTTTATTGCCGATGAAATTTTTGAAATGGCTGAACAGATAGAGAAAAAAGGGGCAAAGTTTTACCGAAAGGCTGCCGAGAAGGTGAACGGCGAGGCGAGAAAGATCCTGCTCGAGCTTGCCGGCATGGAAGATTGCCATGGGATGAAATTTGCTGATTTCAGAAAAACCCTTGCCCTTTGTGACAAGAACTCAACAACCTTTGACCCGGAAGGGGAGACGGTTCTTCATCTCAGGGCTCTTTCAGATACCCGGGAATTTTTTGAAAAAGATCTCGATATCTCAAACAAGGAAACAATTTTAGAATCCGCTATTACGGTGGGCAAAGATTCCATCATATTTTACCTGGGTCTGAAAGACCTGGTGGACTGCAAAGCCGGAAAAGAAAAAATTGATGCCATTATCAATGAAGAGATGAGACATCTCAAAATTCTTAACGGCAGGCTGCACTCTTCTCAAAAGAAGCAGTAAGTTATTACTGCTCCCCCCCAAACCTTCAGACACCGCCGGCACCTGAGCAGATTCATTGTTCACGGTCGCTCCTATCGAAGCGCTGACCGTTACCGTTGTTGAGGCAGGTAACGGTCAGCAGTACTACTTTCTTTATACCGGAAACTTTCCTCCAATTCCCGTGTCATAAACTTTGATTGTTCTTTCCAGTTATGGATGTCGCTGCAATGGGTCAGGATGACACCTTGCAGCAAAGACAATGTTTCATTCTGACCCATTGCGTTTAAAGGCAATACTGCATTTGTTTTATCGGCCGGACGTGACCCTGTTTTGTTGAGGATAGAAGCAGTATTTCCCGCACTTGAGTCATGTTGTCCCCGCTCATTTTTAAAATTATCCTGTAACAAATTGAACTCACAGCATATTTTCGTTTGGCATACGAGTTGCTATATGAAAAGAAAAATAGTTCCGGATGCAAACTGAGGCAGAAAGCATCTACGATCAACCATGAGGGAAGGCACTTACCATGTGTGCGCTCTCCTTAAGAACGGCTTCATAAGTGTAGGAGTCACAGGCCCAAGCACCTCTCGGATTTCAGGGTAAGCTCAGAGAAGGCATTGCTTAACCGATACGATTGTGATAAAAATTTAAGTTAGGCAGCCAAGATAAAGGCCATTTTAAGGGGAGGCCGCCGCAACTTCCCTTATGACAGAACTGGTCGGGTTTACCGCTTATGTTTCATTCATACCGTTTCTGTATTTTTTGCAGCTTTAAGCCACCTGAAGTATCCGCAGAGAGCAATTTTGATGGAATTCGAATGGATACGATTTCATCAGCTTTGTTTGTGTGAAAATGTCAGTTGGGAAATCATACCACCTGCATTTTTCACCTGTTCGCCACCTTGAGATAACCGTTTTTCATTACTAACATTTAATTTGGAGAATGAAATGATCAAGAAAAAACTATACGTCAATGGTGTAGAAAAAAATCTTATTGTGGATGGTGATGAAAGTCTGGCTGAAGTTCTGCGGAAAAGGCTGAGACTCACCGGCACGAAGATTGGTTGCGGCAAGGCCCAGTGTGGTGCGTGCAATGTCATCATGGACGGCAAGTTGACCCGTTCCTGCGTGACGAAGATGTCACGCGTGGCTGATGGCGCCGCCGTAACGACCATTGAGGGAATAGGTACCCCGGACGATCTGCATGCAATTCAAATGGCCTGGATGGTTCATGGTGGTGCACAATGTGGATTCTGTACACCAGGATTTGTCGTTTCCGCCAAGGCCCTACTCGACGCAAATTCCGATCCTTCCCGTGAAGATGTACGCGAGTGGTTTCAGAAAAACCGCAATGCCTGCCGCTGCACCGGATACAAACAACTGGTCGATGCGGTACAGGATGCCGCCAAGGTGCTGAAAGGCGAACTCAGCCTGAAAGACCTGGCCTACAAGATTCCGGCGGACGGCAAGGTCTTCGGCACCAATCAACCCCGTCCGAGTGCTGCTGCCAAGGTTACCGGCACCTGGGATTTCGGTGCGGATCGCGGTCTGCAGCTGCCGGATAACACCCTGCAGATGGCCCTGGTACAGGCAGAGGTTTCCCATGCCAATATCCTTTCCGTGGATACCAGCGAAGCCGAGAAAATGCCGGGCGTCTTCAAGGTGGTCACCGCCAAGGACATCAAAGGCAAAAACCGCATTACCGGTCTGATCACTTTCCCCACCAACAAGGGTGACGGCTGGGATCGTCCCATCCTCTGTGATGAAAAGGTCTTTCAGTTCGGTGACGCCATTGCCATTGTTTGCGCCGATACCGACAAGCATGCCAAGGAAGCGGCCAAGAAAGTTAAAGTGGAACTGGAAGAACTGCCGGCCTACATGAGTGCTCCGGCGGCCATGGAAGAAGATGCTCTGGAAATTCATCCCGGCACCCCGAATGTCTATTACATTCAGAAAATCGCCAAGGGTGAGGAGACCGCTCCCATTTTCAACAAGGCGGAAGTGGTAATTGAGGGTGATTATTATGTTGGCCGTCAGCCCCATATGCCCATTGAACCTGATGTCGGTTTTGCCTATTATAATGATGACAATAAACTGGTTATTCATTCCAAATCCATCGGTGTCCATCTCCATCTCTATATGATCGCCCCGGGTCTGGGAGTCGCACCTGAAGACCTGATCCTGGTGCAGAACAATACCGGCGGCACCTTCGGCTACAAATTCAGCCCCACCATGGAAGCACTGGTCGGTGCCGCGGCCATTGCCACCGGCCGCCCGGTTTTTCTCTGCTACGATTATTTCCAGCAGCAGACCTATACCGGCAAGCGCTCACCTTTCTTCATGAATGTCAAGATGGCTGCTGACAAGGATGGTATGCTCAAGGCCATGGAAACCGACTGGAGTGTTGACCACGGACCTTATTCTGAATTCGGCGATCTGCTTACCCTGCGTGGTGCACAGTTTATCGGGGCAGGGTATGACATCAAAAATATCCGTGGTGAAGGACGCACCGTCTGTACCAATCATGCCTGGGGTTCCGCTTTCCGTGGCTACGGTTCTCCCCAATCCGAGTTCGCCTCAGAGGTGCTGATGGATGAACTGGCTGAAAAGCTCGGCATGGATCCGCTGGAACTGCGCTATAAGAACTGCTACCGCAAGGGTTCCACAACCCCCACCGGTCAGGACCCCGAGGTTTATTCTCTGCCGGATATGCTCGATATCCTGCGTCCCAAGTATGAGGAGGCCAAAAAGAAAGCCGCTGCCAACTCGACTGACGAGGTGAAACGCGGCGTTGGTATCGCCCTGGGCGTTTACGGCTGTGGTCTGGACGGACCGGATACGGCGGAAGTGGATGCTGAGCTGAACGCCGACGGTACGGTAACCGTTTACAATACCTGGGAGGATCATGGCCAGGGAGCTGATATGGGATCCCTGGGCACCGCCCATGAGGCCTTGAGACCCATGGGTCTCGCCGGCAACCGGATTAAACTGGTGATGAACGACACCTCTATGTGCCCCAACTCCGGTCCTGCAGGCGGCAGCCGCAGTCAGGTAGTGGTCGGTCAGGCCGTCCGGGTCGCCTGTGAGGAGTTGATCAAGGCCATGAAAAAGGGTGACGGTTCCTTCCGCACCTACGCTGAAATGGTTGCTGAGAACATTCCCACCAAGGTGAACGGCAAATGGTCGGCTCCTGCCGGCGCCTGCGATGAAAACGGCCAGGGCAATCCCTTCTGCTGTTACATGTACGGTCTGTTCATGGCCGAGGTTGCCGTGGAAGTGGCAACAGGCAAGACCACGGTTGAAAAAATGATCTGCGTGGCCGATGTGGGCAAGATTGTCAACAAACTCGTTGTTGACGGCCAATTATACGGCGGTATGGCCCAGGCCATCGGCCTTGCCCTGACCGAGGATTTCGAGGACATCAAAAAGCACTCAACCCTGGTTGGCGCAGGATTTCCCTATATCAAACAGATCCCTGACGAAATGGAACTGTTCTATGTGGAAACCCCGCGTCCCGATGGTCCCTTCGGCGCCTCGGGTGTCGGCGAATTACCGCTGACCTGCCCCCATGCCGCAGTGATCAACGGCATTTATAATGCCTGTGGCGCCCGCGTGAGAAACCTGCCGGCTCTGCCGGAAAAGGTTCTTGCCGCCATGAAAAAATAGCGGTACAGGTCCGACCGGGCCACAGAAGGGGGAGCCGCTCAGGCGGCTTCCCCTTCACTCCATAACCTTTCACCAATAAGGTATTTCCGCATGGATCAACCGCAACTCCGCACGCTTGAAGCTACCTGCATACAGGAGGAATCTCCCCAGTGCTCGGCTGCCTGCCCGATCCATATTGATGTCCGGGCCTTCATGGGCTGCCTTGCCAAGGAGGACTGGCGTGGAGCCAGGCGCGTACTTGACCGGACCATGCCTTTTGCCGATATCGTCGGACGCATCTGTGACGAACCATGCCGCCGGGCATGTAAACGGGCCGAGACAGGTGACCCCCTGGCCGTGGGCAGTCTGGAAAGATTCTGCGTAACCACGGTGCCCATGGTACTCAAACAACCTCGACTGCCCGCCAAGGGGGGCAGCGTCGCTGTCATCGGTTCAGGCCTCAGCGCCATGACCGCAGCCCTGGATCTGGCCCGCAAGGGACGTAACGTGGTCATGATGACCGGGGATGAAGAAGTCGGTGGCTCACTGCGGGGGTATGCTGAGGAGATTTTGCCCGCCCGCGTACTTTCAGGAGCCGTGGAGACCCTGGACTCCTATGGAGTCAACATTCAGTTCGGCTGGTCTCTGAATAAGGAATTTTTCGACATAGTCAGACAAGACTCTGATGCTGTTTTTTTCGACAGGGATTGTGCAGGTCTTGCATCCCTGCCCGTAGATTGCACTCATCCTGATCCGTTGACCCTTGCCGTGGGCAATGATGGCTGTTTTGCCGGCGGCGGAACCACGGAAAACGGTTTTTCTATTATGAAACAGGTTGAGGATGGGCGGCGGGCCGCCCTGTCCATCGAACGCTATCTACAGAAGGTATCGCTCACCGCCCAGCGCGAACGGGAGGGAGCCTGCCCCACCCGTTTACATACGGTCACCATTGGCATAGAATCACTCAAAGAGGTGCAGCCCGCCGATCCGTCCACAGGCTTTACCCAGCAGGAATCCGCCCGGGAAGCGTCACGCTGCATCCAGTGTGAGTGTATGGAATGCGTCAAACAATGCGCCTTTCTCCAGGAGTTTAAAGATTACCCGAAACGACTGGTCCGCAAAATCTATAATAACCAGGCCATTGTCCAGGGCACTCGCACGGCCAACAAAATGATCAATTCCTGCATGCTCTGCGGCCAGTGCACGGTCATTTGCCCCCACGACTTTCCCATGGCCACGGTCTGCCGGTCCACCAGAGAAAATATGGTGGCAAAATCAACCATGCCGCCTTCGGCCCATGAGTTTGCCCTGCAGGACATGGAGTTCAGCCTCGGTGAATTTTCCGCCATGACCAGGCACCAACCGGGGCGGGACAGCAGCCGCTTCCTCTTCTATCCCGGCTGTCAGCTTGCCGGGTCCGCACCATTTGCGGTTGAACAGACCTATTTGCATCTGACCGGCCATCTTGCCGGCGGGGTAGGGTTGATGCTCGGTTGCTGCGGCATCCCGGCACACTGGTCCGGTCGGCAGGAGCTTTTTAACCAGACCATGCAGTCCTTCCAGGCCGAAGTCAATAGACTGGGCGATCCGCTCATTATCACCGCCTGTTCCAGCTGTTATGCTGTGTTCAAAGAATTTGCCCCGGAGTTGCAAGTGCAGTCCCTGTGGCAGATTCTGGACAGGATGGAACTCCCCGAACGGAAAACAGCGATTCCGCCGCAGCCCATGACCATCCATGACCCCTGCACGGTCAGACATGATCCCGAGATACGCGCAAGCGTCCGTAACATCATAAAAAAACTCGGAATTTCAATTGAAGAACAGCCCTATTCAGGGGAACTGACCGACTGCTGCGGCTACGGCGGGCTGATGCAGTTCGCCAATGTGCCGCTGGGCGAGAAAGCGGCCCGCGCCAAGGGCCTGCGCAGTGATCTTGACGGTCTGGCCTACTGTGCCATGTGTCGAGACAATATTGCCGCATCCGGCAGACGTATCGCCCATCTGCTCGACTATCTCTTCCCCGCCGCCGAGCAGGAAGATCCTCTGCTGCGCCCCAACCCCGGTTTTTCCCGGCGCCATGAAAACCGGGCGCGGCTCAAGCAGCACCTGCTTAACACCCTATGGCATGAGGAACCGGTTATGACTCCCGACTATAAAAGTATCAAATTGTTTATCCCACCCCAGGTTATGGAGCTGATGAACACAAGACATATCCTGGAGGATGACATTCAGAAGGTTATCTTTCAGGCAGAGCAGACCGGCAAAAGGCTGGTTGATCCTGAAAACGGCCACTTTCTTGCCAGTTTCAAACCGGTTCGGGTGACATACTGGGTGGAGTATCAACCCGACAAACAGGGATATATCGTCCACAATGCTTACAGTCATCGAATGATCCTGCCGGGAGATGCGAAATGAGCAATTTTTCCTTTATCAGTGAAACGGAATGGCGTTGCGGTTGCTGCAATAAAGAACTCCAGCCGCGCAAAGTGAACGTGGAATATATGGGCTCCGTGTTCAATGTTGAGCTGATGGTATGTCCTGTCTGCGGTTTTGTGCTGGTTCCCGAAGACCTGGCGCTCGGCAAAATGCTTGAAGTTGAGCAACTCCTGGAAGACAAATAAGTTAATGTGATGAATACAACATTACTCAAACATACACCTCTTCTCTGTGAACAGCAGGAACTGCAGCAGATCACCGGCGACACTCTGCGTCCCGGAGGCATTGCGTTGACTCGTAGGGCCATGGAGTTCTGCAATCTGCCGGCCCGCAGTACCATTCTCGACGTGGGATGCGGTTACGGGCAGACCATGGCCCTTCTTGCTTCCCAGTTCGGTCTGGCCCCGACCGGTCTTGATCCGTCGTCATCCATGCTGTGGAAGGCGGCCTCCCTCTGTCCCGACATGCCGCTGCTGCTGGCCGAAGCGGACGCCATTCCCGTGCAGAACGATTTTTTTGACGCCATTATCTCGGAATGCGTGCTCTCCCTGACGGGCAATATGCAGGCAAGCCTGCAGGAGATGTGGAGGGTGCTTGCCCCAGGCGGCAAACTGGTGTTGACCGACATATACGTCCGCAAGGCAACCCCCTTGCCTGATGCGCATCCGGCAGAGATTCGCAGCTGCCTGCACGGAGCGGTTCCCCTGGAAACCCTTGAAATCTATCTGAAGTCCGCCGGATTTACCATCCATTTGTTTGAGGATCACACTGCCATGCTGCGGCAACTGGCCGGCCAGATCATCTTCAGCTACGGCAGCCTGGCCGCCTTCTGGCAGCTGTTCCTGGGCGCGGATAAGGCCGCGTTCACCTGCAGTTCCCTTGCCACGGCAAAACCAGGTTACTGCCTGCTCATCGCCGCAAAGGAGTAAGTGTTATGGATGATACAGTTCTGCACATCATGCAACTCGGTTCCCAGGGGCTTTGTTGCAGCCAGATACTCATGCAACTGGCCCTTGACGACATGGGCGAGGAAAACGTTGCCCTGGTGCGCTCCATGTCCGGACTCTGCAATGGGCTGGGGGCAGGGGAGGTGTGCGGTGCGGCAAGCGGCGCGGCCTGCGTCATTGCCCTGTATGCGGCAAAAGGGGACGGCAGTGAAGAGGAGTCCCCGCAATATAAGCTGATGCTTGCCGATTTCACGGCATGGTTTACCGGCGCAGCCCCCGACAGATGGGGCGGCATCAGATGCGATGAGATCATCCCCAGCGGGGCAGCCATGGAGATACGGAAGTGCGGCGACATCATGAGCGCCAGCCGCAACAAGATTCTGGAAATACTCGCAGCATACGGGTTTGACCCGAGTATGCCTAAAGAACAACGCCATGAATGAGTGTTCCGGTAAAGATATACTATCATCAACGGAGAGCGTTTGCCCAGTCTGCCTGAGGCGTCTTCCCGCCGTGCGTGAACAGAATGGTGAAGATGTATATCTGGTAAAAAAATGCCCGGATCACGGGGAATTTCAGACGATCATCTGGCGTGGGCCGTTACCGTTTACCTCCTGGAACAGGCCTAAAAAGGCCTCCTCGCCCCGGCAGACATTCACCAGGACTGAAAAAGGCTGTCCCTTTGACTGCGGGCTCTGCCCGGAGCACGAACAGCATACCTGCACCGCGCTTATCGAAGTTACCTCCCGTTGCAATCTGCGCTGCAAGGTATGTTTTGCCGATGCCGGTAACCATGCCTCGGCAGATCCGTCCCTTGCGCAGATCGCTTTCTACTATGACCGGCTCCTGCAGGCAAGCGGCCCCTGTAATATCCAGCTGTCCGGCGGTGAGCCCACGATGCGGGATGATCTTGCCGACATCATCCGCCTAGGCCGTGACAAAGGTTTTTCCTTTCTGCAGCT
>Ga0180007_10002185_pt1 | contig 23889 bp, 29 predicted proteins | sample MM_PC_MetaG_FD_121122 | JGI IMG/M metagenome (GOLD analysis project Ga0180007, IMG submission 121122) | Groundwater microbial communities from the Aspo Hard Rock Laboratory (HRL) deep subsurface site, Sweden - MM_PC_MetaG | ecosystem: Environmental > Aquatic > Deep subsurface > Groundwater... | reverse complement strand
TATGCATTGCACGCTTTCGCCAGCCCTTTTGAGGCTTGATAATATCACACTTTGGGCAAAGAGATATTCGGATTTTCACGCTTTGCTCCTTGTTACATAAGAACTTGACATAGGCTTCTTGATGCCTGTGAGCAATCCGCCTTTTATTACCTCAAGAGGTTTACAGCATAGACGCTTGCAATGAGGGCACTTGAAGTATTCGTTACAATACATTTTAGACTCGCTGACGCCAAAGACTTGCTTGCAATAAGGGCACTCGATAGCATAACCTTGTGTTGCTGGCTCATAGTCAGGGCACTGCCAGGCATAATGGGCAATCTCGCAAGTGTTTTCCTTGCGGCAGGATAGACACTTATGCTCCTCAGTCATTTAAGCCTCCCTTTGCCGAATGCTTTACCTCGATAGTTATAGCCTATTTTATTAGCTAGAAATAGGGCATAAAGATACAAAGCTCTACGGTTAATGTTGTCTGCCTGAAAGCATGCCTCAGCAAATCTATCCCTGACAATGGCGATTAGGAAGTCTCCAATAGGGTAATCCTCATAATATCATAGCCAGATATGATACATACACATAGCTACGTGGTCAAGCTCATCTGCTGTTAGCGCTGACAGCACTCCATCATATCTAGTGTTGTCCTCTATCCAATGTCTAATATCTGCTTGTTCCATTAGTCCTCCACTAGCGCTATCATTGTCTCCTTTGTGGCTATTAGCATAGTCACATCGCAACATCTGAACTCATGGTCATCTGGGACATTCCAGTAGTCGCCATTATGGGCAGAATACTCTGCCCCACAGAACTGGCAATACATAAACCTTTTGTCTGGATGCTTGACGAATACTTCATCCCTTAAGTTACGCTTTATCGCTTGCATGTTCAACCCTCCTCAATATACTCAAATTTGCTCGGCATCCTTGTTATAGCCAATAGATGCAGCTTGGCATTTCTCAAGGTTAGTTTTTCAGTCTTACCTAGGGCAACATGATACCAATGATTTGCCCCCCAAGAGCCTATCTTTACGAATTGCCCTTTAGCATCAATTCGGGGCGAGCCATCAATCATCCAATCAAAGACTTGTCTTTCACCTCCGTTCCAATAGCCCTGAACTGGTTTCTCCAAAGTCTGCCTTAATATCATTGTGCTCTCCTTCTTGCTGGCTCTCGACGCCATCGTGCCCTTGTCTTTGGGTGATTGTGATAGCGACAAAGCCAGCCCTTGTAATTAGCCATTGCAATTATCTGCCTTGATAAGGCTTGCGTTAACATTACAGCCTCCTCGATATTTGTTGGGGGTTAGTCCCATAAGATACCTTTGTATTCATCTCTTACGGTTTCTCCTTCCTTTATGACCTCACCCTCATAATAGGGGCAAGATATATTTTTACTGTGACATCTCAAGCTGGCGAATCTGCCCTTCTTACATCTCGGCTTAAAATAGGGATAGCCCGTGGTTGTGTAATGCTTGCACATTTCAATCATCATTACAGCCTCCTTAATACAATTTTTGTCTCCTATCCCTAGCTGCCTGGCTCTCTTGAGGCTCTAAGGGCAATAGACATCTAGCTAACATAGTCAATACTAGCCACCAGCATTTGTTGATGGCTAGTCCCATAGGATACCTTTGTATTTATCTCTTATGGTTTTTCCCTTCTTTATGACCTTGACCTCACTTGCTGGCACTATCACTCTTTTCGGAGGCTTGGTAGTAGGTTGTCGAACTCGGATAGTTTTGCCTATGACTAGCTCTTTGGGTGATGGGAGAAATTTATCAGCTTCTATCATAGCCTCCATCCACTCATTCTCAAGTCTGTCTTGCTGGCGATAGAATTCCTCACCTTGCTTGTTGAGGACTACCTGGCGATTGGCTCTTGCTCCTTTGAGGCTGTCTTCACCAGGATAGATAACCTTGCCACTAGGCATAGTAAGACGCTCTCGATACTGCCCATTAGCATAGATTACCTGTCTGATATTCTGCTTATTCAATGTTATCTCCTTTCACTCAAGGTCTTCAAGCTAGTCACAAGAGACATCGAGACTAGAATCCGAGCATTTTGGCTATTTCGGTTTTGGAGACATCTACTTTACGGGTTGGTTTGTCCTCGGGTAGATAGAGTATCACACCACCCTTGCCGTTAGAGTACCTCAAGGGGCGCATAGCGAGTTTATCAGCTTGAATCATCAGTTGGATGACGGCTGAAGACTTGAAGTATTCTTTGCCTGTAGTCGCTACTGTAGCCTTGGCGTCCATCACGGCTGGAGTGTCAGCGTAGAATTTGTTCATTAGCTCTATGAGATTGTGCTTCTGTCCCTTGGGTGGTATCTGGGGGTTGACACCCTTGTAGTCTCCTCTGAACTTCTTGATGTATTCTCGAACGAACTCCTCAGGCTTGATTTCCTTAGTCTTGCTAGTCATTTGGTGTTTCTCCTTTTTATTTTTATTAGCTGTGTCGCAGCCACAAAATCTTACCACAATCGTGGCGTGGTTGTCAAGTTTATGGTTGTCTCTTATGACTAGCTTGAAGACCTTGAGATTTGTTTTATCTGTGTATGAGCTTGCCAAGCTTTACTATCAGCCTGTTGGAGTCTGGCGAGAACTCGGTGTGAGTTCAGCTTGGAGCTATTTGGCTGGTGTTTTTGAGGCTGGCAGGCTCCGTCGGCATTTAGCCTCAGGCTAGCTCCAGTCTCAACTGGTCAAATTCAGCATACCACACTCGAATTTGTTTGTCAACCCCGTAGGGGTTGTTTTTTTGGCTATTTTGCCAGGTTGAGGCTGGAAGGGGTGAAAGAGGGGTAGGGAAGATAGCGGGGTTTCTTAGCGTTCGGTTGAAAATGTATGAGATAGCGAGTTAAGGATAGGATAGCTGGCTGTAAATGGCTGTGGGGCAGGCTAGCTAGGCAAGGGATGAGTTGACTTATAGGGTAAGATGTGGTATAATGAGGCTGTGATAGCTTACCTCTCCCGACCGTGCCTGGCAAAAAGAAACTAGGCACAATCTAGCTGTAATGTATATACAATGTATCTACATCCCCCAGGACATCAAGGGGTAAGGGACAAGGGATGCAAGGGGTCAAGGGGTAGCTTAACATAACGAGATGTCATCCAGCGATGGGTAGTACCCCTGGGGGGATGGGTGAACCCCAACGTCGGTAGTATTATGGATACCTATCTCTGCGCATTTATTTTTTAAAAAAGGACTCCCCAAGGCTAAAACAAGCCACTAGGAGGCTAAATGGACTGGCAGTATATTGCCCTTATTATTCTTTCTATTGCCCTTTTGCTCGCCAGCGGCTATCTGCGGCGCCTATTCAAGGAACTCCACGACCTGACGGGCGCTATCTCCAGCGCACTTGCCGACGACCAAATCACCAAGGAGGAAATCCAGCAAATCTTCAAGGAGGGCAAGGACGTTGCTCGCTTGGCTCTTGACCTTTATCTGCTCGTTGCTCGCAAGAAAAACTGCTAGCCCAGAAACTCTCTTGCCCACGAGCACTGCCAGCATTACAGGAAATAATCTCTTGGCAATCTTGCGGGCTGCCCTACCCGATGGGGAAATCTTTATAAGTGACAACGACAAATACTTCCTTTGCTCTTATGATGATATTGCCCTATTCCTTGCCCAGAGCCAACTGGATAAGACACAATATGTTGCTGAGTTGTATGATTGTGAAGTACCAGAAGATGTCGCTTATGGTCTAGGATTATTTTATGCTGATGGTAGTTGTGGTACAAGAGAAGGCAAACTAGGTGGAGCTTGGTGGAGAGTAGTAGGTAGAAAACTAGATTGCCTTGAGAGGGCACAGGTAGCCTTCAACAAAGAGTGGCAAGATATGCTATTCTACCCCAAACTTTATGATTCCTACCGAAAAGGTGTTGTAACTAATCTAGGTACACGAACTCAAGATACTTATTGTCTAGAAGTCTCCCCACGAGTTAGACATAATAATGGTAGTCGGGGGCAATTTATTGAACTCTTTAGAAATACTCTTTATAATGATAATAAAGAAAAACGTGTGCCCTCTGGAATACTAGAAAGTCCTGCTAAGACTAAACTAGCTTTCTTAGAAGGTGTAATTGATGGAGATGGTACTACTAAAGGAAATCGTGGTTGTATAACTTGCCACGGTATGCTGTCAGTTTATGGTCTTATGGACTTAATGCTCGATTGTGGCTGGACTTTTCACTTCAAACCAGACCACAGAAATGACAATTATAGTCTCTACTATAATAGGAAAAATGAAAAGCTAGTAGAACAACCCGCTTGTGACGATTTTGCCCTTGCCCTAGCGGGAGAATTCTCCATCCCTGGTTGGTCTGCCCTCGCTCTAGGCATAATGTGGACTAGCACCCACGCTTTTAACATCTTTGTTGATGAGAGCGAGAAAATCTGGTTCCTTGAACCCCAGACCGACGACATCCTGCCAATCGAGGATTATATGAAAACCAAGACCAACAGATTTCTAGTAATATAAGGAGCCAAATGTTTTCAGGCGTCAACAAAGTCTGCGCACAGTGTAGCCAAGACTGTAAACAATTCAAGCAAGTTATCTTGGTGCAATGCCCAAAATTTACACTAAAGGAAAAAGCTCGTCTAACAAAAAAGGTAAGACCCTTCGTGCACGAGCAAAGCCGCTAACCAAGAAATGTGAAGGAAAAATCCAACATAAGTATTCCGCATCCCAAAAAGCTTGTTTCTCAAATAAGAGCGTTTCCTAAGACTAAAGGGGCATGCCCAATTTGTCAAGTAAACAAAAAAGTTTCAGAGCATCATATAAAACCTCTTAGCCAAGGAGGTTCAGACAAGAAAATCAATCTTGTTGTTCTATGTAAAAGCTGTCACGACATAGTAGAAGAATACGCCGAGCAGGGCAGATACTATAGTCCACAGCTAATAAAAGAAATCCAGCTAGCGAGCTTCTAAAATGCCAATTTATGATTTTCAATGTCCAGAATGCGACCGAAAAGACCTTGACCGTTATGTTACCCACTACAACGACCCTGTAATCTGCCCTTGTGGAGCACGAATGGGCAAACGGCTCGGCACATTTCGCATTCGAGGCTCTCCACGCATCCCTATAAATCATATTCCCAAGTCTCTTGGGGGCAACTATGACAAAAATGATGCTTATTGGCAAGGATAGCGATGAATTACACTTGGATTTGCCCTGCTGGCTATATTTTTGAGGCTCGGCAAGCCTATGAGACCTATGAACCCGTGGTTTGCCCTTGTTGTGGGCAAGAAGCCAAGAAATTACACGACTATACGCCCAATCCCTTCAAGCCCTTGCCCGAAAAATACGAATCAAAGGATAAATTTTATCTATAATGGCTAGAACTAAAAACAGCCCCAACAGATTAAAAGCAGGAGATCCAGGCTTCAATCTTAGCAAGCCCAAAAATGGCAGGAAGATGCCCCTGATTACTGCCCAAGAGCAGGTGGACGTAAAATTTGCTATCTTAGACAAGCTCACCAAAGGAGAAGCAAAAACAATTTCCGAAGCGGCAAGACAGCTTGAAATATCCCCGCAGCGTGTTTACAGCTGGGGGAAATCCGACCCAGATTTTAGGGAGGCTGTCTCTGCTACACGGGAGGTAGTTGCCGATGAGCTTGAGGAGCGGCTGCGCAGCCACGGAAACTTTATTCCCTTGATGTTCTTGCTTAAAGCCTACCGCCCTGAGTTTCGAGAGAACTACAGGTTCGATGGCGTCAACAGCAAGATGGACGAAATCCTCGCCGAGCTTTCCCGTAAAGCCAAGCAACCAGAAGAAAAGAAAGTTGAGGAAACCAAAGAACCTGAAACTACTCAGGAGTAAAAATCTTATAGGAGTGTGTGTGTAATGAGCCTATACATGCCCTGGCAAACAGGGACAATCGCAAGCGGAGCAAAAACAACGGGCGAAATAAACCTGGAGAATAACTGCGAGTTTATGCAGATTATACTGCCCCCTTTAACGAGCGGGACAGTGAAGATTACTGTCTCCGACACCAGTAGCGGGACTTTCCAAGACCTGGGAAGTAGCTTGACCTTACCTACAACTACAGGCGTTTATAATACTGTAATCAAACTTGGCGGCTGGCAGTATGTTAAAGTTGTTAGCAGCGTAAACCAAGGCGCCGCAAGGAGTATCAAGGTAAGGGGGATGAAGATATAATGGCTGAAATAGAAATCTTTGACTCTGGACTTGACATATTCAACCAATACCGAATGAGCCACGACCTTCCCGGCGCTGATAATACTTATGACCTTGGTAGTGTTGCCCTCTCTTGGCGAAATCTGTATGTTGATACTATTGTCTATGTTGCCTCTATCGTGACAACTACCTCAATCTTTATCAACGACACAGCTAACACTCTCATGACTATGGGTATGACTATCAATCAAGGTGCTAGTGATAATGAGGCATTTGCCCTAAAGAGTTCCGATGTAGACCATGGTATGACTGCTAGAACTGAAACTGACACCTACGGTTTACTTATGAAGTGTGATGGTGCTGGCGGTGGGTTAGCGTTAAGGGCTCTCAGCAGTGCCAACCATACAGCAACTTACCCCACATTACTTCTTATGGCTCATTCTGGAATAGCTGCGGATACCACAAAATCAACTGCTGGCAGAGCATTAACTGAGACTTATGCTAGTCTTATCTCTGGATCAGGCGAAGCTGCGGTTACGGCTGATGGAAACCTCTTTGCTGTCAGGGCTAATACAGTGGGCACAGTAGCGATAGTTGACGAAGACGGTGACCTCTGGCTGAAAGGTGGGATAACTAGTGAGGGCGGTAATACAGTCTTCAATGAAGGTGGAGGAGATTTTGACTTCCGAATTGAGACGGTAAGCCTAGGTGCAATGCTTGAAATTGATAGTGCACTTGGTTCTATGACACTCGGGCACCTTTACCCTAGCAATGTTTATCTAAATAGGTTCATGTGGGTTGCTAGGTCTACACGAACAGCTACTGCTGATACCATCTTTGCCGACTTATACGTTGGTCCTTCTGGTGCTGTAACAATTCCAACAGGCACAGCGCCTTATGCTGCCAGCGTATCTATACTTGAGCCGAATATAACAGCAACGGGGACAGTAACAGTTGCAGCTACTCTTTATATTGTATCCGCTCCAACCGAAGGCACCACCAACGCAGCTATCTATGTTGCTAGTGGAGATACTATTCTACAAAGACTGACGACTGGAGGGACTACACCAGTAGGATATGTCAGGAACGACTTTGGTGGCAACTTCACTTCGGATGGTGGAGCTACTTATGCTTTCATGAACTATTTTAATGGAGTTCTCACTAGTCTTACTGGTGATACAGCAGGATTAGTAGGAGTTCTTGTGGGACATAGCATTGTTACCCAAACTATTGCTGACCAGAGTATTGCCTATATTGCTCAAGTATCAATAGCAGAGCCTACTATCACAAATAATCTAAGTGGCACAGGGGTTATAACGGTTGCATCTACTTTGTATATATCAGGTGCTCCAACTGAAGGAGTTACTAATGCAGCTATCTATATTGTTAGTGGAGATATAAGGTCAGCTTCTGGTGATTTGGTTCTAGGTGGTGGAGATATTTTTAATACTCAAGGGGACATACAATTTGCTGGTTCAAGGGACTCAGGAGCAGTTGCAGATACAGTAGCGATAGGTGGATATGAGATTGGCGCAGGTAATAGAGTTCTTGCAATTAGCCAAGAGACTGCGGTGGCTGCTGATGTAGATGAAACGAAGTTCTCTAACAAACTTCAGGTAAGAATCAACGGGGCGACATATTTCATAATGCTAACTACTACATAGGGCAATCAAGGGGCAGGATACGAATTTATCGAGGGCATATATCCAAGGTAAGATAATATGAATATAACAATAGCAAACAATCAGGCAACAGTAAGGACAGCACAAATAGACCAGATAGTGGAGGAAATCTTGCCCAAAATTCCCTACCCTGTGCTGGCTATCGAGCTAAATATACAACCGAAAAGGATGAAACGTGAAACTCGCAATCAAAGAACGGCTAGGACTCTTGGGACTATTACCGAAGGAGGGTAATGTCCTGACACTCAAGATAATTCGAGACTTACAACAGGAGCTTGGATTCAGTGAGGAAGAAATAAAGAAACATAAGATAATTCAACTAGACAGCAACAGAGTCTCTTGGGAGCCAGAAAAGGCAGGCAAGGAAAAGGACATCGAGATTGGCGAGAAAGCCAACGATGTTGTAGTCCTTGCCCTTTCTAAATTAAACAAAGACGAAAAGCTCTCGCTAGATATGCTGCCCCTCTACGAAAGATTTATTCCTGAGAAGTAAATCACTAGACATAACAGTTTGAATAGTCTGCGGGGTAACAGTTAATGGAACCCAAAAGTTCGATGTGAAATATGTAAGAAAGAATATACAGGTCTAGAGGCTGGATTACATCTCAGACTTACAGGACATAATTCATGGGAACTTTTATATGAAGGAGAAAAGTTTCCACCCCGCAAAGTAGGGCATACAAGATATAACCATTGCTTACACAAGAACAGATACTCGCAATATTCAAGAGAATAGACTATATCCCGACTCCTCTGCAAGAGCCAATCCATTTCAGCGAGGCTAGAATACGGCTAATCGCTGGGGGTGAAAGGGCAGGGAAGAGCAAACTTAGTGCCAACGATGCAACGGCAAGAATGTTTGTCTCTCCTTTGATGTGGTATGTCGCCGCCGATTATGAGCGCACCAAGGCAGAGTTTGATTATACTTGCGATAACCTAGACAAAATGGGCATACGCTTTACCTCCAGCAAACGTGTTGACCCGGGCGAGATACTTGTCGAGGGCGGTTTCAGGATAGTCACCAAGTCGGCGAAAGACCCACGGAAACTAGCTATGGAGGCTCCCGATGGCATTGTCGTATGCGAGGCAAGCCAGATTGACTTTGAAACCTACCTGCGACTTAGGGGCAGACTAGCAGAAAAGCGTGGCTGGATGATAATGTCTGGAACCTTTGAATCCAGTCTTGGCTGGTATGTCGAGGCATATCAGCGAGGACTTGGTATAAATGACGAGGACATGGTGTCATTTAGTTTGCCCACTTGGAGCAACATACACATATTCCCAGGAGGTCGCAGTGACCCTGAAATAATTTCCCTTGAGCGTGCCATGACCAGAGAATGGTTTATGGAGCGCTTTGGTGGAGTTCCAACACCTCCCAAGGGTCTAGTCTTCAATGAGTTCCGCCAGCATATACATGTTGGTGTTGATAAAGAATATGACCTTGACCCAATCGGTGAATGTTACATCTGGGTTGACCCAGGCTACGCAACCGCCTATTCTGTGCTAGTTGCCCAGAGAAGGGGCGATGAAGCTTACCTTATTGATGAGGTCTACGAGAGAGGTCTCGTGACTTCGGATATTATAAAGATATGTAAACAGAAACCTTGGTGGAACCGAGTCATTGGGGGTGCTATTGACATAGCGGGCACGCAACATCAAGCCATGCCAGCACCTAGCGAAGTCTGGATGAAAGAAGGCGGCATTGTTCTTCGGCATCGCAAGCTTCGGATACAAGACGGTATTGAGGCTGTCAAGCGAATGTTGGTAGTTAGTCCGCTAACAGGCAAATCCCTGATACACATTAACGCCAAGTGTAAAGGTTTAATATCCGAATGGGGGGGCGCCAGCAACCCGATAGATGGGCAAACCAAAGTTTACCAATGGCGGATGGACAACAGCAACAATGTAATTGGCGATACGCCAGACGATAGCAACAATCATAGCTCCAAGGCACTTGCTTATGGCATCGTGGATATGTTCGGGTATTCTGCCCTTAGAGCAAAGAAAACTCAGATTAAATTCTTCTAAAGGAGACTTATGCACACGATAACATTTAGCGACATGAAAAGACTGAGCCTAGCCGACCTCAAGGTGCTGTTGCCCGTGACTGTTACCTTCGAGGCTGAGCCTGCTCTCATGGTGGATGTACCAGAAAACATCATAACACTAACTGACCTTCATCCTCGTATCAAGATACAACTTCGGGCAGCCGAGCAGAAAGCAAGGCTGGGCATGCCCAAACCAGAGCAAGTTTACACCAGCCACGTATTTGGTACAATCTCCCCAAAGGAGTAGAAAGTGCAAGAAATTGCCGAGATAAAAACAGCCGACAAAGCTTTTAGGAATGACCAAACCTTTGTCCAACTTAAACGACGTTGGGATAGCGACTTTAACCTTTATCGCTTGAAACCTTATGATGCAGGTAAAGGTTATTACAGTTATACATCTAACTCGCCAAGGATTCTAGCAACTCGTGGCATCTCAATGGTTACGTCCTCAAAGTTAATAATCAGGATACCTCTAGATACTCTTGACTCCAACGAGCGAAAGATTGCCAACAATATCGAGCGTTTGCTTTATGGTATGTTGACGCTTAATGATGATAGGCTATTAAACATCAATCTGCCCTATTACATCGAGCAACTTGCGTGGCACGCTATCTTGCGAGGCGGCGTTGCTGTTAGACCTTATATGTATAAGAATAAAGCAGGGCAAACCATCGTGGACATGCGGGCTTGGGACTTATACAACACAACATACCAAATAGGCGGTGCAGGAACCATATGGTCAACCAACATAAGGACTGCCCCTAAAGCCGAGGTTGAGAAAGAATACGACGTTGACATTCCTGGCACAACGCCTGTAGAAGTCTATGACCATTGGGATGAAAAATACAACGGTGTGTTTGTCAACAACCAGTGGCTCAAGGAGCCAGAACTACACGGGCAAGATACCTGCCCTGTTCATATTATCCAAGCAGGCTCTATGCCTCCTGTAACACATGATAAGTATTTGTATTCAAACATCCATCGAGGCGAGTCAATCTACTCACTCAATCGTCTCGAATACCCAATGATGAACAAAATCGTATCTGACTATGCCACGATAGTACGCAGAGGCGTCAAGACCCCGCTAGGATACTGGTCGGCAGGCGCCGAGAAGACTCTTGACGAAGACATCTACCAAGTTGAGAAGGGTGCTGCTGTTGCCCTTGACTCTACAACTGGTGAGAAGATTGAGCCACTAATACAACCTACTATGCCCCAAGATGCTAAATATCTTGTAGATGTTATGTCGGGAGAAGAGCAACGAGGGGGACTATCCCATGTTGCCCTTGGAGAGCTTGGGTTCAGGCTATCGGGATTTGCTATCAACCAGTTAGTAGCTAATATCTCAACGGTAATTGAGCCATTTGTTGTTTGCGTGGAGAAGGCTCTAAATGTATCGCTAACAACACTACTAAAACAATATGCTACGGGCAAGTATCCTGCCCTACAGGTGCGAGGAAGAGATAGCAAGCAACAGATATTTGGATACCCAGAAGCTGAGACAATAAAGCCAAAAGACATCAAGGGAGACTGGCATCCTGAAATTCGTTTAGTGCCTGTGATGCCTAAGGATGATGCACAGCGATACCAGCTGGCGCATCTTGCCAGAACCGACGGCACCATGTCGCTCGACACGATACAGGACACCTTACTCGGCATTGATGACCCAGCGCTGGAACAAGGCAAGATGGCTCGTGAGTGGGCAGATAACTTGGTTATCAACCGCCTATTTGACGCCTATATGTCCTACGTCGCCGATGGGCAACAAGATAAAGCGGAAAACACAAGGATAGAACTACAGCGAGTCCTGTCAATGCAGGCGCAACAAGGAATGAAAGGGCAAGGAACTCCTGAAGGTATGTCTGCCCTTGGTCAAGAGTCTATGGGCAACCCTGGAGTAGGAGTGCCTGGAGCAGAGGTAGGTATGTCCCCTGAAGCCTTACCATCTGAAATGCTAGGCGGAATGCCTGGCGGTGCCATGAATGCTGGAGGAGGCGGTTAATGGCTGAACCAAATCCAGAAAAAACTGCTGCAATAGAAAAGCGAATTCGTGAATTATTTGAGGATGGTCTAACACAGGAAGAAATCTATCAAGCCTTAACCAATCCATTTACTACAGGTTGGTCAGGAAGCGCTCTTACTTCTGGCGTAACTACTGCCCAGTTAAGCGCAATTATAAACTACACATACAGAGAGTTAGCTAAGGAAAATCCAGAGGCATTTCCTACTGCTAAGAAAGAGGCACCAGCAAAGAAGAAAAGTGCCAGCGGCAAGGACAGCCAAGGTTATATCACCTCTTACGAGAGTGAAGGGCTTCTTTCAGGCGAAGTCAAGATAGATACTCCAGCCGAGTTTCTCCACGTTTTACGCTTAAAACTTGACGATATGTATCTTAGTGGTAAGATAGACCAAGCTCTATCTCAAGAGTATTATAACAAAGTAGTAGAACAAATACAGCCTCTTGTAGACAAATATGGCAAAGAGGGCAAACCAACAACTGAAGAATGGAGTTTAGTAAACACTTGGGTTCTCATCAATCCAAACAAACAAATCAATCCTTACTTCAATGAGAAGGCTATCGAGTATGAACTAAAGCAATTTCAAGAATACTCAGACTATGTAGCGACGCCAGAAGGTGCTCTTGATTTTGCTAGACAGAAGCTGGAAGCCTCTCGTGAAGACCCTGTAGCATATCAGCAAGCAAAAACTGAATATGATGAGGTGATCAGGAAACTTCAAGAGCCAGCAGTTGCTCAAGCTAAGATGGCAGAGTTTATCAACAAGCGGGTTCAGCAAGAATTAGACAAAGGATGGGCACAACAGAACTATAATGCCCCGTCAATGGCTGCGGCTAGGGAAAGACAGACAGCCATTGCAAGGCAGCGAACAGCAGAGTCAAGGTATGTCCCTCCGCCAGAACAAGGAGTTATGCCCGATGAGTATGAAGCTCTCGATGAAGCACTTATAGGTCTGTCGCCAGAAGCAAGAAACTACTGGGCACAACGACCAAGAGAAATACTCGACCCAGTAACAGATGCCCGAAAGAAATGGTGGGATACATTACATCGGGCTGAGATGACCCAGTATGTTACAGGGCAAATCTCGGAACATATAGGTAGTCTTGAAAGTGGTTTGGCTGGAGCACGCTCTGAGCAAGCTGCTTGGCGAGGCGGTGAAGTGAGTAAGGCTACAGGCAAGGTCAACCAAGGAAGACTTGCTGGATTTGGAGGTGCTGCTGGATATGCTGTATCTGCCCAGCAACGTTATGCTTGGAGGCAACCCAGCCCATATGCTGCTGGTATAGCACAGCTAGAAAAGTCTCTGGGCATACAGCGAGAAGACCTAGGGCAGGCACAAGAAGAAGAGGAAAGTGCTTTAATGGGGGGTATGCCCGAAGACCCACTGAAGGCTTACCTACAGCAGTATCCATTTCAAGCAAAATATCTAGAACGCCATCCAACAGGACGTAGCTCTTACCCAAGTAGGTATGCTCCATTTACATACTGGAGAACATAATGGTACAAACTAGAACGCCAACGAGACCAACAAGAGACATCTATAGAAAAGTGCTTGACAATTATGGCTTCAAGCCCTTACCTTTTGGTGTGCCCTCTAAACCTGTTGAAAGGCAGGAAAAACGCCCTTGGTGGGAGACACAAGCTGTTAAGATGTCTGCCTCTGAACCTATTCCATTAGTTACTTCTAGTAAAGAAGGAGAACCATCAATAGAGGTGCCCTACCCAGACCAGAAAAGTTATAAGGAACAGCAAGCTAACATACAAGCATGGAGAATGTGGAAACAACGTGGTGGGACATTAACCATTGACCAATGGCGACAGAACTATCTCAAAAAGGTTACTGGTTTACCCAAGGAAGATGTTGGGCGAATAATCTCTAATCTACCATCTAGGCTAGAGGCTAGAGAGCAACGACTAAAATATTATGCTTCTCATCCACTAGCTGGTCAGTTTATGGCTGGAACTTTTGGTATGATACAAACTGGAGGGCAAGCTCTTGAATGGCTTGGTAAATCTAAAGCAAAAGGTCTTGGCTTAGAAGATTTAGGAGCAGATGTTCAACAATTAGTAAGCAAGTATGCCGAAGAAGTAGAACCTGTTGATATGGGCAATATTAGCTGGAAATCTGCTGCTGACCCACAATTCTGGGGCAAACTACCACAATTTATGATACATATTGCTCCTTTTAGTTTATCGTTAATGCCAGCAATGGTTGTTGGTTACTCACTAGGTGCTGGATTAACAACTGCTCCTCTATGGTCGGCTATTCTTGGAGGTCTCGGTGGAGCATTAGTTGGAAGACCAGCAGAAGCTCTCCTTGAAGCTGGAGACACTTATCAGCAGGCAATAGACCAAAATCTAGGGGTAGATGTGGCAGATAAAGCAGCAACTAGCGTCTTCCTAAAAAACTTAACGTTGTCTGGCTTTGATGCTTTTGAGTTAATTGCTGCCCTTGCGCCTATCCCAAAGATGCCAGGCGCTGTAAGGTTCGTCGGTGGTATCTTAGGAGCAGGTCTTGGTGAGGCTGCGGAGGAAACGCTACAAGCGAAGTTTCAGATAGAAGCTCTTGGTAATGAGTTTGACATGTTTGCTCCAGAAGTAAAGCAAGCTGCTCTTGGCGGTTTTATCCCAGGTGCCCTACTTGGTTCAGCTGGCGGCGTCTTTACTATGATAAAGGAACAGAGCAAGGCAAAATTCTCTGCTAAAATGAAGGTTCGTTTTGCTGAGGGGGTTGAGAACTATATAGCAGCAGGCAGGACTCCTTTTGAGGCTGAATTACTAGCTTTTGCCGATGTAGCTAGAACACTTGAGGGCGCCGAGATAATCAAGACAACTTCTGCTGAGATTGGTAAAAGTATTAACCAGTTATTTCAAGGTACAGAGATTGTAGTATTGTACCCAGGCGACCCTGAATATAAATATGTTAAAAAAAATGGTAGCAAAGCTTATATGACGCCAGATGCCAAGGGCAGAATTGAAGTTCCTGATAGGTTAGCCTATTTTGGTTTACACGAACTTGGTCATATCGGTTACTGGTATCATGTGCCTGAAAATGTTCTCGCTAGTTTTTATTACGATTTTGTTCCTTGGTCTAAAACAGAAGCAGGCAAAGCTGCCCTTGAAACAGAGGGGCGTTATTATCGAAAAGATGCTGTAGAAGTTTTTGCCGACTTTTTTGATAGAATAGCTAGTGGCAAGGCAACGGATGGTATGCCCAACTTTACCGCAGCTTTAACAGGATGGCTTGTAGCAGGAGCGCCAAGTGCTGGCAGAACTGAAGCTTTTGATGTTACTGCTTTTGGAAGAGGGGTAGAAGGCACAATAGACATAACAGGCGAGCGAGGTGCTAAGGGCACGGCTGCTCAATTGATGGATAGATACTTGAAGAAAATTGGGCAGATGGCTGATAATATTGTAATTGATAGGCAAAAGAAACCTTGGAGTCCTGTAGAGTTTAGCAACATTATAACAACAAAGAATGGCAAGCTTATTGGTAAAATAGAAACGATAGAATTTGAAGATGAGTTCCGCATAATTATGCTGGAACTTTTCATAGCCAAGCAAGGGCAAGGATTTGCTGAGGCGGCTTTCCTTAAAATACTTCGAGATTATCATAAAGGGCAACCTATAACGTTTTCATCTCTCTTGCCCAAAGGTGTCAAGTTTCTTGAAGGTCTTGAGCGCCGAGGATTTATAAAAGTAAAAACACTTGAGCCTGGAGAGTCTGCTGTTCAAGTTGGCGGCAAAGTTCTCTTAGATGCAGAGATAATCAAACAGGGCAGCTTCACTCAGCGAGCAGCAGATATACTAGCTGCACAAACAAGAGCACCTAAAGTTGTAGATAGACCCTCTCCAGAATTACGGGAATTCTTCCAGAGATTCGAGGTGGAAGCTAAGGCAGAATTTAATATTGAAAGGTATCAAGCTCTTATAGATGAAGGGTCAGAACGCTTTGGCTTTACTCTTGATGACTTACAAGAGATGCAATATGAGGTTACCCGTTTTGGACAGATTGAGGTTGAGCATTGGGTTGCTCGAAGAGATGAAATGTGGCGGGCAGCTAGAGGTATTAAATCCAATATGGATGAGGTTGATGTTATCCTTAACTCTATAGCTGATGAGACACCTAGAGTTCCTTTAAGTGAAAAGGCAAGTAATGTATATAACTGGGCACAATACGAGTTCATCGACGAATGGTATGGCGTCACGAAGATAAAGAAAGCTCTGGAGGCAGCTGGGATAGATACAACAGATATAAATAATGTTTATGAGCACTTTCGCCTGCTGTCGGGAAATGGGGCTAAGTCGCACACTTTCTTGCGTGTTGGTACATTTAGACCCAATAAGATTTTAACAAAAGATGGCAAGTTTGCTAAAACTGGTGAGCCTCTTGAAGACATATACAAAAGCTTGACCGACAAAGGAGAAATCAAACATTTTGGAGGCTACCTAATTGCTACAAGGGCTGTCGAGTTAGGCAAAAAGGGAGTATATACTGGCATAATACCTGCTGAGATACCAGAAGAGATAAAAGAAAAAATTAACAAATCCCAGAAGCTCTCATCAAAGGAGTCTAAGCTTGTCAATAAGTTAAGAGCAAGCGCTATCAAAGAGGAGCAAAGAATTACACCGATTGCTGTCTCCAAACTTGACAAGGAGTTCCCCCACTTTAAGGGTATTGCTGACAGGATTTACAAATATGAACTGGCACTACGGCAATATTTGCTAGATAGTGGGGCTATCTCTAAGGAACTTTTTGAGCGGTTAAACAAGAACACATTCTATGTTCCATTACATAGACTACTTGAGCCACAGCCTACAACCAAGATGGGCAAGACAGTAGGTCGTGTTGCAACGGCAATCAAACGATTAAGTGGTAAGTCAGAGAGACCAATAATCAATCCAATGGAAAGCTTGATAAAAAATACTCATGTGTTTCTCAATATAGCTGACAGGAATGAATCTGCCCTTCTGCTAACAAATGTGATAAATCAATATCCAGACCTTGAACTCGGAATGCACAAAGTTTCTACCCCTGTAGCTCCTACTCATGTCTCGCTAGAAGAATTGGGCATAGATATACCAAACCTAACCAAAGCAGAAGCCGAAGAGATACATACCATATTTCGACCCAGAATGATAACCGACGACCATGTATTAACGGTTCGGCGTAAGGGCAAGAGCGAATCTTACAAAGTTGATGACCCAGAATTGTTCAAAGGTCTATTACATATGAACCACGGTGACTTAGGCATCTGGGGTAAACTACTTGGCTACCCAGCTAGGTCGTTAAGGGCGGGTGCTATTTTCAATCCAGATTTCCCCGCTAAGAATGTTATACGAGACCAATGGAGTGCTTTCATAAATGCTAACTATGGCTATAGACCTGTACTTGAGCCTACTATGGGTTTATTCCACATGATCAAACGAGATGATATATGGCAGGCATACTACGCTTCTGGTGCCGCTCATTCTACGATGCAGTCTATGGATAGAAACTATTTGAGGCAAACACCAGAAACCTTAATGAGGAAATACCCCGACATAGCTGCGGCTAGTGGAGATATACTAACGCCATTCAGATGGTTCAGTGAGTCTATGGAAAACGCTACTAGAATTGGAACTTTTGCCCTTGCCCTAGAGAAAGGAGCGAGTGTTCAAGAAGCTGCAATGGAAGCCAAAGAGGTTACTTTAGATTTCTCAATGGCTGGTAGGTCAGCAAGGATTGCCAATCAACTGATACCTTTCTTTAATGCTAATGTCCGAGACTGGCACAAGTTTGTCAATATGCACAAAAACCACCCAATAAGGACAGGTGCTAGATTGATAGCTTCTGTCACAATACCTTCAGTTGCTCTACTATTACTAAATATGAAAGACCCTCGGTGGGAACATATTCCACAGTGGAAGAAAGACCTTGGATGGGTCGTATTTACAAAAGGTCTGCCCCGAAACTGGGATGAGATGTCAGTGAAGGAGCAAGCTCTCTATGTTGATAACTGGAATATGCTAGGTACTGGAATCTGGTGGATTCCAAAGCCATTCACTTACGGTATCTTATATGGCTCATTTCCTGAAAGGGCAATAGAATGGGCTGTAGGAAAAGAACCTGCAATAATGAAGGAACTCGCTAGAAATTTTGGCACTTCAGCCTTGCCTGGAGCTATACCACAAGCTATGTTACCTTGGCTTGAGAACGCTGCAAACTATAGTTTCTTCCAAGGAGCACCAATTGTTCCTAGACGGCTTGAAGGTTTGAAACCAGAGTTACAATATGTACATTGGACTTCAGAGACAGCTAAAGGTCTTGGAAGGGTAGTAAACTACCCTCCTGTGAAAATTGATAATCTAATTAGAGGTTATACAGCAGGGCTAGGGCAATTTGTGCTGGATGCTATTGATGAAGTAGTAGAAAAAACGGGCATAACTAGTGAACCAGTCAGCCCAGCAGATGTGTTGGCTGATATACCCGTGATAAAAGCGTTTGCCATAAGAAATCCTTATGGTGCATCTGATGCTATTGTTACAGAAATGTATGATAGGTTGAAGGAGTTAGAAGCCAACGAGGCTTACCTGAAACAGTTACTACTCGAAGAAAAACATGAAGAGTATCTCAAAGAACGAAACAAGATGCCAGAACTCGCTTTTGGAGACCTTAGTGGAAAGGGAGACTTTGCATCGGCATCGGCTAATGGGTATAGACGTGGGGCAGCTGAAATAGCTGCGACTAGAAAAATTCAAGATGCTGTGTATCGCAGCAAGGAACTTTCCGCCGAAGAGAAACGTCGAGAGATTGAGTATCTTGATATGGTAATTAGCAAGGTTGCTAAAGATACTGTCTATGCTTGGCGATGGAAACGATAGGCTACATCTAGGACTGGTTTTGCCCGTTCTAGTAGCAAAGTAATATATAGGAGGAAATTGTGGTAGACCCAAATAATGACTCAACTTCAACACCCGCTGTCGTGCAACCTCAAGTTGGGGCGGCAATGGTGGCTGGAACTGGAGCGGAGAACAAAGAAGGTCAAGTGGCGGAGGCTACTCAGCCTCAAGTAAGAACATACAATGAGGCAGAGTGGGGAAAGCGTCAGTCGAGCTTCGATAAACAGATGTCCAAAGTGTCTGATAGAGTTAAAGAGCTAGAAGGGCAACAAGCCCAAGCGCAAGCTAAGGTGGAAGAGGCTCAGTATAGCAACTGGCTCCAGGCGATAGAGGACGCTGGCGGAGATGGCGACGCAGCAGGGAAGGCAATTGCTGGTATTAAGCAGGCTTGGAATGAGGCGAGACAAGTGCTTGCCCAGAAAGCCACACTTATCCAACAGGCGACTACTCTGGAGGAAGCTGCAAGGGGCAAACAGGCTCTAGACCTTGTTAAAGAACACAGTCTTAGCCCAGATGCCGTTGAGGAGCTTCTGGACTCCAAGGATGCGACAGAAATGGAGTTAAAAGCGCTGAAGTTGCGACTTGAAAAACAAGCAACTGACGCAACGGCTCCGACAAAAGTTGAAAAAGAAGGTGGGACAGGCAAGGTGAGAGACCTCTCAACTCAGCCTACGACTATCACTCTTGGTCAGTTGATGGAAGAGTCGCTGGAAAAGTAAAATAAGGAGGAAAACGAGTGGCTTTAACACTCACTGAAGGTGGATGTACGCCCCTTTAAGTAGCGATACTTAATTGAACCCTGAATATCGGTGGAACCCTGAAATGGCAATACCGAGGGATAGATTAGAAATGAGTAAACTTCACCCAGCTTATGTCGCAGGTTTTATAGATGGAGAAGGCTGTATTAGAATAGATAAGTCTAAATCAGCTGGACGGTCTACCTGTTACAAAATTGAAATTATTGTGGCAAACAATGACCAATCTATACTTCTACAATTACAAGAGCAGTATGGTGGTTATATGCGTCACAGTAAGTTTGGAACCCAGAAAGCTTACTATTGGAGTCTTTATGGTAGTCCCGCAGAAACTTTTCTTTATGAAATTCTGCCCTATCTACAAGTCAAATTAGAACAAGCTGAGGCAGCTTTAGAGTTCCAAAAAGTAAAAACAAAAGCTATACCTGCTCCTGGTAAACGTCTTAGTGAAGAGGAATTAACCTTACGAGATAGTTACTACTGGAGAATAAAAGAACTCAAATCTAGTAAGCCCGTAACGACTACCAAGGGGCATCTCTCTGAGATGATGGTATAGTCTGGTCTGCAACGAATAACAAGTTGCAGTTAACACAACGAACAAATATTCGACCACTGAGCTAGCTGGTTACGTCATTGACAGACTCGCCAAGCCCAGTCCAATCCTGATGGAATTGCCCTTTGTTGAGGTGGAAGGCAATAGCTGGACTTACGATACTATAACTACACGGTCTGGCGCAGCTTTTTACGATGTTGGAGATACATGGGCAGAGAGCACCCCTGTTATGACGCAGGCAACCGCCGTGCTGAAAGTTCTCGGTGGCGACGCCGATGTAGACAACTTCATTCTCTCAACCCGCTCCAACAAACTCGACGTTAAGGGTGAGGTGCTCAACGACAAGATAAAGGCGATAAGGGAAGCATTTCTCGACGCTTTTTACTATGGGTTGACCACAACCGATGGCAAACAGTTCAACGGACTCCAGAGCCTAATTTCCAGCACGACCTATAACACAGTTCATGCTGGCGCTGGCACTGGAAGCGCATTGTCTATCGTCAAGCTTCAGGAAACAATAGACCTAATCACAGGTTGGGAACCTACGCATATGGTTATGACCAAGACAATGCGGAGATACATCAATGTCTTTCTGGACTCAATAGGTGACAAATTCACCGCAAGCAGAAATGAGTATGGAAAGATGATTGAATATTTCCGAGGGTTACAGATAGTAGTTGATGATTGTCTGGTCAACACTGAAGCGGCTGCGTCAGGAGCCTATAGTCTAAAGACAGGCTCTGGCAACACTAGCATATTCATCTTAACCTTCGACCCGAAAGCGTGCTGTGGTCTCCAGAGTGGCGCAGGCATCCAAACAGTGCCTCTAGGCGACCTAGAGACCAAGGATGCGCAGCGCTGGCGCATGAAATGGTACTGCTCGATAAAGTTTGAGGACTTACGTTCTTGCGCCAAGATAGACGGCATTGACGCTGATGGCACTGTCGCCGTTTAAGCGTGGGCTTTGCCTATTGTGCCTTAAACAATAGGTAGAGACCAAAAAAAGGAGGGAAAAGTGTCAACTGAACCTATGCAAACCATGTATCCCTTTGCCGAAGTGTTTGAAGTAGACACCAACGGAACAACTGCTGTTGACGTTTGGGATATACCTGCTGGCACCATAATTGCTATGGTGCTTGCGGAAATCCAGGTGTCCTCGACAGGGACGGGCGCTAACATTATCGTCGGTGACGATGATGATGACGACGGCTTCATATTGGCTGCTTCTTGTTGTACGACAGCAGGCACCATCTATGGTGACGCTCCAGAAGAGAGGGGAGCTTACCTCTATACAGGAGTAAGCTACCACTCAGGTAAGTGGAAGTACTATGATGCTGCTGGTAAGGAGCTAAAGATAGACAGTTCGGCTGCCAACACAACCGAGGCAACTCTGAGGATATATGTCTTCGGCTACCGCTATACTGTATAGACAGTAAAGGCTTTGGAGGCTGTGCCTAAAACAACCTCCAGAATCCTAGGAGACAACATGCCAGGGGCAACTATATTCAGCACTACACCAATACAACAGAAACTGATGCACGGAATCCAAGATATTATTGTGCAAAACTTCGAGGCATTATGGGTCAGCAAGTCAATATTCCAGAACTTGCGCCTATTGATTGAGCTAATGCAAGTAGCTTTGCGGATACGCAAGCTGCCCATGCCAACGCACAACAATGTAAACAAGCATAACTCACATGTAATGATTGACCTGCGGGACTGGTTTCTAGCCCACGAAGACCCCAAGGGCAGTAGATACAAGGTATTCGTGGCAATACTTAACCTGCCCATTATTAAATATGAATTCGACGACTTCATGTCAAGGCGACTTGACAAGTGGCTTGAAGAATGGTTAAAGATGTATCTATCTGGAGAAGGCTGGGTATTCTCAGGAAAGCACCCAGATAGCCAGTGGATACTAAATGAAGAAGATAAGCAAGACCCAAGAGTAATAAGGTATGAGTCTCTCAAAGAGGCACTACATAATGGCGAATGGGGCAAGGTTATGAATCTAGTAGACTAATGACTAAAGAAATACCCGAAAGTATTGTATTGAAAGTAAGGGCAAAGATTAGAGAGGCAAGAGAAGCTTATGACGAAAGCTATGTGCATGCCCTGAAAATTCTTGCTATATCAGAAATTGCTATAGGATTACAACTCTATTTGGAGGCACAGGATGCCAAAAGTAACAATCAGTAAAAGCTCTTCTGACCAAGCTATCCATAGCTGGATAAGCTCTTGTATTCGGTATGTAAGGCGAAAAGAGGGCAAATCAGCCAGCCAAGCGGCGGGTCAATGCTACGGAATGGCGAGAAGTGCTACAGGAAAATCTTTAGGGGAACATAAGTAAATATGTTAAAGATAACAAGAGCAACTGCTAAATATGTTTTGCAAGAAATGTATAAGACAGGCAACCAGCTATCATAAAGTTGAATGTTTCTATCTTCAATGACGAAGGCGAGATTGTCCACGAAGATGCTGTAACCCTTGTGGATAATGTTGTCCAATACACTCTAGCTCCAGAGATGACCAAGCACGCTGGCGATTATGCTGCCTTCTTTGCGATAACTTTCGACAACAATCAGCAACATACCTATAAGATGCCCTTCGCTGTATTACCTAAGAATATCGAGAGAACAGAAAACGATACAACAGGTGACCTAACTCCAGAGTCAACTGACTTGGAGATTGAGCAAGCTCTTGGCTCTGATATAAGGGCAAGGCGCAAGATGGGCAAGGATACCAAGTCAGCTTATGAAGCTGCCCAAGAAAGTATTGGTAGAAGGCTAATAAAATAAGGAGAGATAGATGGCTTACGCAGACGCCCAAAAAGATGGTGTAATTAAGTATGGCGACAATCCATCAACCATTAAGGTGATGGAGGCTGTCAAAGTGGGGGATGCTCTTGGTTATAGTAGTGGCTGGTATAAGGCAGACAATCTAGCAGCCAGTCTTATACACCAACGTTGCGTTGCAGGGGAAGATGGCGCAGCAGAGCAAGAAATAACAGCTTACTTTGGCACCGTCATCCTCGGCGGAGAAAGGTTATCTGGCGGTACTAGAGGAAACAAACTATATGTGTCTAACGCAACTGATGGAAAGTACACCGAGACCATCTCAACTACTCCCACAGACGGTAATAAAGTTGTAGGCTATATGATTACTACCATAGAAGCCGTGCTGAACCCCAACGCTATAGCAGATTCAGTAGTAGCATAAGGAGATTGAATGGCAATTTTTAGGAACACTTTGGATGCCCTTGTAGAGAGAACCTTCAAGCTATGTCTTGGTGACTGGTATGAGGGTGAGTGTGATGCTGGCTCTACAACGACCATAGTTGATGCCACAAGAGGTGAAGCAGAGGATTTCTTCCAGAATATTGATGCTTGGGCAAGGATAAGAACTACCACAGATGATGCTGCCCCGAAAGGGGAGGAGCGGGAGATAACAGACTGGGTAAAGACAGGTGGCACAGCAACAGTTGCGCCAGCAATGACAGCTAGCGAAGCAGGAGACACCTATGCTTTTTATGCTGGTTGGCGCTGGGATGAAGTCAAGTCAGCCATCAATGCTGCTATTGACTTGTTTGCTGCCCACGCTCTAGTAGAGAAACTCGACCAGTCAATACAGCTAAAGAGTTCGGTTTATGAGTATGCTCTTCCAGACGGTATGTTTGTTTATCTTTATCGTATCTCGATGGCAGACAGCGACGGGAATTTCCCTGAGCCTATTGACCCAATGCAATACAAGATAATTCGGGGAGCTTCCCCTCCAAGGATACATATATACAGGACATCTAGTGAGGCTCAACTAGAGGGT
>Ga0180007_10002184_pt1 | contig 23893 bp, 28 predicted proteins | sample MM_PC_MetaG_FD_121122 | JGI IMG/M metagenome (GOLD analysis project Ga0180007, IMG submission 121122) | Groundwater microbial communities from the Aspo Hard Rock Laboratory (HRL) deep subsurface site, Sweden - MM_PC_MetaG | ecosystem: Environmental > Aquatic > Deep subsurface > Groundwater... | reverse complement strand
CACAAAAACACTGGTTTGCCATACCCAGCGCTTGTGAAAAAATCGGAAAAATTTCTGAAAGTTTGTTATTGGTACCCTCGGCAGGAATCGAACCCACATCCATCCCCTAGGACGGGATTGTTCCTCGCCTGCCTATGCCAATGCCCCTGAGAGGAATTGAACCTCTATTTAAGGCTTAGGAGTCCTTCGTTCTATCCGTTGAACTACAGGGGCATAGGCATTGGCGGGCAGGTATCCATTGAACTACGAGGGCAAATGCAGAGGCGTGACCCGTACTTACGGGTCGAGTAGGGAACTTGGATCTTCGTCTTAGGATGAGACTGCTCTGTCCGTTGCTTATCCGCCGTAATTCTGCGTCAGCGGAATGGAGGCGGAAACTATAGGTGCATGGTGAAGGGTAAAAGTCCCTCGTTTCTATCCGTTGCTTACGCCAAATTTACGTTCCCCTATAAACCGAGCAAAATGAGGTTTTATAGGAACTACGGAGGCGTGAATTAATAAAAATATTATTTAACTCTTCGTTTAGTTGAGTATAGTATATGTTTTACGTGTCCGCCCGCTTACTGCTTTAAATAATGTTCCCCCGCCTGCCCGCCAAAATATCCAAGATTTTAGGCGGGCCTGCCTGCTGCGCTTAAAATGTTCCACGTGCCCGCCCGCTTGCCGCCCTTGAAATGTTCCACGTGGAACATAGGCCTATTTTCACCTTATCTTAGCTGTTTTTGAATATATAATTACAAGCGGCGGGCGGGGAACATTCTTATTTTCTTCGCTTATTTTAGCCTATTTATGATAATTAGTCCAGGCAGCGGGGCAAGCACGTGGAATATACCATACTTCTTGGCTTCCATCAGTTTTTTAACATTCCTTACAAGTGGTGGGCGGTGAACATTTATCAATTCGTTGCTATCATTAGCTATTTTCTTATGCTTTGAGACGAAAAAAATGAATATAAAAAATGTAATAATAAATTAATATTATCAAAAATAGCTAATATAAAACATATTTATGGCGTCGCGAAATACTATTTTATCACTAATGACGCTATCTTATGAGCCAAATTCGTTAAAATATCAGTTTTTTTATCCAATATTGTTAAACCAGTTAATACTAACAAGAAAGTAAAAACCAATATAACCACCCTAATCAAATCTCCCCTAAGATATTGGCTACCAATCACTAGCTTTTCATCAACTTGGACATTCTCTGTATTACTATTAACCGCCTGTGCTTTCAGATGTTCTAAGCCTTGAAAATATTTCTTTTTTCTCTTGTCTTTAGCCATATTTATTCTAAAATTAAAAGTAAAATTCAATTTGAGTGTACAATATTATAACAAATTTAGCAATTTTGACATTACCTCTTTGACTATTTTTTCCAATTATACTAAAATAAAGGCGCTCATTCTATATAAATTTATTATTAATTTTAATTATATGTTTGGCAACGAAAAGGGATCAAAGGAAATTGAAACAATTATCGGTCCCTCTGTTAAAGTGGAAGGCAATTTTGTCGGGGAAGGCAACGTTGTAGTCGCTGGCATGGTTAATGGCAGTCTCAAAACAAATCATAGCCTTAAGGTGGAAAAAGAGGCTAAAATCAAAGCAGAAGTTGAAACAGCTAATTTATATTTGGCCGGGGAAATCAGGGGAAACGTCAAAGTAAAAGAAAAAACTGTTATGACGGCAACAGCAAAAATTATTGGTAATTTAGAAACACAGGTTCTTTCAGTTGAAGCAGGAGCTATTATCAACGGTAAATGTTTAATGTTACAATCTGAAAAACAGGTAATAGAAAATAAAGAGAATAAAAAAAACAACAAACAATTAGTTTAATTTATGTATTATTACATCTACGATTCTTTTTTGAATGATAAAAAATATGAAATGACTTTGTATCGCGTTGAGAATCGGTTAATGGATCTGGGTATCAACGGCAAGATTGAAAAGCTAACTCTTCTAAAAAGCTTTAAGGAGGTTGTTGAACAAGCTGTGAAAAATAATGCTGAAACATTAGTTGTAGTCGGCAATGATAAAACAATTAGTAAAGTCATAAGTTTTTTGCCTAATTATAGCTTAATTTTAGGTATTATTCCCATCGGTACAGACAATAAGATAGCTGAAATATTGGGCATTCCAATGGCCGAAAAGGCCTGCGATGTTCTGTCATCGAGGATCATCGAAAGAATAGATTTAGGCAAGGTAAATAACAATTACTTCATTTCTTGTTTGGAAATTCCAGCCAAGCAAGAAGTAACATTAGAATGCGAAGGTTATAATATATGTCCGTTAAATAGCTCAAGAATGATTAGTATTTGTAATTTTGGCAATATTTTCAGAACACAAAATTTTCAACATGAAAAAATTTATAATCCAAAGGATGGGGTTTTGGAAGCTGTGATTGCATCAGAACCAGCTGGTAGGGGTCTGTTTAAAATTTTCCAAAAACAATACAATAAAGAAAGTGTTTTTCCGATTAAAAAAATAAAAATAAAAAGCTTCAAGGAATGCCTTCCAGTTATAGCTGATGGAGAAATGGTGGTAAAAACTCCGGTGACTGTCGAGGTTGTGCCACGCAAACTAAAAATCATCGTCGGTAAAAATCGTATGTTTTAATCATTAACTAGTTAAAAGCCTTCACTAAAAATTTAAAAAAACGGTCAAAATAGGGATCGTTTTTTCGTAAGCATAAGATTGTTTTGCGCTAATATTAGACAAATCCTGTCTATCAATCCGTTTAAACTAAAACCCAAATGAATTACATAATCAAGCTTGATGAGATGATTGAGTAAAAAATTAATAAAAAACTAAACTTACAATAAGCCATACGCTATAGGCTATTAACCAACATTTATGAACGTCACCGAACTCGCTAGAAAATTAAAAATGCCAACAGCACAATTGAGGGAGCTCATGCCTCAGTTAGGTTTTGATATTGGTCACAAAGCAATCAAGGTCGATGAAAAAGTTGCGCAAAAGATCATTGACAAAATTAAAGAAAATCCTCTATTAATCAAAACTGTGCTGAAAGAAAAAAAGGAAGAAAGCGAGGAGAAAGCGGAAATAGTCGAGGGCGGAGAGGCCATTAAATTGCCGTCAAGAATAATTGTTAGGGACTTTGCTACGCTTTTAAATAAACCTATTGCTATTGTTTTACAAGAGCTGATGAAAAACGGCATACTGGTCAACCTTAACGAACAAATTGATTATGAAACAGCAGCGATTATCGCAGAAGATTTCGGTTATAAAACCAAGCTTAAGGAAAAGGAAGACTTGCCTTCAGTTAGCCAAAATATTGAGGATTTACTAGGGAAAGAGGCTAAGAAAAATCTGAAACCAAGGCCACCAGTTGTCGTTGTCATGGGACATGTAGATCATGGTAAAACAAAATTGCTGGACGCGATTCGCAAAACAAATGTTATGGAACAAGAGGCAGGCGGGATCACCCAAAATATCGGCGCTTACCAGGTTATAAAAAAGAATAAATTACTCACTTTCATTGATACGCCGGGACACGAAGCTTTCACAGCCATGCGTTCTCGCGGTGCCCGGGCCGCTGATATAGCTATTTTAGTCGTCGCTGCTGATGACGGCATCAAGCCACAAACTCTAGAAGCCATAAAGATTATTAAAGGCGCAAAATTACCGTTTGTTGTCGCGATTAATAAAATTGATAAACCAGAAGCTGATATTGACAAGGTTAAAAATCAATTATCGCAACATAATTTAGTGCCGGAGGAATGGGGTGGTCAAACTTCCTGCGTGCTAATTTCTGCTAAAACAGGTCAGGGAATCGACAATTTATTGGATACATTGCTCATAGTGACGGAGATGGAAAAAGAAACGATTAAAGCTAATCCTGATCGTGAGGCAATTGGCACTATAATTGAGTCTCATTTAGATAAGGGGGAAGGCCCAGTCGCTACAGTCTTGGTACAAGCGGGTAACTTAAATAATGGTGATTTTATACAGGTAGGGAATGTAGCGGGAAAAATTAAAGCGATGAAAGACTATTTAGGCAAACTGATTAATCAAGCCGCGCCGTCTACACCAGTAAGAATTCTGGGCTTAAAAGACACTCCACAGGTCGGCGATATATTGCAGGTAAAAAAAGATGTGAAGTCTTTGAAAAAAATTATCAAGGAACAACACCATCAAACAAAAATCTACCGCCAAAAAGTACTTTCGCAAATCACGCCAACCAAAGAGGAAGAAGAGGAGGAAAAGAAGGTTAAAAAGTTCAATATTATTTTAAAAACTGACAATCTAGGTTCATTTGAAGCTATTTCTCAGTCTCTGGGTAAAATCCAATTAGAAGGTCTCAAAATAAATATTGTTAAAAAAGGGTTAGGAAATATCACTGAAACCGATGTTTTAAATACCGAAGACAGTCACGCTCTGATTTACGGGTTCAATGTCTTGACACCTCCGCCTGTTCAGGAAATTGCTTTAGAAAAACAAATGGAAATCCGAATTTATAAAATTATTTACGAATTGATCGATGATATTAAAAAGGAATTAGAAAAATTACTATCACCTGAGATAATCAAAATAGAATTAGGACGCATTAAAATCTTGGCCGTCTTTAGAACAGAAAAAAAGTCTATGATTGTCGGCGGACTGGTTACTAAAGGTAAAATTGAAAATAATACTAAAGCAGGTATTTTAAGAAATGACCAAGAGATTGGGAGAGGCGATATTACACAGCTGCAAATAGCTAAAAGAGATGTTACTGAAGTACCAATGGGAACTGAGTTTGGACTTAAAATTATTGGTTCAGCTATTATCCAAGCTGGTGATTTTCTGGAAGTTTATAAGGAAGAAAAAAAGTATAAGAAACTATTGTGACGATTCACCACAAATCAAATTACACAAATATCACGAATATTCTTTTTAGCAGACTATAATGGATTCGTGAAATTCGTGAGAATAAAATTCGTGGTGCATAATTACAAAATTATGAGCCATCGTATCGACCAAATTAACGAACTTATCAAAAGAGAGCTTAGTAAATTATTTTTAAAAGAAATCGATTTTCCAACTGACTGCCTTATCACTATCCGTAAAGTTGAAACAAGTAAAGATTTAGAGCAGGCAAAAATTTGGGTTAGTATATTGCCGACAGATAACCAAGCTAATGTTATGCGTATAATAAAAAAAAATATTGGTCATCTACAAAATCTTCTCGCGCGAATTCTTGTCATACGCCAAATGCCTAAATTAATTGTCAAATTAGATACAACTGAACGAAAAGCCTCACGGATTGATGAGTTATTAAATCAAATTAAACAAGAAGGATGATGATTCTGTAAATATTGAGTGACTAGTCCGCCTAATTTTTCTTAAGAAATCGCTTTACTATATTTCTGATTAAACTAGAAAAATAATTCCAGATGAAAATCAGAAAAATTGGGCGGGCTTGACAAAATTTAAAGGGTTGTGTAATATATGATGTTTATGAATATTAAGTAAATTTCGTTATGCAGGAACACTACCCTACATTTCAAAAAATCAAGGATAAAGTGGATAATGCCAAGCATATACTTGCCTTATCTCACCAAAATCCTGACGGCGATGGCTTAGGCGCGCTTTTGGCCCTGGGCATTTATTTTCGCTCAATTAACACGCCACATGTTCTTTTTTGTCTTGACCCAGCGCCTGAATATTTTCAATTTTTGCCCAATGTTGAAGTTATAACTTCAGATGAAACCCACTTGGCAACAAAGGAGTTTGATCTGATAATTATTTTAGACTCTGGTGATTTGGAATATGCCGGCATACATGAGCATTTCAGAAAGCTCAAGGGTTTGCCGGTGGTCATAAACATAGACCATCATCCCAGCAATGCGTATTTTGGCCATATTAATTTAGTGCATCCCGCCGCCTCTTCTACTTCAGAAATTATTTATCATTTTCTTGATTACTTTCGTTTTCCAATTGATAAAGAAGTGGCGACGTGTCTTCTTACCGGCATTTTAACTGATACCGGCGGCTTTTCTAATTTAGCCACCACCTCATCCTCAATGGAGGTAGCTTCCAAACTACTGGCATCAGGCGCGCGTTTGAAACAAATTACCGAAAACGCCTTAAAAAACAAATCACTAACGCAGTTGCAGCTCTGGGGCCGCGCCCTGGCCCGTTTAAAAAGAGACGAAAAAACGGGTGTGGTAACCACAGTGATTACACAAAAGGATTTCGATGAATTAGACATTGATGACAATGGCACTGAAGGCATTGCCAACTTTCTAAATAACATCGACGGAGCTAAAGTCATTATAGTTTTAAGAGAAAAAGAAGATGGCACAATTAAAGCTAGTCTAAGAACTACTCATCCGGAAGTTGATGTCTCTGAACTCGCCAAAAAATTTGGCGGTGGTGGCCACAAAAAAGCAGCCGGCTTCTCTGTGAAGGGTAAAATTGTCGAAACAAAAGAGGGCTGGAAAATTATTTAAAGTTTAAAATAACCTGCTCTTTAACAAAATATTTTAGAAAAGAAACTAATTTTTTAATCTCTTCAAGGAGAAGAATCGAAATGAAAAATCAAAAATTATTAGAAAATGCGGTTGGTGCCATTAAAAAAGCGGGGGATATTCTTTTAAGAATACAGCGGGGCACAAAAGAAATAAAAAGAGAGGGGAAAGATTTCCTTACAAAAGCAGATCTCCATTCAAATTCAATCATTGTCAGCAGGCTTCGGGAGTTAACACCCAGAGTACCTATTAATTCGGAAGAAGGGGATAAAAACCTAAACAGAACTGAAAAAGAAATTTGGATAATCGATCCCCTTGATGGAACTGTTAATTTCTTCCATCAAGATGTCTTTTGGGGGGTTTCTGTTGCATTCGTAAGGAATAGACAAACTGAATTAGGAGCAATATATTTACCAGCCTTAGATGTATTAATAGGCGCCACGCGGGATGGGAAAATTATAAAGAGAGGTAATTTCGATTTCGGGGTAGGAAAGGAATCAGATCTTTCCAGGGCTCAAGTTTGGCTGGATTGGAGCAAAGAATCAAAAGCAGTCCTATCCATTTTGCCCAAGATAGCAAAGGTCAGCCTTTATCCACAAATAAGACTATGCGCCACAGCTTCACTGATGGCAGTAGCCACCGGGAAAATTGTTGCCTACATTCATCCCCATCCCGCTCCAGAAGATTTTTCAGCGGGATATCTGATTGTTGAGATGGCGGGAGGCAAAGTTACAGATCTGGCTGGTAGACCTTGTACTCCTTTTTCCGATTCAATGGTTGCGTCAAACGGGAAATTACATAATCAAATCCTAGAGGCGGTTAATAATTAAATAAAAACCTTGGCTGAATCAACGGCCAAGGTTATTTTTTTAAAAAAACTCCGTGAATTTTAAACGTTGCGTGACCGGCCACATTTTACCGTGGCGGTTTTTTATTTTTAAAAAAATCTTCAACGATAACCGCCCATAACAAACCCTGTATTACGGGACGAACCATCATGAGGGGTAGCCTAGGTCCCTTGACCTAGGCAGTAAATGACGGCGAGGTCAAGCCCGCCCGCCTTCCTGCCCATCTTTTAAGGTTTAACCCTTGTTATGAATATTGCTGGTATTATCTTCTAATTACCTAAATAACGGTAAGGCAGGTGGGCGGGGGACCTCGCCTACCCTTATTCTTTAGTATCAAAAAAGTAGCAAACCAAAATTTGACAAATAACACAATTAAATATAAAGTACAATTAAATACAAACAAAAGAGGTGAAAGGAAAAAAATGAAAAAAATAATGCTCTTTATATTAATGGCACTCTTAATGCCTATATCAGCCTATGCCCAAAAGTGCGAGAAGTATTTTTGTCCACTACCTGAAGTGAAAAAGGTAAAAGTAGCAACATCAGCTAAACCAATAATCAAAGATTCGATCAAAATATCTTTGAACAAACCAATAACCGGGCTTTGCTACTACCCGCTATTTTTAAAACCATCTACCACTCGTATCTATGAAAAACGATTTCCTTTAATAATCTTGAGGAGTGAAAAGTATCCAAGATGGGAATTCCTGCGCTTATGGTCATTGCGGGGATATATTGAATACCATTATTTAGACTTCTATTTCTTCGGTCAGTGGCCGATGCCTCGCACACTGGGTTTTCGCTGGGGCAATCGTGTTTATTTTAAATGGAAATAATTAGCTTATCCAGATAAAATGGATAAGCTTTTTTAATTAAAAAATCCCGCACCAGGTTAATGGCACGGGATTTAAAGGAGGATTACGATCGCCAAAGTCCGTGGATATTACAATATTCTCTTGCCTGGATTACCTTCGTCTTTATACAGAATTCTGCCTCTGGTTTACCGCCCGGCTTTAGATATTGGCGATAAACTTCGCCGTCTGCCATCACCTCAATCCATTCTATATAATGTTTCTCTTCCATGGGGTGGGGAATTGAACCAATCCTTACTTTCGTCCCTTTCTTTGTTTTTATAATGACCGGTACATGTTTTTCATGGGAAGCATCAACTGTATTGGCTTCCAATAATTGCATAGGCTGGCCACAGCAGACAAGCTGGCCAACACCGGTATGGACAATTTCCACAATATTACCGCAGACATTGCATTTGTATATTTGATTGAGTTTTATCATATATTTTATTAACTGATTAGTTTAACCCGCTTAATTTGGGGAGATAAGGGATATCTCCTATCTCCCCTTTCTATAAGCGGTTTAAAAAGAACGATCAAAATAAGAATATTTTTAAGAAATTTGGCGCTCTACTAGTTGCTTTTTGCCGTTTTTGGCTAAAACCGAGATTAGTAGGTAGACAGCGGCCAAGCTTACTAAAATATAAACAGTAATAGAAATACTAGACATCTCACCGAAGGCAGCTGCTACTAAATCAAGGTCAAAAATGCCTACCAAACCCCAGTTTAAACCGCCAACCACTACTAAAATAAGAGCAAGCCAGTCAAAGAAATTAAATTTTGACATATATTTATCCCTTTTTAAGATTTAATAATTAGCTATTTTTACAATTTTTGCATATTCCATAAAGTATGGCCCTGAAATGTTTTATTTCCCCTATGCTTGATGTTTTTTGTAGTTTTTTTAAGCAATTAGCACGCAATTTTTCCAATTCATTATTTTGTAAATCACATATTTTATCACACCTCAAACAAATAAAATGGATATGATCGACTGGGTTTCCATCATAATGAGCCCGGCCATTAGTTGATTTTAACTCCAGAATAAAATCATGATCACTTAAAAAATTTAGGTTGCGATAAACTGTGCCAAAACTGATTTGCGGCAGTTTTTTCTTGACTTCCTTGTAAATAACCTCAGCCGTGGGATGCGTATAGACGCTTCTAAGATAATCCAGGATAATTCGTCTTTGACTGGTCAGGCGGCTGCCTGAAGGAAACTTATCTATATGCTTCAATTTAGCCATAGGCTTATTGATAATCATTACTAATTACATATTATTACCAATAGTAATTATTGTCAAGGGGGGGCAGTTGTGGATAAGTAAATTTTACTAATTATTATCTAAGATTAAAATTTTTGGAGTTATTAAATAACTATATAGATATTTGACAAATTCAGCCAATAATTTATACTATATACCACGCCATTAATTATTAATAAATTATGTATTTAGTCCCTACTGTTATAGAAAAATCTACTTTTGGTGAAAGAGCTTACGATATTTATTCTCGGCTACTTAAAGATAGAGTTATATTCTTAGGAGATATCATTTCTGATGCTGTCGCCAACACAGTTATTGCTCAACTACTATTTTTGGAGTCAGAAGACAAAACTAAGGATATAAAACTCTACGTCAATACTCCGGGCGGCGCTGTCACGGCTGGCATGGCTATTTATGATACCATGCAGTATGTCAAGCCCAATGTCGCGACAATTTGTGTCGGCTTAGCCGGCTCGATGGGCGCTGTTCTACTAGCCGCCGGAGCTAAAGGAAAGCGTTTTGCTTTGCCAAATTCTGAAATATTACTACACCAGGTGATGGGAGGCGCGGAAGGACAAGCAGTTGATATCAAAATTCGGGCTGAACATATCATCAAAGTTCGCGACAGAATCAATATGATTTTATCCAAACACACCGGACAACAGTTGAAAAAAATTGAAAAAGATACTGATCGCGATTATTTTATGTCAGCTGAAGAAGCAAAAAAGTACGGTATTGTGGACAGCATTATCCAGTAATAAATCCCGCACCTTCCAGTGGGATTTTAGATCCCGCCGGAAGGATCTATTCGACACCATTTCATCCCCAAGTCAAGTTGTGGAGTCTTCTGGGAAGGTACGGGATAAATAAGCAAAACACCCAATTTAACTAGTAGCCGAGGCTCTGCCAAAAGTAGAGATTCCTCGGTTTTTACTTCCTACGAATTTACGAATCGCTACGAATGTACGAATGGGTAAAATATTATTCGTATATTCGTAAAAATTCGTAATTGGTAAAAGATTATTAATTAAAAAACTATGTTTCAAGAAAGTCTTATCTGGATCATTTTGACATTCGTGGGCTTGCCCGGCGGTATGCTCGTGGGCTGGATTGGTAGAAAATATTGGGCTGGCAAAAAAATAGATACAGCGGAGGCAAGACTGCAAAAACTAATTCATGACACAAAAGAAAAACAAAAAGAAATCATTTTAGAAGCCAAGGATAAGGCAATAAAGGTCGTCGAGGACGCTAAATTAGAAGCTTCTGAACGAAGGGGAGAACTGGCCCATCTCCAGGAAAGGCTGGAAAGAAGAGAAGCGCTTTTTGATAAAAAATTATTAGAATTGGAGGAAAGACAGCAAAGCCTGTTTGATAAGGCTAACAAACTTGAAGCTGTCAAGCAGGAGATAAACAGGATAAAAACTGAACAACTGGATAAATTAGAAAAAATTGCTAAATTAACCAGGGAGGAAGCAAAAAAGGTATTATTAGATAACGCGGAAAGAGACATAAAAGATGAATTAGTCAATAGAATCAGAAAATTACAAAAGGAAGGTAATGAGCAGCTGGAAATAGAAGCTAAGCATATTTTAAGCGGTGTAATCCAGCGATGTGCTACCTCACATGCCGCAGAAACAACGACAACTTTAGTTAACATCCCATCTGACGAAATGAAAGGCAGGATTATTGGCCGTGAAGGAAGAAATATCAAGGCTTTGGAACAATTAACAGGCGTGGAAATTATTGTTGATGACACCCCGGAAGCGATTGTTATCTCTGGCTTTAGCCCTATTAGAAGGCATCTGGCCAGAATTGCCCTGCAAAAACTGATACAAGACGGCCGCATTCATCCCGCGAAAATCGAAGAAGCTGTGGAGACAGCGAAAAAGGAGCTGGCTCAAGATATAAAGAACGCTGGCGAAGAAGCAGCTTATGAAGTTGGTGTGGCTGGAATAAATCCTAAGTTAGTTCAAATTCTGGGGCGTCTGAAATACAGAACCAGCTACGGCCAAAACATGCTGAGACACTCAATTGAAGTGGCTAACTTGTCTGCGCTTTTAGCTGAAGAACTGGGTGGTGATGTCGCTGTCGCAAAAAAAGGCGGCCTATTCCATGACATTGGAAAGGCTGTTGACCAAGAGGTGCAGGGCACTCATCCAGAAATAGGCCGTGATATTGGTAAAAAATTCGGTTTATCGGAAGAGGTGATTCATTGCATCGCCTCACATCACGAGGATGAACCGCCCACCCTTGAGGCCTTGATAGTTAAAATAGCCGACGCTATCTCGGGCTCGCGGCCAGGCGCCAGAAAAGACACCTATGAACAGTATCTACAGAGACTTGATGAGTTAGAAAATCTTGCCAAATCTTTCGAAGGTGTGGAAAAAGCTTATGCTATTCAGGCCGGCCGAGAAATTAGAGTTTTCGTTATCCCCGATAAAATTGATGATTTGGCCGCTGTCAAGATGGCAAAGGAAATCTCCAAAAAAATTGAAGCGGAGCTTAAATATCCGGGTGAAATTAAAGTTAATGTCATCAGGGAAAAGAGAGTAATTGAATACGCCCGCTAAAATTCGAAATTCGAAATCCTAAACAATATCAAAATTCTCAGCCAAAGGCTGATCCCCGCCCACCTGCCTTGCGGCAGCAAGGCGGGCGTGGCGCCTTTGGCGGAAAATATTCTAAATTCAAAACATCAGAATAGTCATCCAATAAGTCAGTTTTGGTCATTGGAATTTTGAAAATTGGGATTTGTTTAGAAATTAGTTATTAGGATTTAGAAATTGTTACTTATTTAGTGCTTCATGCTTAGAATTTATAATTTAACATTATGGTAATCAAGGTCTTATTCTTCGGTGACATAGTAGGCAAGCCTGGCCGTAAAGCCATGGCAAAAGTCTTGCCTGAATTAAAAAAGCAGTTAAAGCCGGATTTAACAGTCGCTAACGCTGAAAACTTAGCGCATGGCATTGGCGTTACTAAAAAAACTTTACAGGAAGGCCTGAACTTGGGTATTGATTTCTATACTTCAGGCAATCATATCTGGGGAAAACCAGAGGTCTACGAAATTTTTCAGGATTTAGAAATACCTATCATTCGGCCAGCTAACTATCCGGACAGCTCGCCCGGCCTGGGTCAAAAATTGCTTAATATTGGCACAAAATCAATACTTGTGGTAAACTTAAATGGACGGGTATTTATGGAGGAACAATTGGACTGTCCTTTTCGTAAAATTGACGAAATATTGAAAAACTATAAAGATACTGATTTATCGGCAATTATAGTGGACTTCCACGCTGAAGCGACAAGCGAAAAGGTGGCTTTGGGCTGGTATGTAGATGGCCGCGTTTCCGCTGTTTTATGTACGCATACGCATATACCAACGTGTGACCAAACTATCCTGCCAAATGGTACAGCTTACGTCAGCGATATTGGTATGGTAGGAGCCAAGGAATCAGTCATTGGCGTAGATAAGGATGTGGTTATTGAGAGATTTTTAACCCAGAGACCAATATCTTTTGAGATTCCTGACAGTAAAGCCTGCGTGGTTAATGCCGTTTATCTAGAAATAGATCCAAAAACAAAAAAGGCAACTAAAATCCAGCGTATTGACCAAGAGGTCGAGATATAATATTTAATAATATAAAAATAACCTTCGAAAGGAGGTGAATAAATGAATAAAGCGGAATTAATTGAAAAAATAGCGGAAAAGACTGGTTTAACAAAAAAGCAGGTTGAGGATGTGATTGAATCTTTTGAAAATATTACTACCGAAACATTGAAAGCTAGCGGTGAGGTTACCCTAACAGGTTTTGGCACTTTTATGGCTAAGTCGCGAAGCGCCAGAACTGGTGTGAATCCGCAAAATCCAACTGAAAAAATCCAGATCCCGCAAGTCACTATACCAAAATTCAAAGCTGGCAAAGCTTTGAAAGACGCTCTCAAGTCTTAAGATTATTTATTATTTAAGCTTTTTAAAAGGCTTTTATATATTTTAAAAGCAAAACCTCGGGCATTGGTTTGGCCCGTGGTTTTGTTATAGGTAAAAGCCGGCTTTGACAAAATTATTTAGCGGTATTAAGCTTAGTTAATAGGCAAAAACAGTCCTTTTTTCAATTAAACAACCGAGGAGGTTTTAAAGGAGGTGAGAAGTATGAGCGAACCCATGGTCTTGGGGTTTGAAACAAAGGAAGTGAAGGAGCAGATGGTCTCAGCCAATGAAAAGATGGGGAATATATTTAAATATGCGTTGATTGCTAAAGATACTGATTATCCAATTTTATTGACAGGTGAAACAGGTACCGGCAAAGATCTTTTGGCTAAAATAATACATTTTAACAGTGGACGCAAGAATAAATCATTTGTTGCCGTTGATTGCACAGCTATTCCTGAAACTCTTATTGAAAGTCGGCTGTTTGGCCATCGAAAAGGATCATACACAGGCGCTTTGGAGAATAGTCCTGGTTATATTGAATCAGCTGAGGGTGGTACTGTATATTTGGACGAAATTGGGGATATTAATCAGAGTACACAAATCAAACTTTTCAGGCTAGTGGAAGAAAAACAATACGCCAGATTAGGGGAAAACAAGCTGAGAAAAGCAGACATCAGGATTATAACAGCCACTAATAAGGATTTGGAAACATTGGTTAAAGAGAATAAATTTAGGGATGCTCTTTACTATCGGCTGAAGGTTTTTGATCTTCACTTGCCGCCCTTAAGAGAAAGACCAGAGGATATTCCCGTCTTAATTGAACATTTCTTAAGAAAATATTCTCCTAACGGGCGGAAAATAATTCTTGATCCGAAGATTTTAGAGTTTTTTCTCGGTTATGATTGGCCTGGTAATGTCAGGGAATTAGAGAATCTTATAAAAAAAAGTCTTAGTATTTTTGTAAAAAGTGAATTGCCAATAGAAACAGAATTTATCTCGCTTGATTTTTTTCAGCAATGGGGATTTGATAAAGTGTTTTTAAAAGAGAGTGAAACAGAAAGATCATTCGCTGAGCAAGTTAACAAGTTTGAAAAAGAATTAATCATAAAAGCTCTGATGAAAGCTAATTGGGTCAAGAAGGAAGCCGCTAGAATATTAGGAATGCCGGAATCAACACTCCGATTTAAAATGAAACAATATAACATCACACTTCCCGCTTGAAAAGCCACCTTAATCGAAAAGATGAGGTGGCGTTTTTTTATTTTTATTTTTTGATAAGTTAAGCTAGTAAAAAAATTATGAATAGGCTATAATAAAAACAGAATTTAATTATTAAGTGAACAATTTATGCCGGAACAACAATCAAGTGGAGCCTCTCCGGCTCCAAAAAACATCTGGGGGATTGTTATTGTTATTATAATTACGGCCATTGTTGTCGGCGGAGGAGTTTATTGGTGGCAGCAAACAGAAACAGATGAAAATACTAACACGGTGGTAGTTACTCCAACTAACAAAGCGAAGACAACAGACGAAATAAAAACAGAATTTCAGAATGCTATTAATGATAAAAATTATGAAGCCATTGGCAATTATTTAGCCCGGACAGTTAATTTCATTATTGACCGCAGTGAATGCTGTGGCGATATTTCTGGGGTAGAAGCTTTTAATAATATAGAAAGCCGGGTTGAAAGCGTAATTTCCTACAATTTCTGGCAAGACCAGCAAATAGTTAAATCTATGAAGGTAAATCTAGCTGATACATTTGCCGACATGACAGTTGGCGTGGCGGAAACTGGTGAGATTATTGCTTACAGTTTGGACGCTCAAAACAAGGTTAATAAACTCTTTTTTACCCATCAAGAATTTCTTGATTTGGAATAAGATTAAAAAATTATCGATACCCCAATTCCTAGCCGTTAATTTACTAATTTTATTACTATGCCAAAAACAAAAATTGGAAAGCTGTCAGTTGGTTTAATCGGAGCTTTTATTATTCTTCTTATTCTGTTTTATATCCTTGTCGCCACCGGGCAGAGGGGCGGTGAAACTTTCTTTAGCAACCAGGCGCTGGCTGTCCCTATATTGCTGGCTGGCCTGTGCGGCATTGTCGCATTTGTAACTGGTCTCATCGCCATTATAAAGCAGCGGGAACGGGCTGTGCTCGTCTACCTCGCCGTTGTCATCGGCGCTCTAGTCACCTTATGGACCGCGGCCGAGATTATGTTTCCGCATTAAATTAACAAATAACCTAATTAATAAAGAATATTATGGAAGACCAAAATAATAACAGAGAACAAACAAAAAAAGAGAATAAAAGTATAGGTGAGGAAATTGGAGGAGCCATTGGCATCATCGTGCGTACGGTGAAGCTCGTGGCGGGAAAGGAGGTTTATGACTGATAGTTCTGACAAAACAACAAAACGCCTTCGTTTAATTGCACGGATAATTAGCGCTCCAATTATTTTGTATGCCCTTATAATGCTTATTGGCTATGGTTATAACTGGGTAACCACTGGTACGGCTGATCCTTATGCAGTAGAAGATTATCCATTCATCGAAAATATTCCTCCTATTCTAATGTTTTTAGCAGTCATAGGTTTAGCTATTGCCTGGCGCTGGGAAAAAATTGGCGGCATCATCAATCTCCTGTTTTGCGTAGCTACACTTATCACCATTCCATTCACTGGCCTGGATTTCCAAAGTTCCCGCGGGTGGATGCCCATGATCTTAGTACTTATTATTGCTGTTCCTGGAATATTGTTTCTCGTTTATTGGCAAAAGTCTAGTAAAATAAATAATAATCTTCACTGATTGTTTTGGGGGTGGGGGTGTAAGAACTAAACATTAACAATAAACAGTATGAATGATCAACAAACACAAGAGCAACACCAGGAACAAAAACCAAAAAGTAATAAAGTAATGTTCTATATTGGTGTAACTTTAATTTTAGTTGCCGCAATATTATTATTTACAGAAAATAGTACTTATCCAATAGCTTTAGGCGTGATAGGAATAGTTTTTATAGGTGCATCGAGATACCGTTTACTAAAAAACAGAAAATAATCCCCAAATCCTGGGAGGGGAGATTAATAATTTATTGAAGAGATATGGAAATTCCATCAATAAAATTTAGATATTTTACAAGGCTTAAGCTTTGGCATGATTATTTATCGAAAAAATCGGTATTTGAAACAGAAAAGAGTGAATTTTGGAAATACGAAAAGATGATATTGCATTGGGCTTATTCGAATAAACATAAACATTTATATACAGCCCTAACTAATAAACGGATATTGCAGATTTTTGGGATTAACAAAGAGGGTAATGCAGAAACTCCTAAAAATGAAATACAAGATATTAATTCAGAAGAAAACATTCCAAATCTCATTAAAGACTTTGAAGAAAATAAAGGAAGAGTAAACTATTATATGGGTAATCTTGTTGTTGAAGGATTATTTGTTTGTATTGGGGTAGTAGAGAAAGGCGGAGATGAGCTTTATCCTAAGAGGATTAGAATAAATGAAAAGGGATTACTTATAGGTGAAATATTAAATGAGGCATATAATAAACCGAGATTTTTTAGAAAGAATTTTAGAAAGTATAAAATAGGTTATTGGCTTTTGATTCTTTTTATAATAATAACCCTATTATCAATTTTTTTAACACTACTGAATCAAATTATTGAATTGATAGGGAAATTTGTCTGTTAAAATTTGTTGAGTGGAAGTTATTATTTTTCACGACTTAATGTTTCAAAATCGGAATACTTAAAACATGTAAAAACCACTTCTCATCACCATTTTCATTGAGTTGAAAAAATTTAAGGTGTAAAATATGGAAGCTAAATTTGTTATTAAAAATGGCGAATTAATAGAAACGGATAAAGCTTGTATTTCTGTTTACAATAAAGCCTTATTTTTTGATTTAGCTGTTTATTCAAATATAAAGGTTGTGCAGGGAAGAATGTTTTTGCCAGAATTGGAAATAGAAAAATTATTTGAATCTGCAAAAACCATAGGAATAGAGCATGATTTAACCAAAGACAAGCTAATTCAATGGACAAGAAAACTAATCAAAGAAAATAAGCTAAAAGATGCTTTGATTAGGGTTTTATTAATTGGCCCAGAAAAAGAAACAGAACCAACTCTCTTTTTATTTCCTGTTGGTTTAACTTTTTATCCAAACAAATTTTATAACAATGGTGTAAAATTGATAACTTTTGAGGGTGAAAGATTATTTCCAACATCCAAGACAAAAGATTTATTGTTAGGATATATTGCTTACAGAGAAGCCACAAAACAAGAAGCGATTGACGCATTATTGATTGATAGAAATAAAAATATTAGGGAAGGGACTAGAAGTAGTTTTTTCGTCATTAAAAACAACACTTTAGTAGCTCCACCAAAAGAAAAGGTTCTAGAAGGCGTGACAAGAAAAATAATCTTGGATATCGCCCCAAAAATAATGAAAGTCAAAGAAGAAAATATCCCTCTAGAGAAAATAAAAGAATATGATGAACATTTTATAACAGGAACAACCTTGAATGTTATGCCTATTAGACAAATAAATGACATTATTTTGCGAGAAGGAGTTGGAGAGAAAGTTAAAGAATTACAAAAATTGTTTAAAGAATATTGTGATAAAAATAATTTATCCCGCACCTGAACGGTGCGGGACACCCCAAATCCTGGCCGGTGGGGTGGAGAGGAGCGAAGAAAAAAGCAAAAATTCAAGACCCTCTAAAAGGTATTTATAAGGGTCTTTAAATTCCAGAGTGAGGTGCATTTTTTATTTAAGATAAGGCATTTTTTTTGCCCTTGACATTTTATATACTCTGAAGTATACTATTTATGAGTATACTAAATATATTAACAAACATATATATGGAAATATATAATATTAACTACCTATGAAGTTTATAAACCGCGATCAAGAGTTACAAGACTTAGAAAAGCGCTGGAAATCCGATAAATCGGAGCTTTTTATCGTTTACGGAAAGCGGCGGGTTGGTAAAACCGAACTTCTCAAACAGTTTATTCAAAAAAAGCATGCGGTGTACTTCCTCGCTGACAAGCGTACTATGGCTAATCAGCTCAAGGAATTAGCCCGTCTTATGGCGAGCGCGTTTTCCGATCCATTGATCGAAAAACAGGGCTTTGGCAATTGGTTAGATGTATTTCAGTATGTTCAGCGCAACGCAGAGGAACGTTTCGTGCTCGTGGTTGATGAATTTCCGTACCTTGCTGAAGTTGATTCCGCCACCAGCTCGATTTTTCAAAAAGGATGGGATGAATTTCTAAAAGAGAAAAATGTCATGCTCGTGCTTCTTGGATCGAGTATCGCCATGATGGAATCTGAAATTTTAATCCAGAAAGCTCCTCTATTTGGCCGGCGTACAGGACAGTTACCTCTACGACCGCTCACGTTCTTCGGAAGTTGGCAATTTTTTCCAGAAAAGAAATTTAAAGAATTCATTCAGGTCTACACGATCACTGGTGGTATGCCGGCATACCTTTTGCAAATGGATACCGAACATAACGTGGAGGAGAACATTAAACGGCATGTATTTCCAAAAACAGAGTTTCTCCATAATGAGATTGAGTTTGTGCTTAAGGAGGAATTACGCGAGCCGAAAAATTACCTCGCTATCTTGCAGGCAATTGCCTGGGGAAAACGTAAGCTTTCAGAAATCGTGAATTATACTAGTTTCGAGAAGTCGTTAGTCAATAAATATTTACACACACTTATCCAACTGCAGATCGTGGAACGGGAGCTTCCGTTAATCGAGAAAAACCCCCAGAGATCCAGGAAAGGACTGTACCGTCTATGCGACAATTTCTTTCGTTTTTGGTTTCAGTACATTTTCCCTTATCATAGCGACCTAGAAATTCAGCGATATGATGAGGTTCTCCGAAAATTTCACGAATCATTTAATACTCTGACGGCGACTACCTATGAAAGGGTATGCAGAGAAATCGTGCGTACGTTTGAAGCGGGATTATTCCCATTTGAGCGGGTTGGGAAATGGTGGGATAAAAATGAGGAAATAGACCTTGTGGCGCTCAACAGCCAGACTAAAGACATTCTCTTTGGCGAGTGTAAATGGTCAGAAAAACAGGTAGGTACAAACGTCTTTGTAGCGCTTAAGAAGAAAGCCCGCTTCGTTGATTGGCACAAGACGAGCCGGAAGGATCACTACATTCTTTTCAGCAAGAGCGGCTTCACTCCCAATATGGTGGAGTTAGCGAAGAAAGATGGGATATTGCTCGTACAGGAGGATACATTAATACATGAACAATGAGTTGAAAAGAATTTGTTTTTTGAAACGAAAAAAATAACCCCCAAATCCTGGGAGGAAAAAATTAATAATATTATTTGTATGACTGAAAAAGAAAAAGGAATTTTGAATTATATTCTTGAAAATTGCATATTCGCTTATGATGAATTATATAAAGTGAATAATGAACTTATTGAAGGGATGAAACCTGATTCTGGCGCAAACGTTAATCACTTAGGAGCGTTGAATAGAATGATACAAGATTATTTGATTGTTCGCGTTGCCGGACTATTTGATAAAACAAGAGGAGTAATTTCTTTCGAAAAATTAATTTTAAACAATGACGATTTTGACAATATTAAAGAGCAAGAGATTACCAAATACATTATTGAAAAGAGAAATAATTTTGTTGCGCACGTCAATAAAAATGATTTTGTATTTCCCATAACAGATAAAATTTGTAGCTCTAATTTGAAGGAACTCTTAAAAAATTTACAGGAGTTGTTAAAGGATTAAGTAACGCACTAGCAAGGTTGGCATCGAAAAATTATAAAAAATAACTCCCCAAATCCTGGCCAGTGGGGTTTTTTGGTTGTGGACAAGAGGGGTTGACAGTTTTTATAGATGTGCTACACTGGAATATCCTTTGATAATATAACTAAAAAATAAACCAAATATATTAGCAGGAGGTGTATAATGGCAAAATCCACCAAAACTTCTAGTCTAGATTTCGCCCGTGGAGCTATGGGTAATATCATTACACCCGAAATGGTTAGTAAACATTTAGGAGTGAGATACCCCAAGAAAGAACTTTTAAAATTAGAAAAGGTCCCTTTTTCTGAAGCCACGCTCAAAAAATACCGTGAGTCTCATATCTTAGTAGCGGGGTATCCGCTAAGCATCCGGGATATTGAAAAGAAAACGTCAAAAACAAAGGTGTGTTTCAATTCTACCAATAAGTTATTTGTCAAACGGGATGAGGTCGGCTATCAATGGTATTTGATCAGGAAGGACATTGGTAAAAGATTGGTAGATGAAGGTGATGATGAAAAAATGGCAAGGGCGTGCGTGGTTGTCTATACAGCCGTTTTGTACTATTTGATTTATAAGGAAGGGATTTTCAATCGCTTCATGGCAAGATGCGTTAGCTCCTTAGAAGATCAAGATGTTTATGTAGGCAATGGTAGTGACGATTGGCTTCTTTGAGTTGTAACTGATGATAGCGAAATAATTACATGGGAGACCAATAGAAGAGACGCCCTTTCCGTGGAACCTACTAAATGATCGAGTCCAATAATCTTTTCTAATTAAAGGATTAGATGTTTGAGCCTTCGGCGATTATTCGTCGGGGCTCTTTTTATTTTAGTAAAAATTAATTCTCCCATTTCAGGGGGTGGGGTTTTTATGGTTGTGCCCCGAACCACTAAAGGGTTCAGGGCGGTGGATAAGAGGGGTTGATAGTTTATTTTGGATGTGATAATATATAAAAACATAAAAAGATAAACAAAAATAGGAATGAAAAAAAGGAGGTTGAAAAGTGAATACTTGGTACGAAAAAGAGCTCGAAGGCTACAGGATGGGTCTGATAATTGCGGTTATTGTATCTTTAATAATCGCTTTTTTCTGGCAATTGATTAGTAATTCCTTTTTTGAGAAGGAACTTTCCTACCCCCACTGTTGGGGGTGGATAATCAAGGTCTTGGCCATTCTCTGGACAGCTTTTGTTCTGATAGAAATAATCGGCAATACCATATATTTTTTGGTTCTGTATCGAAGATACCATCCTTACGGGCCGAACTGGAGCTGTCTTTACTATGTGATAGTATTGCGTAAGACTTGGAAACAAAGGGAGGGTTCCAATTTCAGTGAACGAGTCTTTATTGAAAATGCCATCAAGCCAAAAAATTGGCCCTATTTAAATGAGCAGCATCAGAGCTCAAGTATTTAGTAGACGCAAATAGTACAAAAAAATAATTGCCTATTCTTACTTAATAGAGTAGGCAATTTTTTTAACCAAAAACACACACTCCATTTCAGGGGGCGAGATTTTATGATAAAATGATATTGTAAACATTTATTAAAACACCTATGAGAAAAACAATTTTAATTATCTGCCTTGTTGTACTTATTGCGGCGGCTGTTGTTTTTTACTTGCGGTTTGTAGTTGGTGGACCAGAAGATGATTGGATTTGTGAGGATGGCAAATGGGTGAAGCACGGTGCTCCTTCTGCGCCAAAGCCGACCAGTGGTTGTGAAAAGGAGGCAAAAGTTGATAAGATAACACCAGACACCGCTAAAACCGAGGGCGTTCTTGATGAAAGCATGTTTCAGTGGTCAACCATGAGTGAGGGCCCGTATCGCGACAAGGTTACCTATGCCACCAGCACAGACCTTATCAATTGGACACCATCAGGCGTCATACTGGCTGAACACGCTTCAGTGCCCGGAGCGCTTTATCAAGACGGAACCATATTTGTCTATTTCGTTGATGTGACCCAAAATGGCCAGCCAGAGCAGTTGGGTTTTGTTTCTTCTTCAGACAATGGTCTAACCTGGAGTGAACAACGGACTTTGACCATTAAAGGCATTGGCAATCGCGCGGTGGCTGACCCAGCGCCATTCCAGCTTGATGACGGACGGATTAGGCTTTATTATTTTGATATTAACGAACCGCGGCTTAATCTTGGTTCTCAAGGCCAAGAGCCACCGCAAAAAATTTATTCATTGATTTCCAGCGACGGCCTAAATTTTACACAAGAAGATGGGGTCAGATTCCAGCGCGATGGCGCTTTTGATCCAGACGTGGAAAAAATTGGAGATATTTATCGGATGTATGTTGGCGATTTGGCGGGCAATAAAGTTGTTTCCGCCACTTCAACTGACAGCCTGACCTTTGTCGAAGAAGGAACGGCCTATCAGGGCGGAGCAGTGCCCGATGTTTTTTATGATAATGGCACCTATTACCTGTTCACCGCCGGTATTGATATGGCCACCTCTTCTGATGGCAAACAATTCACGGCCAGCGGTCATCATTTTTCTGATCCTAATTACCGCATCACCGCTGACCCCTCAGTGGTTCAGCTTGATGATGGTACTTTTCTGATGCTCTACAAGGTGCAGCCGTAAAGTCGGGGTGGAAGAATTTCCCCATTTCAGGGGGTTTTATTATTTAATCAATTGAGGTAAAATAAGAAGTGAAGGATCGCCAAATAATATGAAACCGAAGTTATCACTCATTATTGTTTTGTCACTATTTGTTTCGGCTGGATTAGTTTTGCCTTCGGCTGCTAAAGCCTGGGCGCCAAAAACCCATAATTCTATGTGTCCTGATAATTATGGCATTGATTGTAATATTGCTGATTCGGATGAATTTATGAGAGAATATCCCTTTGGTGGGAAAACCAATCATCTTTGTCTTGATAATAAATCCGACTGTCTGTCAAGACTGGTGGCAAAATATTATCTGAAAAAATATTATGTTGAAGGAGAAGAAGACTTAAACCTGCTGGGAGCGGCTGCTCATCTTTTGCAAGATGCGGCATGTCCTGAACATTGGTATCCCAAAAGAGAATATTTTGGAAAGGTCTTTGTTCCGTTTGCTCCTGGTTGGTTAAATACAGTGGAATTTTCAGTTGAGGATTATCTGGGCAGTGCCCAGCCGGATTGGAATATTTCTGTTAATTACCGGGGAGAAACAATTAATATTAACCAGGCTTATCTTAATGCCCAAAAAGAATTAATTCAAAACTATCTTTCCCAAGAACCGTCAGAGAGTCTTGAGGAAATTGAAGCGCAGATAAATTCACAAAACACCTGGGCCGGGCTAAGAAGTTACAAAGAGGTAATTCTGCTTGCCATGTTTATTGTTTTACTGCTCTTGGTATATTCAGTATGGAAATGGAAAAAGAAAAAGACCGGTCTTGTTGATCTTATTGTTATTTCTTCGATTTTCGTAATTCTTGGATTATTGCTTTTGCTTATTCTAATTTTTTATTAACCCGTCCTAAAATTAATTCTAAAATTCCCCTCATTCCAGGGCCGGTCCGGCGCCAAGTAAAGGGTGCGGGATTGATTTGTCATTTTTAATCCGCTATTATTTACATATAAAAACCTTCCCCAGAGGAAAGTTTTTTTGTTATGACCCCGCACCATGTCGCTTCGCTCCAGGTGCGGGGCGAGACGAGGAGTTTTTCCTGTCTTTCTTTTAGTTCATCTTTTACACAAATCATACGTTTTTATTGGAATTTAT
>Ga0180007_10002183_pt1 | contig 23906 bp, 15 predicted proteins | sample MM_PC_MetaG_FD_121122 | JGI IMG/M metagenome (GOLD analysis project Ga0180007, IMG submission 121122) | Groundwater microbial communities from the Aspo Hard Rock Laboratory (HRL) deep subsurface site, Sweden - MM_PC_MetaG | ecosystem: Environmental > Aquatic > Deep subsurface > Groundwater... | reverse complement strand
CATCGGCACTTCTACCCCCAGTTATCTTCTAGACATAGACGGCGATCTAAGAGTCGGCGAAGCGGCCCATGGCTACGCCCTCTTTGTTGACGCCACCAATGAAAAGATCGGCTTAAGCACTTCCACGCCTACGGGACGTCTTTCCATTGAAGCTACGGCCGGAGTTGATTCACTGGTTATTGGTTCTTCAACAGCCACTTACTTTAAGGTGGATAAGAACGGCAATGTAGGCATTGGCACAGCCAACCCGGGCGCTAATTTAGAAATATACACAGGCGCTGTTGAAAATACTTTTAAGATTCAACAGCCCAATTTAAAATTTGTGATTTTAAGGCCTAATGCCGCCGGCACTTACGAAGAGTTTGATGAAAGAACTGGTTGTATTGCGACTGAACATTGGAAGTGTTCAAATGAAGGCCTAGCTGATGATACTTCTACTCATGTTGAAACAGATACACAGGGCGCTAAAGATACTTATAACCTTACAGCTTCGGGGCTAGCCGCCGGCTCTGTTATAAGTTCTGTTACTGTTTACGTAAAAGTCTCATATGAAAGCGCCGGTGATACCGATTGGCACATTATGATCCGCAGCGGCAGTACCAATGCCACCAGCACAGTATTTACCGAAGATACTTCTTGGTTTTTCCGTTCCAATACTTGGGCAACAGACCCTAATACCGGTGCGGCCTGGACCATTGCCGCTGTTGATGCTTTACAAGCAGGCGGCGAAACAGACAGCTCTGCCGCGGGCGGCGTATCCATTACCCAAGTTTACGCTGTGGTTGAATATTCTGACCCGACAGATATAGCCACTAATTTCATTATTAGTTCGGATAATAAAATCGGCATCGGCACATCTTCGCCGGCAGCCACTTTAGATATAAGCGGCGATTTGCGGGTAATGACAGAACCAACCGCTTCCACCACAGATGCGGCGCTCGATGTCTGGAACAGAGCAGACTCCGCGTCTAATCAGGTGGCTATTTTTAGAGCTAATGATAGGCCCACAGCCGCTAACGATGACCAAGGGTATTTGAGTTTTTACGGCGATGATGAATTAGGCAGCAGTGTTGAATTTGGGCGGATGCTTTGGGAAATGGATGATGTTTCAACCAGCACCAAAGATGCCACCTTAAGGTTTTTTGTAGAGGAGAATAATTCCTTAGTTGATACTCTTACCATTACCGGTTCGGCCGTAACAGTCAATTCAGCTAACCTGACGGTTACCGGCAGCACTTTGGCGCAAAGCGGCTATATCAGCGGCACTACCGCCCTTTCGGATTCCGGCTATGCTTTGGGCGGCGCCAGCAACGGCGATATTAAGTTTGGCGTTTCTAATAACGATGCCACAATTATTGCCGGTGACTCTGCCGCGTCTTTATTGGTTAATGGAAGATGGTCAGAGGCCAGTTCAGGCAATCATTCAATTATCGCCAATTTAGCAGTAAAGCCGTTGGAAATAGATGCTGATTCAGCCACCGTTAGCAATACTGCCTCTCTTTATATTGAAGGCGCGGCTGATTCTACTGTGGTTACCGGCAACAACTATGCTTTGTGGGTTGACGCCGGCGTTTCCAGGTTTGACGGCAATGTCGGTATCGGCACATCTTCTCCGGCCGCCCGGCTCTCTATATCAGGCGGCTCTTCACCTATGATTATGGTTGACGCCCCCTCTGGCTTCACTAATAATCTCTTTGACCTTAAAGTGGCTTCTTCTTCTGTTTTTACTATCAATCATAAAGGAACTATTACCACTAATTTGGATGTAGGAGGAATGGCCACTATTACGGCCTCGACAGGCAATATCAATACCGAAGGCAATATTTTAGTAGGCGGTAGCGCCAGTATTGTTGGTGTAATTAGAACTGGTGGAGCAGCTATATCTGTTTATAACCACTTTGGTGCTGGCGGAACAGCAAACTTTGCCAATGATGACGCTTCAGACGTTTATATCCAAGACCAATTAGAGGTGGATGGCAATGCTTATTTTTGGGGCACAACGCTTGGTGTAGGAGGCATGGCCACCATTACCGCAGCCACAGGAGAGATTCAAGGCAATAAGTTTGGTATTAACGGCACTGATGTTATATCATCAGCTCTCCAGCTTCAGAATATTGCTACTTTAGACGCCACTACCGAAACCACTATTGAAAATGCTATGGACACTTTAAGCAATGTTACTTCTTTAGGCACTTTAACCTCCTTAACCGTGGATAATGTTATTATCAACGGCGCCACCATCGGCCACACTTCGGATGCCGACCTTTTAACCTTAGCTTCGGGCCAGTTAACCATTGACGGCGTTGTCAGCCAGGGCACCACAACCATTCCTTACAATGCTTCATACAATCTATTATATGGCAGTAAAGGCGCTGGCATATTTTTGCCTAATAATAGCGGCAAAGTTTATGCTTTTGCCGCTGTTAGCGCCAATACAGGCATGTCATTTGATTTTGCTAATTCAACAATAAGTATTGATAAGTCGGGCTCTGGTAATTTTATTTTTGATATTTCAACCGGAAGCATAGGAGATTTTACAGCAAAATCCTTTACTGCCGGACAAAGATTATTTTATGATTCCAGCGCTAATAAATTGAGTGTTGTAGCGGCTGGCGGCTTAGTTACCTCTACAATTGAAGCTGGAAAAGGGTTGCGTGTAACAACTGGCGATTCAGCTTTTATAGCAGATTCTTTCCCTTCTGCTGGAATGTGGTTTACGGCCGGCGGTGAAGGCCCTCGTTATAGACTTACAAACACCAGCGGCACAACATATCATCAATTTTTATTATCTGATTATGCCTTTCATTTAAGCGGCATAAGAATCGGCGCTACTTCTACTGATAATGAAATAGATCGGGTGAGCACTGGTTCAGGTTCAGCCACTTTATATATTGGCAATCGGACAATTAGCACTGCGGCTATTATAGATGGCGATATGTTAGATGGCGGCGCCGACCCCACTATTTATGGCTTATCTGATTTGATGCAAATAGAAGTAGTGGATTTTCAATATAAGCCGGAATTTAACAATGATAATTCAATGCAAACGGGAATTATCGCTCAACAACTTCAAGGAATTTATCCTAAGGCCGTAAAAGAACTTAATGACGGTCTTTTGACAGTTGATAATAATGAATTAATTCCATTGATAATTCAATCAGTCCAAGACCAGCAGGAACAAATAGATATTGTTCAGGATAGAGTAGTGATAGATGATGTAACCGGCAATGTGGGCATTGGCATTGATCCTATGTCACAGCCAAGCGGTCAGCTGCATGTGGCTGGGGGCGAGGTTGTAATTGGCACAGGCGGCGAAATGGATTATGTTAGCGGGGACGGCGATTTATATGTGCAAAATAATTTGGAAGTTGACGGCACTTTGTATCAGACCGGCGCTGATATTGCCGAGCTTTATCCGTCGCTTTCAAGTTTAGAGGTCGGCGATGTGGTGATGGCCGATGTTAATAATGAAGGTTATATTACTAAAGCCACCGGCGAGCTCACCAATTTAGTGATGGGCGTTATTTCGTCAGAACCGTCCATGGTTTTAGCCAGCGGCAGTTCAGCGGAAAATCAATATCAATTAACTCTGGTGGGCAGGGTAGCAGTTAAAGCTACTGCCGTTAACGGCCCTATCGGAGTCGGCGACCAGTTAACCATTGCGCCGCTTAGCGGCTATGCCATGAAGCTTAATCAGGGCCAGGCCGGACCGGTTATCGGCACGGCTCTGCAGTCGCTTACTGCCGGCCAGGGTTTGATTAATATGTTCGTCAATTTAAACTACAATTTAGCCGCTGACAGACTGGATAATGCCACCAAGTTTGGTTCATCGGGAGTCAGCTTGTTCAGCGAAGAGGGGACTATTGCCCTTAATGCTCTGCCGGTGGAAATTGCTTTATTGCAGGGCGAAACCCAGACTTTTACCGGCAACTATATTTTTGGCGAAGGGCCAAACACCAGCGATCTTATCATCCTTAATTCTAAAATCGCTTCCAATATAAACTTTGCCGTTGATGATTTGTATAATATCGGCTCAGAAGAAAACAGCGCCGCCGGCATTTATGTCAATGCAGTTTATTCAGACGAAATTTTCACCGAGGAATTGCAGTCCGATAATATTTTTGGCGAAAAATTGATTATTGACGAAGCCGGCGGCCAGGGTTTGAATTTAGAGGATTACAGCTTGTATTTATCCGGCGGCCTGGCTTATTTTGGCGGCAATGTGGGCATTGGCGAATTTAATCCTGCTTCTTCCAGCCAAGCTTTGCTTTTAGAATATCCTGAATTTGCTTTAGACGGCGGAGATTTATATGTGATTGACAACGTTGGCATTGGCGGCGATGTTTATGTGGCTGGCAATATCAAAGTAGCCGGCGCCATTGAATATCAGGGCCAGGGCACAGCCCAGTACTTTACCGTGGAAAATATCGGCACTTCCACCATAGACTTTGGCACAGTGATTTTAGTCAGCCAGGCAACTTCCACCGACGGCTTTATCTCTGATGAAGCCAACTCAACCAGAATTTTGGGCATTGTCGGCGCTTCTTCGGCTGAAATTTTTGGCGCGGGCAGCAAGTCAACTTCATCTCTGCCGATTATTGTTTATGGAACGGCTTTGGTTAATGTTTCAGCAGAAAACGGACCTATTAACAAGGGCGATAAATTAACCACGGCCGCAACCAATGGCTATGCTATGCTGGCTACCAAGCCGGGAGCCGGAGTTTTAGGCGCTGCCTTAGAACCGCTTAACGAAGGAGAGGCAAAAATTAAAGTTTTTGTCGATCTGGGCACTTATTTTGAGCCCCTAGCTGAAGTAATAACCGTGGGCAAAAAAGGCGCTGATTTTAAAACCATCAGCCAGGCGCTTGATTCCATTGAAGATAATTCATTAATTAAACGTTATTTAATAGAAGTAGCCCCGGGCTTTTATGAAGAAAAAATTATCACCAAGGATTTTGTGGATATTGTCGGCGCCGGCGAAGATTTAGTAACAGTTATCAGCGATGAACAGACAGTTTTGCAGATTGCCGGCAACAGCCGCGTTGAAGGCATTACTTTTGAATCAGTCAGCAGTTCCATTGAACCGGTGATTGTTTCTGTTAATAGTTTAAGTTCCACAACCAAGCCCATACTTAAGAATTTGACTTTGCTGGCTAGCGGCGATGAGCCGGCTATCGGCGTTTCTATTTCCGGCCAGCCCCAGTCAGTGCTGATCAGCAATTTGACTTTGAGCAGTAATTTTTATCAGGGCATTACTAATTTAGCTTCCACAACGGTCCGCGTAATGTCTTCCGATTTAAGCCAGGTCAACGGCACGGCTTTAGTGGCTCAAAACGGCTTGGTTAAATCCTCTTATAGCGAAATCAACGGCGCTTTAGGCGATATTTATATTTCACCCTTGGCGCGGGTTGAGTCCAAAGACGACCATTACAAACAGGTTACCAACATGGGTTCCTTTACAGATATCAGCAACCGCGGCAAAATTGCCGATAATTATATTGATTATGGCTGGCTAGCGGAAAAAGACGAAGAGTCGTTTAATCCTTTAACGGTTAAAGTTTCTAATGGCCAGGGTTATATCAACGGCGTTAAGGTTAATACGGCCAATTTAGGCAGTCTGGCTTTAAATGCTTCATCAACCAGCTATATTTTTATCGATGACAGCGGCATTTTATCTGCAACTACTGCTTCTCCAACGGTTGATAACAAAACCATCCTTATTGCCCAGGTTTATACCGCTGCCGAAGAGATTGTGGATATTATCAACGAACGAACCAACGAAGTTATAGTAGCCAAAGAAGGCGGCCAATACCGCAGCATCCAGCAAGCGCTTAATTCTATAACTACTAATTCAGCAAATAACAGGTGGGTTATCAAGGTCGGGCAGGGAGTTTATAACGAACAAATTCAGCTAAAGCCCTTTGTGGATATTGCGGGCAGCGGCAGGGGAGCAACTAAAATAATGGCCGTTAACAAGCCGGTGGCGCTGGCCGATTTTAGCTCGGAATCGTTTAGCGGTTTATCGGCCTCCACTTCTTTAGAAGTCAAGATTTCTGATTTAGAACTCCAGCTCTCTAATGATAATGTAGGACAGCCGGTTGTTCAGATTTTCAGCAGCGAGCCGGCTCAAGGTTCAACCACCACTATACCGGCCAATCAAATATCTTTGGAAGATTTAATTTTAAGCTGGTCAGGCGATAGCGGGGTTGAATCCACCGGAGTTGCCGTCAGCGGCCGCAATTCAGTGAAATTAAATCAGGTTGTTATTAACGATGTTGATTACGGCGTCAGTTCAGAAATTTTAAGCGATAATTCCGCAACCACTGTTGTGGAAGTGGCCTTTTCATCAGTTAATGCCAAAAATTCTGATATCAGAACGGTCTGCCTTGATGCCCAAACAGCCGCTGAATGCACCGAAGAAACAGCAATTGAAGATGCCGGCTCAACGGTTCATATTATTTCCTCGTATAATACTTTATCCGGCAAAGAGAATTTTACAGCAGGCAAAGGAACGGTTATTTCTTCGTCCCACGATACTTACTTGTCTTACAGCGGCGAGGGCGAATTCAGGCAGAAAGATTATTTTAGAAATATTACCGGAAGCGATAAAACAGTTTTTGCCCTGCAAAACGCCGGCGCCGATTTGTTTACGGTATCAGCTTCCGGCACTATTGCGGTTAGTCCGCAAAATACCAGCGGCGACAGTTTCAGCATAATTGCGGAAACCGCCTCTTCTACCTTAATGGTGGTTAATAACGGTTCCGGACCCGCTTTAACCGTTGTCGGCGATTTAATCCTTCGTTCAGCCACCTCCACTATGCCGGTTACCATTGCCGCTGCCGGCGGAGAAATCAATGTGGGCGCGCCCGGCGATACTATCAACTTAAATATCGAAGGCGTAACCTATAACTTTAAAGAAAATGTCAGGCGCAATGTTTTATCTGCTTATCTGGCCGCTCCCATAAGCGGCGATAAAGTTTGGGGCTCGCAGGATAACTCCTGGAATCCGCCGGAAAATATCACTGTTCTGGCAGTCAAGGTTCAATACGAGTGCTACGAAGGCGGTATGTTCCAGCTGGCGTTGAAAGATAAACAGGGTAATACCATTACCGACCTTAACGGCTGGTCTTGCGACGGTTATCAAAAAATGGTCGAGGATCAGTTAAACTATCCGCTGACGCCGGATGACGGCATGTATATAGATATTATTACCGCCACCGAAGGCATTAAAAACGTTACTATTACCATTGAATATATTTATGAAAATCGTTAAAATATATTAAATTCAGCCTATTTTGGCCGGATAACTGCTAAATTTGACACGCTAGCTATTGATTTGTTAAAATAGATTAGCTAAATCTTGGGGTTATCAACAGTTGTTGAGCTAAATCGACTGAATTTATTCAAATATTTTATAAAGTTAACTTTAATTAAAAAAATTATGCCAGACATTAAACCACCAGTTATTGGTGACCAAATTAAAAAATCAGAGGCAGAGCAGGCCAAGGCCGCGTCTTTAGCGAGGCAAGAAAAGAAAGGAGGGGCGTTCAAGGTCATCATCATCATTATTATTATTACCGTGATAGTTTTAATCGGCCTTTTCTTGGTTTCTAAATACACCAGCTTAAACATCCTCAATATTAACAAACCGAATGCGGCGGAAAATTTAGACAAGCCCTCCGGCTGGAGCGCGGTGTTCTTGTCTAACGGACAGGTTTATTTCGGCAAAATAAAAAAACAAGACGATTATGAATTAGTTCTGACAGACATTTATTATTTACAGGTTACTAAGCAGATTCAGCCGGCCGACCAGACAACGCCGCCGCAGCAGCAAAACGTTTCCTTGGTTAAGCTGGGCAACGAACTGCACGGTCCCCGCGACGCTATGTCCATTAATATGTATCACATCATCTTTACCGAGGAGCTTAAGCTGGATTCAAAAGTGGTTCAGGCCATCGACAGATACCTGGAAGAAAATCCATAAATTTTTTATCTCAAACAGTTTAAAAAGGATCCGCTGGCCGGATTCTTTTTAATGCCCTTAATTGCTTGTCTAATCCTATTGTTTGGGCTATAATAATCATAATATGACGAAAGAAATCACTTTGCCTAAAGGCGGGGCAAATCCTTCAGACGAATATAAAATAAGGCTCCAACGTTTGGCAGAAATCAAAAAAGCCGGCTTTAATCCATACCCCGGCAAAGCTCGCCGGTCTTTTTTAATTGGCGATGTTTTAAGCGATTTTAAAAATAAAGAAAAATCAAAAATTAAAATTAGCATCGCCGGCAGAATCAGATCGCTGCGCCTTCATGGCGGCTCCTGTTTTATTCACCTGGAAGATGGCGCCGGAAAAATTCAGGCCTATTTTAAAAAAGACGAAGTGGGGAATAAGCAGTACCGATTTTTTACAGACAGTTTCGATGTCGGCGATTTTATAGAAATTCAAGGCGCTTTATTTGTCACCAAAAGGGGCGAGCAGACAATCCTGGCCAAAAAATTTAAGTTGTTATCTAAGGCGCTGCTGCCGCTGCCCGAAAAATGGCACGGCCTGGCCGATGTTGAGACAAGATTCAGAAAAAGATATCTGGATTTGCTGTCTAACCCGGAAGTTAAAAAAATATTTATCAAAAGGAGTAAAATTATCCAGTATCTCCGCGACTATTTTTTAAAGAACGATTTTTTGGAAGTTGACACCCCGATACTTCAGCAAGTTGCTTCCGGAGCAATAGCTAAGCCGTTTAAGACCCGTCACCAAGCTTTAAACACCGATTTATTTTTAAGAATCGCGCCGGAGCTGTACTTAAAAGAATTAGTCATCGGCGGTTTTGATAAAGTTTTTGAGCTTGCCAGATGTTTCAGAAACGAAGGCATAGATTATGCTCATAACCCGGAATTTACGCAAATTGAATTTTACTGGGCTTATAAAGATTATAACGATTTGATGGCATTCACCGAAAAAATGCTTTCGGATTTGGTTAAAGATATAAACGGCTCAACGGTTGTTGATTATGATAACCAAAAAATCGATTTTAAGCCGCCTTATCCTCGCATTGATTTTAGAGAAGCTTTAATTAAAGAATGTAAAATCGATTTAGATAAGCATGATGCTAAATCACTGATTAAAGAAGCCGTAAAGAAAGGCCTAAAACCAGAAAAACACTGGGGCAAAGGCAAAATCGCCGATGAATTATTTAAGGAATATGTGAGGCCCAAGATGATTAACCCGACCTTTTTAATTAATCACCCGGTGGAACTTTCCCCCTTATCTAAAAAGATTGAACAGAGGCCGAATTATGTAGAGAGATTTCAGTTAATAGTTGGAGGGAAAATAGAACTTTTAAATGCCTTTACCGAACTTAATGATCCGCTGGAACAGGAAGAGCGCTTTAAATTACAGCAGGGGCTTTCTAAAAAGGGGGATGAAGAAGCTATGGGCAAAGACGATGAATTTGTAGAGGCCTTAAAGTACGGCTTGCCGCCTACCGCCGGCTTTGGCATGGGCATAGATAGATTAGTTAACGTCCTGACTAATACTCATAGCATCAAAGAAGTGATTTTATTTCCGACGTTAAAGCCGGAGAAGTAATTTATGACCAGAGCAGAAGCTTTAAAATTAGTTAAAGAAAAAATCCAGAATCAGAATTTAATAAAGCATTGTTTAGCTGTTGAAGCGATAATGAAAGCGATGGCAGTTCATTTAAATCAAGAAGTGGATGCTTGGTCATTAGCCGGCCTTTTACACGACATTGATTACGAGGAAACAAAAGACGACCCTCAAAATCATAGCTTAAAAGGAGGCGAGATGCTTAAAGAATTAGGCCTGCCCGATGAAATAGTCCGCGCCGTAAAAGCTCATAACGAGATTCATGGCCTGCCAAGAGAATCATTATTAGATAAGGTATTATACGCAGTTGATCCTTTATCCGGATTTATTACAGCCGTGGCTTTGGTTTACCCTTCAAAAAAATTGGCTGATGTCAAAATTAAATCAATAACTAAAAGATTAAAAGAAAACAGGTTTGCCGCCGGCGCCAGCAGGCAAGGCATGAAATCCATTGAAGATGCTGGTTTAACTTTTGAACAATTTGCCGAAATCGGCTTAAAAGCCATGCAAGAAATAAGCGAAGATCTGAGCTTGTAATCGATTTTAATTTTTAGTTTTAGGTTTTCAATCTTTAATAATTTAAAACTGAAAATTTAAAATTATTTATATGAAAATCCTTCTCGCCACTCATAATCCGGCTAAAATCAAAGATTATCGTCAAATACTTGAAAAAAAAGGCATTGAAACGTTAACTCTGAATAGTTTGGAAATAACCGATAAATTTGAGGAAAATAAAGATTCTTTTAAAGAAAACGCCTTTGATAAAGCCAAGTTTTACTATAATTTATCTAAAATGCCGACTTTAGCCGAAGACGGCGGGTTTGAAATTGATTATTTTAACGGCCAGCCGGGCGTAAAATCAAGAAGATGGCTGGGTTACGAAGCATCTGACGAAGAAATAATAGAATTTTTAAAGACAAAAATAAAAGAAATCCCCGAAGATAAAAGAACCTGCCGCTTTACCGCGGTTTGCTGTTTGGTAAAATCTCCGCCAGGGGCGGATCATCCTTTGGTTGAAGAATTAGAGGTCAGATTTGCTAAAAATTCTATAGAAGGTTATTTAACAGACGAGTATAACGATACTTATCCGGAGGGCTTTCCTTATCGCGCTTTTTTTATAGAAAAAACCTTTAATAAATATATTATGGATTTAACCAGCGAAGAATATCAACAGATTAATCACCGCCAGAAAAATATAGAAGAAATAATTAAATTTCTCATTGACAAAGGGTAATTGAATTACAGAAAAGAAGTAATAATTAAACTATTAACCTCGGCTCAAAGCCGATATTTAACATTTATCATTTAATTTTAAGATTATGCCAGATATAAACTATATCAGAGAAAATCCGGAAGAAATAAAGCAGATAATGGTCAATAGGGGAGCGGACTTAAGCGTTGACCAGCTTTTAAAATTAGATAAGCAACGAAGAGATTTAATTCAGCAGGAAGAGGATTTAAAATATAAAAAAAATCTTCTTTCCGGCGATAAGCCCACTAAAGAGCGCATTGCTGATTCCAGGCAGATAGGGGGGCGGCTAAAAAAAGTGGAAAAGCAAAAAAATAAAGCTGAAGAACAATATTTTAATTTATTATCAAAATTTCCCAATGTTCATCAGCCGGAAGTGTTTATCGGCAAAGGCGAGGCCGATAACAGAGAAATTAAAAAAGTGGGCCAGCCGCCTAAATTCAGCTTCAAAATAAAAGATTATATGGAGCTGGCCGGACTTCATGATTTAATTGATACGGAAAGAGCCGCTAAAGTCAGCGGCGCCAGATTCGGCTATTTAAAAAATCAGGCGGTTAATCTGCAGTTTGCTTTAATTCAATACGCGCTGGATATTCTCCAAAGTTCCGGCTTTAGACCTTTTATTACGCCGGTGCTGGTTAAAAAAGAAATTATGGAAAAAACCGGTTACGACAGCTACACTAAAGGCCAGGACGCTTATTTTTTAGAAAAAGAAAATCTTTATCTAGTAGGCACCGGCGAGCACGCTTTAATTTCTTATCATGCTAACGAAATTTTAAACGGCGGCGCTTTGCCTTTAAGATACACGGCTTATTCCAGCTGTTTCCGAAGAGAAGCCGGCAGTTATGGCAAAGATACTAAAGGCATTTTACGCGTCCATCAGTTTGATAAATTAGAAATGATAACTTTAACCACTCCCGAAAAATCGGTCGAGGAATTTAATTTCCTTTTAAGCCTGCAGGAAAAGCTGGTTCAGGGATTGGAATTGCCCTACCGGTTATTAGAGGTGTGCACGGGTGATTTGCCAAAACCGTCGGCAAAAGTTATAGATTTAGAATGCTGGCTGCCTTCGGAAAATAAATATCGAGAAACCCACTCGGTTTCTAATTGCACCGATTATCAGGCCAGATTGTTGAATATTAAATACCGGGATTCGGATAATAAAAAACAGCATGTTCATATTTTAAACGGCACTGGCTTTGCCGTCGGCAGAACTTTGATTGCTATTTTAGAGAATAATCAACAAAAAGACGGCTCTATAAAAATTCCTAAATCCCTCCATAAATATTTGTCTTTTAAAGAAATAAAAAGTGATGGAAAATAAAAATACTTGGGTAGAAATTAATAAAGCCGCCTTAAGCCATAATCTAAAACAGTTTCGTAAAATAATTGGACCCCAAGTCCGGCTGTTAATTCCGGTTAAAGCCAACGCTTATGGGCATGGCTTAGTTGAAGTTGCTAAAATAGTTTTACCAAACGGCGCTGATTGGCTGGGGGTTAATTCATTGGAAGAAGCGGAATTTCTTTGCAGTAATAAAATTTTCAAGCCGATTTTAATTTTGGGCTATGTTAAATTAACTGAACTTAAAAGATTGAAATTTTTTAAAAATATCCGCTTGGCGGTTTATAACGAGGCCACCGTTAAAAAGCTGGGCCAATTAAAAAGCAAGGTAAAAATTCATCTAAAATTAGAAACCGGCGCTACCCGCCAGGGCGTTGCTTTAAAAGAGATTTTAGTATTTGTTAAGTTGATAAAAAAATATAAAAATATTGAACTTGAAGGTATTTACACCCATTTTGCCAATGTCGAAGACACTAAAAATCATCATTTTGCTTTTTCTCAATTAAAAAAGTTTAATCAGGCCGTTGAATTGTTAGAAAAAAATGGCATCAAAATACCTCTTAAGCATGCGGCTTGCAGCGCCGCCGCGATACTTTACAAAAAAACCCATTTTAATTTGGTCAGGCCGGGTATTAGCGTTTATGGGCTTTGGAGCAGCTACGAAACTAAAGTGGCCGCTGGTAAAAAACATAAATCAATAAAACTGGAGTTGGTCTTAAGCTGGAAATCGATCATCGCCCAAATAAAAAATGTTAAGCAGGGATCAGCCGTTGGTTACGGCAGGACAGAAAAAGTCTCTCGTGATTCGCGAATCGCTGTTATTCCGGTCGGCTATTGGGACGGCTTTGATAGGGGACTCTCCAGCGTTGGAAATGTTTTAATTAAAGGAAAGCGGACAAAAGTCATCGGCAGAATTTGTATGAATATGTTTATGGTTGATGTTACTGATATTAAAAATGTAAAAACAGAAGACGAAGTTGTGCTTATCGGCAGGCAGGGCAGGGAAGAGATAACCGCTGACGAAATTGCCGAAAAACTTAAGACTATTAATTATGAGGTGGTGACTAGGATAAATCCTTTGATAAAAAGAAAAATCATATAATTGATATAATATTTGAATATTAGATTATTAGATTGATGGATTATTTGTTATTTTAAATAGATCTATTATTCAAATAATATTGTGCGACGCTTATGTCTTATAGCAGAAAATTGAGAGTAGGGGTGATTATGGGGGGCAAGTCCGGGGAACACGAGGTTTCGGTTATTTCCGCCGCCTCTGTTATTAAAGCGTTAGACAGAAAAAAATACGAAGTTATTCCCATCGGCATAACTAAAACCGGCAAGTGGATTTCCGGAACGCAGACTATTAAAATTCTTAAATCTCAAAATAGCCATAAACTTTTAGAGAAGATATTACTGCCCGATCCTAATCAAAAATCGCTGGTGGCTATAAAAAATAATCATTTCAGCTATCAAAAGCCCCTGGATGTTATTATCCCTATTTTGCACGGAACTTACGGCGAGGATGGTAAAATTCAAGGCCTGTTAGAGTTGGCTGACATACCTTACGTGGGAGCTGGAGTGCTTGGCTCGGCCATGGGCATGGATAAAATTGTGATGAAACAGCTTTTTCAGCAGGCCGGATTATTAACGCCGCAGTTTATTTATTTTACCAGTAACCAATGGCCTAAAAAAAAGTTGGCCATAGTAAGGGAAGTTGGAAAAAAATTAAAATATCCGCTCTTTGTTAAACCGGCCAATCTGGGCTCATCTGTCGGTATTAATAAAGCTAAAAATAAAAATGAATTGATTGAGAATATCAACGAAGCTTGCCAGTTTGACAGAAGAATAATTATCGAACAGGCCGTTGCCAATATCCGGGAAATTGAGTGCGCTGTGCTGGGCAACGATGAGCCCCTGGCCTCTGTGCCCGGAGAAGTGGTGCCGGGCGATGAATTTTATAGTTATAAAGATAAATATATAGATAATAAATCGCAGCTTATTATTCCGGCAAACTTAAATAAAAAATTAACCGGGCAGATTCAGCAAGCTTCAATCAAAGTTTTTAAATTGTTGGATTTAGCCGGCATGGCTAGAGTTGATTTTTTTCTGGAAAATAATAAAAAACTATTTATCAACGAAGTTAATACCATACCCGGTTTTACCTCGATCAGCATGTACCCCAAACTATGGGAAGCTTCCGGCCTTCCTTACGCTAAACTTTTAGATACTTTAATTAAACTGGCTTTAGAAAGGCATCGGCAAAAACAGAGATTAAAAACCAGTTACAGCTTAAAACCTAAAGTTTAATGGATCGCAGGTTAAAAAATTCAATTTATTACCGGCAAAAACCCACTCACTCCATCACTAAACCCAAAAGCAAGCGTCCTCATCGTTATCTTTTAGAGGAGGCGAAAAAGTTAAGGGAAAAAGTGGCTTTTTTTAGCATTATTATTTTTCTAGTTCTGGCCGTCTATTCTTTGTTTTATTCCGAATTTTTTACTTTAAAAAATATTGCTATTGATTCCACAGCCGATATTAATAAAGAAGAGGCCGAGGATTCGATTAAGAGCATTTTAGCCAGCAATTTTGCTTTAATTCTGCCTCAAGATAACTATTTTTTATTTAATAAAAACTATTTTAGGAAAAAATTTCAGGAGCAGTATTCTTTAAACGATTTAGAAATCGATAAAAAATATCCTGACTATATCTTTTTTAAGGTTGTTGAGAAAGTAGGCCAGTCGCTTTGGGTTGCCAATGAGCAGGCCTATTTAATTAACTTAGAAGGCCAGGTTGTTAGAGAGCTTCCGCCGGATCAGTTAACTAGCGCTAAAATACCCGTTATTTACGATTTATCTAACAACCAAGTCGAAGTTAAAGATAAGGTTATCGAGCAGAGGACTTTAGATTTAATCATTGCTCTCTACAAAAATTTTGAGAGTTATCAGATACCGGTTGTGAAGATTGATTATTTTAAAATCGATAATCCCAGGGCTAATTATATAAAATTAGTTGCCGAGCAGGGTTTTGAAATCCATTTTAATACCATCCTGCCTTTAGAAAAACAAATTTATAAATTGAAACGTTCTTTAGAAGCGGGGAAAGTTGATTTAAACAAGATTATCTATATTAATTTAAGAATATCCGACCAGGTGATCTATAGGTGATATTTAAAGGGATATGTTATTTAGCTTCGTAAAAGAAATGTTGTGCGACGCATATAATATTATAAAACAACCCTCTCCCGCTCTGTTTGGTAGTGTCAATAATATATTTAACATTATTATTAATGTTGATTTAAACTAATTTCACATATAATTCACCGATAATCAGTTCACTTCTCGATAAACTCGAAGTCTATCGACTGATAACGCACAGATAGCTCGCAGATGCTTTTTATCATCGATTGGCGAGTCATCTTTTATTTTTTATAAACAAAGATACTCAGAGATTAAAAAATAGAGGCAACTCATACTCCCCTATCTTTGTCCCTCGCCTTTAAAATATCTTTATAAAGACAAGGGATTTTAAATTAATTAAGGCAGGTAGCTTAAAGGATTAACCGGAATGCCGTTTAACCTTACTTCAAAATGCAAATGCGGACCGGTGGTTAATCGGCCTGCGCCCGAAGTTCCCGGCGAGCCGCCGCTTAAAGCAATAACTTCGCCCTGGACCACAAAATCATCTTCGCTGACATAGGGCTTGCTGATATGCCCGTAAACAGTGGAAAGCCCGCCGGTATGAACCACTAAAATATAGCCATAATTAGTGGTGTTATCAAATTTTACTTTAGCCACGTAGCCGGATTTAGCCACCCTAATTGGCGTTCCTTGAGGGGTATCCCCTATATCGACGGCCGGGTGTTCAAAAATATAACGAAAAGGATAATCGGGGTCATGAAAGTAAGCGGTTATTTTACGCGAGGAAATAGGCCAGATAAAACCGTCGTCGGTGGGTAAAATACCCTGGGTTTCCATAATTCTTTTCCTGGCCTCTACCTCTAAATTCTGAATCTCCGATTCAATAGCGGCCTGTTCCGCCTTTACATCGGCTAAAAGCTGTTGAAAAGTAAATTCCTGCCCTTGAGTCTGGTTTAAAAGCTGATTTTTAGCGATTTTATCGCCGGCCAGCCTTTCTTTATTGGCGATTAATTTGTCGTGCAGGCTGTCTAGCTGTTTTTTTCTGATTTCTAATTTATCTTTTTTGTCTTCCAACTCTTCTTTCATTTGATTTAAATCAATAAAGTCGTTTTTTAAATTTGATTCTATAATCTGCAGCTCATTAAGCTCTTTAAAAAAACCGCCTAAAGAACCTTCTAAAACCAGAATTTCCAGATGGCTTTTTTTCCTGTCAATGCTGTTGACGCTTCTTAAAATATTAGCCATTCTTTTTTGCTGGTCATGGATTTGTTCTTTTTTATGCTCTATCTGCAGCTGCAGATTTTGGGTTTCCAGCTCGGTCTGTTCTATCTGCAGTTCGTTGGTCTGGATTTCTAAAGCCAGCTTAGCCATGCTGGTTTCCAGAATGCCGACTTGATTTTCGAGGTTGTTTATTTCCCGGCGCTTGATTTTTAAAGTCTCTTCGTAAGCGGCCTGCTGTTCCTGCAGATCATCTACCTGCCCTTGATGCTGCTGGATTTCTTCTTTTAATTTTTGAATTTGCGGGTCGGTTTGTTCAAAAATATCCGTGGTTGACTGAACGGTTAAGACGGCCAAACTGCTTAAGGGGAATAAAAAATTGGCTATTAAAAATACAGCCAATATTATATATAGCCCTTTGTTTGTTTTTTTGTTTTCCATAAAATCAGTATAGCAGATTTAACCTAATTTTTCTATGGCCTTTTTGATTCTGTCCAATGATTCATCTTTGCCGATTATTTCCATAATCTCTTCGGGCGGCGGGCTTTTTTCCAAGCCGGAAAGAGCTACCCTGACCGGCCAGAAAACATCGCCGTTAGTTAGCTGATTTTCGGAAACAGCTTTTTCTAAATTTGATTTTATCGCTTCCCTATTCCATTTTTTTAGGCCGGATAATTTTTCTAAAGAGATTTTTAAGCCCTTAACAGTCGTTTCTTTATCGGATCTTTTGAATATCAGAAAATTTTCGGAGTATTCGGCTATTTCAACGGTTGACTTGACTAAATCCGCGATCTGGGCAATTGTTCCGAGCCGTTCTTTTTCGTTTTTTAATATTTTTTCAAGAATCTTTGGGTCAAGATCCGGACAGTGTTTTAAGCAAAGTTTAAAAAGTTCTTTATCTGATTTTTGTTTGATGTAATGCGAGTTAAACCAGTTTAACTTTTCAATATCAAAGATAGCTCCGCTTTTTTGCACTCGTGTTAAATCAAATTTTTTAATTAAACCATTTAAACTAAACGCTTCCCTATCGTCTTGAGGGTGCCAGCCCAAAAGAGCAACATAGTTTATTAAAGCTTCCGGCAAATAGCCCTTATCCAAAAAATCTTCTACCGATACATCGCCCTGCCTTTTAGAAAGTTTTGATTTATCGGGATTTAAAAGCAGCGGCAAGTGGGCAAAAATCGGAATTTCCCAGCCGAACGCCTGATATAATAAAATATGTTTGGGCGTCGAAGGCAGCCACTCCTCTCCCCTGATTATGTGCGTAATGCCCATTAGATGATCGTCAATAACAACAGCTAAATGATAAGTGGGGAAACCGTCCGATTTTATTAAAACTTGGTCGTCAATTTCGGAAACGTTGATGGAAATATCGCCGCGGATTAAATCGTTAAATTTGACTATCCCCTTTTCCGGCACTTTTAATCGAATGACATAAGGTTTTTTATCATTGATTCTTTGTTTTATTTCAGCTTCGGTTAAGTTTCTGCATAGGCCATCATACTTTGGCGGCTGTTTTTTTGCCTGTTGCTCTTGGCGCAATTTTTCCAGCCTTTCCTTAGAACAAAAGCAATAATAGGCACCCCCGGATTTTATGAGTTTTTGAGCATGTTTTTTGTAAATTTCAAGCCTTTTTGACTGAAAATATGGCTTATTTTGACCCTTTTCTTTAATATTAAGAGACTTATCTATAGATGGTCCCCCATTCCATTTTAAGCCGATTTTTTGCAGCGCCTGTATAAGTTTTTTTTCTGATGATTCAACATATCTTTCCTGGTCGGTATCTTCGATTCTCAAAATAAATTTGCCTTTATTTTGCTTGGCAAACAGGTAATTATACAAAGCGGTTCTTAAACTGCCGATATGCAGATAACCGGTTGGCGAAGGCGCGAAACGGGTTTTTATTGCTTTTTTCATTATTGACTGATTTTAATAAATAAGTTAATCTTTTTATATGTAACGCCCTTTAAGTTAGGAGGAACGATGAAAACTCTCAGAAATGTGATTGTTATACTGTTGCTAATAGCAGGATGCTTATTAATTGACGGTAGCATCTCAATGGCAATTCATGCCGCAGTAACAAACGCTACAATAAATTGGGGACTATTTCTTCTTGTAATTATATCCGGTTTTTTTATCATGATCGTCCCTATTTCCATAGCGTTTAAAAAGGGATGGTTTCAATCTGGCTGAATTGCCTGATAAAATTTAAGTGGGGGTCATAGCCATCCCCGCCTTTTTATTTTATTTGAACAAGATGCTTATATTTTACAACACTATAGATAAATTTAACAGTGGCATTAAATATTCTGGGAACACGCCACGGTTCGTTGAACATTCTAAATAACCATTCAATATTCAAATCCCGGTAGATTTCCGGCGCCCGCTTGACATTGCCGGAAATAAAATCGAAAGCGCCGCCAACGCCCATGGCCGCTTTAACGCTCGGCATTTTAGAAAGATTTTCGTTAATCCAAAAATCCTGCTTGGGCGAGCCAAAGGCGACGAACAAAATGTTGGGTTTTTGTTGTTTGATATTATCGATGATATTTTGGAATTTGTGATTTGAATTATTTAAGGATTGAGGATTGAGGATTGAGGATTGAAATTCGGGCCCTGCTTCAGCGCCGACAATATTTAAATTAAGATATTTTTTCTTTAAAGCTTCAGCAGTTTTTTGAGCTATCCTTTGTTCTCCGCCTAACAAATATATTTTCCAATCTTTTTTTGAAGCCAGTTCGCAAATTTTTTCCATCAGATCTACTCCTGTAATTCTTTCCGGAATTATTTCTTTAAGATATTGAGGATTAAGAATCAAGGCAAAAACAGTCACTAGCAGTTGAATTAAAGAAATTAACAAACCTTTGCTTTTTAAAGATAAGAATTTGGCTGCCCATAAAAGCCCGCTGCCGTCTGCCGTTACCAGGCCGGTTCGATTGATCAGCTGTTGATATTCGCGATTCTGCCAGGCAGCTAGAACAATTTCCGGGTTAGCCGTAATAATTTGATGTTGATTATTAGAACTCAAAAAATCATCAACTTTATCTAAAGCTTGATTCGCTGTTAATGAGTCAACTTTTACTCCGAGTATATCTGCTTTCATAAACTTAATGGTTCACCGATGGCGCACTGATGACTCGCCGATTGATGATAAAAAGCATCTGTGAGCTATCTGTGCGTTATCAGTCGATAGACTTCGAGTTTATCGAGAAGTGAACTGTCCGTGTTTTCAGTTTAATTTACGCTAATTAATTGGCATAATTCATAAATTATATTCTTTTAGAACAGTATAAATCGGACCATTGCCGGTCAGCTGGCTTTCAAATAACTGAATTGAGTCAACTGTAAATTTATCAATAAATTTCAAATCAGCAATTTTATTTTTTTCCGAATTATTCAAATTGCCTTTTATCCTTCCTAAAGTAATATGCGGGGTGTATTTCCTGTTTTCCGGTTTTACAAACGGTAATTTGCCCAATTTGTTGATAATTTTATTGCCTGCGTTTTCCAGTCCATGACTCACAATTTTTAAAGCCAAAACCCTGGGCATTTTCGAATTAGGGAAAACTAAAGAATTACTCACAGTAACATCAAATGGCTTAAAGTCTTGAGTCAGTTTTTTAATCAATTCATCAATCTGTTGTATCTGATTATCATCAAGTTCATCCAAAAATTTAACGGCAATATGGCTGTTTATTGGTTCAACCAGTTTAATCGGCAGTTTATCAAGATGGCGCTGTTTTTTGAGTTTCTCAATTTTACTCTTTAATTCTTGAGGCAAATCTATGCCTAAAAAGACTCGTTTCATGATATTAAACATTAGAATATGAGAACATTGGAACATGAAAAAATCTCAATAAATTCTTCAACAATCTAATACCTTCATGTTCCCCTATTTTAGCATTTTTACACTTATGATTCAATCGGTTATAATAATGTTATGGAAGAAGCTAAATTATACAAAAAATCAGCTGGTAGTCAGGTTCAATGTCAGTTATGCAATCACTTTTGTCAATTTTCAGAAAATCAAACAGGGATTTGCGGAGTTCGGCAAAATCAAAATGGAAAGTTAATTAGCTTGAATTACGGCAGGTTAATCACCGAAGCTGTTGATCCGATTGAGAAAAAGCCGATTTTTCATTTATTGCCCGGTTCGCTTTCCTACTCTATTGCCACAGTTGGCTGTAATTTACGTTGTGATAACTGTCAAAATTGGCAGATCAGTCAGGCGCCAAAATCAGAACATCAATTTCCCGGATATGGCGCAACTTCAGAGGAAGTTATTCAAAGAGCGGTAAAATTGAATTGCCAGTCAATTTCTTATACCTATACCGAGCCGACTATTTTTTTTGAATTCGCTTTGGACTGTATGAGGCTGGCTCGTCAAAAAGGACTTAAAAATATCTGGGTGTCTAACGGCTATATGTCAAAGCAATGCTTGGATGAGATACTCCCCTATCTTAATGCTATTAATGTTGACTTGAAATTTTTTGACGAAAAGATTTATTTAAAGAACTGCGGCTGCAAACTTGAGCCAATTTTAGAAAATTTGAAATATTTATCAAAACAAAAAGTATTACTAGAAGTAACAACCCTGTTAATTCCCGGAGCCACTGACTTGAATGGCCAGCCAAAAAAAATTGCCGAATTCATTGCTAAGGAATTATCAAAAGATGTTCCCTGGCACATTTCCAGATTTTCGCCGGAAATTTCTTTTAACATGCAAAATGGCGATGCCACTTCCGATAAATTAATTGACCAGGTTTATAGAATTGGTAAAGAAGCGGGATTAAAGTATATTTATGTCGGCAATGTTTGGGGCGATAAAAGAGAAAATACTTATTGCCCCCGATGCCAGGAGTTGATTATTGAACGCCGGGGCTACCAAATTAAACGTTACGATAAGCAGGGCAGATGTTTAAAATGCAATTTTGTTCTGCCCTTGAAATTAAGCTGATAATGGCCTATAATAATTCTGTATGAAAAAAAGAAAAATAATCATTTTATCAGCTATTATCAGCTTAACTTTTTATCCCCTTTTCAACGCCAGGGGCGTTGTTTCTTTTTACGAAACTAATCTCGATTTTAACCCTAGCAATATAGTCTCCGACAGCGCCTTAACTGATTATAATTCGATGACCATAGAGCAGATCAAGGCCTTTGTCGAAAGCCAGGGCGGCACTTTGGGCTATTACATTGACCCGGAGGTAAAACTGTTCGCTTATTATATTATCTGGCAGGCGGCCCAGGATTTTCATATTAATCCTAAATTTTTAATCACTATGCTGCAGAAAGAGCAGAGTTTAGTAACCGACGACGAGCCGACGCAGGGCCAATACGACTGGGCGACCGGCTACAGCTGTTACGGCGGAATTTGCTTAGACCAGTACAAGGGCTTTAGCCGCCAGGTGAGGGCCACGGCTAATAAATTTATTAACAGCTATCTGGCTGATCTGAATATTTTAGACAAGCATAAAGACGGCTTTTACTGCACCTTTACTAAATGGTGTATTGGCGACCCCAAAGAAACCCAGGACCAGCAGCTGATTATTCCTCAAAATAAAGTTACCTGCGCTTTATATACTTATAATCCTTACCGGGGCGGAACCGTAGTAGACGGCATGAAGGTGGGGGCTAATTATAATTTTTGGAAAATTTGGCAGAACTGGTTTACCTCCGTTGTTTTTAGGCCCAACGGCTCGCTTTTAAAAACTATAAATAACGATACGGTGTACCTTATTAAAGACGGCAAAAAAAGGCCTTTTAAAAATTTTTCCGCTTTAATAACCAGATACGATCCGGAAAATATTATTATTGTTGAACAAACAGAACTTGATGGATTTGAAGATGGTCCGGCTATTGAATTTACCCAGTATTCCCTTTTGCAAACAGAAACAGGAGATATTTATTTAGTTGACGGTGAAAAACTGCGTCTTATTGCTGATATGGGAATTTTTCAAACCCTGGGCTTTAATCCGGAAGAGGTGGAAGATGTTACCGAAGCAGATATAGCCGATATGCCCCGGGGCAGCGAAATTAACATTTACAGCAGTTATCCCACAGGCGCCCTTATTCAAGATTCTTCCACCGGCGGCGTTTATTTTGTCCAAAACGGCATTAAATATCCGATTTTTTCCCCGGAAATTTTAGAGATTAATTATCCCAATTATTCAATAGTCACCGGCCATCCGGAAGAATTAGCAAAATATTCCAAGGGCGAAGCAGTTAAATTTAAAGACGGGACTTTAATTAAAGCCAAGGATAATCCCGAGGTTTATTTTATTGCCGACGGGCGTAAATTGCCCATTGTTGATGAGCAGGCCTTTGTCAGCCGCGGTTATCGTTGGGATAAGATTATCGAAACCACCCAGGCGGCAGTGGATATTCATCCTACCGGCCCTTTTTTAGAAGCTATAGAAAATTGGCAGCTGCCTCAATTATCCTCTCCAACCGCTACTTCAACTTCCAATATATTAAACCCTGATAATATTTATGAGGAGGTAGAAAGTCTGCAGGTTAACCCAATCACCACACCTCCAGGAGCTTAGGAGATCAGGAGATGAGGAGTATAGGAAATTTGTTATCTAAATTATATTTGTTTTTCTCCTGTCCTCCTAATCTCCTAACTTTCTTAAATTTGTAATGAACTAAATTTTTATGCCTTTAGTTTTTGGAGCCATCTGCCCTCATCCGCCAATTTTAATCCCTGCTATTGGCCAGAAAAATTTAAAGAGGATAAAAAAAACTCAAAAAGCGATGAACCGGCTGGCTGATGATTTTTATCATGCTTCCCCTGAAACAGTTATAATTATTTCACCCCACGCTCAAATGATGGCGGAGAGTTTTATTATTAATCATTCGCCGTCTTTAATTGGCGATTTTAATGATTTTGGCGATTTAGAAACTAAACTGGAATTTAAAAATGACCTTGGCCTGGCGTATCAGATCAGAAAGGCCGTGGAAACCAAAATTCCTCTTATTTTAACCGATGATCAAAAATTAGACCACGGTTCGCTGGTTCCTCTTTATTATTTATCGCAACAAAAAAAGGACATGGCTGTTATCCCGCTCGGTTATTCATTATTAGGCAGGGATGTTCATTATCAACTCGGCCAAGCTATTAAAAAAATTTTAAACCATACCAATAAAAGGGTGGCGGTTATAGCTTCGGGCGATTTGTCGCACCGGCTCTCCCAAGACGCCCCGGCCGGCTTTTCTTCTAAAGGCAAGGAATTTGATAAAAAGATTATCGATTTATTGAAGAATAAAAAACATCAGGAAATTTTAACTCTGGACGAAGAATTAATAAAAGACGCCGCTGAATGCGGCTATCGTTCTATTTTAATCCT
>Ga0180007_10002182_pt1 | contig 23933 bp, 15 predicted proteins | sample MM_PC_MetaG_FD_121122 | JGI IMG/M metagenome (GOLD analysis project Ga0180007, IMG submission 121122) | Groundwater microbial communities from the Aspo Hard Rock Laboratory (HRL) deep subsurface site, Sweden - MM_PC_MetaG | ecosystem: Environmental > Aquatic > Deep subsurface > Groundwater... | reverse complement strand
GGCAACCTCACCACCTGCGACCCCACCCTGCTCGGCGGTCTCTGCACAGGCTGCCGCGAGGGCGAGCCCGACGACTGTCCGACCGGATTTTCCTGCAGCCCCTTCGGCACGTGCGGCGTCCCCTGCGGTGCCCCTGAAGACTGCGAGTTCGGACAATGCGCGATGGGCGTTGGATTCTGTACGGCCCCGGTCTGCACCTCGGATCCCGACTGCGTCCATGGCACGCTGTGCGTCGATCCGGACGGCGACGGCTCGGGTTTTTGCACGCGCGTCCCCTGCATGGACACGGTGTGCTCTCCCTACAACCCTGAAGGCGCCTGTGATCCCGGCGCCGCCTGCATCGACGGCGCCTGCGTGGACTCATGCGCCCCCAACCCCTGCACCGGGCTCAACCGCGGCACCTGCGAGATCTCGCAGTCCGGACCGGTCTGCGTGTGCGATGACGGCTTCATCGAGGACGAGCTGGGCAACTGCGTGCCCGACGCCACGGCCGACTGCCCCTCCGGCTTTTCCTGCCTCGACGGCTATTGCGTCGACCCCGGAGTTCCTTTCCAGTGCGTACTCGACGGAGACTGCGGCGGCGCGCTGACCTGCGCACCCTCGCTTCCCACGGGTGTCTGTCACGGATGCACCGACCCCGTCGACTGCCCCTCCGGCTTCAACCGGTGCCTGGCAGGCTACTGCCTGAAGTCCTGCAGCGCCGGTGACCCCTGCCCTGAAGGCATGTCCTGCACCAACGGCTACTGCGGCCGCAAGCTCTGCACCGACGCGGCAGACTGCGCCCCCGGCTACACCTGCGTGACGCAGACCGACGGAAGCTCGAACTGCGAGCGCTTCACCTGCGTGCAGTAAATTCTCCGCTTTCCATTGTGCGCGGGTTCTTCTACTATGCACGCAACGGATTCCGCCCGCGGCGTCCGCAGAAGGTGATGCCCCCGTGACCCTGGACGCCCGGAACTACCCCATCCTGTACGTGGACGACGAAGAGGACAACCTCAACGTGTTCCGGTTCAACTTCCGGTCCTCCTTCACCGTGTTCACAGCAGCATCGGGCGAGGAAGGTCTCGAGATCCTTCGCCAGAAACCGATCTCCGTGGTGATTTCCGACCAGCGCATGCCCCGGATGACCGGACTCGAGTTCCTGCGCGAGGCCCGCCGTGTGCGGCCGCAGGCCCTGCCGATCATCCTCACCGCCTACCGGGATGTCGACGTGCTCGTGGAGGCCATCCGGCTGGGGCACATCTACCGGTTCGTAACCAAGCCGTGGAACGCCGAAGAACTGAAATCAGTGATCCTGCAGGTGCAGGAGATCTACCACCTGCGCGAGGAAAACGAGCGTCTCGAGGCCAAACTCAGGGCCTATGCCGGCTATCTCGATGAAAAGTCCCACCAGGAGTTCAACTTCGGCAACATCGTGGGGGACTCCGAAGGGCTCGCCCGCGTGCTCCATCAGATCGAACGCGTGGCGCCGACCTCTTCGACCGTGCTCATCCGCGGTGAGACCGGCACCGGCAAGGAGCTCGTGGCGCATGCGATTCACCTGAACTCGCCCCGCTGCGACGGCCCGTTCGTGAAGGTCAACTGTGCCGCGCTGAGCCCGGGCGTGCTGGAGAGCGAACTGTTCGGCCACGAAAAGGGTGCCTTCACGGGTGCCGTCGCCCGGCGCATGGGCCGCTTCGAGCTGGCCGACGGTGGCTCGCTCTTCCTCGACGAGGTCGGTGACATCCCGCCGGAGATCCAGGTCAAGCTGCTGCGCGTCCTCCAGGAACGGGAGTTTGAACGCGTCGGCGGCGAGGAGACGATCAAGGTCGACGTGCGGGTGATCAGCGCCACCCATCGCAACCTGGAGGCGCTGGTGTCCTCGTCGGTCTTCCGCCAGGACCTGTACTACCGCCTCAACGTGTTCCCCATCGAGCTCCCGCCCCTGCGCGAGCGTCCCGGGGACATCCCCCAGTTGGTGCATCACTTCATCTCCCGCTTCTCCCCGATCACCGGCAAGTACATCCTCCGCGTGGAGGACAACTTCATGGAGCAGCTGCTGGGCTACCACTGGCCCGGCAATGTGCGCGAGCTCGAGAACCTCGTGGAGCGCGCCATGGTGCTCTCCTCCGAAGGCGTGCTCACGGGTGAAGATCTGCAGTTCAATCCGGCCATCCCCCAGGAGGGCACCGCCCAGATCACCCCGCCTCCCGTGATGGAGCCCCGGCCGCTGCCCGGCCTGCTCCAGGACGAGGAGAAGAAGGGCATCCTCAAGGCCATCGAGGCCTCCTCGGGCAACATGGCCGCCGCCGCCCGCCTGCTCGGAATGAACCGCTCCACGCTGTACTACCGACTGAAGAAGCACGACCTGCTGCATCTGCTGCCCTACAAGTGGTCACGCACCCCGGAAGAGGAAGCGCCCTAGGATTCCATGAAGAACCGGACCGCTCCCGTACTCTTTTTCCTGATCGCGTTCGCGGGCATTCTGATCGGGCTCGCGCTGATGCCCGATCCCGGCAAGGAGAAACCCCCGGCGACCCGGCTGGATCTGTCCGATGCCCCGAAGAAGGAGAAGCCCCCGGCGACCTGGACCTCGGAGCTGGACCTGCTCCGCTTCACCGAGAAGGATGGCGCCCTGTGGCAGTCCACCCCTTCGGGTGTGATGGTGCAGTCGACGATCGATCCCCAGTTGCAGGCCTTCCTGACCCAGGAGTTCGGACGCTACGAGCTGCCCTACGCGGCCGCGGTGGTGATCCACCTGCCTGACGGGGAGGTTCGCGCCCTGGCCGGACGCAGCGGGGCCGAACCGCGCCTCACCATGGGCGAGCTCACGCTCAAGCCATGGGCCCCGGCGGCCTCGCTGTTCAAGACCGTTTCGGCCATCGCCCTGATGACGACGCCTGGCTTCGATCCGCAAAAAGAGGTGTGCTACTCGGGCGGCCAGGGCGGCATCACCGCCAAGCACCTCGAGGAGCCGCCCCCGGCCGACGCGGTCTGCGAGAACCTGGAGGCTGCGCTGGCCAACTCCACCAATGCCGTGCTGGGCAAGCTCGCCCGGGCCCACCTGGACGTCCGCCGGCTGCAGGACGTCGCGCAGGCCTGCGGCTTCAACCAGGATCTGCCCTTCGAGTTCACCGTTGAAAAGAGCCGGTTCAAGCTCGCCGACACCGATCCGATGGCGCTGCCCCTGGCGGCGGCCGGCTTCGGACACGCGACGATCAGCGCATGGCATGCGGCGTGGCTGGCCGCGCTCATCGCCGGCAACGGAAAGGTTCCACCGGTGCATGTCCTTCGCCTGGCCATCGACAGGAACAAGGACCCCGTGGAGCTGCCCAGACCCGCGGCTGCCGTGTTCTCCAGCCTGCCCGAGGAGACCATGGCCCGGCTTCGCCTGATGCTCGCCCGCACGGTCACCCAGGGGACGGCGCGGGAGGGCTTCTTCAAGGGTGACGAGCCGCTGGTCCCCATCACCGTCGGGGGGAAGACCGGCACCCTCGGGCGCACCGAGCCGCAGGTCCTCCTGTATACCTGGTTCATGGGCTATGCCCCCGTCGAGGCCCCCCGCTGGGCGTTCGCGATCCTGATCGTGAGCCCGGAGAAGTGGCGCACCAAGGCCAGCTACATCGCAGCCCGGCTGGTGAACCGGCTTGTCGATTCGGAGACAGGGAAGCCGGGTCCCGGGCCGGCCCGGAAGCCGGAGACTCCCCCACCGGCGATGCAGGAAAAACCGGTTCCACCCCCCTCCGCGGGTCAGGAGTAGTCATGCTCACGCTGTTGTCGTTGATGTTGCTTTCGGCGCCCCTGGACTGCGGCGCCAACCTCACGCTCGATGTGGCCCCCGCCGGCGTCTCCATCCGCTCAGGCGCTCGCGCGGCCACGTTTCCGGCCCCTGCCGGCTTTTCCCCCGTCCGCTGCACCTGGGCGCCCGCTCATGGCCTTCTGCTGGCTGCCTCCGACACCACACAGTGGTTGTTCCGCGTGCAGTGGCCCGCAAACGTGACCCTGGCCAGGACCGGCACCTCCCAGGATGCCCACCCGTGGTCCTTCTCGGCCGACACCGGAGAAATCCATCAGGAGAGCCCCCTGGCCAATCGCTGCGACGGCCTCCCAGTGGCCGTCAACCGGCAGCGATGGGGAAAGACAGGCTGGGAGCCTTCCCCGCACCGTCCCGCGCCGCTCCCGGCCGGAGCCGTCAGCGTCCCTGCGGTGAAAGGACCACCGCCGCAGGCCAAACGCCGGCCCTGGTTCGCAGCCCCGCCGCCGGTCGTGATCGAGCCGCAGGATCCAGGCTTCGAGGAACGTCCCGCGCCGGTCCGCCTCATCGATCACAATGCGACCTCCGCCTGGACGGCCGAGGGTCCAGGGCCCGGCGTCACCTTCCTCTGGTCCCTGCCCACGACGCTGCGCCGGATCCGGGCCATCTCGGTGCTGCCGGGCAACGGGCAGGATGAGGCCTCCTTCGCGCGCCACGCGCGGCTGCGCACCTTCACCGTCACCGCCGGAGGGCGTACCGTCCGCGTGGACCTGCCCATGGATCCGCTGCAGGTCCCCGGCTCCCTGCGCATCCCGTGGCATGTGGCCTTCGACACGGCCCTCGAGGCCCGCTGTCTCGAGATCACGGTCGAGCGCGTCTGGCCCGGCGCCGATCCGCTGGCGATTTCGGAGCTCACCATCTTCACCGAGCTCGACTTCTCCGCGGATCCCATCGGCGGGATCTTCGCCGGCATCGCCGACCGTTCCCTGATGCCCGCACAGGTGCGGCCGGCGCTCCCCCTCATCCCTGACGCGCGCCTGCTGGCCGCCTGGGACACCCCCGACGTGGAGACCCGCAAGTTGATCGCGGGCGAGATCGCCCGGCGCCCTGTGGCCGCCTTCGTGCCCGTTCAACTGGAGATCCTGGCGTGGGCCGACTCCCAGACCGTGGCGTTGCTTGGCAAATCCCTCTCCTTGCCGCACGCCCGGGAGGCCATCGTCGCCCGCATCCGACCGGACGCCGATCCGGCCTACCTTGCGCGGCTGCTTCCCCTGTGGCTCGCCGGCGGCCCCCCCGATCCGACGATGCTCCTCGAGATCCTGCGCCTGCACCCCACGCTGACCACGCTGGTTCGCGATCAGGTGCGCGAACCCGATCGCGAAGCCCTGATCGCCGCCTGGTGTCCCCGGCTCCTCGACACGCCGTTCATCTTCTCGCACTGGATCGGGAAGGGTGAAAAGGTCCGCGACGCCGCCGTGGCCTGCCTGTCCCGGTGGCAGCCCAAAAAGGATCTGCGGATGCGGCTGGCGTTTTTGCAGGCCGTGGCCAAGGTGCCCGACCCACGGCTGGCCGATCCCGTCAAGCGCCTGCTGCGCTCCGAACACAGGCCGGCTGTGAAGCTCCAGGCACTGGGCACGCTGCTCCACCTGATGCCGGCACCCGAGACCCTGGCGCGCCTGGCCCGGACGCCACGGCCCGACGCCCAACTGGTCCTGCTCGCCCAGTGGCCCTCCAAGGCACCGCTGCTCCCGGAGCTCGTGGCGCTGGCAAAGAGCCCCTGGACCCCGGTCAAACGCGCAGCCCTGTTCCTGCTCTCGGATCGCTGCGCCCCTGCCTTCGCCGACATGGCCCGCCCCGTCCTCGCCGATCCCGAAGACGACCTGTGGTATCCGCTGCTCGAGCGCGTGAAGACCTGCGGCTACGCGTCACTTCGCCCAGACCTGCTGAAGCTCTTCGCCGACCCGAAGCTGGCCGACGAGGCGTTCTCCACGCTGGCCCAGCTCTTCGCCGCCAGAAAGGAGAAGAATCCTGCCGAGGCCGTCGCAGTCCGCGTGAAGAAGTTCTTCTCCCCGAAGGCCTCCCGCGCCTTTTTCGAGGAGCACCTCACCGCGGGCACCTGGCTGCTGCGCGCCCTGGCCGCGTTCGAGCGCCCCTCCGACTCGAGCGTGTTCCTGGAGCTGGCCCGCCGACCGCTCCCCGAACCCTACCTCGAGACGCTGTTCTCGATCCTCTCCGCCTCACAGGGGACCGCCGTCCCGCGCTGCGCACACGCCCCCTCGGCCGCCTCGCGCCCCTGGCGCAACCCCGCTGCATGGACCATTTTCCTGAAAAGTTGCCAAAAGTAGAAGAGTGTTGAAGCGGCTCCGCTACACGAACTTGTCGCGGATGGCCAGGATGACGTCGAGCAGGTCGAAGAACACGTCGATCAACTCGGGATCGAACTGCTTGCCGCGTTCGTCGCGCAGGATCGCGAGGACCCGGTCGTCGGACCAGGCCTCCTTGTAGGAGCGGGAGGAGCACAGTGCGTCGAAGACGTCGGCGATGGCCGTGATCCGGGCCACGAAGGGGATGTCCTCGCCGGCCAGGCCGGGGTTCCCGGCGCAGGTGGGCACGAGGTTGTCGACGTCGACGGCTTCGCAGGGATAACCGCGGCCGTCCCACCGCTGATGGTGGTGAAGGGCGATCTCGCGGCAGACCGCGTCGAGCTCGGAGCCGGCGTGCGAGAAGAGGTCGGCGCCGAACACGGTGTGGCACCGCATGACGGCAAACTCCTCCTCGGTGAGCTTGGCGGGCTTCTTCAGGATGCTGTCGGCGATGCCGACCTTGCCGACGTCGTGCAGCATCGCCGCAAGCCGGATCAGGTCCTTACGCTTGCGGATCTCGTCGATGCTCACCCCGTGGGACAGGGCCCACCGGTGGTAGATCTCGGCCGAGTACGCGCCCACCCGCTGGACGTGGGCGCCGGTCTCCTTGGGATCCCGCAGCGCGGCCATCTGCATCATCCGCAGCACCATCTCGCGGGTCATCAGACCACGCTCGATGGCGGCGGCGGCGTGCCTGGCGAACACGGTCGCGAGCATCTCGTCATGGTGCGTAAAGGGCACGGGCGTCCCGGCGCAGTCGGTGGAGTTGATGATCTGCAGCACGCCGATGACCTGGTTCTGGGCCGCCTTGAGCGGAATCGTGAGCAGGCTGCGCGTGTGAAACCCGGTCTTCACATCAAACGAGGAGTTGAAGTGATAGGGGGCCTCGGGCGGAATCCGGTACGCGTCCTCGATGGTGAGCGTCTCCCCGGTGAGGGCGACGTATCCGACGATGCTCTTCTCGTCGATGGGCACCTCGAGGTTGGTGTAGATGTGCTTGTTGTTCGAGTCCTGTGCGTACAGGTCGTCGTTGTGCACGTAGCGGAACCGCAGCAGCCCGTTCTCGCGCAGGAAGATCGAGCCGGCGCGCGCGCAGGAGAGCCTGCGGCTCTCAAGCAGCACCCGATCAAGGATGGTGTCGATGTCCTTGAGTTGATTCAGTTCGTCGGCGATGTCGAGAACCCGCTCCAGCGAAACTTCCCTTTGCACGTCGGACATGCCCACTTCCTTGGACCGCGAAGGCGTCCTACTGGTTCAACTGCTTCTTCAGGATCTGGCTGGGTTTGAAACTGAGCACGCGGCGGGCCGCGATCTCGATGTTCTCACCGGTCTTGGGGTTGCGGCCCGGACGAGCGTGCTTGACCCGGACGGAGAAGTTGCCGAAGCCGCTCAACTTGACGCTCTCACCGCGTTCCAGCGCATGCTTCATGGTATCAAACACGGCATCCACAAGATCCGACGCGTCCCTCTTGGACAACCCGGACACATTGGCATAGACCTTCTCAACGATATCGGTTTTCGTCATGAAAGACCTCCTCTGGACGGCATCATCAAACACAACCGAAAATTGGTTGTCAACCCTTAATCCTGGGAATGTGCCCGGAATTGTGTGATTTTCCCTTGTTCCTGGAAGGTTTTTACTTGAACGCCGACGCCCGGGCAGCGTCCGGAGCCGGCTGTCTACTTGTTCACCTGGAAAGTACGGTCGCCTTTCTCGAGGAAGGCGACGATCTGGTTGGCGGACGCAAGGCCGGCATTGATGTTGGCCTCGGAGGTCTCCGCGCCCATCTTCTTCTTCGTGGCGTGATACCGGTTGCCGGCCTTCTCGGCCAGCTCGGCGTGGCACTCCGGGGCGACGTCGGTGGCGTACCGCAGATCCTCGCGTTCGGCCAGGATCGCCTTGAGGCCCTCCTCGTCGATCACTTCCTTGCGGGCCGTGTTGACGAGCACGGCGCCTTTCTTCATTTTTGACATAAGCGCATAGTTGATGGACTTTTTCGTCTGTTCGTTGGCCGGGATGTGCAGGGAGATGACATCACAGGCGGCGTACAACTCCTCGACTGTCGCGCAGACCTTCACACCCTCGGCGATCATCTTCTCGGCCGGCACGAACGCATCATAGGCGTACACGTCCATGCCGAAGCCGCGGGCGATCTGTGCCACGAAGCGGCCGACGTTGCCGTAGGCGTGAATGCCAAGCTTCTTGCCGCGCAGCTCGGAGCCGTTGCCCTCGGTGAACTTGTTGCGGGCCAGAAGGAGCATGAAGCCGAAGGCCAGCTCGGCCACGGCGTTGGAGTTCTGGCCCGGCGTGTTCATCGCGCAGATGCCCCGGGCGGTCGCGGCGGCCAGATCGATGTTGTCAAAGCCCGCGCCGGCACGCACGATGATCTTGAGGTTGGGAGCCGCCGCGATGACCTCGGCCGAGGCCTTGTCGGAGCGGATGATCATCGCATCCACGTCCGTGACGGCCTTGAGGAGCTCCGCCTTGTCCGTGTATTTTTCCAGTTTCACGAGTTCGTAGCCTGCGGCATCGAAGATCTTCTGGATGCCTTCCACGGCCACTTTGGCAAAGGGTTTTTCCGTCGCGAGCAGGACTTTCTTCGACATGACATACTCCTGGGAGTGAAATCGGTGATCGCACATCAGGCGTCACCCGGACGTGAAGAATAATTTCCTCAGCGCCCACGTCGGCAACAATGGCACGACCGGAGGGGATTTTCAAGGGCTTTTCCGTGGGAGAAAGGGACGAATCAGAGGAGGGTCAGAATTAAGAAACTACTGCAGATTGGAGACACCCGGGGTCGGGGTTCCATTCACCCACGAGGTGTGGGATATGCGGCGCAGAGAATCGGTCTGGGAATTGACTTCGCCTTCGTTCCATTGAATGGTCGCACCAACCCGTGCCATCAGGTCGGTGTCGTCAGGATCGTTGGTGTCATAGGCGAGTCCGTCGATCTTGGTGACGGTCTTGGTTCCGCCAGCAACCGTGAAGGTCGCGGTCGTACCCACGTCCAAGCCGGTGGCGAGATCGGCCGCAGCGCAGTCATCGCAGCGAACCAGAAGCACGCCATCTTGACCGTTCTGAAGGGTTTCTTGAGGCCATGTGACCGTCGGCGCCGGAACCACGCCCGCATTGCCGGCCAGGAAAATTGCATTATCGGCGAGCGTCCCTGTCAACTGAACCGTACGATAAATCGTCTCGCCGGTGGTGTTGCCGTTCAGCATAAGAATGAAATATTTCTGAGTTGCAAAATCGACGGTGGTCCCGGTCATGTTGATTACTTCTATGAACTCGGCAACATCCGTACCAGCGGTATCCGCGTCGGATTCCCACAGATAGAGCTGGGGCAGCCAGCCACAGGAGGCGTGCATCGCGCAGTCCAGGTCCATGCAATTGACAAAGGTGTCGCCGTCATCGTCCTCGGGGGTGGTGCAGTCTTCAACAGTGCCGGCATCGCAGTTTACCCCGCCGGGGCCCATGAGGCCGGCGCAGTTCGGGTCGGCGCAGTCGGTGGTACCGTCACGGTCGTTGTCGAAGCCGTCGTCGCAGGTCGTCTCGGTGGCCTCGCAGACCTCGCCCAGGGAACCGGTCTGTCCCAGGCAGTCGGTGTCCGCGCAGTCGATGATGGTGTCGCTGTCGTTGTCGATACCGTCGTTGCATATCTCGGTGGCGACCAGGCAGGTTCCGTTGGCGAGGCCCGGCGTGCCCAGCAGGTGGTTGACGGCGTCATATTCATTGATCGCCAGGCACCAGTTGGCCACGGCGTCGTTGGCGGTGCTGTCCTGGGTCGCCGAGGTGGAGAACTGGATGGAGCTGCCGGCCGTCGCGATGGGCCATGCCGCCGTGTAGGACACCGAGTCGATGAGCGTGGTGCCGTGGTAGATCTGGACGCCCTCGGCCGTGTTGTCCAGGCGGATGTCCGAGCCGTAAGAGTACTTGATCCCGGAAAAGCCCGTCCACAGGGCCGCGTCGGACATGAACAGTGCGGATGCACCGGCGGCCAGCGGAGTGGAGACGCCGAAGTGGATCGACGAGCAGTACACCGACGGGGTGTCGCTGCACAGGGTCAGGCCGTTGAGCTCGACGGCCGAGGCGCTCACGTTTTTGATCTCGATCCATTCGTACTGGTAGTCGGGCGTGCCGATGCCGGGGTTGACCATGATCTCGGAGACGATCAGGCTGCCGGCGGTGGGGATCGCCGCAGAGGAACAGGTGGCCGCGTTGGCGCAGGCGAAGTCGGCGCAGTCAATCTGGCCGTTGCCGTCATCATCAATGTCGTTGGTGCAGTCGGTCTCCACGGTACAGGAAGGATTGGCCACGCCCGGGGTGCCCCAGTCGGAGTCGTTGTACTTCACGCGGGCATTGCACCAGTTGGCCGCGTTGTCGTTGTCAACTGCGGTCGAGTTGGCCGGATTGAGGGACGTGGCCTTGCCGGCCACACCAGGGAAGGTCGCGACGGGGAAGAGCACCTGGTCAATCACGGTGCCGCCGGAGGTGCGAATGCCCACCGAGTCGTCGGAGGTGTTGTTGAAACTGATTGATGAGCCGTAAGCATAGCCCACGGTGACCCCGCCGTTGACGCCGGGATCGGCGTTGCTACCGAGCACCATGTAGGCGCCGGCGGCGATGCTGACGGGGTTGGCGGCCGTGATGACGTGGGTCTGGCTGGGCGCGGAGAAGATGACCAGTCCGCGCAGATCGATGGCTGCCGCGGTGGTGTTGTAAATCTCGAACCATTCGCCGTTGGCGTCGCTGGCCACGGTGGGGTCGCGGATAAACTCGGTGATGACCAGGGAGCCGGCGGTGATGCACTCGGCGGCGCAGTTGGAATCGGCGCAGTCGGTCAGGCCGTCGCCGTCGTTGTCGTAGGAGTCAGCGCAGGACGTCTCGGTGGTCTGGCAGGTGCCGCCGCCGGGGCCGGTCTGGTTGTTGCATTCGGGATCCTGACAGTCCGGCAGGGAGTCGCCGTCCTCGTCCCCGACGGTGGCGCAGAGCTCCACGGGACCGAGGCAGGCCGCGTCGGCGGCGCAATCGTCATCGGTGCAGTCCACGGCGCCGTCGGCGTCGTTGTCGAACTCGTCAGCGCAGGCCGTCTCGGTGGCCTGGCAGAGGCCGCCGGCGCCCTGCTGACCGAGGCAGTCGGAGTCGGCGCAGTCGATGGCCAGGTCACCGTCGTTGTCGATGCCGTCATCGCAGTCCTCGACCGGGAGGCAGTTCGTGGCCGCGACGCAATCGGCGTCGGCGCAGTCGACGTCGCCGTCGTCATCGTCATCGGTCGTGTTGTCGCAGATCTCGCCACCGGTGCAGGCGGGGTCGGCGACGCAGTCGGCGTCGTCACAGTCGATGTCGCCGTCGCCGTCGTCATCGGTCGTGTTGTCGCAGTCCTCTATGGCACCGCAGGAGGCGGCGCAGTCGGAGTCGGCACAGTCGACATTGCCGTCGGCGTCATTGTCGAATTCATCGTCGCAGCGGCTCTCCTGGGACTGGCACAACTGCCCCGTCGGGCCGCCGGCCTGGCCGAAACAACCAGGATCCGCGCAATCGACGAACGTGTCGCCATCGTTGTCGATGTTGTCGTTGCAGATCTCGGACTTGGTCTTGCTTTCCGGATCGCACCCAAAGAAAAAGAAAATCGATAATGAAAGGATAAACCATTTACGCATGATACAACTCCTTGTGTAACCTGCGCCACCAAGGCGCCATCGCAATGCCCTCCCGGGCATCAACGGATTCTTAATACCACGTGATAGCCGTAGCGGCTAGTCACGATTCCCGCTTCTCCCACCTGAAGGCGAAGGGAAAGTTGTCCCACCTCGGGAACCTCGCGCAGCCCGCCCGCATCCCGGGCCTTTCCCGGGGCCGCGGCGTGGTCATCGTGACCGGCGTGATCGTCGTGACCCCCATGGCCGTCTTCCTTCATGGCCTGCAGCACCCACTGGTGGGGAGCGTGCGTCTCTTCAGGCATGGGAATCTTCTCACCATACTGGGTGATCAGGTCGTCGAACTTGTCACCGGCTTGCAATCGCCCCAGCACACTGGTCGCCAACTGGGCCGCCTGCGCCTGCGAGCGTCCAAGGGCGCCCTCGGTGATCTGCGTCAGGTAAACCTGCTTCAAACCCCGCCAGGCGATGTTGAGGGACTTGAAGGCCGCGCTCTTGGTCACGGGCTCCCGCGCCAGGATGTCTGCGGAGTCCGGACTCGCCACGGCCACCGGTGCAGCCACGCGCAGCATGATGTGATAGGCGTTTCCGGTCTGCACGACCCCGAGCTCGCCGATGGCCAGCCGGAGCGCGAGCTGGCGGGTCGATCCCGGCGTCCCATCGGATTCCATAAACTGACTGTCGGCCGTGGGACCGGTCTCGGGATCGTCGGAGTGCTTCTTCATCAGATCATCAAACGAGACACCTTTTTTAAATTCCGCGGTCACCTCATGCACTCTGGCGATGGCCTCGGAGATGCTGCGCGCCGGCACCTGAAAGCGCGGATTGGTCCGATTGTAGGTCACCAGGATTTGCTTCACGTAGGCGAGCTGGGTCGCCTGGGGTCGCTGCAGGATCTCCGGCGTGGTCGGATCATTCTCATGCCGGACCGCCTGCTCGGGCGGCGGCACTGCGGTGGGCGCGACCACGGACTCGGACCGGTCATGCTTCTCGCAGGACCAGGAAAGCAGAATCAGGAAAAGGAAGATCTGTTTGTTTACCATGTTTCTCCAAAAACCCACTGAAAGCGGAGCAGCACCAGCATGCGCGTGATCGACCCGCGCGCGACGCCGTCGTCGTCGGTGACCTCCGTGCCGAACACCGAGGTCACGCCGCTGATCGACAGCCCGACGTGGGATCGCCGGGAAATCATGTAATCAGCCGAGATACCATACTCCAGCTCGGTCACCGAACTGGCCCCGGAGAGAAGACTTCCTGCGCCCACTCCGACGAAGACCGAGGGGACCACCCGAAGCACATCGATCAAATAGCGCACGTGTCCGTTTCCCGTCACCTGTCCGGCCGGATGCTCACGGGGAAACCACATGGAGTGCGCCAACCCCAGATCCAGTACCCACTGGTCGGTCAGGTGAAAAAAATAGCCCGCGCTCACACGGGAACCCCAGTCCGTCAAGGAGGGACCGGCCTCCACCGTGACACCCCGGCGGGACTGGGCCCGCGCCGCGGACGGCAGGACCAGGATCAGCGCGAAAACAATCGGCAGAAGACGCATTCCGGCTCCGGGAGGCTACAGCACGCGGGACATCAGATAGCCCCAGGAGACCCACAGCGGCCAGGCTTCCTTCTCCATGGTGAACCGCATCCGGAACTGGCGATCCGGCTGCAGGCCGGCGGAGAAGGTCATCCATGAATAGCCCGTCATCGTACCAAAATGTTTGATGGCCGCCTGCAGAAAGGCCTTCGCGTCACTGCTGAGCGGGTCCGGGAACTTGATCTTGAGGATCTCACCGAACATATACGTGGAGAAGCCGTTGACGTCGAACGCCGACAGGCTCATGGTGCTCTCGGAGGCGTTCTTCAGCCGGGGATCGGGCAGCTTGCCGCGGGCGGCCATGATGTCCTTGAGTTCATCCTTCCACAGGGCGCCGGCCATCAGGAACATGCGGCCGGAGTCGTGCACCAGCGCGAACTCCAGCTGCTTGCCCACGAACTGGGAGAAAATCGTCAACTGTTCATTCTGGACATGTTTGGGCACGTTCTTCCAGTTGAACTTCAGGGTCACCACGAGGGCCGGACGCTTCTCGAACTGCGTGCTCTTGGTGCGGATCTCGAACACCTTCGGGAGCCAGGCGAGTTCCTTCTTCGCCTCGGGGGACAGCAGGGCCAGCATCGTCTTCGGGTTCCAGGTCTTCATCAACTTGTCGACCGCATCCATCATGTCCTTGCCGGATGAGGCCTGCTTCAACTGCAGCATGCCGCCCAGGTGCATCTGGCCCTTGCGCAGCGACCACATGCCCACCTGGGAGTCGGCAGACCACTCGAAGAACTTGTCAACGAGATCGATCACCGAACTGAACTGCCCCATCAGCAGCGCGTCGTCGGCGCTGTGGACCGAGGCCCGGGAGCGCAGCAGCTCTCCCTGGAGCTTTTTGTAGAGCGGGCGCAGGAAGTCCAAGGAGCTCTTGTCCAGGCCGAACAGGATCGGCTTTCCGGGCAGCAACGGCGCCAGGTCCCCGATGTCCACCGGCGTCATGGCAGCCTTCACCATCGGACCGGTCGGATTGTCCACGGCACGGGCGTGCATGTCCATCACCAGCGCCAGGTTCCCGTCGAGGCCGGCGGAAAAGGCGAGGTGCTTGAGGCTCTCGAATTCGGGCTTGAGGATGCGCAGGACCGGGTCGAGTTCACGGCGCTCGGAGGTGCTGAACTCATGGGAAAGCCTGTTCAGGTAAAGGTCGGTGTTGCGGTCGAGGTTGTGCACCATCGCGAAGAAGGGAAAACCGGCCGGCACGGCCGCGACCTGCTTGCGCAGCAGCTCCATGGCGGGGTGAAGCAGCCGGATGTCCTCGCTGAGCAGGACACGGTCCTGATCGAAGGCGACGAACAGATCCCGGGCGCCCTTGTGGTTCATGTGCCCGGTAAAAGACAGCCGGCCGCCCCAGGAGGTCTTGCGGAACTGGCCCAGATCGCCGCGCGACAGCCGGGCCTCGAGCTCGGTGCTCTCCACGGAGAACCGCACCACGGAGGAATAGCCCCTGGGCTCACGCGCCACGTAGGTGACATAGATCCCGGCGGAGAGATCGGCCATGTCGAGCAGGCCCCGCCAGTGACGCGGCACCATGTCGCGCACGATCTCGCGTCCAAGCTTGCCGAAGACCTGCGGCACCACGGCCGGGATCGTCGCCGAGATCTGATCGATACCCGGGATGAAGGCCAGGTGGGGAAGGGAGGCTGCCACCAACTGCTGGATCTGGTTGACGACGGGCCCCACGTTGACTGAGATCATCTGTTTCTCAGCCAGCGCTTCGACCTTGAGATCGGACGGCAACGCGGAGATGGCCACCTCAGGCTCCGCCGGCACCGGCTGCACCGGTTCATTGGTGGTCGTCGGGGGAGGAAGGGGCGTCGACGGCTTGTCGGACTGTTTGGTGGTGCATTGCACCAGGGAAAGCAGTAGCACGGCCAGAATGAAACGTTTCATGAAAAATCTCCTCGATTGGGATGAGCCGGAACCGATCCGTCACCGCAAAGGGTAGTAGTCTACATCAATGGGAAAAAATCAACAGTACTTTCACCGGACGCTTCCAAAAACACTTGACTTCGTGGCCGGAGAACTGTATACAGCTTCGCGTCGCCGGTTTTTTCGGACCGGTGGGCGGCCGGGTAGCTCAGTCGGTAGAGCAGCGGACTGAAAATCCGCGTGTCGGCGGTTCGACTCCGTCCCCTGCCACTTCATCCCCCTTAAAATTAAATGAATCATGAATGTCTTGAGAAGGGTGCACGTTGGCCTCCAGGGGTCCGATGACCCTGGGGCCACATTGATAATCATGGCCTTTGCATCGTATTAAAATCCGTGATATGACATCGAGGTCAAAACCGTTGTACGGTATTTGCCGGGAGTGGTGATCATGCGATTGGGTTTATGTTTGACATTTGCTCTCTGGATGGCTTTTTCAGCCCTCCTCTTTTCGTGCGGACGCACCGACTTCGACCCCACCATTCTTCCGGATGGTGGTCAGCCCGACGCCGACGCCGACGCCGACATCCCCGACGCCGACGCCGACGCCGATGTCCCTGGCTGCGGAAACGGCATCCTCGAGGCCCAGCTCGGTGAGGTCTGCGACAACGGCGTGCTGAACTCAGACGCCCCGGGCGCGACCTGCCGCACCGACTGCACGCCCGCCCGCTGCGGTGACGGCATCATCGATCCGGCCGAGATCTGCGACGAAGGCACCTTCAACTCCGAGGATCCCGGCGCGACCTGCCGCACCGACTGCAGGCCCGGCCGCTGCGGCGACAACGTGGTCGATCCCGGTGAGGGCTGCGACGATGGGGTACTCAACAGCAACGAACCGGGCGCACCCTGCCGGCTCGACTGCATCCTGCCCACCTGCGGCGACACCATCGTCGATCCCAGCGAGCAGTGCGACGACGGCAACGAGGACGACACCGACGACTGCACCAACGCCTGCACCAGCGCCGTATGCGGCGACGGCATCCTCCACGCCGGCGTGGAGATCTGCGACGACGGCAACCAGCGAAACGACATCGCCTGCGACGACGACTGCACCACCGGCTGCGGCGACGGCGTCCTGCAGCCCGAGCGCGGCGAGATCTGCGACGACGGCGCGGCCAACTCCGACACCATCCCGGGCGCCTGCCGCTCCGTCTGCCGTCTGCCCGCCTGCGGTGATGGCATCTCCGACTCCGGACTCTTCTGCCTGGGCGCTCCGGTCTATTTCCCGACCGGCTCCGAAGGGACCGACGTGGCGGTGGCCGACCTGAACCAGGACGGTCATCCCGACCTGCTCGTCACGACCGCGACCTCGCTGCACGTGTTCCTCTATGATCCTGCCGTGGCCGCGTTCCTCCCGACCTGGAGCCGCACCGGCCTGGCCGGTCCCGTGGCGCCCATGGCGGCCGATTTCACCGGCGATGGCGTCATCGATCTCGCCGTGCTGGAGACCACCCAGCGCCGAGTGGCCCTCTTCACCGGCCAGGGCGGCGGTCTCTTCGGCGCCCCCGTGCGCACCTCCACCGGCACCGGCAATCCGACGCGGGCCGTCGCCGCCGACCTCAACGGTGACGATCGTGCCGACATCGCGGTGATCCTTCCCTACTCCGACAGTTTGATCGTGCTGCGCAACGGCGGCACCGGCACCTTCACGCTCCAGCCTGCGATCACCACCTGTTCCAGGCCCGTCTCCATCGCAGTGGGCCTTGTCAACGATGACAGCACCCCCGATCTGGCCATCTCGTGCCAGATCGCCAACCTGGTCCTCCTGCTCTCCGGCAACGGCGACGGCACCTTCGCCACCCCGCGCTACCTGGGCGCGGCCGACCGCCCGACCCACATCGTGCTCAAGGACGTCAACGGTGACGGCATGACCGACGTCGTCCTGCTGCGCGCCATGAACTATCCGGCCATGCCGCAGTTGACGCTCTACCTCCAGAAGAGCTCCGGAAATTTCGATCCGGACACCGTCGTGACCAACCTGCCTTACAACGCCAGGATGATCGCGGTGGCCGACGCGGATCGCAACCGGACTCTCGACGTGCTCATCGCATTTGACGGCAGCCTGCGCCTGTTCCTGAACGACGGCCAGGGGGCCCTGACCCCTTCTTCATCCTACTCCTGGCCCACGGATCCGGGGCGGATCACGTTCGCCGACTTCCTCCTGGACTTCCAGTCCATGCCGATCACCTCCGGCGGATCGGTCGCGGGCAGCCTGGGCCTGGACAAGGCCTCCTGGCCGCTGCCGGCCTCCATGAGCCTGCCTGCGCTGCCGCACTTTTCAGCGCTGGCCCGCCTCACCGGCGACGCGTACACCGACGGTCTGCTCCTGACCACGAACGGTCAGATCCTGGTTCTGCCGGGCACCGGCGCCGGGCAGTTCTCGGGCATATCCCCCAGCGCGTTCCCCAACGCCGGACAGGCGCTGGTCTTCGACACCGCAGGGGACGGCGCATCCGACGTCTGGGTCACCACCTCAGGCCAGAGCCTGATCACGCCGATGGAGAACGACGGACTCGGCAATCTCACCGCTGGCACCGCCGTGGCCCTGCCCGGCCTCAATGTACGCGCCGCCATCTCCCACCTGGATCTCAACCATGACGCATGGGAAGACGGCGCCCTGCTGCTCAAGGACACCGCCACGATCCAGTTCTTCACTGGATCGGCCCAGGGTGCCTCCCTGGGAGCGGCCGTCCAGATTGGTTCGTCTCCCGATCGAATGCTCTGCGGTGACATCCTTGGCCTGGGCAACACCGACTGCGTCGTGATTGATTCCAACCTGGAAGTGTTCATGCTCATCGGCAACGGTTCCGGTTCCGGCGCGGTGTTCTCCATCGGCTTCCTGAGCGCGGCCCCGACCGCCATCGCGCTGGCCGACGCCAACGATGACGGCGCCCCGGACCTGATCGTCGCCCATGCCGCGACCTCCACGGTCTCCACCTTCCTGTTCTCTGTCGAGCCGGGACCTGTGGTCACGCTTTCGGCCCACGAGACCCTCTCCATACCTTGTACTCCAGAGCAACTGGTGGCAGCGGACCTTGATGATGATGCGCTGATCGACACCCTGCTGGTCTGTGACGACGGTCTGACCCTGCGCATGCTGCACGCAAGGGCCGATGCGATGCTCCTCCATCCGCTGATGCGCACGAGCGTCACACCGGTTGAAACCTGCGTCTCGGGCTCGATCTCCGGCAACGCGGATTTCCTGTGCTGGACCAATCAGCCCAAGGCCATGACCCTGATCCAACGGCCCTGACCATGAACATGGAAAAATCATGAAAAAGACCGGACTGTTCCTCGCCGCCCTTGTCCTCGCTCCGACGCTCGCGTCCGCGCAGACCCCGCATCCGTCCTTCTTCGAGCTGCCGTCCACCAACGGCCTGGGATCGGTGCACTACAGTTTTCATGAGGGAGACCACAAGGTGGCCGCCTTCTATCCGCATCTGTACAAGCAATGCGACGCAGACACCGCCTTCACGCCCAACCTGGCCTACGACATGTACTTCGGCATCCGCACCGGCGAGGCTGTTTGGATGAACACACGCACCGAGTCTCGGGTGGAGTACGAGCCCGGCACCAACATCATCGTCACGGAGCAGACAGCCCCGACCGACACCGGGGACGTGCTGTTGCGCCAGTATCTGTTTGCGCCTTTCGGGCTGGACCATCCGGGCTTCGTGTACATGCTGGAGCTTGAGGGCGAAGCCCCTCCGTGCGCCCTCTTCTCCCTGATGAACTTCCGCATGGGCTCCGGGGCCGACCGGCTGGAGGCCGAGACCATCACCCGCGCTGGCAATGGCTGGATCGAGTCCGGGGCGGGAGACTACGTGCTCTACCTGCGGCCTGTCGAGGTTCCTGCAGGCTTCCATGCAGGCTCCGCCGGACTGGGCAGCCCCTGGCAGGTCATGCTCGATGGTTCAAACTATCAACTGGGTGATGATCCGGTGTCGGGCGATGATCTCGCGCTGGGATTCCAGTTCAACCTGCCCGCGGGCGTGGCTGCCGGCGCCACAAGGCGTGTAGCCATTCTGGTGGTCGCCGCTCCTGCCGAAAAGGCCGCAGCGATGATCTCCGACGTGGAAGCCATGCTGACGGGCAAGACCCCGGACCAGCTGCTCGACGATGCACGGGCCGACTGGACGGCCTTCCAGGGTCGGGCCTTGCTGCCTGCGGGCCTGAGCACCGACGAGGAGCACCTGGTCCGCCAGGGGCTGGCGATCATGCGCATGGCCCAGATCCGCGAGCCGAACATCGACGGGCTCACCCCCCATGGCCAGATCCTGGCGGCGCTGCCCAAGGCCCGCCCCGCCCCCGGCGAGGGCATCTGGAACGTCGCATGGGTCCGCGACGCCTCCTACGCCATCGTCGGACTGGCGCGCCACGGCTACCTCCCCGAGGCCCGTGATGCCCTGTCCTTCATGCTGCGCGCGCGCAGCGGCGAATACGCGCACGCCGTAGGCTTCGAATACCTGATCTCCGTGTGCCGGTATTACGGCTGCGGACGCGAGGAGACCGACTACAACGCCCAGGGCCCGAACATCGAGTTCGACGACTTCGGCCTTTTCCTGTGGGCCTTCTCCCAGACGGTGCTCGCCGATCCCGACGACACTTGGTGGCACGAGCACTGGCCGGCGGTCCGCGATCTGGTCGCCGAGGTCCTGGTCGGACTCACCCAGGAGTCCACCTTCCTGATCTCGCCGGACTCCTCGATCTGGGAGCGCCACTGGAACGGGAACGAGAAGAACTTCACCTACACCTCTGCGATGGCCGTCGCGGGCCTCTGCGGGGCCGCTGATCTGGCCGAGCTCATGGGAGAGTCCGACACTGCCGGACGCTACAAGGAGACCGTTTCGCGGCTGCGGCGCGGCATGCGTGACAACCTCGTCGATGCTGGCGGCGTGCTCGCCGGGAGCCTGCAGGAGTTGAACAGCGGCTCGGGGTACCTCGATCTGGCGGCTGTGGAGGGAATCAACTTCGGCGCGTTCGCGATCGACGACCCGGTCACCACCGCGTCGCTGGCCCGCTGGCACCAGGACTTCTTCGACGGCACGCCTGACGGCCACAGCGGCTACTACCGCAATGACGACGGTGACTGGTACGACCAGCAGGAGTGGTGCTTCGTCGACCTCCGCATGAGCGTGGCGTATTCCATCACCGGCCAGACCGAGCGCCGCGATGCGCTGCTGGACTGGGTCCTCGCCCAGAGCCGCGAGAACCGCTACCTGATGGGCGAGCTATTCTGCCGCGGGACCACCGACTGTCCCCAGCGCGGGGACTATCGTGGCTCCGTTCCCATGATCGGCTTCGGTCCGGGCGCCTATCTGATCGCCCTCGATACCCGGGCCAACCCCGAGGCCCCGACATGCTGTGCGGAGCCGAGCACGGTCGCTCCCGGCCTGCCCGATCCGGAACGCACCACCGGACTCCCGGATCCCGATCCGGATCCGGATCCCGACGGAACCACCGCTGACGACTCCGGATGCTCCTGCCGTGCGGGCGGGGGTCGCACACCTGCCGGACTCTGGCTGCCCCTTTTCCCGTTGGCTCTGGTGCTTCTGCGACGACGACGGAGGTGACCTCCGGCCGGTTGCGGCGAACCTACGATCCACCCAGGAGGATTGCCCGTGAAAAACTCCCTTTTCCTTTCGGTTTTCAGTTTCCTTTTATTCATTATTAGTAGTTGTGACGACTCCGGCGGGAAGGCCACCGTGACCTGCGGCAACGATCGCGTGGATCAAGGCGAGGCTTGCGACGGCAACGAGCTCGGCGCTGCGACCTGTGAGAGCCTCGGCTACCGCCAGGGTCAGCTTGCCTGCACGGCCACCTGCGAGTTCGATCTCTCCGACTGTGCCTCCTGGGGCCGCTGCGGCGACGGAATCCTGCAGGACGCCGTGGAGCAGTGCGATCGTTTTCAGTTGGGGTTCGCCACCTGCGGGAGCCTCGGCTATCACGACGGCGAGCTCGCCTGCGACGAGGACTGCACCTATGACACCTCCGGTTGTGAAGACGCCGGGATCTGCGGCGACGGGATCCTGCAGTCCGAGTTCGAAGCGTGCGACACCACCGTGCCCGGAACCTTCACCTGCGAGAGCGCCGGGCGCTGGTCGGGGAACCCGTCCTGCACCGACACCTGCGAGATCGACTTTTCCACCTGCGCGGGCTTCTGCGGCGACGGGGAATTCAATGCCGAGTTTGAAGATTGCGATCCTCTGGTTCCCGTGACCACCACCTGCGCAGAGCTGGGAACCTGGTATGGCGAAGTCGGCTGCACCTCAGGCTGCGGCTTCGACACGACCGCCTGCCGGGAGGTCGAGGCCATCGACCTCGGCCCCAACTCCGTGTACGCGATCGACTCGGCCGGCACCGCCTTCGGATGGGGCGGGTCCGACGGCGGCGTGGGACAACCCGTGCTCCAGCACTATGCCACGCCCATGCCCATCACCATCTGGCCGGGCCTGACCTTCATCGACATCGCCACGATGGACATGCACTCCTGCGCCCTGGACGGCAACCGCAACGCCTGGTGCTGGGGCACCAACGCCTCCGGCCAGCTCGGCGACGGCACCACGACCCTTTCCTACGAACCCGTGGCCGTGCGGATGCCGAACAGCGTTTATTTCACGTCGATCACCGTCGGCTACGATCACTCCTGTGGGCTGGGAATGGATGGAACTGCCTTTTGCTGGGGGGCCGGAAGCAGCGGTCAGCTCGGCACCGGCGGCACCGGCAGCTCATCGCAACCGAATATGGTATCCATGCCCTCCGGCGGCGTGAAGTTCACCAAGTTCGCGACTGGCTTCCAGTACAACTGTGCGATCGGCACCGATGAGCAGGTGTACTGCTGGGGCCGCAACGACTCCGGCCAGTTGGGACTGGGGAACACCACCAACCGCACGACGCCGATGCCCGTCGTCCTGCCGGGCGTTTCGTTCACGGATGTGGCCTGCGGCTCGGCCTCGACCTGTGCCGTCTCGACGACCGGCGCGGTGTACTGCTGGGGCCGCAACGACACCTACCAGCTCGGCCTCGGGGACAACACCATTCGGCTGCTCCCGGCCCTGCGCACTGAACCTGCCGGCATCGCCATGTCGACGGTGGCCGTGGGTGCAGGCCATGGTTGCTCGGTCTCCACGACCGGACGGCTCTGGTGCTGGGGCTTCAACAACAGCGGACAGGTCGGCGACGGCACGACCAGCACCGTCACGACCCCCCTCGAGATCTCCATGCCCGGCAACCGGCTGGTGCAGGGACTCGCCGCAGGCACCTACGCCACCTGCGTCAGACTCGAGCCAGGCCAACTGGCCTGCTGGGGATTCAACAGCCAGGGTCAGTTCGGCACCACGGACCTCAAGGTCCTCTCTCCCGTCCTCGTCGCAGGTCCCTGACGACGACAACCGAACATCGACGCGGTGCACTGGTTGTCGCCGGACCCCTGGCCTAGTCGCAGGTGCCCTCACGGACGATCGGCGATAAACAACTGATTGATGAAAATAGAAGAGAAGGGGAAGCGGGAGAACGGCGCTTCGAGCCGCTGTGCAAGCTCCACGGGCGGAACCAGGCCCAGGTAGGGCAGAAACGCCGTGCCGACGAACATGAACGGCCGGGTCCGGATCCGTACGAAGCCCGCCGCGGACGCAGTTCGCCGGAAGAATGCGCCGTCGACCTCGTGCACATGGTGCGCCTGCTCTTTGTGGATGCCCGATGCGCCCGCGAGCCGATCCCAGAACGGGCTCGGCGCGGACGCGATCAACCGCCCACCGGGCGCCAGCACCTCGAAAGCCGATCTCAGGGCGGCAGCCGGGTCCGGCAGGTGCTCCAGCACCGCCATGGCCGTGACCACGTCAAAGCGGCGGGCACGAATCTCCGCGGGCAGATCCTGCACGTCTCCGGCGATCACGGGAAACCCGAGCCGGGTCGCCATCTCGACGAGATCAGTGGAGATCTCGACGCCCACGGCCTGAGCGGGGCCACCCAGGCGCATCATCTCGCCCAGGGTGCGACCCTCCGCCGCGCCCAGATCGAGCAGGCGGCCGCCGCGCAGCATCGGCGCGCTGCGGACCGCGGCCAGTGCACGGAAGCGATACCGGTACACGAGCTCGGCGCGGGAGCCCTTTCCGCCGTCGTCGCGTCCCCTGGCATAATCGGCGTGCATGGAACCGTCGGTCATCAGACTTCAATCAGCAGGTTGGCGCCCTGCTCGCGCAGGGTCCGAAAGATCGCGTCGTTGACGGTGTCGCCGCGCTCGAGGATGTCGGCGTAGAGCCGCTCCAGGTTGCGGAATTCCTCATACTTGGCGACAAACTCGTCAAAGTTCATTTTTTTCACAACAAACCCGTTCCAGGAGCCGTATTCCCCGAATTCCCGGTTCCCGACATCGGTCTGAAACCGTGTGATGTACTGCTTGAACTCGTCGATGTAGATGACTTGTTCCGTCATGGGAAATGCCTCCGACCGGATCCGAACAGGCGAACATGCAGACGCCAGGCCCGCATGCTAAACCATGCCCGCCCGACCCGTCAAGCTGAACCCCCGAACTAATCAGGGCGATCGAGTTCTCATTTTTCTGGACAAGAGGATCCACGTCGTATCCGCCTGGAAACTTCGGGGGGCAAAGTGCCAAGTCGAAATCGAAATCGAAATCGAAATCGATTCAATTTCCTCG